>OFGG01000128.1_pt1 | contig 67886 bp, 55 predicted proteins | sample 1521701 | NCBI WGS metagenome assembly OFGG01 (sample SAMEA3504081, study PRJEB24116) | mouse gut metagenome | biome: mouse gut; feature: mouse-associated habitat; material: faeces | place: Denmark | collected 2011
TCCGTAAAGTACATATATTTGTAATCTACTTTCCTACATTGTTTATCGCCGCCTGCGCTGCCGCGAGCCTTGCTATAGGCACCCTGAAAGGTGAGCAGGATACATAGTCCAGGCCGATCTGATGGCAGAATTCCACGGAGGAAGGATCGCCGCCGTGCTCACCGCAGATACCGATATGCAGCTTGGGATTCACCGGCCGACCCTGCTGGATAGCAGCCTGCATCAGCTTGCCCACGCCGTTCCTGTCCAGCTTTGCAAACGGATCGTTCTCCAGAATCTTGGTGTCGTAGTAAGCATTCAAGTACTTGCCAGCGTCATCTCTGGAGAAGCCGAACGTCATCTGGGTAAGGTCGTTGGTACCGAAGCAGAAGAAATCAGCTTCCTTGGCAATCTCATCAGCAGTCATGGCCGCCCTGGGGATCTCGATCATGGTACCCACTTCGTACTCAAGGGCAATACCTGCGGCAGCGATCTCCGCGTCGGCGGTCTCAACCACGATCTTCTTTACAAACTTCAGCTCCTTGATCTCACAGATCAGAGGGATCATAATCTCCGGCTTCACACTCCAGTCAGGATGAGCCTTCTTCACATTGATGGCTGCACGGATCACTGCCCTGGTCTGCATCCTTGCGATTTCAGGGTATGTCACGGTCAGACGGCATCCCCTGTGGCCCATCATAGGATTGAACTCATGCAGGCTTGCAATGATATTCTTGATATCCTGAACGGTCTTTCCCTTTGCCTTGGCCAGTTTCTCAATGTCAGCCTCCTCTGTGGGAACGAACTCATGCAGAGGCGGATCAAGGAAACGGATGGTTACAGGGCAACCCTCCACTGCCTCATAGAGCTTCTCAAAGTCGCCCTGCTGATAAGGCAGAATCTTCTCAAGAGCAGCTTCTCTCTCCTCAGCGGTATCGGAACAGATCATCTCGCGGAATGCAGCAATTCTATCCTCCTCGAAGAACATATGCTCCGTACGGCACAGTCCAATACCCTCTGCCCCAAGCTCACGAGCCTTCCTGGCATCTGCAGGAGTATCCGCATTGGTGCGCACCTTCAGCTTCCTGTACTTGTCAGCCCAGGCCATAATCCTGCCGAACTCTCCGGCGATAGTAGCGTCCACAGTGGCAATCCGCTCTCCGTAGATATTGCCGGTGGAGCCGTCGATAGAGATCCAGTCTCCCTCCTTGAACTCCCTGCCTGCCAGGGTGAACTTCTTGGCAGCCTCGTCCATAATAATGTCATCACATCCGGACACACAGCAGGTTCCCATACCACGGGCAACCACTGCCGCATGGGAGGTCATGCCGCCGCGCACGGTAAGGATTCCCTGGGAAACCTTCATGCCGGTGATATCCTCGGGAGAGGTCTCCAGACGCACAAGCACCACCTTCTCACCCTTTGCAGCCCAGCTTTCTGCGTCCTCTGCAGAGAAGACAATTCTGCCGCATGCAGCACCCGGGGAAGCACCCAGGCCACGTCCAAGAGGTGTTGCCGCCTTCAGTGCAGCAGAGTCAAACTGAGGATGCAGCAGAGTATCCAGGTTACGGGGCTCGATCATAGCCACAGCCTCTTCCTCGGTTCTCATTCCCTCGTCCACCAGATCGCAGGCGATCTTCAGGGCAGCCTGTGCAGTTCTCTTGCCGTTCCTGGTCTGCAGCATGTAGAGCTTTTTATTCTCAATGGTGAACTCCATATCCTGCATATCCCTGTAGTGGTTCTCAAGCTTGTTGCACACATCCTTGAACTGCTCGAACACCTCAGGCATAATCTCTTCCATCTTTGCGATGGGCATAGGAGTACGGACACCTGCCACCACGTCCTCGCCCTGGGCATTCATCAGGAACTCGCCCATAAGCTTCTTCTCGCCGGTTGCCGGATCCCTGGTAAATGCAACGCCGGTGCCGGACTCATCGGACCAGTTTCCGAAAGCCATCATCTGCACGTTTACGGCAGTTCCCCAGGAATAAGGAATGTCGTTGTCCCTGCGGTACACATTGGCTCTGGGGTTGTCCCAGGAACGGAACACGGCCTTCACGGCGCCCATCAGCTGCTCCTTGGGATCATCCGGGAAATCCTGTCCGATCTTGGATTTGTACTCAGCCTTGAACTGATTTGCAAGCTCCTTCAGATCTGCCGCCGTGAGCTCCACATCCATCTTGACGCCCCTGGCTGCCTTCATCTTGTCAATCAGTTCCTCAAAATACTTCTTGCCGACTTCCATTACGACGTCGGAGTACATCTGGATAAACCTTCTATAGCAGTCCCACGCCCATCTCTCATTGCCAGTCTGTCCGGCGATGGTGTTGACCACGGTCTCATTCAGGCCCAGGTTCAGGATGGTATCCATCATGCCCGGCATGGATGCCCTGGCACCGGAGCGCACAGACACAAGCAGCGGATTCTTGGTATCGCCGAACTTCTTGCCGGTGATCTCCTCCATTTTGCCAATATGCTCATTGATCTGCCCCTGGATCTCGTCGTTGATCTTCTCCCCGTCCTCATAGTACTGAGTACAAGCGTCCGTGGTGATCGTGAATCCCTGCGGCACAGGCAGCCCCAGCTTGGTCATCTCCGCCAGGTTTGCACCCTTGCCGCCGAGAAGCTCACGCATATCCGCATTGCCCTCCGTAAACAAGTACACCCATTTCTTCATATTGTTTCTCCCTTTCACATAAAATTTTCGCAGCCCTAAGACCCGGCTGCCCCCGGCAGAACCACAGAGCCCTGCCAGTCCATAGTTATTGTAACAATTTACCAAGGGAATATCAAGCGAAAGTATGACATTTTTTTCCTGTACTGCACAATTTCGTACAACATGCCCACTGCGCCTTTACCTCCTACGACAAACTGCACAAAGAAAAAAACGAAAAACTGCCCTTTCAGACTGCCCCGGGCAGAAAAATTTCAGAGCGTAAAATGGCAGGAATTTCAGATTCCTTCTGCCGGAAAAAAAGAAAAAAGTTGTAATCCCGATTCTTCTTGATAATTCAAAGGTTTTGTGTATAATTGAAGAGACAAAGCAAAACAGACAGCCCTCCGGGAAGGATCCGGAGACGCAGCGGAAATGAGGTTTTATACATGATCAGCGTGAACAATGTGACATTACGAATCGGAAAAAAGGCACTGTTTGAGGACGTGAACATCAAGTTCACAGAAGGCAACTGCTATGGTGTGATCGGGGCCAACGGCGCGGGCAAATCCACCTTTCTCAAGATACTCTCCGGCAGCCTGGAGACCACCAGGGGGGACGTGATAATCACTCCGGGACAGCGCCTTTCCTTCTTGGAGCAGGACCATTTTAAATATGATGATTTTGTTGTGATGGATACCGTCATCATGGGCAATGAGCGCCTGTACCAGATCATGAAGGAGAAAGATGCCATCTACGCAAAAGAAGACTTTACGGACGAGGACGGCATCCGGGCCAGCGAACTGGAAGGGGAATTTGCAGAGATGGATGGCTGGGAGGCGGAGTCCAATGCCGCCATGCTGCTGAACGGTCTGGGCATTGACTCAGAATTGCACTACAGCACCATGAAGGACCTGGACGGAAGCATCAAAGTGAAAGTACTGCTGGCAAAAGCCCTCTTCGGCAACCCGGACGTACTGCTTCTGGACGAGCCCACCAACCACCTGGATCTGGACGCCATAGCCTGGCTGGAAGAGTTCCTTATCAACTTTGAGAACACCGTAATTGTGGTCTCCCACGACCGATATTTTCTCAACAAAGTGTGCACCCACACAGCCGATATTGACTATGGAAAAATCCAGCTCTACGCGGGCAATTACGACTTCTGGTACCAGTCCAGCCAGCTCCTTATCCGCCAGATGAAGGAGGCCAACAAGAAGAAAGAGGAGAAGATCAAAGAGCTCCAGGAGTTCATCTCCCGTTTCTCTGCCAACGCGTCAAAATCCAAACAGGCTACCTCCAGAAAGCGTGCTCTGGAGAAGATTGAACTGGACGAAATAAGGCCCTCCAGCCGCAAATATCCCTATATTGACTTCCGTCCTGAGAGGGAAATCGGAAACGAAGTGCTCACTGTAGAACATCTGTCCAAGACCATCGGCGGAGAGAAAGTGCTGGACGATATTTCCTTTGTTGTGGGGCGCAATGACAAGATTGCCTTTGTAGGCAGCCAGGAACTGGCCAAAACCACCCTGTTCCAGATCCTTATGGGCGAACTGGAGCCGGACGAGGGAACTTACAAGTGGGGCATTACCACCTCCCAGGCCTATTTCCCCAAGGACAGCACGGAGGAATTCAACAACGACCTGACCATTGCGGACTGGCTCACCGGCTACTCCCCCATAAAAGACGCCACTTACGTGCGGGGATTCTTAGGACGTATGCTCTTCGCAGGGGAAGACGGGGTGAAAAAAGTGAAAGTGCTCTCCGGCGGCGAGAAAGTCCGCTGCCTGCTGTCCAAGATGATGATCAGCGGCGCCAACTGCCTGGTTCTGGACGAGCCCACCAACCATCTGGACATGGAATCCATCACCGCCCTGAACAATGGACTGATCAAATTCCCGGGAGTGGCCCTGTTCTCCTGCCATGACCATCAGTTTGTACAGACCACGGCAGGCCGTATTATGGAAATCCTTCCTGACGGAAAACTGGTGGACAAGATCACCACCTATGACGAATACCTGGCAAACGACGAAATGGCCAGGAAGCGTACCGCCATCACCACTCACACGGAAGAAGACGAAGAAGAGGACGAGGAATAATAAGGAGATTTTTCTTATGCTGGCCATTGATCTACACGTACATTCCAACCGGTCCGACGGCACTTTTTCGCCTTCCGCCCTTGTGGACTATGCCATGGAAAAAGGGCTTGGAGCTTTTGCCCTCACCGACCACGACACGGTGGAAGGCCTGGAGGAAGCCCTGGAATATGCACAGAGCCTGAAAGCCCACCTGGAAGCCCAGGCGGCCGCTCCTTCCGGGAAGCCGCCTGCCCAGGCAGCTTCCCACCCCCCGACAGAACAGCCTGTTTCCCAGCATCCCGCAGGACAGGCAGCTCCCCACCCCCAGGCAGAACAGCCTGCTTCCCAGCATCCCGCAGGACAGACGCCCGGACATTCCGCTCAGGAAAGGACACCGTCTTCCCAGGCCCCCCTGGTGCCGGAGGTCATACCCGGCATAGAGTTTTCCACAGAGTACCAGGGCCGGGACGTCCACATCCTGGGCCTGTATATAGACTATAAAAATACCGCCTTTCAGGCCAGACTGCAGGCTTTCGTGGATTCCAGGGATGCCAGAAACCGGAAAATGTGCCTGCGCCTTCAGGAAGCCGGCATCCCCATCACCTATGAGGCGCTGAGAGCGGAATTTCCGGACGCAGTCATCACAAGAGCCCACTATGCCAAATATATGCTCGGCCACGGCCATATCAACAGCATGACGGAGGCGTTTGACCGTTTTATCGGCGATCACTGCCCCTGTTTTGTCCCCCGGGAGAAAGTCACTCCCGTCCAGGCAGTGAAGCTGGTGCTCCAGGCCGGGGGTGTTCCCGTTCTGGCCCACCCGGTGCTGTACCGCATGAGCGGCGAGCGTCTGGAACAGCTCACGGCAGAACTGGCTCAGGCGGGCCTGGGAGGCCTGGAAGCCGTCTACGGCACCTACTCCCCCGCCGAAGAACGCCAGATGCGGGCCCTTGCCGCCAGACACGGCCTGCTGATCACAGGCGGCAGCGATTTCCATGGAGCCAACAAACCCGGTCTTGACCTGGGGACAGGCTATGGCAGGCTCTATGTGCCCTACTGCCTCCTGGAGGACCTGCGGCGGTGGAAAGCGGCCCACTGACCCACGGCAGCACAAAATACAGCCAGGGCAAAAAACAGCGGCGGAAAATCTCCGCCGCTCCATTTTACCCTGTCACAATCAAATATCTTCCGTCCCCTACATCAAACACTTCATCCGCTTCCAGGATTTCATCCCCCACGGCCCCGTCCATGTCAATTCCCTCATCCTCGAAGAATTCAATCACTTCCTCCACGGAATCGGCAACCACAGCCATGCAGCTTTCCAAAAAGTCCTGGGCTTCTTCCAGAGTCTCTGCCACCCTCTCAGGAAACAGCTGCAGCTGGTTCTCCAGGAAACACTCCAGTACGTCGTCATCAAACATTTTTCCACCCCTCCTTTCGTCTTTTGATATCACCCTGCCCACATCATAATATGATTTTGCGTCCATGTCAATATGGTACGAAAAAAACACAAACTTTTTCGACAATTTTCTTCAGACATACCGCAGCAGCTCCAGAGGATACTCCACAAGGGCTTCCGCACCTCCCTGGATCAATTCCTCCTTCTCCCTGAACCCCCACAGCGCTCCCACCGTAAAGGCCCCGGCGCTTCTTCCTGTCTGCATGTCCGTGGCAGTGTCTCCCAGGTACAGCACGTCCGCCGCCCCCAGCCCCAGCTGTTCCAGAATCCTGTACACCCCTTCCGGACTGGGTTTCAGCGCCACATCCTCCGTCTGCCCCCGAATCACATCAAAATAATCCTTTCCAAAAAGGGTCTCCACCACATTCTCCGTCTCCGCATGGGGCTTGTTGGAGAGCACCGCCGTCTTCACCTCCTGGTCTTTTAAAAACGCCAGAAGCTCCTGAATCCCCTCATAAGGTTTTACCCGGTACATACAGTTTTCCCGGAAAACCTCCCGGTACCGGGCGTATGCCTCCTGAAAATGCACAAGCTCCTGGTCGCCCCCTGCCTGAAGAGCCCTCCGCACCAGAGCGGCGGCGCCGTCCCCCACAAAATATTTATACTGTTCCAGAGTAAAGGGACCATATCCAAAGGCCTCCAGGGCCTTGTCCCCACTGTACTTTATGCTGTGTATGGAATCGGATAAAGTTCCATCCAGATCAAATATCACTGCCTTCTTCATATCTTATTGCTGACTCCCCTCTAAATAGAACTGGCATGACTCTCTTCATGGTGCGTTTCCGGAATAAACGTCCTGGATGCAGGGCCGCTCTCCTCCACTGCCGTCTCCTCCACTGCTTCCTGGCAGAAGACTTCCTGGGAACAAAAGACCTCTTTTCCCTTCCGGCCCGCCTTCACATATGTGCCATCCGCCTGCAGCACCGACGCCTTCACATTGTCCCGAAGCTGACTCTTCAGAATGTGAAGCAGCTTCTCCTTCAGCTGCGGCCGATCCACCGGAAAGAGGATCTCCACCCGCCGCTCCAGGTTCCTGGGCATCCAGTCGGCGCTGCCGCAGTAAATCTCATAGTGCTCATCATTCTCAAAGTAAAAAATCCTGCTGTGCTCCAGAAAATTTCCCACAATGGAGCGCACGGTGATATTCTCGCTGACCCCCGGGATCCCCGTCTTCAGACAGCAGATTCCCCGCACGATCAAGTCCACTTTCACCCCTGCCGAGGCGGCCTCGTACAGCGCCGCAATCACATCCTGGTCGCAGAGAGAGTTAATCTTGGCAATGATCCGGGCAGGCCGTCCGTCCAGAGCATACTTTTTCTCCCTCTCGATCAGGTGCAGGAACCTGCCCTTAAGCCACAGGGGCGCCAGGGAAAGCTTATTCCAGGCCAGGGGCTCCGAGTACCCTGAAAGCATGTTGAACACCGCTGTGGCATCCTCCCCTATGTCCTCCGAGCAGGTCAGAAGTCCCACATCCGTGTACAGTTTTGCGGTGGCGTCATTGTAGTTTCCCGTGCCCAGATGCACATACCGGCGTATGCCGTCCACCTCCCGGCGCACCACCAGGGTAATCTTGCTGTGGGTTTTCAGCCCCACAAGGCCATAGATCACATGACAGCCCGCCTTCTCCAGCATCCTGGCCCAGACAATGTTGTTCTCCTCGTCAAACCTTGCCTTCAGCTCCACCAGCACCGTCACCTGCTTGCCGTTTTCCGCCGCCTGGGCCAGGGCCGCAATAATGGGAGAATTGCCGCTGACCCGGTACAGGGTCTGTTTGATGGCCAGGACCTTGGGATCCCTGGCCGCCTGGCGGATGAACTCCACCACAGGCTGAAAGGTCTGGTATGGATGGTGCAGCAGAATGTCCCCCTTACGGATCTGGTCGAAGATTTTACACCCCTGGGGCAGCTGGGGCACCGGCTGGGGTGTGTATCTGGGAGCTTTCAGATGGTCAAATCCCTCCAGGCCATAAAGCTTCATAAGCACCGTCAGATCCAGGGGACCGTCCACCATGTATACATTTTGGTTCTCAATGTGAAGCTCCTCTTTCAAAATGTTCAGAAGCCTCTCGTCACAGCCCGCCGCCACTTCCAGACGGATGGCCTCCCCCCACTGACGCTTTTTCAGCTGCTTTTCAATCTCCTTCAGCAGATCCGCCGCCTCGTCCTCATCTATGGTCAGATCCGCATTGCGCATAATCCTGTAGGGGTATGCGCATACGATATCGTAGTTCAGGAAGAGCTTGTGCATGTTCCGCTCAATCAGCTCCTCCAGAAGAATCACCTTCCTGCCCTCCCCCCTGGAGGGAAGCTCCACAATCCGGCTTAAAACCCCCGGCACCTGCACCGTGGCAAATTCCAGTTCCCCGTTGGCGCCCTTTTTCCGCACCAGGGCCGCAATGTTCAGCGTCTTGTTGCGCACCAGAGGAAAAGGCCTGGAAGAGTCCACCGCCATGGGCGTCAGCACCGGATACACATTCTCCTCAAAATATTTGTCTACAAAAGCAGCTTCCTTCTTGCCCAGATCCTCATGGCTGCCAATGATCTGCAGACCGTTTTGCTTCAGCTTCGGCACCAGCGCCTGGCTGTAAGTGTCATACTGCAGCGCCACCAGCCGGTGGATGGCCCCGTCCAGAAGCTCCAGCTGCCTCTCCGGAGTCAGCCCCGCAATATCCGGTTTCTGATAGCCCGCATGCACCATATCTTTCAGGGAGGCCACACGGATCATAAAAAATTCATCCAGGTTGGACGCCGTGATGCTCAGAAATTTCAGCCGCTCAAACAGAGGAATCTCCCTGTCCCTGGCCTCGTTCAACACTCTGTGGTCAAACAGGATCCAGCTCAGCTCCCTGTTGGTATAGTATTTCGGGTCATAATAGTCGATCTCACCCATAACAATCCCCCTATTTTTTGTCAAAATACCTTTCTCTGTTTCAGCACAGGTTCCACGCTGAATACTTCCTTAAAAAACTCCCCGTTCCCCTTTACAAATCCCTTCTCCAGGGTAATGTCCTCCTGGGTGTCCACGGTGATCACCAGCTGGCTGTCCCTGCAGGAGGCCTTGAGCCCCTTCAGTTTCTGCCTGTGGCTCCGGTCCAGGCCTGTGGCCAGCCGAAGTATGGCCGTCAGCTTGGCCACCGTCAGAAAAGCATCCCTGTCCAGGCTCTGGGTTCCCACCCGCTGCACATCATACACAAATCTGCTGTGGTTGAAGCGAACCACATTGGCCACAATCTCCCTCTCCTGGTGGGACAGCCCTATAATCTCCGTGGACATGATAATCTGGAAGGACGCCTCCCCCGTATTCACCAGGCTGATGTACTTCCCGCAGTCATGAAGTATGGCCGCCAGCCGCAGATACAGACGCTCTCGTTTTCCCAGCCCGTGCATCTTTTTCATGCTGTCAAAAATAGCCATGGTAATGTTCTCCAGAGCCTCCGAACGCTTTCTGCTGCCCATGTACCTCTTGCTGATATTGAAGGCGCTGGCAATGATATCCTCCTCAAAATCATGCTCCCCCTGGAACATTTTCATCTTCTCTGCGTACTCATAGGCAATGCCGTCACAGAGCGTCACCCCAGGCACCCAGATGCGCCTGGCTCCCATCAGCTCCCCAATGCACTGAATGAGCACGGCACTGATAAAGACCAGAGGATATTTCTCCTCCGCAATTTCCATGGAAGCGGCGATCCATTCAGGACTTTTGGTCTGCAGCAGCTCATAAAAGGCGTTGAAATCTTCCGCTTCCAGGAAAGCTTTCCCACCGTTTTTCCACCTTCTGCGCACTGCCCAGGGGGAGATATAATCGTCGATAATAATCAGATTTTTAATCTGTACATCCTTCAGGTACAGCTTCCCATATGTATCCAGACGGGCCATGGCAATCTCCCGGATCAGCGACTCTGTCTGGAACTGTTTCGCCGAAAAACGGGTCAGATAATCCTGAATCCGCAGCACTCCCAGCCGCAGGTTCTGCGTGGATACAAGCTTGTCATTTTCAAAAAGGGACACCTGAATGCTCCCTCCGCCAATGTCCAGGATGGCCGTCTTCTCCTCGATGACCTTCCGGAAACTTTCTCCCTTGGAAGCCACCGATTTATAGTCCAGAAACCGCTGCTCGGAATTGCTCAGTATATCCACCTGGATCCCTGTGCGCTGGGCAATCTGGTCCTGGACAATGGTGCTGTTCTCCGTCTCCCGGATGGCACTGGTGCCATATGCCTTGTAATCTTCCACTCTGTAAGTGCGCATAATCTCCGCGAAATCTTTCAGGGTCCTGCAGAGTTCATCCATCTTCTCATTGCTGATCTTTCCCATGGCAAAGGTGTCCGCCCCCAGATCCAGCCGCCTGGTCACATGGTCGATCTCCCGTATGCTGTCCTTGCCGGAAAATTCAAAAATCTTGATGCCCAGCTCATAACTTCCCACATCTATGGCCGCAAATGTCCTGATCTTCACTCTGGATTCCCCTCCTTCCCTGACAGATAATTGATAAACTGCTGGGCAGTTCTGCCGGAGAGGCCCCCCTGGGACAGCTCCCACCTGCTGGCCTCCAGCAGCAGCTCCTCCTCTCCCATCTCTATGCCATGCCTTGAGGCCAGCCCCAGAACAATCTCCTGGAACTGTCTCTTGTCAGGCGCTCCAAAGTAAATCCTGGCTCCAAAGCGGTATGCCAAAGAAAGCTTCTCCTGCACCGTGTCGCTGGTGTGCATGTCCTGCCGTATCTCTTCCTTGTCGCTGTAGTTCTCCCGAATCAGATGACGGCGGTTGGAGGTGGCGTATATGAGGATGTTTTCCGGCTTCTTTTCCAGCCCGCCCTCAATGACAGCCTTCAGATATTTGTACTCTGTCTCAAAGTCCTCAAAGCTCAGGTCATCCATAAAAATGATAAACTTATAGTTGCGGTTCTTCATCTGTCCGATAACCTGGTTCAGATCCTGGAACTGATGCCGATACACCTCCACCACCCGCAGGCCCCTGTCGTAGTATTCGTTGGCCAGAGCCTTGATACAGGTGGATTTTCCGGTGCCCGCATCGCCGTAGAGCAGGCAGTTGTTGGCCGCCCGTCCCTCCAGGAAAGCCTCCGTATTCTCCACAAGCCTCCTCTTGGGAAGTTCATAGCCGATCAGATCCTTCAGGGCCACATGGGCGATCACAGGAATGGGCTCAATTCTCACTGCTCCCTCCCCCTGCACCCGCACAATGCGGAAGGATTTGTGGAGTCCGAATTTTCCCACCCCGTGCTCCTTGTAAAACTGCGCCAGAATGTCCTTCATCTCCCTGGGCGACTCCGCCCAGCGCAGCTTTCCCGCCAGGTCACAGATGCTCTCACAGATCCTGAAATTGTACACCCGGCTCTCCAGACAGCTGCTCTCATAGTCCTCCACCATGGAAAATTCCGGCACATGGAGCTGCCGGCACATGAGGCTGAAATCATGGCGGAAAAGCTCCTGAAATATGCCCATGTCATGGAGTGCGGCCTCATTGACCGTTCCCTCTATCTCCCCCCGCATCTCACAGCCCCGGCTGTAACTGTTCTCATGAATCACCAGAAGATGCGCCAGGTAGCAGTGCCACAGATTTCCGTGAAATCCATAGGTCCCTGCCAGATCCAGCAGTTCATGAATGCAGCTGTAGAACACATTCCGCAGAGCCGGCACATTCCCCCGGCTCAGCACGCTCTCCTCATACTGCGCCACCAGCCCCGCCATATCCTGCAGCAGCCCATCCCTGCCCTCTGCAAACTTCCTGTATAGGATCAGCTCATTTATTCTCATCTCTTTTTGTCCGCCCCCGTTGTACCCGCGTCTAATAATTCCCCAAAATCTTCATATTCTGCGCCTCTTCTCTAAGACCCCGCAGGGCGTTTTTCACGGCGCTGTCCGCCAGATTTCCCTCGAAGTCAATGAAGAACCGGTATTCCCAGTTTCTGCCCTCTATGGGACGGCTCTCAATCTTGGTCATGTTAAGGCCGTTATAGATAAAATGGGACAGCATATGGTACAGAGAACCGCTCTCATGGGGCACCTCGAAACAGATGCTCACCTTCCCCGCATCCTTCTTAAAAATCTTCTGGTTTGTGACAATGATAAACCTGGTGGAATTGGTGCCGGAGTGATTGACCTTCCTGCGCAGCACCTCCAGGCCGTAGATCCCCCCTGCGTGTTCACTGGCCACGGCGGCCTGGGACGCATCCCTCTCCTCCGCCACCTTTCTTGCGGCGAAAGCATTGTTCTGCATGCTGACCAGCTGCCAGTCGTGCTCCGCCAGATATTTTGCGCTCTGCATCAGGGACTGGGGGTGGGAATAGACCGTCCTGATTCCCTCCAGAGAAGCCCCGGGAACCCCCAGAAGGCAGTGCTCAATCTCCAGGATCTGCTCCCCCACAATATAGTTCTCATACTCCTGCAGCAGGTCATAGATCTCATTTACAATCCCCGCCGTGGAATTCTCAATGGGAAGCACCGCAAAATCCGCCCGGCCCTCCTCAATGGCAATCATGGCGTCCCTGAAGGTGTCCACATGGAAGCTGTCCACGCTGTCCCCAAAATACCGGTTCATGGCAGCCTGGGAGTAAGCCCCGTCAGCCCCCTGGAAGACTACCCTGGCCCGCCCGACGTCCAGGGCATCCACCCCGATAAAAGGAAGCCGCCCCATACCCCCCTGCTCCGTAAGCAGCTGATACTGAAGTTTTCTGCTCATGGACATAATCTGCTCAAAAAGCTCCACCACACCCCGGCTGATAAATTCGTCATGGGCCAGGCCGCCTACCTTTTTCAGCTTCTCCGCCTCCCGCTGCCTGTCCAGAACCTGCTTCCCGGTGGCAATCTTATATTCTGCCACCTGTCTGCATATATTCATGCGCTGTTCATACAGTTCCACAATCCGGGCATCAATGGCATCAATCTGCCCTCTCAGTTCCAATAAATCCATGCGTCCACGGCTCCTTTGCCTTTTTTTCTATATTATACCAAATCAATCTTGATAGCAAGTAAAAAGGGGTGTAAAATATAACTAAGCAGTGCAAAATAATCCGATAGGACTGGTGAATTGTATGAAAAAAAACAAAATTGTAAAGATTACCGTGGGGACGCTGATTGCTCTCCTTGTAATCACTCTGATGGTTCTGCTTACCCTCTCTCAGAGAGTGGTGATGAATCCAGAGGGCACCGTGGGCAACACCGCAGGGAACCTGAACAATTCCGGCCTTTTCTGCGAGTACAACGGAACCGTCTACTTTTACAACTCCTTCAACGGGGGCGGCCTTTTCTCCATGAACCCGGACGAGAGCGGCCTCCGGCGGCTGAACTCCCTGAAAGTGAGAAACCTCCTGGCAGGCGGCAAATACCTTTACTATTTCCAGTACGGCTCCGCCTCCCCTGATTCCACCTTCGGTCAGGCTCTGGTCATGCACACCTTTGACCGCTGTGAGTTAAACGGCAGCGGCTCCGATTCCCTCACCAAGGATGTGGTGGTAAGCGGACAGCTGGTGGACAACTACCTCTATCTGCTGACCACGGCAAATTCCGGCATCTCCTTTTTCAAGGTCAAGATAGATGGTTCGGACATGGTAGATCTGGCCGATTACAACATCAACCCTGCCTGTGCGGAGAATGGCATTATCTACTATGTGGGCACACAGTCAGACCATTTCCTCTACGCTTTGAATACCAGCAATGATGTGTCCTACGAAGTGTGGCGGGGCAACCTGTGGAATCCCGTCCTGGAAAATGATTACATTTATTTTATGGATGTGGCAAACAACTATAGACTCTGCCGGTACTCCTTCACCCAGGATATTGTGGAAGTGCTCACAAACGACAGAGTTGACTGTTTTAATGTAGGTCATGGATATATCTACTACCAGAAAAACGGCACTGATCCTCAGCTGGTCTGCATGCGCACGGACGGCTCCGAGCCCCAGACCATCGCCCAGGGCAACTACACCAATATCAACATTACCTCCCGCTATGCCTATTTCCAGGAATTCGGAGATGAAAATACCTTATACCACTCTCCACTGGGAAGCACCGGCTGTGAAGTGTTCACTGCCGCCAGTGACGCCGCTGCAAAATAGGCCCGCAGCAGGCCCGTAGAAACTGCAGCTGACTGGATCGAACAGCAATCTCTTCTATAACTCCGGCCCGGACAAAAAAATGTCCGGGCCGTCTCACAAAAATCTTCTATTCTGTCGGAACACTGCCGGAACGTCCGAATCCTTTTTACGTTCCCTCTATTCCTCAATATGGTCAAGTCCCTGGCTTAAAATGGTGACAATATGAGAGTCCGCCAGAGAATAGAAAATCGTTTTACCCTCCCGACGGTTTTTCACCAGCGCCATCTGCTTCAGCACCCTCAGCTGGTGGGAAATAGCTGACTGGGACATGCCCAGCACTGCGGCAATGTCATAGACACACATCTCCGTACTCAGCAGCACGTAGAGTATCTTCAGACGCGTCCCATCCCCGAACACCTTAAAGAAATCCGCCAGATCCAGCAGCTCTTCCTGGGGCGGCATCCTCTTCTCTATGCCCCTGACCGTCTCCTGATCCACATGAATGTATGTGTTTTCTTCCATCTGCCACACCCTCTCCCGTTCGTCCTGTTCCTGTCGTAACCTGCTCCACCTCTACCATTATACTAAAGGAACCGCTCTTTATCAAGCCTGTCTAAACCTTCACGGACTTCCCTGCCGGCCGGCTTCTGAGAAAAAAGCCTCCATCCCCTCCGACATCACAAATTCCCCGTCATCCAGGATAAACAGCACTTCCGCTCCATACTCCCCTGCCAGTTCCAGTCCCTTCTCCGGCCCCAGGATAAAGCAGGCTGTGGAGAGGCCATCCCCAAGCAAACCGTCCCGTGACAAAATGGTGGCACTGCGGACCCCACTGTCTGCGGGAAGTCCCGTAGCCGGATCCAGAATATGGTGCCACCGCACCCCGTCCCGTTCCACATAGCGCTCATAGTCCCCTGATGTGGACACACACCACTGCCCCTCCAGGGTGAGAATGCCCACGCTGGAACTTGGATCCGAAGGATCCGCGATCCCAATCTTCCAGCTGCCGCCGTCGGGCCTGCTGCCATAGGTCAGCACACTCCCTCCAAGGTAGACCACCGCCCCTGAAACCTCCGGCTCCTCCTCCAGCAGTTCCAGAATCCTGGACAGCGCCAGCCCCTTCCCCACTGCCCCCAGGTCCAGCTGCATCCCTTCCGGCAGCAGAAGGCGCGTTCCTTCCTGCCAGGAGTCCTTGGGCAGAAGCCCCACCATGGAGCTGCCGCATCTGCCCAGGGCCTCCTCCAGGCTCCCGGCAGAAGGCGCCTGAAACTCCCCCGTCTCCGCTCCCCCTGCCCAGCTGTCTATCTTCCACAGCCGCACCAGGGCGCCCAGCGTCACATCAAAGGCCCCTTCCGACTTCTCATACAGTTCCAGACATGTCTGAAGCACCTGGGCCATCTCCGCCGAAAGTGCCTCTCCCTTCCCGTCGCCTGCGGAGGCATTGATCCTGTAGACCTCCGAAGTCTCCAGTCTCCAGGAGAGCTCATCCTCCTCCAGGCTCTGAAGGATCTCCCTGGCCTGGCTGAAAATCTCCCCGGCCCTCTCCTCCTCCGGCCCGTAAACCTTCAGCCGCACCATGGTTCCCATGGCCACGTCCACCGCCTCCCAGGCCCCGGCGGATTCCCTGCCGCAGCCGCAGCACAGCACCGCCAGAACGACCAGTCCTGCCAAGAACATTGTCCTAAAAAAACCCTTCATTTTCCCGCCTCTTTTTGCTATACTGTTTTAAGAAAAACCGTTCCAGGAAATCTGTAAAAGTTACGCCCGGCCCCAGGAAAAAGGCCACAATCAGTCTGCAGAAAGGTCCGTGACACTTTTGAAAAAGAATTTGAAGAAGAATTTAACCCCCGCCAAAACCGCGCTCCTGGCCACGGCCCTGCTGCTCCTTCTCTGTGCAGCCAGCATCCTGTGCCTGCTGCCCCGGGAGGATACCCCATATACCGCCCATATCTACCAGAATGGGACACTCATCATGTCCATTCCCCTGGACCAGGTAACACAGCCCAGACAGTTCACTCTCTACGGGGAAAACGGCTGTTCCAACACCCTTGAGGTCCGCCCCGGCAGTATCGGCATTGTGTCTGCAGACTGTCCCGACAAAATCTGTGTGCAGCAGGGCTTTCTGCACGATTCCAGACTCCCCGTCACCTGCCTGCCAAACCGTATCGTCATCACCCTGGAGCCCTCTGGGGAAGATGGGGATTCACAGCTTGACGGCATAACCCACTGACATTCCGCCGCCTCATAACAGCGCACCCAAAATCCCTGTGAAAGGAGCCATCATGCCTGTAAAAAAACTGACCCTCCTGGCCCTGTTCACCACCGTCTCCCTGGCCCTTGCCGCCATAGAGAACGCCTTTCCTCCCCTGGTGCCCCTTCCGGGCATTAAACTGGGACTTGCCAATATCGCCACCCTGGTGCTTTTGCTGCACTTTTCCCCAAAGGAAACCCTTGCCGTGCTCCTGTCCAGGGTTCTTCTGACCACCTTTTTCTTCGGCCAGGCCATGTCCCTTCTGTACAGCCTGGCCGGGGGGCTGTTAAGTCTTGTGGTCATGGCCGCCGCCATAAAACTCTTTCATAGGAAATATCTCTTTCTCACCGGGGCCCTGGGAGGTCTGTTCCACAACATGGGGCAGCTCGCCGCCGCCTTCCTGGTCACTTCCACTCCCGGCATCCTGGGATATTTCCCCTTCCTGGCCCTGGGAGGAATCCTCACAGGCCTCTTTACCGGCCTCTGTGCAGGCTTTGCAGAAAAATACCTGGCCCCCTTCCTTCCCGGCCCCAATTCTTCCGGACAGTAAGGAAGTCAGCCTCTGCTCAGCCGTCACTTAAGGTTGCAATCTCACCGTAAGTCTTCCATATTCCCCTTCCCAGGAACTGTCCGCTGCGGTCCTTCCGGTAGCGGGCCGCCTCCAACTCCGGAAGTTCGGACAGACGGCCTTCTAAATATTCGCCCAGACGATATCCGGCTGTCTCCAGCCGCGCAATCAGCCCTCCATAGCGAAGATCCAGCCGGGACCAGCCAAAAGGCGAGCAGGTATTCATCCACTGATGCCGGTGGGCAGTCCGCAGCCTTTTCGCCAGGTCAAGCAGCTCCGCAAACTGTTCCCCATCCTTTTGAAGGGCCTCCCTGTCCTTATCTTTGTAATGCAGGTGAAGCCGCTCCCCCAGAGCTGCTTTCAGATGCAGTACCCTGGCAAGAAGAAGGGGAACCTGTAGAAACCAGCCCTCCTCCCCTGCCTTTTCCACGTCCTCCTCCAGCAGCTGCGCCGTTTTCCCATAGTGCTCATCCAGTCCAAGCCCTCCCAGATCTCCGTCAAACAACCCCTCCAGGGGATCCTGCCAGAGAAGGTATTTGGACGGATTGGGCGGCCAACGGTTCTCCGGATTGCTGCAGGGGACAGCATCCAGCAGAGCGGCATCCATAAACCAGCGGGCACAAAGCCCGGTACACGCGGCGAAACGCGCCTCCAGCGCCTCCTGGCTGATTACATCTTCACTATAAGCACTCTCTGCGTAATACTGCATTCCCAGAAGCCCCAGCCAGTCGCAGCACTCTCCCCCGTCGTCATGCCACATACAGCCGTAAGCCATAGGAATTTGATATTTTTTCACCGCCCTCAGAGCCGGCTCAGCAGTCTGTATGGTATAGGGATAGTTTACGCAGAAGGAAGAAACCGAGAGCAACGGTCCCGCATAGACTGCATTGCCCATATCCCTGTGTTTTTTCATCATTCCTTCCAGCAGGGCAGGATCCCGGGAATAATAATCCCAGTAAATCAGGCTGGCATCCTCCGGAATCCTGGCGCATATCAGGGGATCCGGCTCCCCCTGAGGATCCAGATAGGCATGCCTGGGGGAACTGTAAGCAAACAGCATATCACTGTAAAGAGCTATTTTCAGTCCGTTCTCCCGGGCCAGGGCATGCACCTGCTGCAGATGATCCAGAAAAATATCCAGCGGCCTGCGGGGTCCATTCTTCTGCCGGTACCGCCCTTCCCCCAGTCCATGGGTCTCATCCATGCCCACAATAACCATCCGGCTCCTGAAACACTGGCCTACTGTCCGCAGCATCTTCTCAATGAGCCCATAGGTTTTCTCTTCTCCCACCAACAGGCAGGAAGAGCTGTCCTGCAGGGAAGCATACTCCGGAAAACGGAGCACTTTTTCCAAATGTCCCAGAACCTGTATGGAAGCGATGATACTTATACCGTACTGATACGCATAATCGTCCAGCTGCCGCAGCTGTTCCTGGGTATAGCCTCCCCGCATATAGCCAAAACGCGGCTCTCCTTCCAGTTCATATACATCCTCCATGTACAGAATCAGGCAGTTTAAGCCCATCAACGCCATATGATCCAAAGCAGATCTTATAAAAGCAGGGTTCGGCACACTGTTGCGGGAGGCGTCAATCATCACGCCCATCTGAGGGATGTACATTTTTTCTCCATAGGAAAACTCTGTCTTTCCCGCATTTTCCCGCAGAATCCCCAAGGCCCGGAACAAATGAATCTTCTCCCGATAGCCAATGCGGCATTTCCCAGCCTCCATAGTCATCTGCAGCGCTTCTACTCCGGAAGCCGGAAGGTGGTAAAACTCCACACAGATTTCCTCCGCCCAGCCTCCTTTAAAATAAAAAGAAGGCAGCCGGTCCATGGCACATAAAATCGTTTCTTCCTCTATTCCCCTGATTTCTCTAAACATTTATCCCTCTCCAACTCCCTCAAAAGCGCCGCCGCCGTCTTTCCCAGCACCGGGTGCACCAGGCCCGGCGCAATCTCTGCCAGAGGCTGCAGCACAAAAGCCCGGTTAGCCATGTCAGGATGGGGAATCACAAGATTATCCTCTGCCCACTGCAGCTCGTCATACAGCAGAATATCCAGGTCCAGAGTCCTCGGCCCCCACCGGAGCGTCCGCACCCGACCCGCCTTATTCTCTATCTCGTGCAGCGTCTCCAACAGCCCTTCCGGCCCCAAAATTGTCTCAATCTCAATCACCCCATTCAGAAAATCCTCCTGCTCCACACCTCCGTAAGGGCTGGTATTGATCCATTTGGACACGTTGCGGACTGTCACCAGAGGATGGGCCTCCAGGGATTTTACAGCCCCGGACAGATATCTCTCCCTGTCCCCCATGTTGGAGCCCACCCCAAGGTACACCCGGTGCCAGGCCCTGCGCACCTTCACGGACACACTGCCGAAAGGCATGGGAATGGGAGCGTGGGGTTTCTGAATCTCCAGATCCGCTCCCTGCAGCAGAGGATACTTTAACAGTAAAGCCTCCGCCAACCTCTCCGCCGCCGCCTCCAGAAGTTTACAGGTGTTTGCAGGCATCCAGTCCCCAATGAACCGGCACACCTCCCCGTAATTTACGGTACTTTCCAGGTCATCCGCCGCGGCCGCCCGGTGTACATCCGTGTAGAGAACAGCGTTTACATAAAAAATCTGTCCATTCCTGGTCTCCTCCGGGTATACTCCATGGTAGGCGAACACCTCCAGCTTTTCAATACGAATCTCGTCAGCGGCCCACTTAGTATACATCTCCCCTGCCTCCTCCCAGAATGGCCTCCGTCATCTTTATCGCCCGCACATTCTCCTTTACATCGTGAACCCGCACAAACATACATCCCTTGACAACCCCCAGAACCGTGGTGGCCAGGGTTCCCTCCAGGCGTTGATCCACAGGCAGATCCAGGGTCAGGCCCACCACCGACTTTCGGCTGCATCCCAGAAGCAGAGGACAGCCCAGCCTGTTCAGTTCCTCCAGATTCCGAATCACCTCCAGATTCTGCCCGTAGTCCTTGGCAAAACCCACCCCCGGATCCAGAATGATCTTCTCCCTGGAAATGCCCGCCTCCTCCGCCAGACCAAGGGTTTCCGCCAGATCCACGACCACATCCCGGATAAAATTCTCATAGTCCGTCTGCCGCCGGTTGTGCATAAGGCAGCAGGGAAGTCCGCTGTCCCCAATGACTTTGGCCATGGTGCCGTCATATTTCAGCCCCCAGATGTCGTTGATCAAATCCGCCCCTGCGGCAATACCCGCCTGAGCCACCTGGGATTTATAAGTGTCCAGAGAGATCGGAACGTCAAAAGCAGCTTTCACAGCCTCCACCACAGGCACCACCCGGGCAGCTTCCTCCTCCTCCGACAGCAGCGTATAGCCCGGCCGGGTGGACTCCCCTCCAATGTCAATGACATCCGCCCCTTCCTTCAGCATCTCCTCCACATGGGCCAGGGCCCTGTCCCTCTGGTTCCACTTTCCGCCGTCCGAAAAGGAGTCCGGGGTCACATTCAGGATCCCCATCACATAAGTATGCCCGCTGGTCCGAAATTCTCTGTTCCCTATTTTCATAACCGCTTTCCTTCCATTTTCAGTCTCCAAGCATGTGAAAAAACCGCTCCTGCAGCAGAGGATCCGTCTCAAAAATTCCCCTCACCGCAGTGGTGACTGTCCTGCTGCCGGGTTTTTTCACCCCCCGCATGGTCATGCACATATGTTCCGCTTCAAGCAGCACCATCACACCCCTGGGCTTCAAATATTCCATCACCGCCTCTGCCACCTGACCTGTCATCTTCTCCTGCAGCTGCAGCCTTCTGGCAAAGCATTCCACCGTCCTGGCCAGTTTGCTCAGTCCCAGGACCTTTCCATCCGGCACATAGGCGATATGGGCTTTTCCATAAAAAGGCATCAGATGGTGCTCACACATGGAATAAAACGCAATATCCTTCTCAAGAACCATCTCGCTGCTGTCCACGGCAAACACCCTGGAGAGAGGCTGTGACACATCCGTGTCCATCCCTGCCAGGATCTCCCCATACATCCGGGCAACTCTGTCCGGCGTCTCCAGAAGCCCTTCCCTTTGGGGATCCTCGCCCATCCCCTCCAGAAGCAGCCTTACCGCCTGCCTGATCTTCGCCTGGTCAACCATATTTACTCCCGCTTCCCTTCCGCTTTTTGTCATAAATTATGTCCGTGCCGTTTCCTTCTTCCGCACTATCTCCATCAGCCGCCCCAGAAAAGACAGAGAGCCGAAAGCTACAATGACACCTTCCTTCCCTGCCAGAAGACGGCTCATCTCCACCGCCTCCTCCAGGCTGTCCGCCGCCGTCACCCCAGGGTGCAGGGCGGAAACCTCCCTGGCAAGATCATAGGCGGACAGAGCTCTGGCATTCTCCGGCGGCGTGACAGTGATAATCTGATCCGCCAGGGCATGGGTAATCTGAATCATCTGCCCATACTCCTTGTCCCGAAGCACTCCCATGATAAAAATCATTCTGCGGCCCTGAAAGTAAAATTTCAGGGACTGCTCCAGCCGCCTGGCGGCATCCTCGTTGTGAGCTCCGTCCACAATAAAATACGGCCTCCGGCCCACCAGCGTGAATCTTCCCGGCCACCGGGCCTGCAGCATGCCCTGACGGATCTTTTCTTCCGCCACCGGAAATCCTCTTTCCGCCAGCACATCCAGAGCCTCCAGAGCCACCGCAGCATTTTCCACCTGATGTTTCCCTGCCAGGGAGATCTCCACTCCCTTCCTGTCCCCATAGTCAAAACGCTGCTTTTCCAGACCATACCGCACATGGGACAGTTCTTCCGGCCCAACCTGAATCAGGGGACAGCCCAGCAAAGCCGCCTTTTCCGCCACCACATCCAGAACCTCCTGCTCCTGAAATCCTGTCACCACATGGCATCCCGCCTTGATAATCCCGGCCTTCTGGGCCGCAATCTCCCCAAGGGTGTCTCCCAGGAATTTCATGTGATCCCTGCTGACGGATGTGATCACCGCCGCCAAAGTGCCCTCTGCCAGGTTGGTAGCGTCCAGAAGCCCTCCCATTCCCGTCTCAAGGACCACAATATCACATTTCTTCTCCTGAAAATACCAAAATCCCAGTGCGGTCTCCATCTCAAACGCTGTGGGATGTCCCAGTCCATCCGCCTCCATGGCCTCGCAGGCTTCTCTTATCAGTTCCATTCCCTGGCAGAAAGCCTTTTTGGTGATGGGATGTTCATCCGTCTGGATTATCTCTCTATAATCAAAAATAGCGGGCGAGATATACCTTCCCACCCGGTACCCGCCGCATTTCAGCACCGAAGCAATATAAGCCGACACGGAGCCCTTCCCATTGGTTCCTGCCACATGTACAATTTTCAGTCCCGCCTGGGGATTTCCAAGCCGTCTGCAAAGCTCCCTGACACTCTCCAGTCCCGGCACAATTCCCCGGCTCCCTGCCTGCTTCACGTACGCCAACGCTTCTCTTTCCTTCATCCGGCATGCACCTGCTTTCCTCTGGTTTCTCTTTTTTGTCCGTATAACCTTTGCTTTTACGGGGTATACTATGCCACAGTGCAGTAAAGAGGCTCTTTCACAGACTTCCTGAACCCATACTGCAGGATTCACCTACCCTTACGCTGCCCCTGCCGGCGCCCCCTGAAGAAAGGAGCTCCCTAACAGACTATGAGAAACTTTCTGAAAAATTTCCTCAAATGCGGCATCACAGGATGGTGTCTGGAAGTCCTGTACACCTCCCTGAACTCCCTGCGCCGCAGGGATATGACTTTGAAAGGAATCACCTCCCTGTGGATGTTTCCCATCTACGGCTGTGCCGCCATATTCACCCCATTGGGCCGCATGCTTCACGCAAAACCACTGGTACAGCGGGGCCTGGCCTACATGAGCCTGCTTTTCTCCATAGAATACATCTCCGGCTCCCTGCTCTCAAGACACCACTTCTGTCCCTGGAACTATTCCCGCAGCCGTTGGAACATAGGGCGCGTTATTCGTCTGGACTTCGCCCCCTACTGGTTTGCCGCAGGACTCCTGTTTGAACGCATTCTGTCAGAAGAACTCCAGGAACCCTGAGCTTTTTTGTCAATCTCCCTCATCCTGCCCGCCGTCTCCGGATCCAATGTCAAGCATATTCACCGTGCGCCGCTTCAGCCTGGCCTCCTCGGACTGGCGCAGGATGAATTCCTTCACCTCCCTGGAATGTTTAATATGCTGCAGGGTCAATGTGGGATGGGTGGTATCTCCCGTATAACAGGTCACGGTCCCCAGGCCGAACATCTTCTCCACCAGACTTGCACTGAGAGTCACATCCTGGACCTTGTACATATAGCAGTCATTTTCCACCGTCTTCAAAAGCCCCTCGTCAATGGTGAGCATATCCTCTTTTACAATATATTTTGTAAAGGTAAATGGCAGCCCCAGAAACAGCCATCGCTTTCTCTCCACATATTCCATACGATTCCTCCATCCTTTCCCCGGAAATCCCTCCCGGCTCCCCCTATTATACTTGAATCCCCCCATATATGCAAAACTTTTCTGGCTTTTTTCGATTTGGTCTGACAAAATCCGTAACAGTTCAGCGCCCTGTCTGAACTGTTACCAAAATCTGCAGCAGTTCAGTCTTCCGTCACTCAGCTCCTGGATTCCGGGCGCTTCCCTCCCTGTGATCCGCCATAACCAGAGTGCGGCCCTTCCGATTTGTCTGGATATACTCCTCCGCCCTCCTGCGGGTCAGGGCATCCATGCCGGTGAATGGTTCGTCCAGGAGAAGCAGATCGCTGTCTGCCGCCAGGGCCCTGACCAGGGCTACCCGGCGCTTCATCCCCCCGCTGAGCTCGCTGCAGGGCCGCTCCAGGGCCTCCGCCTCCAGAAGCTGTCCCAGGGCCTCTGCCGCCGCGGCCCTGTCCCCTGTCACAAGCTCCACATTTTTCAGCCCGCTGTATTCCTCACAGAGCCTGTCTTCCTGAAAAACCATGCTGCAGAGGGGACTGGCGGACAGAGAACCTCTGTCCGGCGGGGTAAGCCCTGCCAAAATACGCAGCAGTGTGGTCTTGCCGCTGCCGGAAGGCTCCGTGAGCAAATAGGTTCCTCCCGGCTCATAGACCGCGCTCACCGCCTGGAGAACCTGCCTGCCCTGGTAGCCCTTTGTGACGGCAGAAAGCTCCAGTGCCTTCCCCTCCCTGCCTCCGTCCCGGGGCTTCTGCCCTCTGCAGGAAGGTTCCCACCCCAGAAACCGCTCCAAAAGCCCCAGAACCATTTTTTCAAAGAGAAAACTGAGCAGAATAATTACCACGGTCCAGGCAAAAATCCCCCCTGTGTCCAGGTACACCTTGGACAGATACAGCTGCTCCCCGATGGAATGGTCAGGAATACCCATCACCTCCGCCGCCACCCCGGACTTCCAGCACATTCCCAGAGTCACCTTCATGCTGCCGCGCCAGAAAGGCTTCAGCCCGGGACGGTAGATATAGAAAAAGCGATCCCGCCGGGCCAGCCGGAATACCTCCGCCATCTCCAGAAGCTTTTTGTCCGTGCTCTTTAATCCTTCCAGGGTACTGATGTATATGTGGGGCGCTACCACCAGGAAGCAGATTCCCACCGCCAGGAAAGAGGACCCCCACCAGACCAGCATCAATACCACAAAAGAGGCCACCGGAACAGCCTTTGCAAGCCCCACCGCCGGGGACAGCAGCTCTTCCGCCAGGGGAAATCTTCTGCTGCAGGCAGCCAGGCACAGCCCGGCTGCCAGTCCAAGCAGGAAACCTGCTCCAATCCGCAGCAGACTCACACCCACCGTGGCGTAAAAGCTTCCCTCTCCCAGCAGAACAGCCAGAGCCCTGGCCGTCTCCAGGGGAGAGGCCAGAAGGATCCTGTTGTCCACCCCCAGGCACAGCCCATACCAGAGAAAAACCCAGAAAAGAAGGATGCCGCATTTTCTAAACATTCTCCTCATGGCAGATAATAGAAATCCTCCCCGGGCAGGGCTCCACCCACAAGTCCGGCGTCAAAATCGTACAGTACTTCCAGATATCCTGACAGGGCTTCTTTCATCTCCTGGCCTGTGATGCACACAATGTTGCACTGGGGAATGGCCTGTCTGGCCACAGGTTCCGCCCCCACAATACCTGCCTCCACCGCCAGTGCAGCCGCCGTCTGCAGATCCTCCCCTGCGGCCGCCACACTGTTTCGGTGCTCCTGCAGAAATTCTTCCACCGCCGCCCTGTTCTCCTCCAGAAACTCCCTGCGCACCACTGTTACCCCAGTGACCATTCCGCTTCCCTCCGGCCCCTGAACTTTTTCCCACTCCCGGTTCAGATCCAGAGCCACCTTCAGATCCTGGTTCTGGATCAGAGCGGCTGTCACAAAGGGCTGAGGCAGCAGGCCCACGGCGGAAGGATCCTCCGCCAGCAGCGCGGCCACTTCTGTTGGCTCGGACCGAAATTCCAGAACATAATCCTCCTGGTCCAAACCGCTGCACTGCAGAACATACCTCAACGAAGCCTCCGGCGTAGTTCCCTTTCCGGTGAGATAGATGGTCCTGCCCTTCAGATCAGCGGCCTCCGAAATGTCCTCCGTCCCTGTGACCAGATACAGGACCCCAAGGGTGTTGATATCCGCCACCGCCACTGCCCCCTGGGTTTTCTGATAAAGCACTGCCGCCACATTGGCAGGAAGAAGGGCTATGTCCATTTCTCCCTTTGCCATCAGAGGAAGAAGCTCGTCCCCTCCCACGGCCATGCGGAACTCATATGCATGCTCCGTCTCTCCCTTCCCGGCCCGGTCCATCAGAAATAAAATGCCCAGGGAGGTAGGTCCTTTCAGGGATCCCACCCTCACTTCCTTCTCCTCCTGTCCGGCACATCCCCCCGTCAGAAGCGCTGCCGTCAGCAGAAGGCAGGCCGCCCAAAATCCCATATATCTGTTCCAGATTCTGTTTCTTTTCATAAATATCTCCTGTAATATGTTATCCATTGGCTATACCTGTTCCATATTAACACATCCATGCCCTTTATTTCAATATGGGTGCAAAAAAACTGCCGGACGCGCATGGAATACCCAACGCCCGTCCGGCAGTCTGCCGTTATATCTTTATTTTTTCGGCTTTCTGCCGAGTATTATAACCGCTGCTGTGGCGGCGGCCACTGCCAGAACAATGGCAGTCACCGCTATCACAAATATCCAGTCAATTTCCTTTGAGGAAGTCTCCTCAGGTACTTCCTCTTCCGACGGGGCAGAAGCGGAGGCGGAAGATTCTTCCTCCATCTCGCCTGCGCTGCTCTCCGTCTCCGGTTCCGGAGTGCTGCTCTCCGGTGTGGGAGAACTCACCTCCGGCGATTCCTCCGGTTCCTCAGAACTCGCTGCTGTGCTCTGGCCGCCAGGCTGCCTGTTTCCAGTACTGCCCTGGGAGCTTCCCCCCTGAGAACCACTGCCCTGAGAGCTTCCTCCCTGGGAGCCGCCGCCCTGGGGAGTCTGTCCGCCCTGGGGCGTACCGCCCCCTGTGGCGACTCCGGTCCCTAAAGCCGTGTTATTCTGGCCCGTGTTTCCCTGGTTGTCATTGCCGCCCTGTGACCCGCTCCCCTGGGAATCCTGATCTGTGTCCGGCGCCTGGGTGGGTTGGTCGGGAACAGGCGTCTGGGTAGGTCCGCCGGGAGAAGGTGCCTGGGTAGGCACGCCGGGAAAAGGTGCCTGGGTGGGTCCACCAGGAACAGGCGCCTGAGTGGGCTCACCGGGACCAGGTACTGGCGCTTGGGTAGGCACGCCGGGAGTTGGCTCCTGGCTGGGTTGAGGAGAAGGACCGATATGCACATCTCCCGGAACCTCCAAATCCTCCATTTTCCTCACCTCTGTCCCATACACATACTGCAGGGAGCCTTCCACCAGGTTGACTATAGCACCTGCATCCTGACCGGCTGCGTCCAAAACCACAAGCTTCCCGATTGAAAGGGTGTCCGCCCCGTCGGCAAAAAGCGCTTCTGTACCTGCAAGATACACATTCAGCACTTTCTTCTCCGCATCATAACGATAGTCCTGCACCTTTGCCCTGCTTGTGTTAAACTGAAATGTCACCGTGGCCGCATCTGCAGAATCCACGGAAAGTCCAAATTGAAGGGAAGATATCTCATCTTTCGCCGCATGCTCCGACACGATGCTCACCGCCCCCGTTTCATCCACCTGGACTTCATCAGCAGCGGCAGACGCCCGCAGCGGATGCAGCGCAGCCAAGAAGGCTGCCGCTGCAAACATATGCATCAAATACTTTTTCATCTCTCCTCCCATCATTGACGTGTTCCCGTACCGGGATCCAGCGTAATACCAGGCAGGGTGGCCGGCACCTGCTCAAACAGAGAATCGCTCACAAGCCTCTCTCCCTTATTGGTGCTGGCATTGTTGACCCTGTACAGCTCTGCGCGGACCTTCTTGATGCTGCTCAGATCCACACTGTACTGCGGTTCAATCCAGTATACCCAGGTGCCGTCGGTTGTCTCCGTAATATCAGCGGTGTTTGTAGGATCCGGCGCAAGGAAAATACTGTCTGCCGCCAGCATTCCATCGGCATCCTTGCCGCCAACCACATTGCCGTCCTGGTCATAGAGAACCACCACATTGTAAGCCCAGCTTCCCTTGTAAGCCCCCATAAATACGATGGATCCCGCAGGGATCTTGCCTCCCTTGTCATCATAGACATAGTCAGCATTCAGAGTACCGATCAGAGAAGTCCCCGCACCGGCGTCTCCTGTCACTCTTCTAAAGTCAACATTGTCGCCGGTTACTCCCAGCACATCCAGTTCCGTGATGGAGATTTGAACATTGCTCTGGTTCTTCAGCACAAATTTCACCGCGGTGGCCCCATAAGTGCTCACATAGCCTTTGCTCTCATAGTGCTTATCCTCGCTGGCGAAGTATACGGTTTCTGACCCCTGCACTATGGTTCCATCTGCCACTTTCAGCCATTCGCCGTTGGTCTGCACGTAAATCTCATAGTTTCCGGCAGCTCCCTGAAGGCCCGTATACTTAAATCCTGTAACAGTATTCGTCTTATTAAAGTTCAGTACGATCTCCGCATTTCCATTAGCTACAGCTTCGTAGACGGTAGAGGAGTCATTGTCTATCATCTTCACGGCAGGATTTTCCGGTTCGGGATCGCAGGGATCCTGGTCATCCCCATTGGGTGTCTCCACTGCCTTAGCGATAAAGCCTGTGGTGCTTATGCTCCAGAACGTCTTATCCAGGCTTCCGTCATGCTCAATCTTAACGGGATCAAGAGCCTTGGGTGCAGAATAATTCAAGTACTGATCCACCACCCGGACTTCATACCACATCACACGGTTATTGATGGTAACAGTATCAATAAATTCACTGCCGTCCGTCACAAAACCAATAATTTCTTTCTTCAGCGGCTCTCCGTTCTCCATCATATACCTGGTGATCTCATATCCCAGCAGATCCGCAGGGTTGGCCAGCGTGTTGCTCAGGCTGATCTTCACCTGGTTCCGGTTATCTGCATCCACCTGGGCGGTGACATTTCCCACCGCTGCCGTAGAGCCGTCGGCATTCAGGGAACTTGTTCCCTTCTCCAGCCAGTAAGCTCTGGACTCGTCATTGGCGTACCAGATTGCCCTGGTCTCCTTTGCAAACTGTCCCGCATACTTGATGGTGTCGGCATCCGGCGTCATTCCCCACTGCTCAAAGAATTTCAAAATATCTTTCTCTGCCGCCGCACAGGCCAGACGCATAAGCTGCTGATCCGAATCTCCTGCCAGGGTCAGAGCAATGCCGCCGGGCTTAGGTGCCTTTCCAGGATTCCTGGCGTAGGTGTCCACCCTGGCAAAGAACAGATTTGCCAGCTGCTCCTGATAGTTCTCATAAGTCTTGTAGTTATATCCTCTGTCATATGACAGATGAAGCTGCCAGTACATACCAAGCTGCGTGAACACATTGCCTGCCCTGCCCTTGGTGCCCGAAGTCACTTTCTCATAGACCTTGGGATACTGGAAGCGCACATCTCCATTGCCCTCATGTGCCTGGGCAAGCACGGCAAAGTAATTGTTAGTAACCTCAGCCACGGCATATGCGCCCTGGTTGATACAGTGCCCGATCTCATGGGCGATGCCCCAGCCAAAATACTGACCGCTCACGTACTTTCCAGTTTCGTCGGCCACCACAGGCACTCCGCCCACCATACCGCTTGCGGAGCCCCAGCCGATACCGATGTGGTTGCCCGAAGCGTACATAAACGCTTTCGCAAACATCCTCTGGTAGCGGATATTCTGATGCCCCTTGGGAATCTGGTTTATCGCCTCCGTGGCGTTCTTATTCAGCCCCTTGTGCTGATAGAACAGGTACATCATATCCTCCATGGCATCCATGGAATCCAGCATCTTCTGAGCACGCACCTCCGCCGTGCCGCTGCCTGCGCCGGCCAGAATCTGCGGTGCCGGCAGAGAGAACATCATGGTATCCAGAAGGATATCGGAAGCTCCCAGAATACAGGTCTGTCGGTCATAAGCGTACTTATTCACCAAAGCATTGTCTGACTGAGCGTGGTGTTTTGTATGATTTGCTTCCATCTCAGCCACATAAGTCTCCAGATCCTTCATATAGGACAGAACCCTGGCCTGCCGCTCTGCAGAATCCGTCACCTGATACAGGTCAAGTATCGGCACCTGCACGCCGCCACTGACGCGAACCTTGTAAACATCCTCCGCGCTGTTTCCTGTGTACTGAACATAGAGCGCACCGCCGGTCTCCACATCCCCGGTCCAGATCTTGGGAACGGTGATCTCGTTGGCTCCCACTTTCAGGGTTCCTACCACCTTTGACACAGAATCTGAAGAAGAATAGTACTGTGTCACCACCAGCTGCAGTTCTGAATTCTCACCCGTCTTCTTGGTCTTATGGCCCACATAGATGATAACTTTCTCCTGGGCCGCTGCGGTCACGCCCAGAGGCTGCCATGCATTCAAACCGCCAAAGCCCCGGCCCACATCCTTTGTGGTTATGCCTGAGTGAATCACCACCGGCTCATTCAGCCCCTCATCCCGCAGTATGGCCTCCGCCGTCTGCAGTTCCCTCTCAAGCAGGGCCCTGTCAGGGTGATACTCCCCGCTGATCTCTTCCACCGTGTTGATTTTCACCCGCAGGGCGTCTATATCTGCCTGGGTCACATCCGGCCTCAAAACTGTGTGAAGATCGTCTTCATACAGAGCCATGATTTCTTCCATCAACTCATCATAGTGATAGAAGTAGACTTCGGAAATCGTAATATTTCCGTTGGCCGTATACCGGGCCAAACCAAACTGAATCTTCTTAGCGGTGACAGCAGGGAATTTCAGCACATAGTACCTTCTCCCGTCCGCATCAAGCCTGCTGGATAGAGAGACACCAGTGAGATCCGTCTGCTTGCCGCTTTCATCCCAGTAACGAACCTTTGCGTAAGAAAGCCCGGTGTCCTTGCTGGTCAAATCATGGAAGGCAATGCTGTCAATCTTATATGCCTGGTCAAACTCATAGGTCAGTCCATGGTTTAATCCCATCGGGTTATATCCGCCGTCATCCCAAGAATCCATTTTATAGTAAGAGGATGGATTCTTGTCAATGGTTCCCCATGCGGTGCCTGACTGGGTATCCAGCGGACTGTCAAACATGGAGTTTGCCTTTGAAGAGGCGCTGATAATGTGGCAGTCCTCCTCACCGGGTTCTCCCATATTGAGCAGATGGTACCTGTGCATTACCGCAGGGTTCAGATCCGTGGTCGTTGCCGCCACTGTGACAGAAGGCCGGCTTTCACCGTGCTCATTGATACCGGTGACATATACCTGATAATCTGCCAGGTCCTTCAGACCTGTTATGGTATATCGCTGTCCATCACTCTCCGGCACTTCCACCATCTGATAATCCCCAGTGTCTCTTTCCCTGTAATATACTCTATAGGAAATTGTGTCATCCATATCCTTCCAAGATACCAGAATACTCTGATAATGGCCTTCCGCAGACACATTGTCCGGCGGTTCCGGTTTGCCGTCCGGCAGAGGAATCACCGTCACCTCATTGCTGTATCCGCTGCGCCAGTTGCCGTTAACGGACTGTACGCTTACATGATACTCCTGGTAATTCTTCATCTTCTCCGTTCCAAAACTGGAGATTGTGATAGAATTGACAGCTGACATTGTGGTAAACTGTAACTCTTTGTCTCCCTCTCCCTGTTTGATCAGAACCTCATAACCTGTCACATTCACACAGGGATCCCAGTTCAGAACAAACTGTGCATCTCCCGGCTTGGCAGTCAGATTCTGGGGAATATCCGTCTGGGGTTCGGGAATTCTCTCCTCCATGCCGTTCAGGAATTCCACCTTGGTGATCTCTGCCAGGTCAGTGTTCTTCTTCATCCCGAAGATGGTCAGTGTCACCCTCTTCATGGCCACCTGTCCGCCCAGAGACACCTTGATATTTCCCAGATGGTCCTGGGTAGCCGTGACATCAGAGTGGCTCAGAAGATAATTGACTCCCTGAGTCACCGGTACTTCCACTATGTCCTGCGTTCCTGTCTCGTCCTCATACACAACCGTGATGACAGCATCGGTGATGGCATTGTCTCCCCTTGCCTCTATCAGGATTCCGTCTGAGTCCGCAGCACTTCCCTCAGCAAAGTCAAACGCCACCTTCACAGGTGTATCCGGCCCGATGGAAGCTCCGTCCGCCCTGACCAGATTGACACCGCCGCTGCCCCGCAGCAGGCCTTCCAGGGTTCCATCCTGCACCTTTGTACTTTCGTCCGCTTCCGCCAATATCATCTTGGCAGGAACAGATCTCTCGGGTGTGGCCTGTGTATCCCCTGTGACGCCGAATCCTTTTGTAAAATATTCCAGGTCGGACAGATTGACCACACCGTCCTTATTCAGATCGAGCTCCAAAGGGGCCGTGCCGGCGTGGATGGCATCCACAAGAGATTTGCCGTCCGCTTCGTCCACTACGCCGTCCCCGTTTACATCGCCAACCACAAGAACTCCCGGATGGGCCGCTCCCGCCGCATAGTTCATGCCTTTGAGGAATCCTGTGGTAAGACTGATGGCATAAGCCTTTCCCTCCACCTGGATGCTCTGGCTGAAGGGCAGAAATCCCTGACCTGTAACGGTCAGAACATATGTTCCATCCTCCAGATTTTCAAAACTTACCCGGCTTGTGCGGGCACTGCCGTCCACAGAGCCCCCGCCGATCGTAAGATCACCGGACTGATCCACTCCGTTCCCTGTGAGGCTCACATGGAACTGCGCGGAGCTGCACAGGACAAGACCTGATGCAATGCTCACGTCGATCTGGCCCACTGGTCCAAGATTTTCCTGTGACACTCTCCAACCATATGTACCATTTCCATTGGATACAGAATCCGGTATCACATTTTCGGTTCCTGAGACGTCCTGGGGTCCATTGGTGCCGTTCTCGGTTCCTGAGACACTGGGGACCTCTCCCCCGGGACTGTTTCCAGACACCGTGTCCTGTTTTCCCCATCCGGCATTCATGGCATAAGATGTGAAAACCGCGCTTACAGCCAATACGGCCGCCAAAATTAACGCCATCTTCCTCTTCATGCGTTCATCCTCCCTTACCTTTCTCCCATTATTTTTTTAGAAAGGAAAAGTTTTTTCCTTCCGTCTGCCCCCGACCCTTCTCTGCATCCGCCTCTTGGTACCACAGCCCCTGTATACGTCCGCTGCTGTTCTGATAACTACAGCACACTGCAATTCAGTGCCAGTGATACCCCTCGGCTGGGGTATCAACTCCTGCCCTTCTCCCATTATCATGGAAAGAAATGCTGTCCTGACACCATTAAAGAGACAAGAGGGGAGTTTTATTATAGCATTAACAAAATCTTCCATCAAGTCCATTGAGTAAATTTAACATTTTTGATTTTCGTAATATTTTCGTAAATATTTTTATTATATGATTTATTTTTGATTTGTTTTTCATATGTTTTAACCTGTATAGACCGCCCTCTCCGCCACCTGCCTGTTCTGGACTTGACGAATGCCGCAACTGTGTTAAGATAGAAGAAACCTGACCCATGTTGCACAAGGAGGGAAACCATGAAGAAAACGGTAATTGTAAATATCTATAATTTTATCCGCATGTCCCATGTGGAGCCAAGCACCTTTATCTCCGACGACTTTGAAACAGTACAAAAACAGATGACGCTGGTCAGGCAGTACGGCTTTCCGGCCACCTACGCCCTGAAGCACGACGCCCTTATGGAGCCCCGCTACCAGGAACTTTTGAAAACCTATACAGGAAACGGGGATGAGATCTCCGCCTGGTGGGAAATCACGCAGCCCCTGTGCCGCAGGGCAGGGGTGGCCTTCAAGGGCGCCTGGACCGAGGAGTATGACGACCGTGTCAACAGCGCCTACTGCATCGGCTACAGCCCTGCAGAGCGGAAACGGCTGGTGGACGCCTACATGGCAGATTTCCTGGAAGTGTTCGGCTTCTATCCCAAAACCATCGGCTCCTGGGTACTGGACACCACCACCGTCTCTTACGCGGCAGAGAAATACGGCGTTCTGGGAAGCGCCATCTGCAGGGACCAGATGGGGACGGACGGTTTCACCCTTTGGGGAGGCTTTCCCAACGGTGTGTATTTCCCCAGCCGTAAAAATGAAAATGTGCCCGGCAGCACCCAGGCCGGGCAGCTGAACGTACCCATGTTCCGACTCCTGGGCCCGGACCCCATCTACAATTTTGAGCAGGATGTGAGGGGCGGCCTTCAGGGCGTCTACACGCTGGAGCCTTCCTGGCTCATCGGAAGAAACCCGGAGTGGATCTCCTGGTTTTTTGACTGTCTCACCAAAGAGGACTCTCTGGGAGTAGGCTATGCCCATGTGGGCCAGGAGAACAATTTCCTCTGGGAGAACATCCAGCCCGGCATGGAGCCCCAGCTGAAAAAGCTCCAACAGCTCCAGCAGGAAGGTTCTGTGCGAATTGAGACCATGGCGGACTCCGCCGACTGGTTCCGCAGGACTTACCGTCTGACCCCGCCCATGACCTTCCAGGCCTCCGGGGACTGGAACCGGGAAAATAATCTCTCCGCCCAGTGGTATGCCTGCAGCAGCTACCGAATTGGCTTCCTGGGGGAAAAAGGCCGGCTGCGGATCCGGGATCTCTTCCTGTACCGCCAGGAATACCCCTCCAGGTATCTGGACAGGCCCATGGACAACATCAAGAGCAATTTTGACGCCCTTCCCCTGCTGTTCCCTCAGATATGGATCTCCAGGGAAAAAGGCGGCTCCCAGGTGTCCGGTCCGGTCAAAGACAGGCCTTTCATCCGTCTCCTGGACGAAAACGGAGCTGAGCCCCAGGGCACTGTCTCCTATGACGCACCGGACGATGTGACGGCCCGGGCCATACTTCAGGATCGGGAGACAGAGCGGACGCTGGCTGTCTTTACCATGAAGCCCGGCCAGGTGCTTCTGGAAGGAGAATTCCGCCTGTGCTTCGACACCCTTCCGGTGTTCCGGTCCTGCAGCCAGGGAGAGATCCTGTTGAAGCATGAGGGATTCTCCTACAGTTTTCAGATTCTTCAGGGCTCTGTAAGCCGCGCGGGACAGGATGGGCTGGTCATCGCCCCCCGGCAGGGTAGGATCTCCTTAAAACTTGGGGACCTCCTGGAGCGTAAAGACATTTTTATGGCAGAAAAGGAAGAGGCTCTGAGCGGGACGGCAGAGGTAAAATCCAAAGGGGACACCGACGCGGAAACAGGCAGCCCCACCGTACAGACAATCCCCGTCCCGCCCCTGCCTCCGCAGATGGAGCCCGGCTCCTGCATCTTCCCCTCCGGCTCCCAGGGAGTGGTACGGCTTCACGCCCAGGAACCAGGGGAAATCCGCTATACCCTGGACGGCACCGATCCCAGAGAGGACTCCCCTCTCTACACAGAGCCTCTGAAACTGTGCCGGGACACGGAGATCCGCGCAAAACTTTTCCCCGCCTCGGGCCTCTGCAGCGAGACTCAGGCCGGAGAATACCGTTTCGGCCTCCAGGGCGTCACCCTCACAAGCAGCACCAGGTTTGACCCAAGACTTGTATTCCATGGCAAGGGCATCACAGATCTTCTGGAACCCCAGCGAGGATCCCTGGACTACCTGGACGGCAGATGGCGGGGAACACTGCAGGATCTGGAAGTCTGCGGACAGCTGCCGGAAGTGACACCGGTGGGAACCATCACCATTGGATTTTTATCCCACCACCGGTCAGGTATTATCTTTCCGGAATCCCTGCAGCTGTACACCGGTCCGGACCCGGATCACCTGACGCTGACGGCGGAGACCGCCATCCCCTGCCGCCCCTGTGCCAGGGAGATTGCCAGGCAGGATTTCTCCCTTCCGGTTCACAGACCCATAGGCTGCTTTGTGCTGAAGGCCCACAGGTATGAAAGGATGCCCCAGTGGTGCTGTTACAGGGGAGCGAAAAGTGTCTTCACCATGGCGGACAACATCATTGTCTCCCCGGACGAGCATGCCCCTGCCGGAATATAAGAAACTGTTGCTGAATCCTACATACAGCCTTGCAATTTCGTCTCAAAACGAGTAGAATTAGTAGGAATCCGCACATTGTGCAAAAAACTACATAAAGAAATGAGGTCGTATCATGAAAAACATTCAAAACAAGTGGATCCGCGCCGCCATCCCGGCGCTGCTGCTCCACTGCAGCATTGGTACAGTGTACTGCTGGTCACTGGTCAGTGATGCCATCGCCACCGAGCTTGGCACCCAGAAATCTGTGGTTGAATGGGCTTTCAGCCTGGCAATCTTTTTCCTGGGTATGTCCGCCGCTTTCCTGGGGCCCTTTGTGGAAAAGGATATCCACAGGTCCTCCCTGGTGGCAGCAATCTGTTTCTCCGCAGGTATGGCGGGAACCGGATTCTTTATCTCCCAGAAATCCATCGTGGGAATCTTTATCTCCTACGGTGTCATCATGGGAATCGGTCTGGGAACAGGATATCTCTCCCCGGTCAAGACACTGATGCTCTGGTTCAGTGAGCAGAAGGGCCTGGCCACAGGACTGGCCGTAGCCGGATTTGGACTGGCCAAGGTAATTGCCAGCCCTCTGATGGAGTTCCTGCAGTCTAAAGTGGGCATTGTCAACATGTTCTATGTGCTTGCTGTGATCTACTTTGTGCTCATGTTCCTGGGCCACCTGCTTCTGGCCAAACCCCAGGGCTGGGTGGAGACCCACGAGAAGAGCTCCGAGAGTGTTGTCAGCATCTTCAAGAACAAGACCTTCCTGGGTATCTGGCTTATGTTCTACATCAACATCACCTGTGGACTGGCTCTGATCTCCCAGGAGAAGAGCATTGTAAAAGCCATTGGCCTGGTGGGAATGGTGGGTGTCATCAGCTCCATCTCCGCTGTCTTTAACGCAGGCGGCAGGCTTGGCTTCTCCGCCTGGGCTGACAAGATGAAAGACCGCAATACTGTCTACAAGATCATTTTTGCGCTGTCCATCATCTTCACCGGACTTACCATCGTGACCCAGGGTATTGTGAACAACCTGGCCTTCCTGGTAATCCCCCTGCTCTTTGTGGTGAACGCAGGGTACGGCGGCGGATTCAGCAATGTGCCCACGCTGCTCTCCGACCACTTTGGCATGAAGTCCATCAGCCGGATCCACGGACTCTGCCTCTCCGCCTGGGCTATCGCCGGACTCACCGGCAACCAGATGGCTACCTGGATTGTGTCCCACACCGGATCTTTCACAACAGATGCAGCGGGCAATCAGATCAATCCTGCCGGATACCAGAATGTGCTGTATGTCACCATTGTCTTGTATATTGTAGCCATGCTCATCAGCATCTTCCTGGTACGTCCCGTCAAGGAAAAAGCAAAAGCTTAATCTCAGTCGTGCGGATGCGTGAAAAAAGTCTGCCGGTTTCCCCCTCAGTGAGGAAAACTGACAGACTTTTTTGTGACTTTTGTAAAGAAAAACTTTGCGGCTTCTAGGTTTCTCCCATTTTCACTAGCTTTGCCGCTTTGGTCGTACAACCAAGCGGCTCTTAAGTTTCTCCCATTCTCACTAGCTTAGCCGCTTGGTCGGCGGCAATGCAGGCGTCGAGAATTTCCTGGATGTCGCCGTTCATAACTTTGTCCAGTTTGTAGAGGGTAAGGCCAATCCGGTGGTCGGTAACGCGGCCCTGAGGGAAGTTGTAAGTGCGGATCTTCTCCGCCCGATCCCCTGTGCCGATCTGGCTGCGCCGCAGCTCCGCCTCCGCGTCATGCCTCTGCTGCTGCTCTATATCATAGAGCTTCGACTTAAGCAGGGCAAAAGCCTTTGCTTTGTTTTGAAGCTGTGATTTCTCCGTCTGGCTGTACACCACAATACCAGTGGGATAATGGGTCAGACGCACCGCTGAGTCCGTTGTATTCACACACTGGCCCCCGTTCCCGGAAGCCCTCATTACGTCAACACGTATATCTTTTTCTTCTATAACGATATCAATATCCTCGTCCACCTCCGGCATCACAGCCACACTGATGGTGGAAGTATGGATGCGCCCGCCGCTCTCTGTCTCAGGGACGCGCTGCACCCTGTGTACACCGCTCTCGTATTTCATCCTGGAGTATGCACCCTGTCCCTTGATCATGAACTGTACTTCCTTCATACCCCCTATGCCAATCTCATCCACATTCAGGAGTTCAACCTTCCAGCGGCATCCCTCCGCGTAATGCACATACATGCGGTAGATCTCTGCGGCAAACAGCGCCGCCTCATCCCCGCCGGCCCCTGCCCGGATCTCCACAATGACATTCTTCTCATCATTGGGATCCTTGGGCAGCAGCAGCACTTTCAGCTCCTGTTCCAGCTCCTCCGTGCGCTTTTTGCTCTCGCTCAGGGTCTCCTTGATCATCTCCCGCATTTCTTCATCGTTCTCTTCCTCCAGCATGGCCAGAGAGTCCTCTGTTTCCTGTCTGCACTTTTTGTACTCTCCGTATGCCTCCACAATGGGAGTCAGATCACTCTGTTCCTTCATCAGCCTGCGGAAACGCTCCTGGTTGGCCGTCACCGTGGGCTCATGCAGTTCTCCCATGATTTCCTCAAATCGAATCAGTAAATCTTCCAGTCTGTCAAACATATATCCTCACATTCTGCCGCCCCGGCGGCTTTGGGCAGTCTCTCAGGGACCGGGAAACCCCAGCGTCCCCCACACCACCCTGTCATGGCCCGAATAATCTTTTTTCGTCCGTATCTCCTGAAAACCCGCCTGCTCCATAAGCCTGCCGACCGCTTCCGCCTGGTCATACCCGATCTCCAGAAACAGCTTTCCCCCGGCATTCAAATATTCCCCGCTGCCCTCCAGAATCCTGCGGTAAAAGACCAGTCCGTCCTGCCCGCCGTCCAGGGCCAGCCTGGGTTCATGTTCCCTCACCTCCGGCATAAGCGTCTCTATGATGACACTGGGAATATAAGGGGGATTGGATACAATGATATCAAATTTTCCCTCCGCCGCCTCAAAGAGATCCCCCTGACGGAAATCATACCGCCTCCCGGGGCCGTCCGCCCCTGCAGTATTTTCCTCTTGGGACAACCCATGTTCCCCGCCCAACAGCCTGAAAGCATTCTCTGCTGCTGTTTTCAGAGCCTCTGTGGATATATCCACCCCAAGGCCCTCACAGTCGTTGGAATAGTGCAGGAGGCTGATCAGGATACAGCCTGACCCGGTACACAGATCCAGAATCCTCATGCCGTCGAAGAGCTCCCTCAGCACCTCTTCCACCAGGATCTCCGTGTCCTGCCGGGGAATCAGCACCTTTTCATTCACGGAGAATTCCAGCCCCATGAACTCCTGCACCCCTGTCAGCAGCTGCAGAGGAATCCTCTCCTCCCGCCTGGAGAGCAGCGCCTCATAGGCTGCCGCCTGCCCTGGGTCCACCTCCCTGTCCCCGTGTGCCCGCAGGTCGCTGCGGGTGGTTCCGCATACATGCTCCAGTAAGAGCACGGCATCCATGCCCGCATCCTGAACTCCCGCCTGAAAAAGCCTCTCCTTGCCCAGGCAGAACAATTCTCCGTAAGTCATGTTTACATTTCCCCTTCCACGGCGCCTTACAGCGGCTCCTTCTCCCCAAAATTCTCCCTCAGATACGCCTTCCAGTCAAACACCGCTTCCACTGCGGCAATGGCCACCTCCGCCATGCTCTCGTCCGGCTCCCTGGTGGTCATCCTCTGGATCGCCATGCCGGGCGCAGAGATCAGCCGCACCAAAAAGAAATCGGACCGCCCTGCCAGACGGATGATCTCATAGGAAATTCCCGCCACCACCGGCATCAGCAAAATGCGCAGCCCCACTCTGGCCAGAGGATTCTCCACCCGGATAAAAAAGAATAGAATGATGCTCACAAAAAAAACAAAAAAGATGAAGCTGGTTCCGCACCTTTTGTGCAGTCTGGAGCTGTCCATGACATTTTCCACCGTCAGGGGCTTACCGCTTTCAATGCAGTTGATACATTTATGTTCCGCCCCATGGTAAGCATAGAGCCTTCGTATATCCTTCATGGCACTGATGCCCCACACATAGAGAATAAAAATCAGAATGCGGACCACGCCTTCCAGAACCGCCAGTAGGGACTGATTCGGCACAAACCGTCCCAGAAAAGAAGCCAGGTAATAGGGCAGTACCACAAATATGCCCACGGCCATAGCCACGGCCACACAAGTCACCGCCACCGTCATAAACTTGTCCTGGCTGCTTCCTCCGTCTGCGTTGGCCTGCCCCTTCTTATTTTGGGCTTCCGTTTCCGCCTCCTGCTCCTTCTGAGCCTGGGCTTTTGAACCCGTGTCCTCATCCTCCTCATAGAAAGAAGCTGAGTAGTTCAGGCACTTCATCCCCAGTACCATCGAATCTATAAAATTGAAAATACCGCGGATAAAAGGCAGCTCTTTGAGACGGCTGCCCGCCAGCATACCCGAAAAGCTGTCACTTTTTACAGTGACCTCCCCTTCCGGCGTCCTCACGGCAACCGCATAATTGTCCTTGTTTTTCATCATGATTCCTTCCATCACCGCCTGACCGCCGATGCCGGAATAACGTCCACAGTTTTTCTTCCCCATTGGTTCCTCCCTGCCGCATCCCGAAACTGCCCCCCCTAAACCAGCAGAAAACCGCCGTATCCTTGGAAAACAGTTCCTAAAAAATTTAGTAAAAAAGGTTGAGATATCTGCACCTCAACCTTTCCGCAATTCCTATTTAACGCCGTATTTTCTGTTGAACTTCTCAATACGCCCATCGGCCCTGGCCGTCTTCTGCTGGCCGGTATAGAACGAATGGCACTTGGAGCAGACTTCCACATGGATCTCAGGCTTGGTGGATCCGGTGGTAAAAGTATTTCCGCAGTTGCAAGTTACGGTCGCCTGATAGTACTGGGGATGGATTCCTTCTTTCATCTCTTTCACCTCTCTATATAACCACACGGCGCCAGCCTGTCCCTCTCCGGCAGCCGCACAGCCAAAGTATTATTTGTCGTTCTCATCCGCACTGCTTATGGAACCACAAACAGCGTTATTATTGTATCATATGGACACCGAAGCTGCAAGTCCTATTTTAAATAAATTTGTTTCTTTTTACCATCTGGACAAACTCCATATTGTTCCTGGTCCTTGAGAACATATCCAGGATTCGGTCTGTGGCCTCATCGGACTTCAATCCGTTCAGCGCCTTGCGCATAATGTTGATGGCTTCCAGCTCCTCTGACGACAACAGAAGATCCTCTCTTCTTGTGCCGGACTTTGCCAGATCAATGGCGGGGAATATACGCTTCTCAGAGAGCTTCCGGTCCAGAATCATCTCCATATTGCCCGTACTCTTAAATTCCTCGTAAATGACGTCATCCATCTTGCTTCCTGTGTCCACCAGGGCCGTGGCCAGAATTGTCAGACTGCCGCCCCCGCGCATATTTCTTGCCGCGCCGAAGAATCGCTTGGGCATATGAAGGGCCGCCGGATCAAGACCGCCGGAAAGGGTCCGGCCGCTGGGAGGAACCACCAGGTTATAGGCCCTGGCAAGGCGGGTAATGCTGTCCAGGAGAATAACCACGTCTTTTTTATGTTCAACCAGACGCTTTGCGCGCTCGATCACCATCTCAGACACCCTCTTATGGTGGTCAGGCAGCTCGTCAAAAGTGGAGTAGATCACTTCCACATTGTTCCCGCTGATGGCTTCCTTCACATCCGTTACTTCCTCAGGGCGCTCGTCAATGAGCAGAATCAGCATGTGCATGTCAGGATTGGTGCGCAGAATGGATTTTGCCACCTCCTTCAGAAGGGTGGTCTTTCCCGCCTTGGGAGGCGAGACAATCATACCGCGCTGACCCTTGCCGATGGGGCTTACCAGATCCATAACCCTCATGGCCACACTGCAGCCCGGCGTCTCCAGTTTAATGCGCTCATCCGGAAAAATAGGGGTCATATCCTCAAATGCCCGGCGTTTGGAGGCTTCTTCCAGGGTATAGCCATTGATGGTGCGGATAAAAAGCAGCGCACTGAACTTTTCCTGCTGTGTTTTGATTCTCTTGTTACCCCGCAGGATATCCCCCGTCTTCAGGCCGAAACGGCGGATCTGGCTGGGTGCCACATACACATCGTTCTCGCCGGGGAGATAGTTCTCACAGCGGATAAATCCATAACCGTCCGGCATTACCTCCAGGATACCGCTGGCCTCCTCGCCGCTGTCCAGCTCCTTGGGATATGTCTTCTCGTCGTAAACTTCATTGGTGCGGGGACGGGGCGCAGGGGCAGCCTGGGATGCCTGACCCCCCACTGCTGCCTCCTCCCTCTTCTCCCCCTCCCCCAGGGGACGCTCTACCTGAACACGATCCCCCTGAGGACGTTCCTGGATACGGTCTCCGGAACGGTCAGCCTGTGCCGGCCCCTCCGCCCGGTAATTCCCGTCATTCATAACTCCCTGAGGACGCTCTCCCCCAGGGGTGCCCACACCCTGTCTCGGCCTTCTGCCCGTAGAAATCACGCGTTTAAAAGCAGGTCTGGAATTGTCGGTTCTGGGGGAGGGAGTTTTGACAGTGTCAGATTGATTATTTTCAGATTCAGCACTTTCAGATACAGGATTTTCCGGGGCTGTTTCCTCCGCCCGGAGGCTGTCGGAAGCCTGCTGTGCTTCCCCGCTCTCGGCGGTGCTTTCCTCCAACTTCTTCAGCCGCTCATCCTCAGCCAGCATGGCCTCTACAATCTCAGCCTTCTTCATGCCGGACGTGCCTTTCAGCCCACGCACTTTCGCGAGCTCTTTCAACTGTACAAGTGCCAGTGATTCATATTTTTCTCTCATAAAAATCCTCCTGATTTCGAAAGCATCATAAATTAAAACGGGGGCAACAGCCAGATTCGTAATCGATATGCTTCCTTGACCTCATGATTGACATATCATGTGATAAATTCCATTATAGTATATTTTTCCCAAAATAGGAAGCCCTAATTTTCAGGAAATCGCCAATTATAGAATTCTTGGATATTTTATCCTTATTTTTGAAGTTCCCTGACATGAAAAAATAATTCCCTACTTGCGAACCTCAGAAAACTATTATATGATACAGATGGTTTTACAATAATTCTTATAGGCGAGGTACAGCAATGACCAACAATGAAAAATCCCTTATGATGCATGAGCAGTGGAAAGGCAAACTGGAAACTGTCTCCAAAGCTCCCGTGAAGTCACGTGAAGACCTGTCTATCGCATATACCCCCGGGGTGGCTGAACCCTGCAGGGCCATCGCCCAGGACAGGGAAGCTGCCTACATATACACCATGAAAGCCAACACCGTGGCCGTAGTCTCCGACGGAAGCGCCGTACTGGGCCTGGGCAACATCGGCCCCCACGCCGCCCTCCCCGTCATGGAGGGAAAAGCCGTACTGTTCAAGGAATTCGGCGGCGTCAACGCAGTGCCCATCTGCCTGGACACGCAGGATGTGGAGGAGATCATCAAAGCCGTCACCTGGCTTGCCCCTGCCTACGGCGGCATCAACCTGGAAGACATCAGCGCTCCCAGATGCTTTGAGATCGAAGAACGCCTGAAAGCCGCCCTGGACATCCCTGTCTTCCACGACGACCAGCACGGCACGGCCATAGTGGTGCTGGCAGGCATCATCAACGCCCTGAAAGTGACGGGAAAGAAAAAGGAGGATTGTCTTGTGGTGGTAAACGGCGCCGGGAGCGCCGGGGTTGCCATCACAAAACTGCTGCTGACCTACGGTTTCTCCCGCATCACCATGTGCGACAAGTCCGGCATCCTCTCCAAAAATACTCAAGGCCTCAACTGGATGCAGCAGAAAATGGTCCAAGTCACCAACCTGGAAGGGCGGACAGGCTCTCTGGCCGACGCCATGAAGGGAGCCGACATTTTCGTGGGAGTTTCCGCCCCGGGCATTGTCACCCCGCAGATGGTGGCCTCCATGAACAAGGATTCCATCCTCTTCGCCATGGCCAATCCGGTGCCGGAGATCATGCCCGATGCCGCCAGAGCCGCAGGCGCCAGAGTGGTTGGCACAGGGCGCAGCGATTTCCCCAACCAGGTGAACAATGTGCTCGTCTTCCCCGGCATTTTCAAGGGGGCTCTGGAAGGACGTCTGACCCAGATCACGGACGAGATGAAACTGGCGGCGGCAGAGGCGGTGGCCGGGCTGGTGCCGCCCCAGGAGCGCAGCGAGGAAAATATTCTCCCTGAAGCCTTCCGCCCGGAAGTGGCCCGGGCGGTGGCGGACGCCGTGAAAGCCTGCGCCGCAGGAAAGGGGAAGGCATGAGCGCCTTCCCCCGCGTGCCCCGGGGCCGGAAAAAGACAGGGGAGCTGCTGGAGGACACCCTGACCCTGTACAAGCTGATCGTGCTCTACATGCTCAGCCGCGTTACCTTCCCCATGACAAATGCCCAGGTCAGCGACTTTATCCTGGAAAAAGAATACACAGACTATCTCACACTACAGCAAGTCATCAGTGAACTCACTAATGCGAAACTGGTCTCCTCCAAAACCATCCGCAACCGCACCCAGCTTGCCATCACCCCTGAAGGCAGAGAGACCCTGGACTTTTTTCAAAGCCGTATTCACTACGCCATAAAAGAGGAAATCAACGCCTATTTTCGGGAAAATGAATTCACCCTCCGGAACGAAGTGGCAGTCCTGGGGGATTATTCTTACCAGGCCTCCCTGGGGGAGTATGAGACCCATCTGGTAGTCAGGGAAAAGGGTGTCAGCCTGGTGGATGTGAAGATCCCCGTTCCCACAGAAGAGATGGCAGAAAAGATATGCGATAACTGGCAGAAGAAAAGCCAGCAGATTTACAAATACCTCACGGAACAGCTATTTTGAGGCCTCTCGCGCCTGCTGTTTCAGCCTCTGCATATGCTCCCGGATTCTGGCCTCATACCCGTTGCCGGAGGGCGTATAGAACTCTTTTCCGGTGAGCTCATAGGGCAGATACTGCTGTTCCACATAGTTGCCCGGATAGTCATGGGCGAACTTGTAACCCGCCCCCCGTCCCAGCTTTGCCGCCCCCTTGTAGTGGGAATCCTGCAGATGGGACGGTATGGGCAGATTTCCTGTCCTGTCCACGGTCTCCATGGCCTGAAATACCGCCTGGCAGGCCGCATTGCTTTTAGGGGCACAGGCAACATAGGAAACCGCCTGGGAGAGAATGATCTGGGCCTCTGGCATGCCCACCCGCTCCACCGCCAGAGAAGCGTTCACCGCCACTGCCAGAGCCTCCGGATCCGCATTGCCCACGTCCTCGGAGGCACAGATCATAATCCGGCGGGCGATAAAAGTGACGCTCTCCCCCGCCCGGAGCATCCGGGCCAGATAGTACACCGCCGCATCCGGATCCGACCCCCGCATGCTCTTGATAAAGGCGGAAATGGTGTCATAATGGCTGTCGCCGGACTTGTCATACCGCACTGCCCTCTTCTGTATACACTCCTGAGCCACATCCAGCGTGATATGAATCCGACCGTCCTCCCCCCTGCCGGTGGTGAGGATTCCAAGCTCCACGGCGTTGAGGACGTTCCTGGCATCCCCGCCGGAGATATCCGCCAGAAATTCCAGAGCGTCCTCCTCAATCACCGCATTGTAAATCCCCATGCCCCTGTCACTGTCATAGACCGCCCGTTTGATCAGCTGCCGCACTGCCTCCACAGACAGGGGTTTCAGCTCAAACAGCAGAGAACGGGACAACAGCGCCCCGTTGACCTCAAAATATGGATTTTCTGTGGTAGCTCCCACCAAAATCAGAGTGCCGTCCTCCACAAAGGGTAACAGATAATCCTGCTGCCCCTTGTTAAAACGGTGGATCTCGTCAATGAAGAGAATGGTTCTCTTCCCGTACATGCCCTGGTTGTCCCTGGCCTTTCCCACCACCTCCTCCATATCCTTTTTCCCTGCCACGGTGGCATTGAGCTGGGTGAACCAGGCGTCAGTGGTGTTGGCGATTACCTTGGCCAGGGTGGTCTTGCCCGTGCCGGGAGGCCCATAGAAGATCACAGAACTGATTTTATCCGCCTTGATGGCCCGGTAGAGGAGCTTGTCCGGGCCGATAATGTGCTCCTGCCCCACCACTTCCTCCAGGGTTCTGGGCCGCATTCTGGCAGCCAGGGGCGCTTCCTTCTCCATATTTGTGCTGCGCATATAGTCAAAGATGTTCATTGTGTCCATTATTTTCCCGCACCGCCCGGCGTCTGCTTTCTGTTCAAAGTCACTTCGTTCTCATGCACTGTCACCGACTCAAGGCTGCGCAGGAAGCTGGATATCCTGTTATACCCAAACTGCTTATAGTCCAGCTGCTTGTACTTTTTGTGCAGCTCGTCGTTCAAACTGGCCAGATTCTCCACCATGCCCCCGTTTTTCTCTATCATGTGGCAGATCTCCTGCTCCAGCTCCCACTTGGTGAGGGTGGTCTGGCGCTCCACATAGTACTGGTTGTTGATCTTGCGCACGTTAAAGTCCGGCAGCTCCTGTCCAATCATGGTGCTCAGTTTAAAATAGCCATAGTTTCGCACGTCAAAATCGGTAAACTTTTCATTGAGCCTGTTTCCAAGCTGAGCCAAATCAACCTGCTTTCCGCCGTTCTCATTGATCAGAGCCAGAACCACCTGGCGCACATCGGCAATGGATGTGACATTCTGTTCCTCGGCCGTCTTGTCCCCTCCGGCCTTGGAATTCTTCTCCTCTATGTTCTGCTCCGTCACCAGGTTCAGGTGGATGAACTTGTTGCAGGCCCTGGTGAGAGCCACTGGTGTCTTGGACTCTCCCATCCCCAGCACAAACATATTCTCCTCCCGCAGCCGCATGGCGAGCCTTGTAAAATCACTGTCGCTTGTGACCAGACAGAACCCCTGTACCTTGTTCTTGTACAGGATATCCATGGCGTCTATGGCCATGGCCATATCCGTGGCATTCTTTCCGGATGTGTAGGAAAATTGCTGCACGGGCATGATGGAATACTCCAGAAGCATTCCTTCCGACCATCCGTTTGCCTTGGACCAGTTGCCGTAGATACGGCGGTATGTGGACAGGCCGTATTTCTCCAGCTCTTCAAATATTGTCACCACATATTTGGAGCTGATATTATCCGCATCAATGAGCACTGCAAAAAGCATCCGCTCTTCGGATATGCTTTCTATGACCTCCTCCATCTTACACCTCCCCGTCCGAATATCCGGACTTTTTCCTCTTGACTTTTCTCTATTTCCGCGCCTGTTTGCTCTCAGTTTATGCTTTCGTTCTTAAACTTTTTTCAGTGTTTTTCTCAGGAAACTCTGCGCTTTTTCCATGCTTTTTTCCGTGCCTTTTTTGTACCTTTTTTGTACCTTTACCGTATCAATTTTTGTTCTCTTTTTGTGATTTTTCTGTGTTTTCTCCGTTCCAGTTCTTCACTTTTCCCGTACTTTTTCTCTGCAGCCTTACTATTTTTTGTTTTCTTTTGGCAGGGTACGATTTATCTTACCATATTTTTCATAAAAATAAAAGCGCAATTTCACGACCAGATATTGACTGGATGGGTCATTTTATAACGACGTTATGTCTCCTTACCCAGCCATCTCGTCCTCCCATTCCTCTTCTTCCTCGTCTCCCCGCCTGCGACGGATCAATCGCAGTATCAGGTGATAAAATCCCCGAATCACTGAAAATACCAGGAACATGCTGATAAAGCCCAGAACCCCAAAGACAATGTCCGCAAATTCCATCACACCGGTATCCGTAACTCTCTGCCCGATTTCAATGGCGAAGGTTATAACAATGATCAGGGTGAAAACATAGATCCAGCTTACCACCATAATATGATCATTCTTCACCAGCCACTTGAATATGGGATGGACCACAAAAATCATCAGCATCCCCAGAACCCCGATCACCAGGAAATGAAGTTCTTTGTCGGAAAAATTATATTCATAGGCATCATTCAGCTTCAACAGGCGGCTGTGCGCCCTTGCAATCATCTCAACAATCCAGTATAAAAATGTTTTCATAATGTACTCCCTGAAAACACCCTAATATTCCTTGGGTATCTCCTCAATTCCATACTTCTGTTTAAAAGCTTCCAGTTCCTCAAAGCTGCGGATAAAAATTTCCTCTTTAAATTCTCCCGTATGGATATTTTTAAAGCCTGCCACCTGTTCTCCGTTACAGATACTGCATTTTAACACAGGCTTCCAGTTTTCCCTGTCATACTTTGTTTTTTCAATCTGTCCTCTTTCTCTCTTTCTGAACACAGTTCCTCCTCTCCAAACCCTTTGCCTTATCACCAGTCAGGCAGCTCTGAAATCCTTTGCAGCCCGGGGCCGCCAGGACGCCAAATCCGCCTCCGAAAACTGTCGGAAATGTCTGCAGTCCTTTCCTTCCTCCCGGCACATTCTCCTATTCTATCCTATTTCCGGAACCACATCTTCCAGAATTTCCTTCTGCTTCTTCTTGCTCAGACCTCCCAGCACCAGTCCATAAGACTTGTCCAACAGGTCCTTCAACAGCTCATCCGGAACATTCCCGTCCGGCCGGACAGAATTCCAGTGTTCCTTATTCATGTAATACCCGGGAACAATATCCTCATACTGCCTCCTTAAAAAATCACCTTCCACGGGATCCAGTTTTAATGTAATATAATATGGTTTGTCATCATCTCCCAGACATACCGCAGCAAACAACTTTTCTCCCACCTGATAACGTATCCAGTTCCATTCCTTCTTAAGATCCTTTGTCACGCCTTTTTTGCTCAGCAGATATTCATCCAGCCAGGTATACCTCATACACTCTCCCCTCATCATCTCAAATTATTATTTGCTGACTCTTACATCCTGAATCTTCTCAATGACGCAGCTGTGTTTTCCCGTCCTGACATCATAGTTGAGCCCCACCAACACAACCTCACCGCCAAATTCTTTAAGCACCGCGGGGTAATTTCTTCCCTTTATCTGCTCCACTGCCCCACCTGCCGACTTGTTTCATTTCAGTTCAATTACCAAAGCTGTCAGTCCTAACTTCAATTTCTTCGCCGGCAATCAGCCGTGCAATGATTTCCTATAATCCTGCAGTTCCTGGATTTAAATACATCCCCATTGAGACCATCCTCTGCTTTTTATTGACTTTAATCATTATTCTATGTATTGCAAATTATATGTGAATTACGTATAAAAGTCAATATCTGTACTTTTCTGGTCATGGTAAATACCAGAATTACGATATAGAAACCAGTACTGATGACTTCTTCTATTCTCTTGGAATAATTCCACCATCTGTCATACAGACTTTTATGCAGGAAAGCATTTCTGCGGAACCGGAGGCATCCCTGCATGATAATGCCGCTGTACATGTCCGCCCGGTCATATTCCCCTTTGTCTCCCCATTCGCTCCCTATGAACCCCATGACATGCTCATACATGCCCGACACAGCTTCCTGCAGGCCCTCTTCGATCAGAGGCTGGTACATCTCCTCAAATCGGCTTATCCCAAGCATCCTCCGCCGCAATGCAACCAGATCATTGATGCAGTATGCCTCTCTAACCACATATAGATAGCAAAATTCAAAAGTCTCCCTGGGTACACCGGACTCCTCGTAGATCTCCTCCAAAATATGCCTGCACTCCCTGTTCTCCCGGCAACGTGACAGCAGCGCTTCCCTGACCGGGTCTTCTGTTTCACAGACCCCTGCCTTCTCTTCCAGAAGCTTTTCCCGGATGACCAGAATCTCCCAGAAATAGTACATTCTCCGGATATCCCGCAAAATATCCAAAGCTTTGTCACAGTACTTTAACAGCCTGGCTTCATCCCATTCCTCCTGAAACAACCCGTCGGAGGATGCTTTTCTGTCCAGTATACACCGGCACAGAAAATAGACTGCCTTAGGATAAACCTTGCCACGGCCCACCCTGTCAAAATGCCTTTTCTCCAGGTAATCCAGAGCCTCCAGGCAGCGTTCCGGGCGCTCTCCCTCACCCCGGCCGTACTCCGCCTCCAGCATCAGATTCAATTCACGGATGGACAGCACAAGCTCATCCAGGGACTTCTGTTCTGATTCAGGCACCGTCAGCTCTACCGCCTCCTGAAAAAGCTCTCCCAGTTCCTTGCTGCTCCCCTGGCAGCGCCGCACCTGGGCTTTCATGCCAAGATAAAACTGTCTCTCCGGCCGCTCCGCCATTCCCCGCATTCCTGTGGTACTGACCTGCCCGCTGCAGTACACCCTGGCGTATTCCTCCAAAAGCTCCTCCGCCCGCTGGGTCTGTTCAAAAGTAATAGCGTGATCCGTTGCCTGATCTTCCATCGGTCATACGCCACATATCCCAGAAAATGTTCCCTGTCCTCACTGCCCACTCCCAGCCTCTCCAGCACCGCATCCTGAAGAAGCTTCTCAGGCCTGTGCTTACCTGATTCCAGGCAGGCTGTCTCCTGAAACGTACGCAGCCCCTCACAGAACTGACGCATGGAATATCCACACTTTTCCCGCAATGCCTTTATATATTTTCCAAACTTCAGATCCTCCTGGACTCTTCTGCGAACTCCTTTTTCCATCCCCGCCTCCTTTCCGTCCATTTACCTTTTATGATAAGATTCAACTCTTATTTTACACTCTTTTTACTCTTTAGGCAAGTGGACAAAGTCATTAACAATCGCCTGAGATAAGTCCACCCTTTGACATTAAAAATGCAGTGCCTTCCGCGGGCCGAACTGACAGCTCATTAAAGCTGCCGCCCCCATAGGCACTGCACCTGAATTTATTTATCGTTCCATTCTCCCTGTACGGCAAAAGAAAAGTCTATTCCGCCATTTCCTCCAGACTTTCCTCCAGAACCGCCGCCCTTTTCTCCAGTACCGTCCCCTTCAGTCCTTCCAACAGAGGCCTGACGGAGAGCAGCGCCTGAAATGAATAGTAATAGACGCTGTAGAAAATATCTTCGGAATCCTCCTGCTCCTCCAGCTCATCATCTTCGTCATATTCCTCCGACCATAGATATTGTTCGTCCAGGAGATCGGAAAAGAGCGGGAAGGGTTCCTCCTCCACATCTGCCACGTCTGCCTCCTCTTCCATGAACTGAACGCATTCCACTATTACCTGGAAGAAGTCCAGCAGCTCCTCCCCGATGTACCTGGCAGCTTTGTTCTGTTCAAGTTCCGACGCCGCTTTCTCAAGCAGCCGCACCAGGAAAATCAGCGCAAAAGGCGTTGCATACCAGAGCGTCCCCTGATGTTCTATATTGGAAGTAATCTCTCCAAGGGCCTTCCTGGCTGCTTCTGCATCTTCCGTAATCTGAAGAATCTTAAAGTACTCCGGGAACCTGGTGCTCCTGCCATAGGCCGTGGAAAGCCTGTGCCAAGGCACCTGTTCCATTGTCAAATTTTGTATATATCCCTGATTTTTATCCATAATCCCTTCCTTTCTCTCATGGCCACTCCCTTGAACAGACAGTATCATTCATTCCCTCTGGGCACCCCGCACTATGGTATTCTGGGTTCATACGCAGCATGACACGCCGGATAAATTTTCTCTATCTCTTCTCTTGTGGCCAAGTGCTGGGAGAACGCGCTTGCACTTCCGGCGGCGATACCCATGCGGAAAGCCCTGCCATAGTCCCTGCCGGAGAGCCATCCTGCCAGAAAACCCGCCACCATAGCGTCCCCTGCCCCCACTCCGCTGACCAGACGGCCAGCCGGAGCCGGACTCTCATAAATGCTTCCATCCCCGGCAGCCAGAACCGCGCCCTCCCCGGCCATGGACACCAGAACATTTTCCGCCCCCATCTCCCGGAGTTTTACCCCATAGGGAACTGCCTCCCGCCTGGTCCGGAACTCCCTTCCGAAGATCTCCCCCAGTTCATGGCTGTTGGGTTTCACCAAAAAAGGCCGGTACTTCAATGCCCTGACCAGAAGTTCTTTCTCCGCGTCCACCACGGTCATCACCTTCCGGCCGGCCAGCCTGGCCAGAATTCTCTCATAAGAATCCTCCGGCATGGATTTTGGAATGCTCCCCGCCAGTACAAGCACATCCCCTTCCCCCAGGGCATCCAGCCTGGCCATAAGCGCTTCCACCGCCTCCCTGTCCACAGGCGGGCCGCTGCCATTAATCTCTGTGCCGTCAATGGACTGGAGCTTCAGATTGATTCGGGAAAACCCTTCCCTCACAGGGATGAAATCGGCTCTCACCCCCATCTCCTCCACCCGTCTCACAATCTCAGCCCCCGTAAACCCTGCCGCAAACCCAAAAGCAGTATTCTCCAGGCCCAGAGTACCAAGCACCATGGACACGTTAAGCCCCTTCCCGCCTGGAACAAGCCTTTCGGAGCTGGTTCGGTTGGTCAATCCCAGTTTAAAATCATCCACCGTCACAAGATAATCCAGCGATGGGTTAAACGTCACCGTATATATCATCTCTCTCCTCCCTCTTTCCCAGAAACCCAACTGCAAACAGCGCCCCGGAGAACAGGGCGCTTCCAATGGTTCCTTCTTCCCTCTTTTTCTGCCGCTTCACGGTTTCTCCGAGGTGCCTTCCGCAGAAGGCTTAAAAGGAGTATCAATATTGTCATAGGCTTCCCGCAGCATCTCTCTGTCCTGAACAATAAAGTAGGCCAGGGAGATATCGTCCCTGCTGCTCTTTTCCGTCATCCCAGGCAGAAGGTGGTCTGCAATCTCCGCCTCCGTGGCGTCAAACCCCACTTTCAGAATATTTTCCAGGACAATAGAATAAAGCCTGTAGAGATACTGTTCATTCCGGTATACGGGATAGCAGTCATCCACCCCGTCCGAACTCAGAAACACCGCCACCGGCGCCGTGGGAGAGTTCACATCACAGTCCAGGACTGCATGGCGGATTTTCAGATTTGCGTCATCCTCGCACAGCGACACAGTCACATTCAGAAAATTCTCCTCGTCGGGAGGAACCGGCGTGCGGTACTCCCCGTTTTTCTGCAGTACCACGCAGGTTCCGTCTCCAATCTGCAGCAGCAGTATCTGCGACTCTATAGCCACTGCAAACAGCAGCGTAGTGCCGTAAGCCACATACAGATACCGGTCCCTGACTTTTTTGTCGCTGGACCCAAAACGGGCTTTGTATTTTTCACTCACGGACTCATAGCGGACCTCTCCGCCGCCGGGTGTCTTATGAAGCTTAAGATAGTCGTCCCAGTTTTTCTTTACCAGACGCCTCCACTCATTCCAGACGGCATACTTAAAGTTCAGGATCCCCGTATCGCTGAACCTCACAGGCGCATCCGATTTCTCCGCTGTATTCCTGCAGTAAAGCATGGTCTGTTCAAATGCGGTCTTAACTGCCAGGGAAGCGCCATACTCACTGCGGAAGCAGTCCGAACTGCCATGACCGTCCGCCACGGCGATTACCTGGGTGCGGCCAAAATTGACCTTTCCGGATCTGTCCTGGCATCTCCAGCCCTTTGCCGCATATTTCGGCCCCAGTACGGACTTTGCAAACATCCGGTATTTCATATCAGCAGATGCCACCTCCTATGCAATGATTCCTCGCATCCACACCGCCCGCCGTACATGCCGTGGGAACCCCGTGAACCCGCCCCGGACTTACCACTCTTCGTCGGGATCCGTGGAATTGGACAGGACCGGAGGCGCCGTCTTCAGCGCTGCAGCCACTGCATTTGTAGTATCGTTGGGGTCGGCGGCGGCATCCGCATCATTCACCGGCGCCGCCGCTCCCCTGCTGGCCACCATGGAAGAGGTGATGGTCACAAAACGGATCAGATTGGTCAGATCCTTGGGATCATTGGTGTGCAGCACAGTCTCCGGATTCCCCGTAAACTCCCGCAGCACGGCGTCGTTGGACTGGCCGTATCCCACTGCCACCTTGGCGGCGCATTTATACCAGTTATTGTCCCGAAGGGCCTGGAGGCCGTCCTGGTAATTGTCCGTGGGCTCACCGTCGGTGAGCAGGAAAATCACCGGCGCCACAGAACCGCTTGCCCGGTTTACAAAGCCATGACTCACCGAGAGCACTTTCTCCAGCTCCTTGAAAGCGGCCCCCATGGATGTGACCCCTCTTGCATCCAGGTCTTTCCACACATAGTTCTCGGGATTTACCAGGCTGGATCCCGTAACCCAGTCCGTGCCTGAGTGAAACGTCAGCACCGCAATCTCGATCTCCACATCGGGGTTGTCATTGTTCATTGAGATCAGCTCGGGCAGAATGCCCTCCATAGCCGCATTCACCGCCCCCATGGGCGCTCCCGCCATGCTCCCCGACGCGTCAAGCAAAAATATAACCGGGCACATACGGCGCAGGATCTCCGCCTTGTCTAACATTCCCATAATGATATCTCCTCCTTCAAAATTAATTGGGTACAATCTCCGCAGTATTTCCGTTTCCAAAATCAATCTTAAAGCCAAGCCCCAGAATGGCCACATCCCCCTGCTGCCTGGTGCTTGTCCTGCCGTCCACGGCAGTGACGGTCCACAGATGCCTGGAACAGTTCTGCAGGCCAAACTTTCCGGGCTTTGCCAGAACCACCGCCGCCTCGGTCTGGTAGTCCTCGGACCCGTCGTTCATATGGTACTCATAGAGACGGATGCCCTCAAAAATCGGCACCGAGATCTCAATGTTGGAACGCCTCTTGGCAAATTTCAGGTATCCCACCGGCTTTATAAGGCTCTTGCAGTCGGGACACATGGTCTCCCCGTTGCTCTCGATAAACATCTCCGACCCGCACCTGGGGCACTTTGCGATGGAACTCTTCAGCTGCACCAGAAGATGAAGCCACTCCTGCTCCTGAAGACGTCCCGCCCCCTTCAGCAGACTCTCCTGGCTGAAAGACTTGCTGAAAGCCTTCTGCATAAATTTCGGGATGCAGGGCCAGAAGGATATTGCATTTTTGTGCAGCCCCTGAACGGGCATGTTGGAGTTGTCGTTCTCATCAAAGATAAACAGGGGCTCCGTCCCAAAGAACTTCTTGTCGTACTTGTTGATCAGGGCGGGCACATTGGTCTTGGCCCCCTCCAGGGGATGGTCCCCCACCAGAAGCATAAACAGAATCACCGCCAGGGAGAACCTGTCCGTCTGCCGGTTGGGCGCTATGTCCCCCCGGACCACCTCCGGCGCCATATACCTGGCCTTTCCCAGAATTCCCGAAGACTGGCCATGTCCCATGATATTGTCATTGTCACAGATGAGCACATCCCCCATTCTGGGTTCTATGGAAAAATTCCCGTCGTTCAGATCCTGGTAGTTATACCCCTTGTTGTGGAGCGCCTTGAAGGCGGACACAATATTCAGCGCGGCGTTCACCATGGCCCCGTAGCTGCCAAATTTCACCCTGGCCATCAGGTACTTTGAAAAGTCCTTGTACTGTCCGGGAAAGATCCGCATAATGTACCCAAAAGTGCCGTCCACCCACTCGGTGAGCTCCTCCGGCCAAACAAAAGCCGAGGACGGCGCTCCCTTCTCGATATTGTCCTTCAGATTATTGTAAAAAGCATGGGGATTTCTCACTTTCTCAATAAAATACCACTTTAGAGCCCTGTCCTCCATGGTATCGTTCAGACACACCCTGTAAACAGTGCCCTGACCGCCCTCCCCAAGCTTGTCTATGACTGTAATGGAACGTCCGTCCAACAAATTAATCTCCTGCGACCTTCTGAGTCTGGAATTCTGCGGCATTGCCACTCCCCCCTGTTTTGTCTCTTCCTGTTTTTTCCTAATTAATATACTAATCTACAAGATATTTCCCATTTTGTCAATCCTTCCGCCCTGACGGACACAGGGACGGACTGTGCCCTGCCCTGGGACACTTTTTCCGCCCATAAAAATAAAATCCTTCTAAAAAAGCTCCTCAGTTGATTCTACCACATATCCTCTCACAAATCACCACTCTTTTCCAGAAAGAAGAAAATATTTTCCCTGATGAAACTTTCATCACAAAAAGAGGCCGGAAAAACCGGCCTCTTTTCCGACTCAGGAACTGTGAATATTTCTTTCCTGCAGTTCCTTACAGTCCATTTGAATTTCTCTTCAGATACAAAAACCCATAGGCGGGAACCTTCACCCCTGCCGCCTCCATGCTGTCTCCGGTGAGCAGATCCGTGTAGATTCCGTCCGTCTCGCTGATCCACGCTGTTCTGTCGGACTGGCTGAAATTAAAAATTCCTATCAGCTTCTCCCCTTCATAAGCCCTTCCAATGCACAGCACACCAGTGTCATGAGCGTCCAGCGTCCAGGTATCCGCCCGGCACACAAACACTTTCTCCGACCTTCTGATCTGCTCCAGGCGGGCCAGCCCCTGGAAAATACGTCCCTGCACGCTGGTCTTATCGCCGGCCTTCTCCGCCAGATTCCAGTCAAAAGCCCCTCTGTGGATATAGCGGGAATCCGCCGCTTTGTCCGGATTCTCCTTATAAGAGTAGTCATTTACCTGCGCCACTTCGTCGCCGCTGTAGAGCACAGGAATCCCGGACTGCATAAACATATAGGCGTGGAGCATCAGATCCAGCCTCACCGCCCGCTCCATCTCCTCTTCATTCTGTTCAAACCCTGCCTTCTCTATGCCGCACATGGAGGCGGTGGTGCCGCAGAACCGAGCGTCCCCCGTGACGGGATCCGCGTTGTACAGCTCCCCCCTGCTGCAGCTTCCTCCCTCCAGGCCCTGGAAGAAACGGTTCAGATAATTCTTGTGCGCCCTCTCCTCCATGCCCTCCTTCCTCAGGGCAGGATAGTCAAGCCCCCAGCCGATATCGTCATGGCAGCGCAGATAATTCAGAAACACATACTCCTTGGGCAGACTGTTGACTATGTCCAGCTGTTTTCTCAAAAGTCCCACATTCTGCACCGCCACCGTATGCCAGGTGGTGGCCATGGTGGTCACATTGTAGAGCATATGGCATTCCGGCTTCTCCACCGTCCCAAAATAGGGCGCCACCTTCTCCGGCTCCATGACCACCTCCCCCAGAAGCACCACCCCCGGGCACACAATCTCACTGATCATCCGCATCATGCGCACTATGGTATGTACCTGCTTCAGGTTCCGGCAGGAGGTGCCCAGTTCCTTCCAGATATAGGGCACGGCGTCAATGCGCACAATGTCTATGCCCCTGTTGGCCAAATAGAGAAAATTGTACATCATCTCGTTGAATACCCGGGGATTTCTGTAGTTCAGATCCCACTGATAGGGGTAAAATGAGGTCATCACATAGTGCCCCGCATCCGGCAGCCAGGTAAAATTCCCCGGGGCCGTGGTGGGAAATACCTGGGGCACTGTCTTCTCGTACTGCTCTGGAATACGGGGGTTGTCGAAGAAGAAATAGCGGCTCATGTACTCCCCATCTCCCTGCCTGGCCTTTCTGGCCCACTGGTGATCCTCGGAAGTGTGGTTCATGACAAAATCCATGCAGACATGGATGCCCTTTTCCCGGCAGGCCGCCGTAAGACTCTCCAGATCCTCCATGGAGCCCAGGTTTTCCTGCACCTTCCGGAAGTCCGATACCGCATAGCCCCCGTCAGAACGCCCTTTGGGCGTCTCCAAAAAAGGCATCAGGTGGATATAGTTCACATTACAGCCCTCAATATAGTCAAGACGCTTTTCCACACCCTTCATATTTCCGGCGAAATTGTCAATGTACAGCATCATCCCCAACAGGTCGTTCTGTTTGTACCAGTCTCCGTTCTCCTCCCGTTCCCGATCCAGGGCCAGAAGTTCCCGGTTCCGCTCTCTGTAAAATTTTTCCATCTCCCCTGTGAGCTCGGCGAACATGGAACTGTTGTCATACAGCTCCATGTAAAGCCAGCGCAGTTCGTCATGGTGTCTCTGAAGCCTCTTCTGATAGATTTCATTTTTTCCCGCCACAGTTCTGCCCTCCTGTCTCCAGCGCTTCCCGGGACTCCCCAGCCCCTTTTTCCGGGCAGTCCCAAGCTTTCTCTGCCTTTCCGGACTCCCCAGCCCCTTTTTCCGGGCAGTCCTGGCTTTCTCCTTCCTCTTCGGGCACCCCGGTCAGTTCCATCTGATATGCCCGGTACTCTCCGGACTCCACAGGCAGAGGAAGACCCACAGCCATCAGCGCGGAACCGTAATACCTTCTTCCCGTGGCCTTCTCCTGGTACACTCTGTCCGTCTTCAGTCCTCTCAGCTTCACATAGGATACAGGCATGTTCCCATGTATCTCAAGCATCACCACATTTAAGAGCACCCTTTCCCCATCCCTGGAGGCAAACTCCCATGCGGCGAAAGGATCCCTGAAAGGATCCGACAGACGATGGTAATCCCCTTTCCGGATCAGCTCCTCATATTCCCGATACTGCGCCACCTGCTCCCGGATCTCATTCTTCTCCTGCTCCGACAGCTTTCCGGGATCCAGTTCATAGCCGAATGTCCCCGCCATGGCCACCACCCCTCTGGTATGGAGGCTCACACTGCGCCCGGTCTGATGGTTCGGCACCGCGGACACATGGGATCCCACTGCGGAAACCGGATAGAAGAAAGAAGTCCCATACTGGATCCGCAGCCGATCCACCGCATCCGTGTTATCGCTGCACCAGATCTGAGGCGTATAGTACAGCATGCCCGGGTCAAACCTGCCGCCTCCGCCGCTGCAGCCCTCTATCAGCACATCCGGATATCTGCACCCCAGTTTTTCCAGGAAATCATATACTCCCACCACATAGTCATATGCCACCATTCCGGCCTGATCCTGCATGGAGTAAACATCCGTGAGACTCCTGTTCATGTCCCACTTCACATAGGCAATGTCCCCCTGGTCTAAAACCCTGCACACAGCCTCAAAGACGGCACTCCGCACCTCTTCCCTGGAGAAGTCAAGAACAAGCTGATTCCTGCCCCGTACCGGCTTTCTGCCCGGTATCTGCAGCGCCCAGTCCGGGTGCTCCCGGTAAAGACAACTGTCCTCGGAGACCATCTCCGGTTCAATCCAGATCCCGAACTTCACCCCGTAGCCATTGACTTTCCGGATCAGCTCTCCCAGGGTACATCCCAGTTTCTCCTCGTTCACCTGCCAGTCCCCCAGGCCGCTGTTGTCATCCTGCCTTTTTCCAAACCAGCCGTCGTCCATAACCACCATGTCGATCCCCAGATTCGCAGCCTCCCGGGCCAGATTGGTGATTGTCTCCCCGTTGAAATCAAAATATGCCGCCTCCCAGCTGTTCAAAAGCACCGGCCTGGGGCCGTCCTGAAACCTTCCCCGGCACACATGATCCCGGATACACCGTTGGAACTGCAGGGACAGCTGTCCAAGCCCCCTGTCTGTGCAGCTTAAGATGGTCTCCGGAACCACCAGGCTCTCCCCCGGCTTCAGGGTATAGTGGAACAAATCGCTCTGAAGTCCCAGAAGCACTCTGGTCTGTCCAAACTGGTCTTTCTCCGCCTCACAGAGAAAATTTCCGCTGTACACAAATACCATGCCATAGCAGACTCCGTGCTCCTCCGTGGTATCCTTTCCCGCAAGAATCACCGCCGGATTGTACTGGTGGCTGGAAGTTCCCCTGCGGCTCCCTATGCTGAAGCTGCCATGTCCCAGATCCCTGCGCTGAAGATTCCGCTCCATGGCATGCCGACCCCAGAAACTGAGCAGGTCATACTCCCCTGCCACAAAATCCAGACAGGCCGAGGCAGCCTTTTCCACCGTGATGGCGCCGGCGCCCTGGTTTAGAATCCTGGCGCTCCTGGTGATAATATCCGCCTCCTCCAGCACACCGTATAAAAGCTGTACCTGCACCCTGCTCACAGGATCCTCCAAAAGGATCTCCAGGGTCTCCGCCTCCTCCTGGAGCGCGTGAACCGCCGGAAGTCCTTTCAGGGCATATTTTCCTTTCCGGACCTCCCAGCCTGCAAAGCGCAGGTCACAGCACTCGGATCCGTCCCCATTTTTGACCACCAGGGCGCTGCTGCGGAAATCCCCCGTTCCCGCCCCCGGATACTCCTGGGGAAGCACATCCAGGGAATACGTCCTGTCAGCGCCTGCATCGGCGGGATTTCCCGAAAATCCCCTGTCATAAAAACAGAGCAGGTACTCCATGCTGCCGGAAATCCTCTCCCCATAATACAAATGCAGTAAAAACCCATAGTCATCTACCTTCATCTGATAGGTAGTATGGGCCGTATGTAATGTAAAAATCTTATTCTTCTCCTGATATTGTATGGCCATAATCTCTCCCTGTTCTAAGTCCCGCCATGACTGATGTCAGAGGCATTCCGCTGCTCCCCCAGGGCTTGAATGCCCCACATTTACATCGCTTCCTGCCGTTTCCTACAACTGCCTGGGGGCGGCCCCTGTAACCGGAGCCGCCTCACTGCATTGAACTGCTATATTGAATTGCTGAATTGGGCTGATTTATTTGGATCTTTTCCTACTTCACCGCCCCGTTTGTTACCCCGTTCAAAATCTGCTTCTGGCAGACAAGATAGAAGATCAGAATCGGGATCAGGGACAGCAGATAGGACGCAAACGCCAGGTTATAATTGGTGCCGAACTGGGACTGGAAGTTCAGCTGCGCCAGGGGCAGCGTGTTCTCTCCCGAGCCCGCCATAATAATCAGGGGCGTCATCACGTCATTCCACACTGCCAGGGCTGTGATCACCGCCACCGTGGCGTGCATGGGAGTCATCACAGGGAAGATCACCTTCCAGTAGGTAGTCCAGGTGGAAGCTCCGTCAACCTTGGCCGCCTCCTCCAGGGCCATGGGAATATTCACCAGATACCCGGAGTAGAGCATAATGTTCATGGGCATGTAGAACACCACATACAGGATGATGACGCCGGCCCAGTTTGCCAGGTGCAGCTCCGCCGTCTGCTTTGCCAGAGGCATCATCAGAATGGCAAAGGGCACAAACATACCGCTGACAATGAAGAGATAGACAAAGTTATAAAATTTGCTGTGAGCCTTGTTCCTGCCCAGAGCATATCCCATAAGGGAGTGAACCAGGATGGACAGCCCCACCGTAAGCACGGAGATCAGAAGGCTGTTCCCCAGGGAGCGCCAGAAGTTTGTCACCTCCATAGCCTCCCGGAAATTGTCCAGGCTCCAGGTCTTGGGCAGGGACAGAATACCACTGATGCTGTTGGTCATCTCCGAAGGCTGCTTGAAGGCAATCACAATGGTCAAATACAGTGGAAATGCAATGGTGGAGAGACCCAGGATCAGCAGCACCAGCACAAGCCTGTTGGTTTTTCCCACGGTCGAAGTATGTTTCATAACTGCTCCTCCTTTGAACTGGTAAATTTCATCTGAGCCACCGAGATGATCACAATCACAATAAAGAATACCACCGCATTAGCGCTCTGGAATCCGAACTGTCCTCCAGACATACCGTTGTTGTAGATCAGGTAGGAGATGGACTCCGTGCTCTGGGCCGGGCCGCCCTTGGTCAGGGCCATGATCTGGTCAAACACCATCAGGAAATTCTTCACGCACAGCACCATGTTGATAGAGAAGAAGGGGATGATCAGAGGGAAGGTCAGGTGACGGAACTGCTTCCACCCTGTGGCCCCGTCCAGGCCCCCTGCCTCATACACATCCTCCGGCACCGTCTGAAGCCCGGAGATATAGATAATGGTGTTCATTGCCACTGCCTGCCAGGCGCACACAATCATGACGCCGATCCAGGCTTTGCTGGGGCTGGACAGGATGCTGGAGCGCAGAGCCTCAATCCCCACCATGTCCGCCAGAGCAGGAAGAATATAAGTAAAAAAGTAATTGAAGATATAGCCTACAATCAGGGAACCAAGGATATTGGGCAGGAAGTAGGCTCCCCGGAAAAATCCCTTGGCCCGGATCCTGCTGTTGAGCCCCAGGGCCAGAATAATGCTGATCACATTCACCACAATGGTGGCAACCACCGCCAGCTTAATGGTAAACAGATAGGATTTCCCCACACGGGCATCTGAAAACAGGTCAATATAGTTCCGCAGTCCCACCCAGTCGAATTTTCCAAAGCCTCTGAAATTGGTAAAGCTGTATACCACACCCCGGATCAGCGGAATGGTATTGAAACAGACAAACAAGGCCAGAATCGGTATGGTGATCAGCAGAAAAGTTCTTTTTCTATCATTTTTCATTCTCTCTCTCCTATATCCGGCCCCGCCGGGCAGATCCATCCATGCCGCGGCGCAGCCTTAATTTCAGGCACTGCCGATAATCTCTTATTTACTCCCGGACTGTTCGTATTCCTGAACCATACGGATGATATCCCTGTTGTACCGCTGCCAGTTCTTGTCAAAGGTCCCCAGGAAATCGTCCACATCTTTCTCCAGAAGGAAGGTCTGCAGCAGAGCGTCCACGGACATTTCCGCAGGATAATAGTGGTCCTGATAGTCCGTCATATTGCCCGCCTCGATAAAAGGAAGCATTCCGTCCAGCATGGAGGCCAGCTCAAACTCTCCCTTCTTGCAGGGAACCCCGTTCTGGGCCTGGAGATACTTCTGGAGATTCTCATCCTCCAGCAGAAAGTCCAGAACTTCATAAGCAGCCTCCTTGTTCTCACATCCTGCCATAACACAGAAGCCCAGGTCAATGCCGGAGTTCAGTGTACGATCCTCTTTCTCCTCCCCCGCAGGCATCACAAAGGAGTCCATATTCAGATCCGGATTCACAGACAGAATCTGAGGCGCCGCATAGCTTCCTATGGGGTACATTGCGGATTCTCCCCTGGCAAAAGCGGTACAGGCGTCATTGTATCCATAGGCAAATGGGTCATCGGGCCCATAAGGCAGCAGGCTGAGATATTTTTCCGCCAGCACTCTGTACTCCTGGGTGAAGGAGGTGCCCCCCCTGTTGACCTGTTTGGCCGTATCCGCCGGTGAAAGTTCCACCGCCATAGCGTTCCAGGGCGCCAGACAGGTCCAGGTATCCTTAAACCCGAAATAGAAGGGCAGGATCCCCTCCGCCTTGATCTCCTCACACAGCTCCATCAGTTCCCCCCATGTCTCTGGAACCTCCCAGCCATGCTCTGCAAACATATCCCTGTTGTAGAGAATCCCGGCCGCGTTGGCGGCGTAAGGCAGAATGTATGTACCGTCCTTGGGCACCAGCTCCAGAGCCTCGGCAATGTCCAGATATCCCTGGTTGATGTCCTTCATCCCCTCATAACCGGAGATGTCCTCCAGAATCTCCGCATCCACGAAATAGGAGTAATTGATGTCCCCTCCAATACCTATGATGTCCGGATAGTCCTCCCTGATAAATCTGGTCTTCAGGATGGTCATGGCATCGTTGGGGGAGCTGATGGTTAGATGAATATCGTCATGTGTCGCGTTGAACTCATCTTCCACCGTCTTGAAATAGTTGGCCGCTTCCGGTTTGTACTGCACGATCTCGATCTCTATCCGGTCCGAAGAATTCCCGCAGCCCTGGAGAGCCAGGGAAGACACCCCGCAGCCCAATGCCAGTCCCAAGCATTTTAACCTGTTTCCTTTCATAGAATTTCTCCTCTCTTTTTGATAATGGAATTATAACATATCATAATGCCATCAATAAATGCATGCATTTTGGGTGTTTTATGCCTTTTTGCTAGTTTTGCAAGAATTATTTGAAATCATGCGGCATTATGGTATATAATGGTTCCTGCCCCAGAGTGACAGCCGGCCAAGGGAGGTAGCCTATGAGCGAAGTGATCTTTTCCGTTTTTCCAAGTGAAAATTTTGTAGACCTGGACATGTACCAGTTCGGATGGGAACAGTGTGACCCCTCCCACTCCTTCGGGCCCGCCGCCAGGAACCATTACCTGTTCCATTACTGCCTCTCCGGCACGGGCATTCTCTACGCCCAGGAGGAGGGGAAAATAGAATCCAACGCCTTCCAGATTAAAAGCGGACAGGGTTTTATGCTCTTCCCCCACCAGATCTGCACCTATATCGCGGACCGGGAGATCCCCTGGGAATATGTATGGATAGAGTTTGACGGTCTGAGGGTCAAAGAGGCTGTGGAATCAGCCGGACTGAAGCCGCAGCAGCCGGTATACCGGGCGCGGCACAAAGATATCGCAGAGACCATGAAAAATGAAATGATGTATATGGTAAATCACAAGGATGAGCCGCCCTTCCATCTCATCGGGCACCTCTACCTGTTTTTGGACAGTCTGGTCCGCTCCTCTGCCTCTCCCCGGACGGAAAAGGCAGGAGGCCTGCGGGATTTTTACATTAAAGAAGCGTTTTCCTTCATTGAGCAGAACTTTCAGAACGATATCTCCGTGGAGGATATCGCCGCCACCTGCGGCCTGAACCGAAGCTATTTCGGAAAAATCTTCCATGAGCACATGGGAAAATCCCCCCAGGAATTCCTTATCTCCTACCGCATGACCAAAGCGGCGGAACTTTTGAAGCTCACGGAACTGTCCGTGGGAGACGTAGGAAATGCCGTGGGCTACCCCAACCAGCTGCACTTTTCCAGAGCCTTTAAAAATGTATACGGTATCTCCCCAAGGCAGTGGCGGAATGAACACGGCGGCGGGAAGCCTTCCAGACAGGCTCCACCCATTCAGATTCACAGCGGACAGGCCCACCACACCGGCCACTCCCATCCTCATTTGCGTTAAGCCCACACACAGCAAAGGGGGCAGAGAGTTTTTCTTCACCTCTCTGTCCCCCTGCCGGGCTTCTGTATACAGTTTATTCCTCTCTGGTCACATTTTGATTCTCCTAAATGTATTCCTCCTCAGCCGATAAACCTGGCCAGCTGGCGGGCCACTTCACGCACGTCTATGGGTTTGGGCACATGGGCATTCATGCCGCTCTGTATACATTTGCGGATATCCTCCGCGAACGCGTCCGCAGTCATGGCGATTATGGGAAGACCTGCGTCCTCCCGCTTCAGGGCGCGGATGGCCTCAGTGGCCTGGTAGCCGTTCATCACAGGCATGCGCACATCCATGAGCACCGCGTCAAAATATCCCACGGAGGAAGCGCTGAATTTTTCCACGCACACTCTTCCGTTCTCCGCCCACTCCAGCTCCAGACCAAGATCTCCCAGCAGTTCATGGGCAATCTCCCAGTTGATCTCATTGTCCTCCGCCAACAGCACCCGCTTCCCGGCAAGCTTTCCGCCCGCCTCGTCAGAAGATGCGTTCAAATTTACCTCGCAGGCATTCTCCCAGAAGGATCTCAGTCCATAGTACAGTGTGGACTTAAACAGAGGCTTGGAGATAAAACCTGTCACACCCGCCGCCCTGGCCTCCTCCTCTATCTCACTCCAGTCATAGGCAGATATGAGCAGAATGGGAATATCATTGCCGTAGCGTCTCCTTATCTCACGGGCTGCTCTGATTCCATTCATCCCGGGCAGTTTCCAGTCCAGAAGAATCACATGATAATCATCACGCCGCCTGTGGCGCTCCTCCACCATCTGTATGGCCTCCTCGGCGCTCATACACCACTCCGGCTTCACCCCGATGGATTTCAGGGAGGCAACCGCACTCATACAGAGCTGCTCGTCATCGTCCACCAGAAGCATATTCCACTCTGGCAGCACCATGTCCGCCTCCATCACCTGGGCCTTCTCCAGATCCAGAACCACATGGAATTCCGTTCCCTCTCCAATCTTACTCTTCAAGGTGATGGTGCCTCCCATGGCGTCCACTATGTACTTGGTGATGGCCATTCCCAGACCGGTGCCCTCCGTCTTCTGCACCCGCTCCGTGTCCTCCCTGCTGAAAGAGTCAAAGATAACTTTCTGGTATTCCTCCGACATGCCGATGCCCGTGTCCTTTACCAGCAGATGGGTGCGGACAAATGCATCCCCCTTGGGAGAATCCTCCTCATAGAGAGATACCTGAATGGCTCCCTCCTCCGGGGTAAACTTCACCGCATTTCCCAGCAGGTTAATCATCACCTGATTCAGCCGCACACTGTCGCAGCACACATTCTCGGTAGTTATGTCCTGGATGGAGATGCTGAACTGCTGGCATTTCGCCTTCACCTGAGGCTGGATGATGCTCACAATGCTGTCCATAACCTCCCTGAGGGAGACCTGATCCACATTCAGGGTCATCTTCCCGCTCTCAATCTTGGACATGTCCAGCACATCGTTGATCAGCCCCAGCAGATGCCTGCTTGACAGGGTGATTTTCCGCAGGCAGTTCTGAACCTGCTCCCGGTTGTCCATGTTGGCGGTGGCAATGGCCGTCATACCCACAATGGCATTCATGGGGGTCCGAATGTCATGGCTCATGTTGGAGAGGAAGTCGCTCTTGGCCTTGTTGGCGTGCTCCGCCTCCCTGCGGGCCTGCTCCGCCATCCTGCCCGCCTGATCCAGAGCGCGTATCTGGCTTTTGATCTTCTTGGAATACTGGAAAAAGAACAGTATCATGCCTGTCAGGGACACAAAGCATACCCCATAGACCATGTAAGTCCACTGGCGTCCCATGTCACTCACAACATCATCCAGGGAATCATAGGGCAGAATCGTCACCAGATACCACTCGCTGTAGGGAAGCTTCGTACAGTGCAGGTGCTGGCGTGAATCCCCTGACTTCAGCACCTGGGAGTAAGCCCTGCTCTCCTGCATGGCCGTCCTCAGGTCATGGATGTGACGCTGTGCATAGTCCTTTTCATCCTCCGGAAATGACTGCAGCAGGGAGTCCAGATAACTCTCCTTCACCGTCCAGCCCCTCCGCAGCACATAACTTCCGTCCTTGCGGATAATATAAGACTGCACAAGCGTCTCCTCCTCGTCCAGGAAAAGCACCTCGTTCATATATTCCACTGAGAGAGCCGCCACCAGGGCAACGCTCTCCTCCCCATTCTTCATATGGTACACGCCGGGAACCCCAAAGAGAACCACCCCGTTTCCCGAGGCATCCTCCGCCACGGCAATCTTCTGCTCTCCCCGGCGCATGCTGTTCAGGTAGGGCTCCGGGTCCAGCACCGACAGCTGTTCCCCATAGATCATCTCCAGATCCCCCTGGGCAGAGTAAAGAGCCAGATAGGCAAATCCCCTGGCATTTACACTGTACGCAAGCTCCCGGTACAATTCTTCATGTTCCATACTGCCCGGAGGCGTGGTCTCCACAATGGACGCCACCTGGGAGAGACGCAGAGTGATGGTGGTCTCATAATGCAGGCGAATCTGTTCATTCATTCCCGTCATATAAATCCCGCCCACATCCTCAATGGTCTCCGTGCTCTTCCATTTCATAAAGAACGCCAGCGCCATAAAGCTCCCAACGATCACGGTGAATAATCCTATAAGCCATATCTTAAAAAATCGGACTGATCTGTCTTTTTCCATCCTCATGCCTCCTTGTCCTCACTGGCTGCCTTCATTCCCTGCAGGCAGCGCAGGGCAACGGACACTGCCCTCATTATAACAGACTTCCCTTGTTTCGGCAACAATCAAAAAAAGATATACCATCCCCTTTTTCTGTCACAGATAACAGATCCGACAGGCCGCTGAGCTGTTACCGTCACAGACATTGCCACAGAGACAACAATAAAAAATCCCTTCCTCCTCTGAATTAACCAAAAGATTAGGGACTTCTAATCAAATGCGGAAGATGGGACTTGAACCCACACGGCATTGCTGCCACAAGATCCTTAGTCTTGCTCGTCTGCCAGTTCCGACACTTCCGCGCTCTCAGCACATTTAATATCATAGCACCGGTTCTGCCATATGTCAACACTTTTTTCCAAAAATATTAAAAAAATTTCATTACGCTGAAAATCCGAAACATGTCCTAAAAAGATTGCCTTTTAAAATAAAGTATGTTACCATTACCCTCATAGTTCACCGCATGCTCCGCCGGATGCGGTCTACACATACATATTGGGGAGGCAGAACATGAAAAGAATAATCGCACTATTGTTGATCGTACTGTCCGTGGCCACTATGGCAGGCTGCGCCAAGTCCAACAGTGACTCAGGCAGCGGGGACAACAGCACAGGGTTTGCCGAGGACGGATATGCCCGGGGCAACTTCAACGACACCATGCACACCTATTTTTTTGATTTCACCATTGAGAGCGCCTACGTCTGCAGCGAGTTTGAGGGATACACCCCTGCGGCAGGAAATGAGCTCCTGGTGGTGGAGACAGTGGTCAAAAATACCTTTACAGAGACCATTACCATGTATGACACCGATTTTCAGGCACAGTGGAACGACGATGCCGATGACGCTTACAACTTTCCTGTCACAGACTACAGTTTCAGCAGCGAAGTATTGCCGGAAGCCTATGATCTGAAAGTAAACGAAAGCCGCACCGGGCTTCTGGTCTACGAGGTTCCCGAAGGACATGATGACTTCTCCGTTTCCTCCCAGGAAGCCTTTGAGACCGACAATATTGAGGACGCATACGGGGACGTTTTCTTTGTCTACTTTACCGCAGAGCGCAAATAACTGAATCGTCCTCAGGAAGCATTTGTTCCCGGGACGGTGGAACCGGAAACCTGCGCTTTCCACGCCAGACACAAT
>OFGG01000132.1_pt1 | contig 66834 bp, 53 predicted proteins | sample 1521701 | NCBI WGS metagenome assembly OFGG01 (sample SAMEA3504081, study PRJEB24116) | mouse gut metagenome | biome: mouse gut; feature: mouse-associated habitat; material: faeces | place: Denmark | collected 2011
TGCTGCCCCACTCATAGCGCACTGTCCTTCCATTGTGGTCTGTGATGCTGACTGGATTCCCGCAGCTGTCACGCTCGATTTTTGTCTCTCCCAGCCAGTCTTTCACAACTGCAAGCTGCCGCAGCGGGGTGTATTCCATCTGTGCGCTTCTTCCGTCGCCGTACAGGATGCTTTCCGGTCTGCCGTCTGGTGTATAGGTATATGCTGTCACCAGTCCTTCCCTGTCGGTCTTTTCTATCATTCTGCCAAGTGCGTCATAGCAGAAATGTTCCTCGCCACCTAATGCGTCACGGATGCATACGACCTGTCCAAAGGCATCTCTTTCATATGCTGTCGTGCGGTCTGCCTCACCTGCCTGTCCATGCTGGCAGATGTAAATCAGGCGGTCCGCTTTGTCATAGGCATATTCTGTCTTATTGCCAAGGGCATCCGTTACTTCTTTCAGCCTGCCGTTTAGTGTGTAAGCATATTTTGTCACATTTCCGTCTGCATCTGTGGCGGAAGTGACATTGCCCATGGCATCATAGGTGTAGGATTTTTCCTGGCCTGCGCTGCCTGAGACGGTCAAAATCCTGCCCATGCAGTCATAAGTGTAGGTTATGCTGCGTCCGCTCTGGTCTGTCTTCTTTTTCAGCCTGCCGATGCTGTCATATTCATAAGATATGTATGTGCCGTCTGAATATTCTGTCTTTTCCAGCCTGCCGCCGGGGAGATAGGTATGTCTGGTTGTCCTGCCTGCGCCGTCTGTAATGGTGGCAGGTCTGCCCAATGCATTGTACTCATATCTGGTGGTGTTTCCGTGAATGTCTGTCTCTTCTGTCAGTTCTCCCAGTATGTTATAACGGAAAGTACGCTGGTTTCCTGCTGCGTCTGTGATGCTGCTGATTTTTCCGGTCTTTTTATCATATGTATAGACTGTTCTCCCGCCGGCAGGACTGATTACGGCAGTGACACGGTTCAGGGCATCATATTCATATGAAACCGCGGTCATGACCTCTTTTCCGTCTCCTGCCTGTGCCCTCAGCAGGTTTCCGGCAGGGTCATAGGTATATTCTGTCACCCTTTCCGCAGGTTCTTCCTGCTGCGGCGCTGTCTGCTTTGCCTGTATCAGACGGTTATTGCGGTCGTACTGGTATGCAGACACTGTGCCGGACGGGGATACTTCCTCCGATATGTTTCCTGCCGGATCATAGCTTATTTTTGTCTCACTGCCTTCTTTATCGGTAATCTTCTCCGGCTTTCCGACCACGTTATAGGCTGTCAGCATGACGCCGCCGTCAAAGTCTGTGGTCTTCACTGGTCTTCCGCTGGCATCATAGACATAGCTTCTGACAGCGCCTTCGGGATTTGTTTCAGACAGCAGATGATCTCTTTCGTCATACTGGTAGCTTACCTGATTTCCCTCACTGTCTGTCACCTGAATGACACGGTTGAGCGCATCATACTCATACAGGATGGCGGACTGGCCTGCATTTGTGATGCTGCTGATATTGCCTCTTTCATCATGGGTGAGTTTTATGCTGCTTTTGTCCGGCAGAATGATCTGTACAGGCAGTCCTTTTTCGTCATAGACCGTCTCACGGCTGCGCCCTAAGGCGTCTGTTGTCCTGATCAGATGTCCATTCTTATCATAGATGTTTTTCAGAATCTGGCTGCCCTCAATACTGGCTGTGAGCAGTTTCCCTTCTGTATTATAGGTAAAATTTTTCACAATGCCAAGCGCATCCTGAATTTTAATTAAATTTCCCTGCTCATCATAGCTGTACTGGGTCTTATTGCCGTTCTTATCGACATATAAGGTTCTCTGGTCGTTGTCATTGTACGCATAGCGCTCTTCGCCGTCTTTATAAAGAGTACGGATATTGCGGAATTTGTCATCGCTCTCGTAGGAAGTGATATATCCATTCTGGTCTCTTGCGTAGGTGCGTTTTCCCTCATCATCATAGAGAAATTCCGCCGTACCCCCGTCTGGAAGTGTCTGGCTGACGACCCTGTTTGCACCGTCATAGACATTCCTGACGCCCTCGATTCCCCTTGGCGTGGTCACGCTCTCAAGACGCAGGTTTTCATTGTACTGGTAGGTGTACGTCTGCCCTGACGGATTGATATACTGCTGCAGTACACGGTAGCTGTAGCGCAGGCATACCTCTCTTCCGGTGTGGTCGCTGACATGGTACAGGTTCCCCTCTTTATTATATCGGTAATACAGGATTCCTCCGTTTGCGCCTCTTGCTTCACAGAGCTGCCCGCTGCTGTTGTATACAAAGCGGTCTGTATTTCCATTCCGGTCTTTCCTTGTCAGAAGCCTGCCCTGTTTGTCAAAGGTGTATTCCATCCCCTGCCCTGTTGCGTAATGGTATCCGTTTGGTTCCTGCTTGATCAGTCCGATTCCTTTCAAAAGGGGCGTGTAAAGATTGCCAATACTCCTGCGGTACGGCACGACGCGCCCGTCTCCAAGATGCAGCTCCAGCATGCCGTCCCCTTTGTCATCAACCAAAATCTCATAATTGTGATGCCAGCCTTCCCCCAGCGCACCGCCGCTGTACTCCTCCATGGAATTATAGGTGATGTGGAAGGACAGCGTCGTGATACCGTGTATGACCAGATCCTCTTTCTCATAGATAAAGTTCCCTGTGTTCAGATTCACCGGGTCGAAGCCAAACACCGAACAGCCTATTTTCCCAAGCATCGCTGCAAATCCAATGATCGGATAGCGCGCCATCAGCTGCTTCCAGTCAATCTTCCGTACGTCTCCCTGCCCTGAGGTCTCAGGTACGATAATGCCGCCTTTGCGGCACAGCAGGATGCTGTCCATTGTCAGGGCGGTGTCTCCGTTTAATTTTTCTAATTTCCATGAGCTGCCGCTGGTGTTGATCCACTTGTCTGCCAGCGACATGCACTCTCTGCATGTTCTCCCGCAGCTGCTGATCCCACAGATGCCAAACTCAGGGATGTTCTCTCCCTTCCTGCTGTCAGAGCAGTTTGCCTTGGGTCTGCCGCCTGCTATGACGTTGTGTCCTTCTGACATGACAAGTGTACCGGGTTTGCTGCCCCACATGCAGCGCAGTTTTGCGCCTGTTACCAGATAACTTTTGTTCATCTTCGCCTCTCCTCTCCTTTCCTCTTACTCCGCTTCCTGTACGCAATATATCTGATATATTTTATTTGGACATATATATGCAATCGAGAAGGTGAACGTTTTTCCCCTACTCATCTATTGGATACAGGTAGCTTTAGCTGTATATCCATATACTTTTCCAGTTCTCTGCAATTCGTACTATCCGTGACAAGTGACAGATAAAATATTTCCCTTTTCTCGATCAAATATCCTAGTTGGTAGGATTTCTGCGGTTCCACGTCTACGTGAAGTTTGATGACGAGATTCTCCTTTGACATTTTTAGTTTTTTTGGATACCTCCCTATCCGACTCGATGGAATTCGGCATATGTATGAAATTGTCAAGATTCTGTATCTATCTTATTTCTTTTTTCGCTTCCAACCTTGTGTTCCGTGATAGATTTCAGCATCGCCTATAACTATTTTATTAACTTTATAATCCTCGTTAAAATAAAATACAATTTCACGATTTCCATCTTCAACAAGATATTTATGCTTACGTAATTCATCCTGATGCAGACCTCGATAGCTTTTTTTATATACTTTCTCAATCTTTTTCTTACTTGTACCGATACCTATTTTCTTTCTGCCAAAACGATACTCTGGATTTGTAATCTCTACCCTGCAAAATCTATATGGTTGTTTTTTGATGTCAAAGACAAATATCCGTCCATCATCATATTTCATATATCTAACTACCAGATTTTTTGATAATTGTTCTTCCCATATTTTATTTGGTTTTCCATTTGCTTTCAAAAGAGTTAGGTAATTCATGTAGTCTGCTTCTCCATCTTTCATAACCACTTGATAATAATCTGTAAAATAAGTTGTATAGTATCTATAAGGACATTTATAATATATAAAAACACTTAAAAATATAATAAGCGTATATTTGACAACTCTTCGTTTATTTTCTTTTTTCTTGGACATACACATTCCTTACTCCTTATTTTTATAATATTTACCATTTTGATATTGGACCATCCCCTTCGGCATTAGTACTAACCCCACACTCCATTCTTGCATCATATCATTAAAATGCCCTTGCACATAGGACTCTCTCGCATTTAGGTCATAAGACATTCCAAAAATATCCATAATCTTTTGTTCAATATTATATGGTCCAAATGAAACACTCCCATCCCATGAATAAACCATTCCATCATTTGAAATTTTATTAGAAAGTATACTTGCTACATTTTCTGTATTTTTTGCATATCCTGCCAGCATTCCTGTATTACATGCCTGAATGTATAAATTTGCTATATTCTTACTTGTAAGATCATGTATATCCCCTGCAACCAGCTCTTCACCTGCTTTATTCCAGCCATCAATTGTTAAAGCATTATAACTTGACCCATCTTCAAATTGGAGCATTCTTTCAGTTCCATGAGAAAAAATATAAACAGACTCAATTTTTTCATCTTTCATATTATTCCACTCTTCTGCAAACATCTGCGCTCTTTCCCTTTCATCGTCAAACTTATCATTTCCATCTGCTTTACTCAAATTAATTTGTATAACATTTTTTCCATCATCTTCCAATTGTTTAATCTGCCATTGTGCCTCTCTTTTAAAATCATCTATATAGTATACATAGACTGGGGCTTCCTCTTTACCATTTAGATCTATATATTTCAAAGGATTTCCCAAACAATATGTATATCTATTTAATGCCTGTGGTATAATCCCATTTTTCCTTATCACATCTTCTGCCGTAAACACTCCTCTTTCAGGTTGATACTCTCTGGCTTGTGCAAAATATGTTCCGCTAATTTCATCAAAACGATATCCTGTATATCCAAATGGTTGACATTCTCCTTGAATACTGTATTTGTTTTTTGCATTAAATGTTTTCTCAGAACCACAGAAGTCATTTCCAAATTCGTCATATCCGTAGATTTCACCATATCCGTTTTTATATAAAACACGCAGCGGACTTCCTAGCTCATCCTGCAAGTAGTATTGAATCGCACCACTTTCGGTTTCCATGACTGTAACATTAGAATCCCAATAAAAGTTTTGCTTTTGTTTTCCCTTCCGTAATTCTAACAAATTATGATATGGCTTTGTCAAATCTAACAAGTAATCCTCTTTTTTTCCGCAAATAATTCTTCCAATTCTCTGTCCTAATGAATTATAAAAATACTCAGCGTTCTTTCCTTGACTATTCCATGCTTTTTCTAATCTATTCATGCTATTATAACTATATCCAAAGAGCAATTCTCCATTGCGATACTCTCCTGTCAAATTTCCTCTTTTATCATAAGTATATGTTTTATGTACTACATTTTCATTGTCTGAAATATCCTGCCACTTTAACCGATTTAATACATCATATTCATAAATAGTTTTTATTCCTCTTACATAATCGTCCATTCCAACGCGATTTCCAAAAGTATCATACCTATAATTCCTTAAAAGTTTTCCATCTTTTTCTACATCTGTCAGTCTCTGAAGCTTATCATAAATATATCGATATTTTCCACTCTCTTCTGGAAAATATCTTCTCTCTTTATAGATAGCAATTTTATTTCCTATAGCATCATATGTATAATGAAACTTATCAAGAGTCCCAGCAGAATCTTCATGTGATAGTTCCTCTAAATTACCTGATTCATTGTAAATCCAACGTGTACAATAACCACCAGAACTTTTCTTTTCTGAAATCCGTCCTTGTTTGTCATACATATAATCAACGCATAATATTTCTTTTTCTTCTGCAATTCTTTTCATTTGTATAGGACGCAGCAAATTATCGTATTTCCATCTTATTTTAATTCCGTCTGGATAAGTCATTTCTTGGCGTTGCCCCATACTTCCCCACTCATATTTTACTGTCCTTCCCTCATGATCTGTAATACTAATAGGATTTCCATAATTATCACGTTCAATCTTTATTTCACCCAACCAATCTTTTATTGTTGAAAGCTGTCTTAATGGAGTATACTCCAATTCTACTCTATTGTCGTTATTATATTGTATACTTTCTGGTTTACCATCCGCAGTGTATGTATACACTGTCACCATCCCTTCACTATTAGTTTTTTCTATCATTCTTCCAAGCAAATCGTAACGGAAATGCTCCTCGGCACCAAGCGTATCACGTATACATTCTACCTGTCCAAAAACATCTCTTTCATATTGCATAATGTGATTCTCTTCACCTGCTCGTCCATATTGACAATAACAAATTACACGATTTGCTTTATCATATGTATATTCAGTTATATTGCCAAATGCATCTATCACTTGGTTTAAATTTCCATTATATGTATAAGCATATTTTGTTAGATTTCCGTTTGCATCCGTTACAGATGTAATGTTGCCCATGATATCATAACTATATAATTTCTTCTGCCCCGTACTACTCTCAACGGACAATATTCGTCCCATACAATCATAAATATATGAGATACTAAATCCTGTCTGATCTGTCTTTTTTTTCAATCTACCAAGGCGGTCATACTCATATAATACCTGCCTATTATTTGGATACACAGTTTTCTCCATTCTGCCACCATAAGAATAATAATACTTTGTTGTTCTGCCTACACTATCTATAACAGATGTAATTCTGCCTAAAGCATTATACTCAAATCGCGTGGTATTTCCCTTGATATCTGTTTCTTCTATCAGTTCTCCCATTTTATTATAACGAAATGTACATTGATTCCCAACAGCATCTGTTATACTACTAATCTTTCCATTTTTTTTATTATAAGTATAGGTCGTTTTTCCACCAACAGGATCAATTACAGCAATAATTCGATTTAGGGCATCATATTCATATGAAGTCACTGACATTGGATTTTTTCCATCCCCTATCTGCGTTTTGACTAAATTCCCAGCAGGATCATATACATAATCGATTACCCTTATATGCTCCTGTTGTGATGTCATAAGTCTTGCGCGTATCAGAAGATTATTTCTATCATATTCATAAACAGATAGCACTCCAGAAGGTTCCAGTTGCTCTGACAAATTCCCTGCCTTATCATAACTTAATTTGGTTTCATGACCTTCTTTATCAGTATATTTCTCCGGTTTTCCCATTACATTATAATCTATTGACACAACACCACCGTCAAAATCCACTACCTTTATAAGACTTCCGCTTTCATTATATGTATAACTCCTAACAGCTCCTTCTTGATTTGTCAATGAAATCAAATGATCCCTCTCGTCATATCGATAAGATATTTTATTTTCTTCAATGTCAGTCATCTCTATAAGACGATTTAAATCATCATATTTATATTTGACTATAATGTTGTATGGATCAGTGATACTACTAACATTCCCCCTTCCATCATAAGTAAATTTTATACTACTACCATCAGGCAGAATGAACTGTTTTGGCTGACTGTTTTCATTATAAATTATTTGTCTGCTTCGCCCAAGTGCATCTATTGTCTTTACCAGATATCCTTCTTTGTCATAAATATTTTCTAACAGTTTATCTCCTTCTATACCAACTGTAAGCAATTTTCCTTCCTTGTCATATGACATTTTTTTCTGTATACCTAATGCATTGATAACACCCACTAGCTTCCCAATTTCATTATACTGATATTGGGTCTTATTACCATTCTTATCTATATATAAGATTTTTTGATTATTGTCATTGTATGCAAAACTTTCCTGTCCATCCTTATAAATTGTACGAATATTACGAAATTTATTATCACTTTCATAAGATGTAATATACTCATTCTGGTCTCTTACATAAGTACACTGCCCTCTATCATCATAAAGAAGCTCAACGATCCCACCATCCGGCGTTATTTGTTTTAACACTCTGTTCGCACTATCATAAATATTCTTGACAGCTAATATATTTCTTGGTGTGGTTATACTTTCCAGCCGTAGGTTCTCATTATATCCATAATTATATACTTGCCCTGCCGAATTTATATATTTCTGTAATACCCGATAGCTGTAATGAAGTTGTACCTCCCTGCCAGTATGATCACAAACCCGATACAAATTTCCTTCTTTATTATAAAAGTAATACAATACTCCACCATTTGCTCCCCTTACTTCAGCCAGTTGATAATTTTTATTGTATATAAATATATCTTTGTTATTATTTTTATCTATTCTGAACAATAATTTTCCTTCTTTATCGAAGATATACTCCAGTACATCCGCCAACACAAATATGTATCCATCTGCCTCTTTTTTTAACACGTTTTTTGTTCCATACAGAGGCACATATACATTTCCAATACTCCTTCTATAAGGTAATACTCGACCACTACCAAGATGCAGCATCACACTGTCTTCCCCCTTGGGTTCAATATATATTTCATAATTGTGATGCCACCCTTCTCCGAGGCTTCCCCCTTGATATTCTTCCATGGAAAAATAGTTAATACGAAAAGAAATAGTATTAATCCCACATATAACTAAATCTTCTTTTTCATAAAGAAATTTTCCCGTATTTAAATTAATAGGATCGTGTCCCATTAAGCATCCATCTTCGCCAGTTAACGTAAAAATTTTCAAACACAATCCACATCGCTTTAGATAATAGTTCCAGTCAATGGCTTGAGACATTCCTTGTCCAGATGTTTGAGGTACAATAATTCCCCCTCTTCTACATAAAAGAACACTATCCAGTGTAATCGCTGCACTTCCATTAATACTTTCCATCATTCGTGACACTCCGGTCATAGTTTGCCAACTACATGCCAAATTCATATAACCTTGACAAATTCCATTTTCATTATTCATTTTACATTTTCCAAACCCCATAATATTTTTCCCAGCTATACAATCCTTCTGACTTGCCTTTAGTTTTTTATTAGCAACATATCCATGTCCTATTGTTACATTTAAATAACAATGATCACTTCCACATAAACATCTTAACTGTGCTCCTGATACCAAATAACCTTTATTCATTTTCATCTTTTTCTCCTTTCCTCTCACTCCCACACAATCATCCGCCGCTTCTGCTGCATAAGGCTGTGCATAAAAAATCCTGATATTTCGGTCTCATATCAGGATTTTTGTTTTGCCTTATTCCATTTTACAGAGTAAGCTTGTCTCTGGAAGCAAACCTGTCATAATAATACACTGCCCTGTCCTCAGTAAGCTTGAATCTTTTTTGCAGCTTTTCAATCACACGTTCTCTTGGTATCCCTTCCTCCTCATTGTCTAAGATGAATACTTCAATTCCTTGCTCAATTCCTGTTTCCAGCATGATCTGTCCTATGCCCATCACTTTCTTCACCTCCTCACGCAGTTCACTGTTCTGTGAAAAGTCAATGTAGTCCGATACGACCTCCATGAAATCATCCCTGTGCGGGTACATGATTGTGTTCAGAAACCGCAGTAGATCGTAGCCTTCGTCTTTCTTTTCTCCATTATACTCCTTTTTGCCCAGTCTGATAACCACCAATGTCAACAAATCGTAATCTTCTTTTTTGGTGATGCAGTTTCCAATGTTTTTCGTGTTTGTCATCTCATAAAAGGATACGCTGTTCTGCTCGCCCTGGGGGATATCGTCCAGACAGATCCATATGCTGTAGCATTTTTCCAGTTCTCCGTAATCTGTACTGTCCGTGACAAGCGACAGCTGCGAGGACAGCTCCCGCGACAGGTAATACATTCCCCGTTTTTCGATGGGATATCCCGGGCGGTAGGTCTTCTGCGGCTCCACGTCTATGTGAAGTTTGATGACGATCTTTTCCTTTGACAGTTTTGGATTTTTCGCTTTCAGCCGGATATCAAATTTGGACACTTTCTCATTCAGAACCGTAAATTCCTGCGCAGTTCCCTGCACCTGTGAGTTTGTCCGCCCCGGCGATACCTCCCTGTCCGACTCGATGGAATCCGGCTCAATGAAGCCTATGATTTCTTCTCTGCTGTATTCCTTATATTCATCAACCGTGTCTTTTAATATCACAGCCAGTATTTCTCTGTTACTGAGCAGTAACTTGCACTCTGCATCCAGCCCTTCCATCGCGGCTGTCAGCTGCATACTGCTCAGTGTGTCGATATTTCCCTGTATTTTATCCATGTCTCCTCCTGTCCGAATAGATTTTTTATTTTATTATAAGGTGCAAACATATTTTCGCCAAGGATTCAGGGATATTTTCCTGAATAAATTGAATTGAATGAAATACAGTTCTTTTTCTGATATGTATATGAAGTTATCAAGGTTGTTCCCGTGTCGGCTGCGGCGGTGCAAATGATAATATCCAATGCCCCTCATGCCTTGGATGACATTTTATGACCGCTTCAAAACCATCAGCGGCTGCCATCACTATACTCTGGGGATTTGATTTGGATTGATGTACTTTCTGCCTGTATTGTTGTCAGTAATTTTAATACCAATGGTTTCCAGATATCATATATTGGGAAACTGCAGTGGAAGTTCCCTAATACTGTCTGTGCCTGCGTCTGAAACATAAAAAGGAGGCTGTAAAGATTTCCGTCAAGACAGTATGCCTTAAAATCCATCCATGCAACAGGCGTATTCTCTGCCATCACTTCCCCGGTATCATAGAATACATTCTGTTTCCAGATTTTCTTCATATCGCTTCGTATCACTGCCATCTGTTCTGACACCTGCCGCTGCTCTTCTCCGCCAGTCTGCGGAAGCATGCTGAATGTTATGGCCGCACCTCTTTCCCTGTCTGCTTTTATGATCTGGGGACGGTTCCTGTTCTGGTATATTACCTCTCGGTCTGCAGCACCCATGTCTGTCATAGTCTCCGGCAGCATGATGGAGCATGCACCGCCAAACAGATCTGCTTTATACAGCGCAGCCCTGTCTGTCCCGATCTGGATCTCATTCCCGACAGGCTGGTTCTCTGACTGTATCTCATGATACTTTGACCGCAGTGCAAGTATCTGTGTATCTATATACTCATTTTCTCTTATATCAGACAAGCTGCACCTCCTCTATTGTAATTCCCTGTATTCCGCGCCGCAGAAGGCTCTCCACAACATCCAGTCTTGCCGCAATACAGCTTTTGTCACAGCCCTTTATCCGAAATACAGCATTGGCGCCAATCTTTTCCTCATCCAGTACCAGCTTTATAATCCTGTTCCCCATGGCACTGCGCTGTGTTTTCTCTGACATACAGTCCAGTTCTTCTATTATGGAAAGAAAATAGGTCCTGTTGACACCGCTGTCACTCTCCCACAACTTTACACCCTTGTATATTATATCCGGCTGATACATTGTCACAGCTCTAATGCAGTCTCTCGACATCAGGATGCACGGGCTACAGATCAGATCCGGGAAAAATCCTTCATCCGGCAGGTCCATACTGATGATATTCCACCGCGGCAGCGTGTCAATGCCCTCTCTTGTCAGCTTTCTGGTATCAAGCGCCCTGTTTTTATTGATGTTATAGGGATTCCTGTTTTTTTCGTCGGTTCCGATCAGAAAGTATTTCATCACTTTGATACCTCCTAGTATAAAATAACCGCATGATCCATGTAGTCTCCGCAAATTATCCTGAGACTGCCTGCGGCATGGACTTCGCTCTCTTCTACTGTTTCTAGTATCAAACCAGTCAGTGCCTTTATCATCTGAAACAACAAAGCGTCGTAATACTCTGCGTAATTCTGTCTGATTTGGACCTGTTCAAAGTGCTGTATCCTGATAAATTTTTCTGCCGCCTTCTCATATAAAAATATCAGATCCTGTAGAAACCTGTCCTGTAAAAAATCCGCATGATAATGCGCCGACGCCTCCTGTGTATCCAGATAAAATCCATCATCAAGAGCATCTATCCGCAGTTCCAGCCTGTCCAGAAAGGGCGCATACTGCATCAGACTGAACGCAAGATAATGCAGGATTCCTTTTTGATTCTGCTGCTGCAGGCTTTTGGTTTTTTCCAGACATTCTCGGACGGCATCCTGAAAGTGCTCCCAGATTTTCGCGGAATCTGTATCAAGTATTGTCTGAACTGCCCTGCATGAATCCTGAAATAGTTCTTCCATGTAAGTGTGCAGATATTCGTATAGTTCTGTTCTTTGCGGCTGTACTTTTTTCATTGTTTTTCTCCCATATATTTTAACTAAATTAAACTATAGCTATCCATTCCAATTCCATCATATCTAAAAGATAATTATTAACACTTTCTATATACTCTTTTTTGGGTATTTCCTTAAATTTATCGCTATTTTTTTCTTTTTTATAAAAGGCGACTTTATTATTCATCTCCCTTATTGTTTTTAATGTATCTCTGCACATCAGACTGCCTGTATCTTGCTGTATCTCCAAATATTTTCGCATATATGGCTTCTCAAGTTCTATTACTCTATTTTCATATATTGTCATTTTATATTCATTACATGTGCAAAACTCCATACCATTTTCTCCCCAAAAATACACGACATATGGTCTTACTGTTGATGTATCTTCTACAGTCTTTAATGCGACATCTTCTTCTCTATAGGATAAAGATAGATACTCGCAAAGAAACGATCCCCAATTTTTCGTATCCCATTTCCTTCCAATTATCAACTCTGGATAACCATCTCCTGACAAATCTGCCAGGGCATAATATAATATACCATCACGTTTTCCAATATAAAACAACGCATTATAAATATATTCCCATTTATTTGGAATAAATCCTTCATTTTCACTTTTTAACATCAATTCATATTCCTCGATAACAGCTCTATATTCCTCTGTTCGATCCCAATTTTCACCCTGCGCTTCCACTTTATCAACCATCTTTTTCATTGCGGCGCATTGCGTTCCATAAACGATGGTAACACAAGCTAAACCAAACATTATAGCTGTCTGCACAATAACTTTCTTTTTCATTGGCCATTCCTTTCTTTAACGCTCTTTTTCATGATTTACTGTTACAAATCCTGTTTCATCGCATATAAACATCCCATCCTCCCGTTGATAATAATACCACTCATCACACCACTTTTCCTTACCAAGTCCATCAAAACCACAGGTAATAATCTCTATATCATCCAACCCATCCTGATTCATATCTCTTACGATAATATCTAAAACTTCGCTTCCTGATTGGTAACAGTATGTTCCACCTTTAAAATTATATAAAATATCACCTTCCTCGTTGAGCAGCATTATTTCAGGGATTGTATGATTTGATAAACTATTTGCATAAAACAATTTCACTATTCCCCATCCAGAAAGTTCTGTCTCAACCCACACAGGTTCATTGATAAAATACTTGTCAGCTACATTATATGGTCTAAGCTGATAACTTTGATTCTCATCTCCATCTATCATTGCCTGAATCCAATGTTCATCATAAAATGTCAGTTCAAGACTACACAGCTTTCCTTTTTTATCAATATACATACAATCAGCTTTATTGTTATGTACAGTCCCACGAAACTCTGGACAAGAGTCTTCCCAAATACCATCACTGTTGTATTCCGCCATTCCATTAAATGTAACATGACCCTCAACCATTTCATCACCTATTTTCGTAATGATCAGCGACAACGGGAAAATCATTCCTCCGTGGGTGCTTGCTCCATCAGTCACCCATGTTTTTTTCTGATAGGAGTACTCATTTATATTGTCCAAACTACTAGTTTTTTGTTTTTCCTTCGAGCTATCCCAAATACTGCCTGTTACTGACTGTTCAAATTTCTGATGGTATGTTATAAAAATCGGCTGCATACAGTATGTAAATATGCCAAACACAATTGCACAGCAATATATAATTTTATTCATAGAAATACTCCTTAAATCTACTAAAAAATTATGGAAAATCTGTTTCACACACATCCTCACCTGAGAAATATCTGTACCACTCTGCTGCGGCATCTATCCTTTCCTGCAATTCTTTTACACCATCTCCCGATCTCTCAAAAGAAGCTTGAAATACTAATGCCAAATCCTCTGGCGCATCAGAAGATGTAGTATACTCTTTACCTGTCATTTCTAAATTAACTCCCTCAGAAGGCGGATACTTATCATACTGTTTTTGTCTATTTCCTGTTCCCCATACTCTATATTCTGGTTTCATCATTTCTATCAAACAATCCAACTGATTATTCAGTAACTTTACCGGATCTTCTAATGCCATCCTATCAACATCTTCTTTCGTATACTTATAATGTTTCAAGAAGGCACCATCTGTCCATTGTACTATACCATATGCACTATTTGGATTATTCCAGTTATGCCATACTCCGGGATTCATCTTACTTTCCCTATAAACATTTCCAAGCAGTCCACATATTGCCTCCTTAGACCAATTCTTTTCAAATAAATAATTATAAATATACTCCGCGTTCGTTTTCTTTTGTTCCCATGTCAATGAACCAGAATGTTCTCCATCACTAGTACAAGCCAACGCATATGCCGTATCTGAATTTAATATTATTTTCCCTGCCACACTATCTTGCCCAGACGTAAGCGGTACAATCAGCCCGCCATGTTTACAGAACAGCACTGAAGTCCTTGTTATTCCTTCCACATCTTCAATTTCTGTATCTATACCGCCTATTAGCCAGCCAGCACCGGATACGCTGTCAACTGCTTTTATATTTCTATGCCTCTGATATGTCTTTCCGTCATTCAACAGCATATTATCCCATTCTTCATTGAGACATATCAGATATTGGCATACACCGTTTTCCCTGCAGTCGGCTATATTATTTTTTATTCTCTCTATTTCTGACATCCTGTCAGCCTTCTGCCTGCAATTACAACGAAACGGAAAAATATTTCTGTTTATTATGGTATCTTTCACCGTTGCATAACATGATTCACCTATATACATTGCATTTTCCATAACACTTAGAAATGTCTGGCGGCGCTTTTCCCCTTCTTCTAATGTCTCTATTTCTAATTTAACTGATGTTTCACTATCTACTTCAAAATCATCCAGTGTTGCCATTGTACATGTCAATAATGCACCATCTACAAGATATTGATGAAGTGAGTCATTCTTATCAACAGACTCCATTTTTCTTTCGAACTCCTCACTGGTAATCCCTTTCAAATCAATACATTCATCTTCAAAAATCTCATAAGCTCTTTTCTGTGTTTCCCTGATTTCCTTTTGCGCTTTATTTGCTCTTACCACATCTGCCGCCATCTGGACTGCCTGCTGTACTGGTTCTCCGTCATAGTTTCCTTCTAAATATTTCTTTTCATCTGCCATAGTATCCCTCCTCGTTATGAAAAAACATCTACTGTATCCTGAACTCCCCGCCTGTAAACGAAATATCCTTATTGAGTGTCATGCTGGTTCCTCCCTGCCGCACCTGCAGGACATTATCGGCTGCTATCAGCAGGGATGCGCTGCCGCTGGCTATGGTGAGATCCTCTTTCGCCGCAACCACGATGTCCTTGTCACTGGTGATCATGATCCCCTCGCTGTCATTCATCTCCACCATCATGCCCTGATTGTTTGTCATCAGTATGGAGTCCGGTGTGAACAGGATCTCTTTTCCGTATTTTGTCTTAAAGGATTTGTACTCGGGATTCTGCCTTGCGGCATCTGTCTGCCTGTGGACCGCACTCATTACGAAACTGTTCTCTTCACGGTCTGGCACATACAGACGCACGCTGTCGCCCTCCTCCGGCATGCAGTACCATCCTGTCCCGTCGGGCGAGGAGTACACGGTCGAATACAGGAACCATTTCTTTCCGTCTTGTGCATTCCATTCATCCCCTGCAATCCTTATCTGAACTCTGTCGCGCTGCACGCCGGTTACCACCGCATCAAAGGCACAGCCTGTCACACTTTCGTGCGGCATGGGCAGCGGGCGGACTGCCTCCTTTTTCCTCAGATGATAGGTATGGATGCACTCTCCATTAAGATAGTCTGTAAAAATCCGGTAAATATAGTAATTGTTCCCATTGTACGGCATCCAGTCACCAATCTGGCAGATTTCCCTGTCTGTAATAATCAGCTCTGTCATGTCCGCCGTGCGCAGCCAGACCATGCCGCCGCGCGTTTTTTCCATATATTCGCGCATATCCAGCCTTGTGCGGAGCTGGTCTGTGGGCAGTTTCCTCTGGATGCCCTCCGGCAGGCCTAAGATATACCGCACCCCCTTTCTCGGCGCATCCGCCACCATAAAGCGCCCAGTCCGCGCCGCTGTCCGTCTGAGGAATTCCCAGTCCGTCTCATGATGCTGGATCAAAACCCCCGCAGTCCTGTCATCGGCTCCATCCGTAACGATCACACGCCCGTCAGGATAGGTGCCTGTAATCTGTTCATAGACTGCTGTGCACAGTGTCTTTTTATTCTGAAACACCCTGAAATGCGGCTGCAGGTCCATCAGGATGCTTCCGCTTGCCAGCGACAGCTCCATGACTGTTCCATGGCCGTCATGGGAGAAGGCATAATCTGTAACAACCCCATGAAAAAGCACGGTATGTACTTCTCCGCTTATGCCTGTTATTTTCACCCATATTTCTCCAGACAGCATCCCAATATAGCGCTCTTCCCATGCGTCTTTGATCTGCACTGACACGGACGCTCTGGCATGGTCATTCACCGTTCTCATGATTTTCAGCTCCTGTATGGATACAAATTCAAATGGTTCTATTCTGATCTGGTTTTCTCTCATTTTTATCATCCGCCTCTCTTATATACTTTTATATGCTTCTGTATTTTTCTGTGTATTCAGGATCTGTATGCTCCTCATGATATCCATGCGTGTTTTCCGGCCGCTTTCTGCCTGTCCTTCTGGCAGATGAAAGCTGCCCAGCAGCATTTTTTCGTCCACCGAAAGGATAAACATACTGTGGTACGCATCCTCCCTGATGCCGCCTGTGATAAACGCAAAAATACCTGCCACCCCCGCCTTTATTCGGATCATCCGCGCCTGCTCCCTAATGCTCTCTGGATAGATATGGCTGATGACCCGCTGAATCTCCTGGACTGCTGTATATACCTGTTTTTCCTGCAGCTGCTTGTCCAGCAGGCTGAATGTGATCAGCTGTTCTGCCTGCGTATCGGAAAACACTTCCTGCGGGGTTGTCCTGTACGGGAATTTTCTTGCCAGTATTTCGTTTGACGGTCTCTGCCATCCCTGCGGGAGTGTGATACGGATCCTCCCCTGAAGACAGTCTGACACCTGACATAAAGCTTCTTCCTCTCTTGTTTTCATGTGAATTTACCTCTCTGATCTGTTTATTTTTCTGGCTGCCTTTCCAGTCTGCGCTGTTAAAATCAATTGGAACTGCTCTATGATACTTTCCCGCCTGCGGCAGCTCTGGTTCCAGCAGCAGCTGTTCCATCCTCTTTACCGCCTGTTTTTTTATGTCTGTGGCATTCAGCTGATTGATTCTGTCGATTGCCGGATTCTTGCCAATACCTCCAATCTTTACGCTCTCACTCATTCTGTCACCTTCCTTTTCCTGATTGGTTTTTACGTCCTGTCCTGCTAAAGGCAGGCATTCCTGCCGCCACCGCTTCCACCGCCGGGCTTCCCATATCTCCTGCCGGGATACTTGACAGGAGATCACAGACAATATCCCCTACCGCATATTTTTCTGCTGCCTTGGCAGGCGTTGTCTTTTTTCTCTTTTTCTCTGTGACCTGTGCTGCATTGGAGGCAAAACTGCCCACCCGCCCAATGGAATCAAAGGCATTGCAGAGATTGATGACAGCAGGTGACAGGATGTCCTTTCTGACAAATGTTGCCTCTTTTGGCGCCATCATGCTGACATTCTTTCCTTTCAGCTCCACCTGCCCTTCTGCCAGCAGGGAGATCTTACCGGCTGTCTGAAGCCCCAGCCCCCTGTCATCCTCTATGGAAATTTCCGCAGTGCTCCCTGTCATGCTGCGCAGCCCCACCGCTGCAGGCTCCATATGCATCCTTTTATGGCTGTCTGTTGTAAAGTACCGGTTCTTAGGATCTGCAAGCTCTCCGCACAGCGGACCGTTCTCCCTCACCGCATAAATTACACTGCCTGACGCTTCATCGGCACTGCCAAAATACACTGCCGCCTTCGTCCCCTTCTCCGGCATACAGTACAGCAGATTTCCTGTTGCAGGCGTCCACGGAAATTCATAGGCGCTGTCAGCATCCTGTGCCCTGTCTATACCCAGATGTACTTTGACAAACTCCTGCCTTGTTTCCAGTATTCTTCCTGTGATGACTGCACCCTCAAGCGTTTTTGCCGGTATTTTTTCCGTTCTGAAACATTCCCCTGGAAAGAGGAGCGCGCTGCATTTCAGACAGCCTTCTGCAAAGTGTGTATCAGCCTCCATCACATAGAACGGCATCCCATGAATGCGGAACTGATCTCCGATTCTTGTAAACGCTGTTCCGGCAATACGATACCCTTTAGATTTTGCAGGCAGTGTGCTGTATTCCTTTTCCCGGCAGAATGCTTTCAGCGTGTGCTCGTACTGTTCCAGCAGAAGTTCACCCTGATCTTCGCCATCGCGCACTCCTGCATGGATACTGATTCCCGCGGAAAAATCCCCGGCTGTGATCCCCTCCCTCAGATGGCTGAGCAGTCTTACAAGAAACTGGTAATCCGTCTCCCTGTGCTGGATCAGCGGATGCACCAGCTGTCTGTCCGGCGCATTCCAGATCAGGGATGCGCCATACCCGCGTGCAACGATCTGAGCAACATCATGGTATGTCATGGATACATCCTGAAACGATCTGGACTTTTTCTGGATGTCCATCAGCCATGTATGGGAGACTGCTTTTAGAGATAGGATTGAATACCCGCCCTCTCTGGAAAGCTCCACTGCCTGTATGACACCGGAAAACAGAATCTTCTCCGTGGCGCTGTCATCATCCCTGCCTGTGATCCTGATACTGTCATTTTCTGTATCCATGAGAGCTGTCTCTGCCTTATCGCTTTCCACAACCACTGTGGCTTCTGCATAGGTATGCTGCCCATAGCGGGCATGGATTGTGCAGGTGTGTATGCTTAATATGTGGAACCTGCACTTGATATGTAACTGCATGTCTGATATTTTTTTCTTCATTGGTGCTCCTTTCTACTATGTATAAAAAAATTAACCTCTTTTTTCAATAAGAAGCCACGAATTTTTCCCTTCCGGGTTATAAGACAGATATCGGTAAATATAAAAGTCATCCTCGTACTCCACATAGTAAACATCAATTTCTTTGTTGTACATAAAACCGACTTTTACTTCTGTTTGATATGCCTTGCTCTGAATTTCTATAAAATCCATGCCTGCCCTTGCTCCCATAAATCCATATTCTGAATCATCATTGTCGATAATTATTCCGCAAGGCAATAGATATTCTGATATCCTTCCTATGTTGTTATATTGTATGCACATATCATCATCTATTCGTATCGTAATTCCTGTAAAATGACTGTTCAGAAATCCTTCCCTCCCTAATTCTTCAGCATTTGAAATATTCATGTACCTTGCCAACTTTCCCTGCCTTAATTTAAAATATTTCTCATAGATTAAATAGGATTTATCACCCTGATCCTCATTCGATTTTTCCTCCAGTAATTCTTCCAATTTACATTCTAATCGTAATCTTTGCAAACTTTCTTCCATATAGTCTACAATGACTTTTTGATCATTAAAGTATTCTCTAAATTCTGATATAAGATCATTATTCTCCATTTTATTATCTGCACAGAATTCTGATATTTTATCTGATGTATTACACTTTATTGTATACAATTTGCAGCAAACACATATACATAATATGCTTTCTAAACACCAAACTATATTTTTCCATATTTTTCTGACTGACATATCTTAATTTCCTTTTTTCACAATGCACAACACAGTGGGGTTTTCCCTTCCATCAAATGCTACATAAAAATATCTGAATTCTGTATCTTCAAATTGCAAAAATGAATGTGCTTCCCAAGGTAATATAACTATTCTATCCTTAGAATCAGAAAAAAGATTCATAATATAATCAAGCTGCATTCCCGCCCTCGCTTTTTCATACCCTATATTAATTTCTGGATTTTGAACGATGAGACTTTCTGGTAATTCTTCACCTTTTTTATATTGCAGCCAAATCCCTTCTCCAATTGGTATAACATCCTTTTCCTGCTGATTTATAATTTCCTGAATATCAATTTCTTTCAATATATCCACATTTGAAATAATTTGAGTTAATTCTTCTTTCTCTACTTTAAAATATCGGCTCACATTGGTGTTTTCCAGTGTCTCCTGATCAAGCTCGCATACCATAGCATTGATATATTGTTTTATTTTGTATCTGCTTTGTAATTGAGAATATTCATTTCTATTTCTATGATATGACTCTTGCATTTTCTGATAATCCTGTAGGATTTCTTTAAGATCTGTATTCCGTATCTCAAATTTGTCATCCATTTTTTCGGAATCCTTTTTCATCGTTGTAATTGTTTCTTCCTGTATTTTTATGATCTGATAAACAAAATGAATACTCATTACTATGCAAACAGCATTGATAGTAATAAGTACTACTTTAAATATATAGGTTCTATTCATCTCCAAGACAATCCTCCAAACTATTATATATTCTAAGCCAATCTTCTAATGGATGCGAACCTTGGGGCGGAAAATCTACCCAAGGCGTATAACTTAATTTGGCATACATGGCAGCATTCACACACTCTATATCCTGCCCTTTCTCCATATACTTGACATAGGCTGGATTTTTACTTTGCCAATCTGACAATGAATTCTTAAAAACAGCTCTTGTTTCTGGATAATTAGGTGCCGGATCACAGTTTATGTTTTTTAACAATAGAGATCCTTTGGTCAAACCTTCATTATATTTATCTAGAAAAACCGTAATTGAGGCAAGAATACCTGAGTTGCTATTATTAAAATTTTGGGGATTTCCCCCTGGTCCTACTCCAAATGCCTTTTCATAATTCCCATTTTTGCACCACCACTGCTCCTGACCTAGTGTTGCTAACAATACCTTCGGATTGAGTTTTTTATTAATACAGTAATTATAGATACCGTCTGCATATCCTAATGAAACGAGATTTGGATTATAATATTTACATATTGTTTTGATTTCATCTAATGTCAATGAATAACAATTTACAAATTCATTATCGCTTATATTCCAAATAGCTGTGACTAAATTTCCATCTTTATCTGTATATGTAAAAGTTGCCTGGTATTCCGTTTCCTGTCCTGAATCAATCGGTGTAATCAATCCTCCATGACTACAGAACAGCATAGACAGCATCGTAATCCCTTCTACTTCCTCCACTCTATTATCTACACCATAACTAAAGGTCTGATAATTTGTATCCCGTATCATATTCTCCCAGTCATCCCTCAGTTTAATCAATTTACAACATGTGCCGTTTTTCTCGTAATATTCTCTGTTCCGCAATATCTCATCCGCCTCCTCATCATTTGGCTGATTCAAGCAGTTGCACATAAAGGGCCTTATATTCTTGTCTGTATCTTTTTGGGGATCTTCTATTAACTCACGATCCTTTACAGTTGCCACTTTCTGTTCCTTATCGTATGCTGCATTTTTTGAAACCCTTAAGTTTGTTTTGGTTCTTATATCCGCCCCAATATCTGATGTGAGTATGATTGGCTGCCCCTTTACCAACACCAAACCAGAAGTTGCCCTGTCACAGACCAGCACTGCACCATTTACCAAATAGTTATCATCATCTGTACCATATTCCCTGCATATTTCCTTTTTGGCCTCTTCATATTCTTCTGCGGAAATATCTTCATCCGCAAGCTCCTCACTTACCATCTCATTTATCTTTTTATTTTTGGTTTCCTCTATATGTTTTTTATCTATTTCTCTCATATTTTCCTCTCACTCCCACACAATCATCCGCCGCTCCGCGCTGCTTCTATTGTTTCTGTATGTCCCTGTTCCTTTGCGGATTCCATCCAGTATATCCACAAGCTTTTCAAAGGCTTCTTCGGTGCTGATCTTCCTGACATCCTGTACACTTTCGCTGGTCTTGCGCCGGATATAGTCTGTGAGAATCCTGTAGTCTGCCGCCTCCTGCCCTTGCAGCAGGAAATAGGCAAACTGGATGTCCTGTTCTTCTGCCTTTTCACACTCGAGCACTTTCTGGGCGAAATAGTCTGTGATGTCCTTTGACAGGGTATTCTGCCCTGCGCAGGACCATGTGGCATTTGCCAGATTTACGGTGTCATACTCCGTCTGTATATCATAGAAATCCTTGTACTCCGTGCGCAGCACTGCGCCTTCTTTCAGCTTGAACCGGCACAGTTCGATCTCATTTTTCCTGCGTTCCAGGCTCTCGTCCAGCACAAACTCTGTCAGATATCTGGTGTAATCGGGCAGGTCTTCCTTCTTCTTTAACCGGAGTTTCAGACTGGTATATTCTCCTGAAGGCGCATAGGATACCCGCTCCTCCCCTGTGATCAAAAAGATAAAATCCGCGCACTTGATCATTCCCGGCGCGATGCGCAGTGTGCTGCCTTCCGGGTGTATTCTGCACCCAGAGAGGATTCCGTTCGCATACTTCTGATACTTGATCTGCAACGCTGAATAAGCGTAGTCTCTGAGTGCCCACAATAGTTCTTTTTTCATAATCCTTCCACGCTCAAAAGCTGGGTATATGTGTTCCATCATCAACAATCCCTTTCATATTTATTTCATTCCATCATAATAGTTCATCATCCATCCCTCATGTTCAAATGGGAAAAACTGACCATCTCCCATGTACAGGCACTCCAGTCTCCTGTACACCGGCACGAGCACATATCCCCATTCATGACTGCACTTCCAAGCGAAGAAACGCAGCTCATTGTCCACAATGCTGTCTGTATCCTTCTGCGGAATCCTTGTATTGTACGTATTCTGAATATCCTCATAAGTCACTTCCCTGAACTGTTCCAGTCCACAGTCGAGGCAGAACCGATATCTCTCCCTGCCTTCTGTATCTCTCAGATACAAGTACAATGTCAAATCCTCTAAGTTTCTTGACACATATCGCGTCACCTCCCTGCGCTGAAAACCATTTATCAGCTCTACTTCCTTTCCATTATGCGTGAGCGCAGTGACCGTATAAGGCACAAGCGGCGTATCCGTATACAACTCTGCCTGCACATATCCCAACCGTTTGTCCCGTATGAATTTCAATGCGCCGTCCACACACCCCATCTTTAAGTCTGTATCTCCTGTTCCTTTCCTGCTGCGCCGAAACTGTATCATTCGCCCCGGTATAAATTCCTTTAATGCTTCCTTAAAAATATCAATCTTGCAGGACTGTCCTGTCAGCCTCAAAAATGAAAAGTCCCTAAGTCTGTCATCTTGATACAGTGGTTCCATCAGCTTTTGTATGGCGCCATAGATTTCTCCTCTGACCACAAGCCCAATCTCATAGAGATTTACAATAATTTCAGGAAATTCCTTGACAATGCAAAAGTTTCTATTTTTTTGTACGGACAGCTTCCACTTGTCTGCCTGTACCCATGTGATGCTGTTGTCCTTATTTTTATCCGAGGAGATTCCCACCCTCAGTACCCCTGCCTGCCCATAAAACTGCTTCTTTACCTGCTCCGCCAAGTAAAATAAATGATAAAAATTATTCCTGACCTTGAAATATTCTTCACGGCTCCTAGTCCCATACTCCCTGAACCGAGTTGGAAGATACTGTTCTGCTGTGTCATAAGCTTCTTCAAACGCATTGTATAATTCAGCCGTCGCGCCTGCGTCTGTATCCAAGTCCTGTAACAGCGCATCCACAGACACTGGCAGGATAAAACCAAACCTTTCCACTAGACGCAGCTTGATATACTGCATGATTCTGTAAGTCAGAAGATTTCCGCCAAAATCCGCATCTCCGTTCTCATATGCGGTTCTGATACTGATATGGTAGGCTACCCTGTCATCATGAAATCTGAACTGACACGCACACAAGTTCGCAGCAGTGCTCCCGCAGTCCAAGACAAGCGCCTGATAATCTGTATCCTCCTCCAGTTTCCGGGATTCCAGCATACCAGAAATAGTATTGTATAAAATTGCGACGCCCTCGTCCGGCAGTTCTTTGTCGGGCAGTATGTATTCTGGCAAAAGTTCATGAAAAAGTTTCTGAAACAGCGCTGTCTGCCTGACTGGGCAGGGTACATGAATCTGCCGCACCCTGCATTTAAAACAATTTTCCGCAGCGCTGACAACATACATCAAAAATTCCCTGATGATGTCCCGGCGTGCAAGGAATGTCCGCCTGCCCTCCCTGTCTGCGATCTCCTCCTCCCTATCCGGGTCACATATCCACTGTTTCATGTCATAAAAGATACTGAACCCTTCATCCACATAACCTGCATTGGACAGCTCGACCGCCGCCTGTCCAAAGACAAACTGCGGTGTTCCATCCTTTACCGCAGCAACGCCTGCCACTGTGGGAACCAGTCTGCTTCCGTCAGGAAATACTGTATACTGAACTGTGTTCTCCTGAAATTTTTGTGCAAATGCCGCCCCCTTCGTTTCCTCAAAATACATCGTGTCCAGCCAGACTCCAGCAGTGGTGCTGTCAGCGCCAAAACCAATCACCAGTGGCATTCTAAGCTCGATTGGCTTGCGAACCTCCACCTCCATAAGTGGTATCTTATATGCCGACAGATGCTCAGGCATCTCCCCGCCCAGTCCGTAATAGATAGAAAAAAGCATATCCGACTCCCGCTGTGGAAAACAGTACAGGTCATACTCTTTCATATCGGATTCTCTGCACGGCATATCCGGCTCCCGAACTACATACAAATCCTTTCTGTCCTCTCCCTTTGCCCGCAGATGAAAAATCCCACAGACCTCCCTCTCTCTGCTGACAAGAAGGGCATTCGTGTTCTCCAGTGCACTGTGATACGGCATCCTCACCTGATCTGCTGTATCCATAGACAATCCTTCATATACAATCAGACGCGAAGGGAGCCGCAATGTTTTCTCCCGCAGGGGAAGTATCCGCCGGTTGTCAAACATCATCTCCAGCATACGGATTCCTGTCTCTGACGCTGTGCGTATTAACAGTTGGTCCCTCGCCCCGCGGTAGCGCATAATGGTATGTACCAGCTCTTCCTTGTCCATAGGATTGAGAATGCCCTGTATGATCCGCTCCCGCCTGCAAATCTCCCGAAGCTGGTGTGTTGTCATCAGCTCCAGCTCACATGGCCTGTACAATGTCTTTTTTTCCTTCTCCCTGATTCCTTCCCTGTTTAAGATATATCCGCTCATTCCCTCTCAACCTCCGCTAAAATATCACCATCTCGTCCACAACCATTGTCTCCTCCACGTCGATAATGCCAAAATGGTTCTCATAAAAGAAATGTACTGTCTCCTGAACTGGCAGAAACAGCTCCCGCAAAAATACTGCACGTTCCCGCTGTATCTGTGTATCTTGTGTTCCAAGATACACCAGCAGTTCATACGCTGTCTCATTATCCTCATAGACCATTGCTTCTGCGTAGATGCTGGTCACTGCCTTCCTAAATTCCTCCTGATAATTCCCCGTCTTTAGCAGGCGCAGATACGCGCGCAGAATCAGCCGCTGCTCCTGTTTTTCAAACAGTGCAAACCGCCTTCCTGTTCTACTGCCATACCGCCCCAAACGGATCTCCTCCGCCAGCAGACTGTAATAATAATCCTCCTTTGAAAGCCCCTCCCGCAAATCAATCTGTGTGATATAATGCATACATACATCGAATAAAAGCGCCCTCGTCTGTGCCATCTCGTCCGTGTTGCGGTCAAACAATTGTCCGAATACGTCAGCGAGACGATAGAGCGGATTGATCTCCACCTTGTCCCCCTCTGGTTCCCTGATATTTAGGTCGGTCATTGACACCTCTATATATGGGCTTGGCACAGATGCCTCCACAAAGCGCAGCCTGTCACGTTCTCTGCCGTTTTTTTCCGCCTGTAAAACGGCTTCCCATGCATAATTCATTCGAATCCTCCTACACATCTGTACTCCATAAACTCCAATTGCAGTTGTGACAAGATATAACGCAGTTGAGATTTATAAAGATAATCGCAGGCACCATCCTGTCCCTCTCTGCGGAACCGAAACACCAGCAGACTTCTCTGGTCCCGCGCAAACACCTGCGTCCCGATAAAATGATTCATGTCTCCCTCAAGCAAGCCCGACACGCTGCCTTTTTGCCGGATCTCATATCCCGTAACCTCAATCTGAAAGCCGCCTGAAAGCTCTTCAATCTTTCTCATCAGCTCCGCAGGCGTCTGTATAAAGTTTCCGGCATGGTGCAGATATCTAGCCGCAAAATTATCCTGCCTGTGGTTTGACAATACAGGGTAATGATATCCATAAGAATTTCCCCTATCTCCCTGATGCAGCCTGCATATTGATATATCACCGGGAATCTCCTTGTTTGTCTGCAAAATCACCTTATTCTTCTCATACCGAATAGACCGCACATTATCACCTGCATCTACCAGACAGCCGTCTGTATTGTTCCCGTACTCCCCCACATAATAGACATGCTCATACACTACCTCATCAATACACGGATGCCGAAACTCCTGTGACTGGAGTGCCTTTTCCTGCATATTCCAAAGTGGTATGATATCCTGCCGCACACAAGACGCCCAGTCCCCCCACTGAAACACAGGCTGTGCCTTATCGGAAACCGATTCGTCCGGCACCAAATCAAAAAAACGCTCTAGGTGTCCGGTCTGCACAGTCTGCCACGGGACATGGTTTCGTATGAAAAGTGTATACAGTCTTTCCATACATATCTGATACCGCTCCGGCTTCATGATGCGGTAACATAGCTGCTGTCCTGTCTCCCGGTCTGTTGCTGATGCCTTCCCCTGCTCCATGAAGCTCTGACATTCTGTGTCGTCTGCCATGAGATAAATAGTTATGCGACCGCTGCCTTTTGGCGGTTTGAGATCCTCCTCACATACCGGACACCAGAACGGATTGATCGGATCATAATCTGCCTTGTCGATGATGGTCATAGATATCTGGAAGTTTTCCCATGGATTGTCCAGTTCCTCCCTGACACGCTGTTCTAATGCTTTGTACTTTGCCTCTGTCCATGCAGCCAGCTCCCCAAGGCTTCCAAGGAGCAGCTCTTTGGCATATCTGCGCTCATCAAGGTCATCAATCTCTCTGAGCTGCCTCTTTATATAGTTCTCATAATCAAATTTTTTTTCCTCTGTCATCTTATCCCTCTGTTTCAGCCTTTTCTTTTTCAGCCTTTTCTTTTTCAGCCTTTTCTTTCTCTTCCTTCTCTTCCTTTTCTTTCTGTTTCTCTTTCTCCTCCTGTGCCTCTTTGGCGTCGATGAGGTCTATCTTTCCCTGCACCTCGTCCGCTTTGTTATTTTTACCTATTTCGACATATACCGCCTTGGCATATTGGTAGTGTATCTTTGCCTGCGCATAGTCCTTCTGTTCTTCCAGCAGGCGTGCCAACTCCTCGAGCGCCTTCGCGTCCTCCACCCTTTCCGCGACTTCCTCCTGTTTTTCTTTCAGCGCAGCAATTTTCATATTCAAAAACTCAATCTGTGCAGTGTCGTCAAGAGCCGCATACTTCTCCATAGCAATGAGGTAAAACACGTTGGCTCCATCAAGGTCTCCCTGTGAGAAGGCTTCCTCGCCCTGTCTGACTAACTCTGCCGCAGCAGCCTGTTCCGCGGCAAGCTTCGCAGCCTGTTCTTCACTTTGCTTCTCCTGTTCCTTTTTCTCCTTCTCTTCCTCTTCCTTGACAGCACTCCACTCTTCATATAGCTTATCTAATGCATCTAGTGCCTGCTGCTTCCCATCATTAAAATAAATGGAGGACGCTTTTTCCTTCGCATCCAGATACTTCTCCTCTGCCTGCTCGTAATTGTCATGCTCCAACAGCCTATCCCCCAGCTCGATACTGTCAAAAACCTGTTCATACTCCCTAATCTGTCTTAATTTACGCTCAATGTACATAAGCCCAGCATTGTCCGCATAGCGAACCTGTTCGCCCGCCTTGATATAGGCATCCTTTGCACCCGCATAATCACCGCCTGTATAGGCATCGTCTGCACCAATGACAGACTCCATACACATCAGATATGTCTGATATCTGTTCACCGCTTCCCTGTCCTTTAGCTTCTGCGCCTGTTCAAGCGCTTTCGCACACTCCTCTTTCGCACGTAGGAAATTATCGCTTTCTATGTACTGCTGCGCATTGGAAAAATACTGCTCCATATCTGTGCGCTTCTGCACTCTGCCTCTGTGCCAAAGGTATATAATAAGTGCTGCCACTGCTGCGATCATGAGAATCGTGATGGATATTGTGACTGCTTTTTTTATTCTCTTTTTCCGCTCCGGGTCTGTAAATGTTTTTTCGATATAAATGGCCGCAAATGTATAGTTTTCCAGATTTGCCGGCTGGCGGGAGAGCAGCAAATCCTCCACTTTATCGCATTCCTCCATCGGCTCATTTCCAGCTTCTGAAAAAACATCTGCAAGCTCGCCTTCGTCTACATTCTCCCAGATTCCGCGCGTATACAGCGTAATGATATCCCCGTTGCAGAACTTTTTCTTTTTGGATAAAAAGGGTTTGAAATGCTCCCTGCCAAGATAGGCATACAGGTTGTTGCGCTCCTCATGGCGTGCAACCTTGTCCTGAGTAATCGCCCCCTCCTGCACCATGTCCTGACTGAGTGACATATCCAATGTCGTCAGAATGCATCTTCCCTCACGATACAGCCTCAGCCGCGTGTTTCCCACGTGTCCGTACCGAAATTTCACATAATCCGTCACCACTGCCGTGACAGATGCCTTCTGTTTCTCATAACTCTTTCCCTGTAAAAGCTCCCTGTTGGCTGATTTCAAGTATCCTTTTATTTTCCGTTTGCTGATACCCGGCTCTCTCTGGAAAGCATCAATCACCGCGCTGATCGCCGCCTTCGCCCCCAGCGCCTCGCGCATGTTTGTAATGCCGTCTGCTATGACATAGCACGCATAGTTGTCCAACTCCACGAAGCCAAAATAGTCATTGTTGCTCAACTGGCTTCCTGCCTCTGACAGAAATGCCGTCTTGATGCTGCTGTTATATTTCCTCATACAAATCCCTCGACCAGCACGATGCTGGCATTATCCTTTTCCTTCTGTATCCCGGTGTTGACTGCCTCTATGATTTCATAGGCTTTCTGCTGTAACTTGCCGCGTCCTGCCAGCAGCTCCTCGATGCGCTTCCAGTCTGTCCCCTCGTAGAGCCCGTCGCTCATCAGCACCACGATATCCTTCTCCTTCAGGCGCACCGGCGTGTCAAAGAACTCGATCTCCTCAAAACCGTCCTGTCCGATATAATTGTAGAGCCTTTTATTTTCAAGCAGTTCCAGTGCCTGCTGTCTTGTGATGGTACCCTCCATAAATTTCCCTTCCGCGAGCATGTCGATTGTATGCCCTGTGGAGAGCGGCACCAGTCCGCCTTTGCGGTATACGGCAACCTTCACATTGCCAGCGACTGCATAGTAGAGTTGATTGTCACGAATCAGCACTGCCCCTACACTGGCGCCTCCCCTGCCGTCATCCAGCTCGTCAAGAATCGCGCTGTTTGCCATGCGGAAAGACCGTTGGAAAAAATAGGCAGGATTCTCAGCGGACTGATAGCAGGTAAACATATCCTTTAGTGTCTCCACGGCAATTCTCGACGACACCTTCCCACCGTAACTTTTGCCCATGCCGTCGGCAAGCACTGCCAAAAATGCGTCGGGCCCCTGACAAATCCCATAATTGTCCTCCTGAACCTGTCTGGTTCCTATGGTCATCGCTCTCCCGACACGAAACCGCCGCATAACCCTTCCTGCCGCTTTTGCAGGAGACAGGAAACGGGCTGCGGTCAAAATAAGAATAAACAGATAGATTGCCAATATGACGATTTCTTCCCTTTCCATCTTTTTTCCTCCTACTCCCACTTGAAATGCTCACCGCAGAAAGGTATGAACAGGAACTGGCTCTCACCCATCTCGATCACGTCATACTCATGTAACTGCGCTGGTGCATACACCGCCTCGCCATTTAGATACACAATGCCGTTGCTGTCGCCCGGCAGCAGCACTGTCTTACTCTGTTTCTCATCATAGACAATCACACAGTGATTTCTCCGTGAGATCTTGTTGTCTCCCAGTATCTGAATGTCCATGTCATCCGCCCTGCCGACAAAATTCTTGCCCGCCATCACCCTATAGTCCTTGCCTCTGCGCGGCCCTGCCACACAGACCACCCAGCCGCACACGGGATTTTCTTCTTTCATAAAGAGAGCTTCCTCGATCTCTGTGTCTGTCTGTCCGATCTCCTTCTTCTCCCTTGTCGCAGTCTCGATATTGCAGTACGGACATACCGTCCCGTAACGCCTGCTGGAAAACATGTGTCCATTTTGGCATCTGATTAAATTGCTCATCGTTCTGTTTACTCTCCTTTACTTTTTCTTCTGTTTGCTCTGATGAAGATACGACCCGTTTGTGAGCCGCATCTTACTGACACGGAAACTAATCTGGTACTTTCCTGTCTCGCTATCCTTTTTGATGATGGTCTGACCCACAGCGGCAAGTGCGCCCGCTGCCTTTGCCAGCGACCCAAGATCTCCTCCTGCCTCCATAAATGGCACAGCGCCAAGCACTTTGGTTACAAACGCCTTAAAATCAGGCGTCAGACGTACATTCTCCTGCGAGAGCGGCTCATAAGTCTTACATGTAGTCGCCCGCAGATAAACCTTCTCCCCCTTTCCATTAAATTCATCTCCCATATGGAACGAACTTTTTTTACTTCCCATCTGTATCTACCTCCTTTGTGTATATATGACAAATTGTCTCTGCTTCCTCCATGTATCCGCCGCACAGCACTTCCAGATCGTCCTCCCAAAAAAGGGAGCTGTCTGTGATTCTGCCCTCGATTGCTTTCACCAGCCGGGGGAGAACGCCACAGAACAGCTCCCAGTCATCTGACAGCAATTGCTGCCGAATATGAAATAATTCGTATTTTTCCAGCCGTATGAACGCCTTCGTCAACAAATTCTCTGCCTCCTCCATAGTAATTATTCTCTGTCTTATCAATCAATACTGGCTCTGGATTTTTTCAACAGCTCCAAACCCACCACAACAAATCATAACTATTCTATTTATACAAATTCTTATAAATTAAACTATCATTTTGTATTAAATCTTCATATTTTTCATTATAAATCCACCATCCATCAATTTGATACCGCTCTTGAATGATTTCCTTTGTAATTCGATTCACTGCATATCTGGACAAAAATTTGAGACCCATGTAGAATCGTTCCCCATTATCCATATAATATTTCCATGAATAAACTCCCATAACGAGATATTCTCGATTCTTTGTCTCCCCTACACAAAAAATCTGCCGTCGTATCGTATATTGATCGTCAGGAATTTCAAACTCATAGATAGGATATCTCACCCATTCAGAATTATAAATTGTCAGCAATGGTTTATCCTCTTTAGAGCAATATTTTGTACACAATGACAAGTAATCTTCACCATAAATGTAATCCATTAATTGCTGAACTGATTCATCTACTGTCATTTTTTTCTGCTTATGTATCTTGGTAAATGCTGCCCCACACATACATACAACTCCCAGTAAAATACAGCATATTAAAATTCTTTTTACTTTTGTCTTTTTCAATATTTTCTTCACGGAACACCACATCACTATTCATAATAATCTTTCTTAATGAAAGAATCCTGTACCATTTCATAATATTTTTTATCATATATCCAGCATCCGTCATCATCCATATCTCGCTGGCGAATAATCTCTTTTGTGAAGCGATTCACCAGAAAATATGAATATAATTCAGCTCGGTCATACTCTCGTTCTTCTTCATCAGCATGCAGGCCTACAGGCGTCCAGATATAAACACCCAGCCCCAGATAATCCCCGTTCTCTGTTTCACCATCACAAAATATCTGTACTGTAGGATGATTATTATTATCTGGAAGTTCGAACTCATATGCAGGAAATCCTATATCAGCATAAACCGTCAACAAAGGTCCCTCTTCTATCGAATGAAATTCTTTGCATAATGGAAAATAATCCACATCATAAATGTATTTCAGCAAAAGATCAACAGTTTCTTCCACTGTCATTTTTCTTGGCTGTTTTATCTTTATAGAATCAATCAGTATATATACACTCATACATAATATACATATTATAAAAATATGTTTTCTTTTCATTATCTTTGTCTGCGATCTCCTTTTTCGTATTTTATATCTATTACTGCACCTTCACTGGCGCCAGTCCCAGATAAATGACATCCCCCTGCTCTATCCTGCATGGTTCCCGCGAGGAGACTTTGTACATCTTTCCTTCCCCGCCGCGCTGGATACGCGTGCCGTTTTCGCTGTCGAGATCCTCTATGTACCAGCCCCCGCCACTGTAGTTCATGACAGCGTGTTCTCCGTCCACAGTCCCCGCATAATCGGTATTTTTGAGGTTCACATCTACTTGAAATTCCCCTTCGTCCCTGCCAAAAACGATCGAGGTTTTTCCATATATATCCCATGTATCGGTCACGTTGTTGTCCTCCCCAAGCAGCAACAGCTCTGATATCCCTGCCCGTTTCATGTCATACCTTAGGAAGCTCTTTCCCTCTACCGCATCACGAATTGTCATCACTAGGAAAAATATGATCACTGCCGTAAGAATAAAAAGGCTGGTGTATTTCTCCATCGGCTTTTGCAGATAAGTATAGGACAGAACCGCACCTGTTATGGCGGATATGATGATCGTGATATCCAGTGTGATTTTTCGGTTCATTTGTTTTCTATCCTTTCTTGAAATAAAACATTTTCATAAAAATATCAAATAACCAAGGTATCTTTTTTCACTTTTGCACCTCCTGTAATTGCTTGCCATCCTTTGCTGCCCACACTAATTCGAATAATCCTTAATTTGTGTAACAGTTGCGTTATTAAATAATTTTAATTCATTTTCGTTATCATTACTCATAAAATAAAGAATCTTGTATTTTGACTCTTGTTTATTTTTACCTTGTTCTCCATTGGTAAAAACTACGGTTATGGCGATATCCTCTTTTCCGTCTCCGTTTTCATCTTTATAAGCAAGCTCCTCTACTTCAATTTCTGTGAAAAGACCATACTCATTACATATTTGTTCGTATATAGGCGGGACAATCTGTTTCTCCACTTCCTCCGTCTGGTAATCAACTATATACACTGCAATTTGCTTTGCTATGCTGACACCAGCATACCCACTTTCCACACAAACCATAATTTTTCGTATCTTTTGATCTTCATTTATATAAAATTTCTCCCCAATCACTTTTCTGTCATAAAACAGAGAGCGCCCGTCTAATTTGCTTAAAATTTTTTCTTCTTTTTTACGAATATAATCTTCAACGGTCCTCTCCTTGTCCTTCTGCTCGTCCAGCTTTGTATTTTGAAAATGAGCTTTTAATTCCGCTGCAATATTCTGTATTTTCCTGTTATCATGTTCATCTTCATATAATGGAGTAAGAATATCACCCAACCATTTTTGCTCATGGCAAGTGATGAAGGAATACTTTCCTTTATCCTGAAATCCTATTAAACAATAGATATCGGGAATATAATATTTCGCTCCCTGAAATCTGTGTTCCCCTAACAATAGTATTATATCTTCCTCTCCATTTCCGTCAAGGTCACATGTCTGTATATCATAATATTCGCCGCCAAAGGATGCCAGTTTATAGTCTTTTTCCACTTCAAACAAAACTTCACTGCTGTTCTGGTCATAATTCATCAGGATACCACGACAAAAATATCCCCAAGTTGGCTCCTCTGCAAGACGATCACTATACTGTATCAAATATAATTCACAGTTTTCTCCATTAGCGTTCTGAACAAGACAAGTATCCATCAACTGAAAAGAATGTTCCCCTTCGCCTTTATATTTCTCTGCTAAGTCTGCAAAAATTGATTGTTTTACCATATCCTGCCATTCCACAAGATGAAAATAATCATTTGCCATCTGTGTTTCCCATTCTTCTGAATATTGTTGTTCTGATTCTTTATACTGCGCATCTGCTGATTCTGTTACCTGCGTCATAAGTCCTGCTGCTAAAAATACAATTTGTAGTTTTTCTTTCAAAAAAAGTTTCATATTGTCTAGTCTCCAATCATTTAAAAGAGATAATTACCATACTGCATCGTTATAAAGCTTCTCATAAGCTGCAACATTTCCTTCTCCGTTATAACCTTTAATTAATTCTTTTATTGTTCCTTTATCTAATCCTCTTATTTGGATAAAACTAATCATTGTTTCTATCTGATTCTCATAACAGTCTGACATCATATCATACATTTCTTCCGCAGATGTAAAACCAAGCATATTATAGTTAACGCCTAATATCTGCCCCATCCCCATACTAATAGACTTATATGCTGCTTCCCTGTCAATTTCTTTTGCATATTGTAATGCCAAATATTGTAAATCACTATCTTTTATAGTTGAAGTAGGATGTAAGTCAACAAATTTATCCCCATACTTTATCTGATGACCATTCCAGCTTCCACTTTTTTGATCTTTCAAGATCTTAAAATATTTATTTGCTTCATCAATCTTGTTCGGATCCATATATTCAAAAAATTTATGGATTTCAAATCTTATAAACAACCTTCCCATATCATCGAATCCCGTACCCGATGATTCTACATATATAATTTTTCCTATTTGCTCTGTAGTCATTTGTATACCATATTCGTTTATCAGATTGGAAATAAATAATTCATACCTCGCCCTAAATTCTTGTATAGTTAACGCTTTATTTAATACATTATCTCCATATGGTGACTGTCCTGACCATTTAATAGTAATAACCCCACCTCTAGTACAAAGTAGCTTAGAAAATCTTGTCAATCCCTCTTTTTTCCCATTTTCCGTATCCCATTCCATCGTTTTGTGATGTTCCTGCACTGAACAAAACAATGGTTTATCTAATACTTTTCCCACACCTGCTGAGATATTATCTTCTTCATGAATACCAATTACATCCTCCATACAAATAGGATTTGTCCACTCAGTTATCGGTTTCATAAGACAATAACAAGTTCCAAATATTTTTGCTTTTTCTTGTCTTGTCTCTATTTCTAATATATCTGATTCTTTTAGCATCTTACAGTTTCCTATGCTGATCATACTCGCCCTATCTTGTAACCCATTCTCCTCTTTATCACGTAAACAAATACAATCTGATATTGTTGCAAAAGCAAGACCATTACTAGATTGATTTTTTGCATGAACCGCTGATAATGTCCTAATCACTTCTTCTCCGGCTTCATAGATTTGTTTGTATCCTTGCTCATATTCACCCTCTATTACTTTCTTATTAATTTCTGTTCCTGCTATGCCCATTTTCAGACACCCATTTTCATATTTGATCACAACAGGTTCTTCACTCATTTGATCACAACTGATAACAGCCCCATCTACTGCATAATTCCAATCATCACTAATATAATTTTCTAAAAGCACTGCTGTCATTTCTTTTATAGCTTCCGCCATAGCTGCACCTGCTTCATCTATTTCCTTTCCCATTATTCTCCGCCTTTCAATATTTTTATGCCAGTTCTAATTCTTCAAGTGTAATCCCTTCTACATTTCTTCTTAATATGCTCTCAACAAAATCTAGGCGCCCTATTACATATGGATGCGTATATCCAGCAATCCGAAAAGCATGTCTTCTTTCAATACAGTCAGACTGGCTTGGCAGCAATCTTGTTTTCTTCCAGTATGATTCGAATTAGATCTGTCCCACCATGACTTTTCATTGTTCTGTCTGATAAACAGTCCACCTCTTCCAAAAACGGCATATGATATGTTGCATATACACCACTCTCATAATCCAGCAAATATATAATGCGAAACAGAGTTTCCGGTGAATACATATTGATTACTTCTGCAAAAATTCTGCTAGTGAGTAGAAGCGGGCTAGTGAGTAAATCTGGGAAAAAGGTTTCCATTGGAATCTGCATATCAACTACACAACCATCTGGAATTTTATTGACATGTCTCCTGTTAGCATACCTGATATCAATTGTTCTATTTCTATTAATCGAATATGGTATATGATTTTTTTGATCTGTATCTATGAGAAAATATTTCATGCTGTAATCATCCTCATTTTATCTTCATAAACGCCTCGAACATCTCTGTCATGTCCAGCGGATTTTTCTTGTTTTTTGCTGTGTTCTCACCGGTACTGCGCTTTCCCTGCTGTGTGTCTGTCTGAAAGGAGAAGCCAAAATACCGTTCCATATTTTTAGTAAAATTGCCAAAGTTGTCAAAATTACTAAAACAATTATTTGGTGCTGTCTGGGTGCTGTGTGTTTTATCCTGCGCGTATGTTCCCTTAATCGTATCAGATGACTGCATCAAAGTTGCATCATATTTCTTTCTTTTTGCGGAATCACTCAATGTCTCGTATGCTTCCACGATATCTTTAAATTTTTCCTCGGCTGCCGGGTTGTCTGGATTCAGGTCGGGGTGGTATTTTTTTGCCAGTTTCCGGTATGCCTGCTTGATCTGGTTGTCATCCGCCTGCTGTGGTACGCCGAGTATTGTATAATAATCCATAAGTACTCCCCCTGCTGATTTGTTCTCTTCTGAAAGAGCGTATCCAACCGCTGTTGCATACGCTCCTTTGTCTGACTTTAATACCGCCTATACAGCATAGCCGCCTTCCACTGTCACTGTGCTGATCTTGTCTTTCTTCTGCTTGATTACGAGCGTGAAGGTGCCGATGCCTTCCTCATCGCCGTAGTCCTCCTTGTAGTCTACGACGAAGGCATTCGGGAAGCAGTACTTGCGTTCCATGATGCCTGCTGCCACATACTCGGCTGTCACCTTCCTGTAGCTGTCAGCCTTTTCCGCTGGTACGACAGACCACAGCGCCATCTTCCGCGTGCTGTCAAACGGATCACCGCCCACAGATGTGAGAATTTTTCCCTTGATTACCATGGTCGCGCCCACATCCTTTGTCCTCGCATTGGAATCCAATGGAATATCCGTGGTCATTTTCACACTCTTAACACACTCTTTTGATATTTCGAAGGCTTCTGCACCCTCAATTTTTACAACAAATGCCATTATTTTTCTCCTTTCTCTTACCGCAAGATACATGCTTTATGTACTTTACATTGCATAGCCGCCTTCAATCTTCACCTTGTCATTTTCGTCCTTCTTCTGTTTTACATGCAGGTAGAAGGTTCCTACACCTGTCTCGTCGTCCATCTCCTCGGAATACTCCATGATGAATGCATTTGGCACCTCGTACTTACGCACTACCTGACCTGCTGAAATCACCTCCACAACAGCATCACGATAGCAGTCCGCCTTCTCTGACGGCACGACAGACCATTTGGAAAGCTCGATCGTACCGTCGTTTCCTTCCCCGCCAAGCTTGTAGATCATCTTGCCCCAGATTTTCATGGATACGCCGAAGTCTGTTGCTCTTGCGTTGGAATCTGCCGGTGATTCGGAATCAAACACCACATTTTTAATGCTCTTTTCGTCCAGCGCAATCTGGTCTGCTCCTCCTGTTACATTCAACCTAAATCCCATTTCTTTTCCTCCTTCTTTTTTACATTGCTCTGTTATTTGAATTGAAACGGTTGATTTCAATCTCAAGATTCTTGACATTGCCATTGAATGTGATATTCAGCACACAGTATCCATTTGCCTCGTCTATCTCATACTCAATGTCATCACCGTCACCAATTACCGCATTGACACATCCCCGTTTCTCCTGCCATCTGCTCTTCTGGCTCGACGGGTTGTTTGAGAAGAACTGTATGATGTTCTCCTGTTTGAAGTCGCCTGTAGCGTGACGCAGGATCCGCTCGATATAGGTCGTGACCTGCGTCTTGTAAATCGGCTCGTACACCTTGCCGTCACTCATGAGGTTCCGCGCTTTATAAACCATGATGTTATGTATATTTTCTGTACCCAGCACCGCATTCTCAGACGAGAATACGAAGCCGAAGCTGTGCCGGTTGATTTCATTCTTGATCGTGTTGGTAAATCCTGTGATTTCCTTTGCCATCACCGTATGCACCCGCAGTGGATGATCACCCGACTCTATATCGAACCGCACGCCGGGAAGTTCGGCATCAACATTTTTCTTGAACATTTCTTTCAGGTATTCCGGGCACTGGTACGCAGCGACAAGCCCTGCCGCGATGTAAGCGGCGCCGACGTACACACCGTCAATCCAGAGCTTCATGATGTCCTCTTTCTCCTTCGACAACTCCGCCATGTTGTTTTCATTTAAGAGCATCCGATTGTCCAGTATTACGCCGGATTTCTCTTTTGGTATAATCGTAAAGTTCGGGATACATGGAATCGCATATTCGCTGTACGCCTTCCCGATCAGCGAGCTGCAACGGTCCTCATATTTTTCGATTCCTTCTGTCGCCATGTTATTAAAGGTTGTCTTGTCCCCTGTCTCATAGCTGAAAAAGCACTGTACCGAATAATCTTTCAGGACATCCAGCAGACGCACCAGCGCCTCCACACTGTTGACGCCTGTCTTTTCGGTCTTCTCGTTGCCCTGAAAACGCTGTCTTGTCAGGCGGACATTCGAATTCTGGTCCAGCGATACAGAAGGCACGATCCCATACCAGATCGCATTGTCAAAATCATTTTTCGCATTCACGGTGTTCAGAAAAGCAATCAGCCTTGGCAGGTTATTTGCCTTTACCAGCATGTCATTCGAGATATTGGTGATGAACATGGATGGCTTCATGCCCTTTATATTAGACGGATATTGTTCGAAAAATGCCCACACACCCAGTATCTTTTCGATTAAAGGCTTTACGACCTTGATAAAATCATCCTTCGCAGTCTTGTAAAATTCCAGATATGAATTGTAATTGCTAACTTCCTGCTTGATGTCAATATTGCTGACCATGGTAGACGCCAGCGGACAGTACGTTCTTGTCACCAACGCTTTCACATAATCGCTGCTCTCCTCATTCAGTGTTTCATAGTCTTCTTCCAGCGCTGCGATCAATCCGGCATTTACATTGTCATCGACTACCATAAGCTCTGATGTTTCCGCTTTTGGCGCTTCCAGTACCTTTAATTCTCCGTTTTCATCCATACTTAATACGCCAAGTGTCAGCGGTGTGTTGTCTTTCTTTTCTTCTGCCTCTCCCAGCAGAAGTCTTGTTTTGATATCTTCAATTGCCAGTGGAAGCATCGCAAGAACATTGTTGTAGTTGACGCTTGCTTCCTCGAACATAATATTTAGCTTATCCGCCACATCCAGCTTATGCGGATCCCCGTCCTCCAGCTCTGCATATGTTTTGTATACATACTGAAGTTCCTTACGATTCTGTTTGATATCTTCCATGACCTTTTTGGGTGATATCATGTCTGTCAGCTTGTCAAACTGAAAATCCACGTTGATAATACTCTGAGATCGCTTTGCTTCCACCAGAGACATCAGCATATTAAGGAAATCATTCTGTTTGTTTAGATGAACCACGGTCAGCATTTCCTCTGGGATTGTTTCCGGCTTGCGCAGTGTATACACAATCTTGCCTGTCCCTGTCTCAACAGCTGCATTGTAGTAAGAATACACTACTGGATCGAATTTATTGATAAATTCATCGAAATTCCTTACAAGCAGCTCCTTGTTCATTTCCTTGATCTTCTCATCACTCAAGCTGTCAATCCCACGCACATCACCGATCAATGTCAGGATATCCGGTTTTTCTGGATTGATCTCCTCAAACAATAACGTCCTATTGGTCTGTTTGATAATGCTCATTCTCTACCTCCTATCTTTCGTTTGGTTTTAAATCTTTATAGTGAACCTCTATTTCTGCATCCTCCTGATCAAAAATAAAAGTTACTTTCTCATGATAATACAGGTTATAAGACTGCCCTTTTGTCAGAAGCGCCCTGCCGATCAACACACTCGCACGGCTGTTGTTTTTGACAACAAGGCTTCTGTCCGCTCCCGGCTTGAAGATAATTTTCTCTGCCCCTTTTAAGTCCAGCGGCAGATTGCATGTATCCAGTATCCACTCCAGTGTGATACTTTCCCGGCGGCATCTGGCAAACAGGTTGATGCTCTCTGGCGGATAATCGATGTCATTTTTATTATGTATCACATACACGACGATTTTTCCGCAGAAGTCATTTTTAGGCGCTGTATTTTCTATCTGCGCCGCTGTACTCAGATCTGCCACATTGCGCCTTATAGTCTGTTGGCCTTTCCTCTTTCTGCTGGAAATACCAAAGACAGTGCCGACAGCGATGACAAAGAGAAGGATAACAGACCAGAAAAACCAGTCTGTATCATCAGGCTCTTCCTCCACAACAGGGACGGTAATCTTTTCCTCTGCTTCTTGTATACCATAATAATTTCCGGCAGGATCTGTAAAACGGATTGCCATTTGTGCCGCGCTGCTCTGGCTATACGCCTTCTCTATCCATGCCTTGCCTTCTGAAATCGTATAATCCACTCTTTGACCATCCACATACAGCTCTATTCCTCCGCCTCCCAGATGCCCATCCAGCAGCTTTTGTTCTTCTGAATTGATCATCTCTATCCAGATATGCGCAGTCTGTGTATCCTCCTCATATAAATGCCCTGTATCAATGCTATACTCATATTCCGTATATAAATATGCATCCACCTGCATGGGTGCATCTGCTAACATCCGAATACTGATCTGATTGGAAACAGGAGAATCCATATTCACCACTGTATAGTTCCTGCCTTTTGACAGATCAATCCTCTCTGCCTTACCGTTCACTGTCATATTTTCATTCTGCTGATTCCCAATCAGGACGATTTTCACCTTCTCCATCATGCAGTCTGGTAGAGACACGGTAAGTTCTGCCTGTATTCCATCCAGTTTACCAATATGGCTGCCACTAATTCCCCATTCACCAAACAGATATTTCTCTATCAAACTGCACAATTTCATAGAATCTTCAACTTCATACAGATTTCCCCCTGTGTCGCTGGCAGCAGAATATACTGTGTGTCCCTCCTGTATTCTCTCTCCCATTGCAAGAACATCTATCACAATATTCTTATTTTTTGCTTCTGATACAGACTGTTCAAACAACTGTGCTGACTCTTCGGTGCCTTCTTTCGTATCCATCATAACTTCGCCGTCAGTAATCAATAGAATCTGTTTTTCTGCCTGATTATTCTGAAAAAATGCCACCGCTGCCTCCATGCCTGCACCAGCATTTCCATACTGCCTGTATTGAAGGTCGCTTAAAACTTTCTCGATGTCTGTACTGCTGCTCCCTATTGGCAGGCTGGCACAAATTTCGTTATTATAGGCAACAATCCCCATCTTACAATTTCGCGGCAAGGCTGCTGCCAAACCTTTGACAAAATCAAATGCAAGATACTGACTATCTACATCTTCCATGGATTTACTACAGTCAATGAGTACTACAACCTCCCTGTCCTGCTGGGTTGGATCCTGTGCGATGGATGTCGTGTGCAGAAACATTGCTATGATGCTTGACAGCAGCGCTGATATAAGCACTGTTTTGGTTGTTTTTGATTGAATCTTCAATTGTAATCCCACCCTTTTCTAATTTCGTCTCTTATCATTTCAAAACGGTTTGAACCAATTTATCCACAGGGTTTTCTCTTTTGTATGTACTGTTCATGATTAGTGGAATAATTTCTGATTCTAAGAGTACATAGTTGTACATAAAATGTATTATTGAAAAGATGCACTAGACTTTTTCTATCTGCATCTCATGATACCACTGCAACGCAAAAAAGATTATGACGTTTTGTGAAAAAAATATTTTCATAAAACGTCATAATCAAACGGAACCTTTTGCTGGTATAGTAGTATTGTAACCAAACAACAATTTTTGTGTAAAATTAAGGGGGATTTTTAATCATGAAAAATCTAATTGCAGCTTTATTAACATTATGTATGGTTTGGAGTGTTGTGCCGGAAACAACCACAGTTACAGTTCCTGATGGGGATGAAGGGATTAGTACTTGCGAATATTGTGTCAAATATTATGATAATTAATCAATTTCTTTATGGAACTTATCCTGATATGCATTCTCCAATATCGTAACCATAGTTTGTCTATTATACAGACAAATCAAATAATAGCCATATTTAAGATATCGTTCTTCTATATCTGGCAAATCTCGTTTCCCATATACAAGAGACAGATTTGCCAGTATCTCTCCTGACATATCACCTCTACTACATTCTAAACAATGATTCAAACCCTCTTTTCCAATCGCCTCTGCTTTTTGCAATTCGTTATTTACTTCCAAAAAACCTAGATAGTTTACATATAAAGTTAATCCGGGTACAGCGTGAAATTTCATCAATACTTTACTTTTTTTATAACACTGCATCAGTTCTTCGTATATTTGAATCGCATTTTCTACTTTATTATCCTTCCTCAAGTTAATTGCAATATGATTCCATATAGTATATTCTGTCCGAAAGGGCACACGATAAATCTTTTTGCTTGAATCCTTCTCTGGCATCGTCAAATGAAGCAACTCAAAAAGTTGTTGGTTTGCTTGTTCATGTGATATTACACCTTTCACTACCTGCTCAAAAATATGACCAATTCCAATAAATTGCCTATTAACAGGTCTTGTCATATCCACCCCTGCTTCAATTTCATCCAGCAGTCTTGCGGCATACTCCATTTTACCTTTCGAAAAGCACCGATTATACTCCCGCACCTTTTCATACAGCTCATACTTATCCGCCTCAATAAACCCATAATAATTCTCCCGTTCCATTCCCATTTTCTTTAACAGGCGATACAGATTCTTTTTATTGGGGCTTCTTTTACAGGTCTCAATCTTGGATAACGTCTCCTGCGCGCAGATACCTTCACAGAGCTCCTCCTGTGAAAGTCCTTTTGCCTCTCTCAAATCACGCACTAATTCATTCGTGACGACCAGCTCGCCCTGAAAGCTGTTTTTCATAAAAGCGGCCATCATATTTGACTCCAAATGTTTCCCTGTCACCTTATACAAAAATGCAATCGCTTCCTGATACTTCCTACACTGAGCCAGTTCCATTTCTTTTCCCAGCCTTTGCAGACAGCTTTCCTCCAACTCCAGTATTTCCCACAACGGACTTAACGAACCATTTTCAATCAGAGATTCCCTGCCCTTTCTGCATATAGCATAGGCATCTTCCACTCGGTTTTGTTCCAGATAGAGCTGTCCCAGCAGCCATGTACAGTGCGGATACACTTTTACCCGTTCCTCTGTATCTGTATAATGGCGCAGTATATATCTGCCTAGCTGTTCCAAATTCTCAGACAATCCGTCTGTATTTCCAAGTTTCCACCGACAATACGCGATCACCAGCATAATTTTAATCTCTTGATTGCACAAACGCTGTCTGTTTCTGGCGTTTTGCTGCCATTCTTCACCTAACGTCGTCATTAGTGCAATCTCCATCCAATGCAGGCAGGATACGTAATCATGGTCACTCACATACCACCCAATAGCATACAGCATTATCATATATTGTCTGTGTACTGGACGTTTTTCATCATTGTATGACGGATACTTTCGGAGTAATTCTCTAAGAAGCACACTATCCCAGTTTTCGATGCTGCGCTCAATCTCAATACGGTACGCGATTGCATCATACTCACTCCCTGACACAGCAAGCTCAAGCTTGTCAATAGATTTTCCCAGACGTTCAAACAAGGCCTGAAGCATAAAATAATCAATTTCCAATTCTCCGCTTTCTACCCTGCTTAATTCTGAGTTGCTAATGATACCTTCTGCAATATTTTTCTGCGTTTCCCCCATTTTTTCACGCTCATAAAATAACATCATTCCTAATTGTTGCAGCATATTTATCCCCTTCGCATGATTATTTTTCTACCCTTCTTGCATATGGTTCTTTCACATCAGTCTGATCCAGCAAATAATCTATACTGGTATTATAAAATCTGGAAAGCTTGATCAATATATCTGTCGGAATATTGACATCCCCTCTCTCGTAATTGCTGTAGATACGCTGGCTGCAATCCAGCAGCCGCGCCAGTTCCTTTTGCGTCATATCATGATCTTCCCTTAAATTCCTCAATCTTTTGTAATGCACACCTATCACCTCTACTACCATCATATCCTAGTGAAATGTCCACGATGGTTATTTAGTGATATACTCGCTAAACTCCTTTATACAAAAGGGAGTAAGCAAAAAGGGAGTAAACTTACCTTTACTCCCAGTGCACTGCATGATATGTCTTGCTTCTACGCCACAATATTTTGCAGCCAGACGCCCTTTTTCACCAAGATAAATCCAATAATACACTTGATGATATCGCCGAGCTGCACCATCGCATACACCGCAATGACAGGCAGCCCCGTAAAACGGCTGAGCACAAATGCGATTACCACGCTCACACACCATATAAACACACTGTCAAACAAAAAGGTGATGATCGTCTTTCCGCCTGAGCGCAGGGTAAAATACGTCGCATGCAGAAACGCATTCTGCGGCATAAAAAAGGCTGTGACCATGATAAAATACTTCGCGAGCACACGCGCCTCGTCGTTGATTTTATACAGTCTTGGAAACAGCGGCGCCATCACAAACATGACAAGCGCCACGCAGGTGCAGCACATCACCGAAAATGCGATGAGCTTGTTGTCTGTGTCCCGCGCCTCTTTCATCTTGCCGGCGCCGAGAAGCTGCCCTACAATAATGGCAACCGAATCGCCCAGCGCGATAAAGACGATATTAAAAACGTTGTTGATCGTATTGGACACATTCAGACCTGCCACGACGTTCAAACCGCGGACAGAATAACACTGCGTCAGCATCGCCATTCCTGCTGCCCATAGCGTCTCATTAAACAGCAGCGGACTGCCCTTTCTCACGATTTTCAACGTCAGGTCTCTTGGCACCTTCAAGGTGCTGTATAATCCAATCACAAAGGAATAGGGCGCCCTCTCGCCACGGCTCTTTCTGTGAACGCCAAGAACCGTAATCAGCATCTCTACATACCGCGAGAGCACCGTCGCGATTGCCGCGCCGCTCACGCCGAGCGCCGGCGCACCGAATTTCCCATAGATCAGAATATAGTTAAACAACAGGTTCACGACAACTGCCGCAAGTCCCGCCTTCATAGGCAGCATCGTTTGACCGCACTCGCGCAGCGTGCTTGAATAAATCTGGACAGCCGCAAATGCCGGCAGCCCCACCAGCATAATCCGCAGATACCGCTCTCCGTGAAACAGTGTGGCAGCGATGCTCTCAGCAGAGCCATCCCCCTTCAGATAGGCGCTGATCAGATTTGTCCCACAGCCCAGAAACAGCATGACTGTCAGTGATGTGAGCACGATCACCATCCACAATTTAAACCGCATCGTCTGGCGCACGCCCTCGTGATTGCCCTGACCGAAATACTGTGCTGTGAAAATACCAGCGCCCGACACGCCGCCAAAGATGCACAGATTGTACACAAAAATCAACTGGTTTACGATCGCCACGCCAGACATCTGTTCCGTGCCGACCTGCCCGATCATAATGTTATCTAATAAACTCACAAAATTCGTGATTCCGTTCTGTATCATGATTGGCACAGCAATCATCAACACCATCTTATAAAAGTCTCTGTTTCCAATAAATTTTGCAATCCTTCTCATGGCTTCCTCCTGTTGTTTGATGTTTTTCTATCATAGCATTCTTTTCCAATAAATACAAGCGGCACAGACGGTACAATTCCATACAGTTTTTAGTCATTTTTACCCTGATTATTAACCCAATTTGGGTCTTGCATATTTTTTCCAAACAGCTATAATTAAATATAGTGTGGTTTTTTACACCTTTAATCACATTTGAAATAAGAAAGGACAGACAAAAGAAGGGGGATTAATAACAATGAATCAGCAAGAGAACATTGAAAAAAAGCTGACAAAATCATTCTTTAAGGTAGCATCTATCACTGCAAGCGTGGCAATCTTGGGCTTGATTGCCCTCGTTATCATTTCAAACAGATATTCCTATGCACTAAAAAACTACGGTTTTGCACAGGGAGATATCGGAAAGGCAATGTTTGAATTTGCAGATGTCAGATCATCACTGCGGGCTGCAATCGGCTATGATGAAGCGGACGCGATCACAGCGGTGGTCAAACAGCATGATGAACATAAAAAAGCATTTCTCGAAAATTTCGGAAAGCTTGAGGAGACGATTGTCTCTGAGGACGGCAGGAAAACATACAATGAAATCAGTGCCGCGTTAGAGGAATACTGGCGGATTGATACAGAGATTATGAATCTCGGCGCCACCACTGACCGGGAACTCTGCAAGCAGGCGCAGGATATCGCATTAAATGAATTGGCAGGTGTTTATGACAACATCTACACCAGTCTCGAATCCCTTCTCACGGTAAAGGTCCATGAAGGAAACAGTCTCTCCTCGAAGCTGACTGCCGCGGGGTTGGTTTTATCCATTGCGATCGTTGTTGTCATTGTGATCGCAATGACCTTGTCAACCAAGATTGGCAGACATATCGCAAGGGGCATCGCCTCCCCTCTCGGAAAACTTGGGCAGCGTCTCAAGACCTTCTCTGCCGGAGACCTCTCCTCTCCATTCCCTATGATTGAAACCGGGGACGAGGTAGAGCACATGGAGAAAGATGCAGCCGAGATGGCAAACAACCTGAATATCATTATCCATGATATCAGCGAAGTGCTTGGACAGATGGCAGGCGGAAACTATGCCGTCAAATCAAACTATTCAGAAAAATATACAGGTGATTTCCAGAAATTATATGAATCTATGCGCGGGCTCAGAGACCAGATGATTGAGACGCTCTCCTCCATCGGAGATGTCTCGGATCAGGTATCGTCCGGTTCCGGTGATCTCGCAGAAGCGTCGCAGGTGCTCGCAGAAGGCGCTACAGAGCAGACAAACGCCGTGATGGAGCTCCACGCTACGATTTCGGAGATTACCTCCACGATGGAAAAGAGCGTACAGAGCGCGGATGAATCCTACACGAAAGCACAGCACTACGCTGAAAAGGCAGACCACAGCCGTGAGGAGATGAATTCCATGATGGCAGCAATGGAGCGCATCAACGCCGCTTCGACCAGAATTGGCGACATTATCTCCGAGATTGAGTCCATCGCCTCCCAGACAAATCTGCTCTCCCTGAACGCATCCATCGAGGCGGCGCGGGCTGGCGAATCAGGCCGCGGCTTTGCGGTTGTGGCAGACCAAATCCGGGTGCTGGCAAACCAGAGTGCCAAAGCAGCAGTCGATACCAGAGAATTGATCGAAGGCTCCATCCGCGAAGTCTCCGAAGGAAACCGCGCGGCAGAAAACGCCGCCAATGCAATCGGGTCTGTTGTGGACGGCATCAAGCAGATTGCCGACTTCTCCAAGAATCTCAAAACCATGGTCGCTGACCAGACCGAGGCCATGCGGCAGGCGGAACAAGGTATCAACCAAATCTCAGAGGTTGTGCAAAGCAACGCTGCGACTGCGCAGGAGGCTTCCGCGACCAGCGAGGAATTATCTGCACAGGCTACTATATTAAATGGCTTAATCGGACAGTTCTCACTCAAAAAATAAATATTCTATCATCAGAAAAACTCCTGATTGTACGCTGTTGGTACATCAGGAGTTTTTGATAAAATTATCTTATTTCCAATTCTTCCAGTATATGAATCAAGTCGCGCATATTTCCCCGCTCTATGATAATCCCTCTCAAATGCTGCATGACCTCATAGTATCCCACCCTGTCAGGCACCAGCCCATCCAGCACACCCGGGTACTGCTCATGCAAATTGTCCAGCATGGTTTTTACCAGCTGCTTGTTCAGAATGCTGTCATAATTTTCTCTGCACAGCCTGACCGCCTCGTCAATGATTGCATGGTAGGCCTGCACACTGATATCAGAATATGTTTTTTGCAGCAGAACCTGATCATAAGACAGAATGCGCACTTCATTCTTGGCGTAATCCACATTATCCAGAATCCGCAAAACCGGCAGAAGCATTCCTGTCTCGGCGGCAAGCCGTTTGCGGCACTGATGTACATAGTCGGTCTCCAGCCCCTGTGAAATGCAGGAAATCAGACCAAGTCCCACCTCGATGCGAAGCGGCTCCGCGATCAGATTCTGCTTAATTTCACGCTCCTCTGCCATGCTCTTATTCTCGCTGAGAGACAGCATATCAATGCCAAGCAGCATGTCTGCATGAACCTTCAATAGTTTACAGATATTTGGTATCAATGTGATGTCGGGAATGCTCGCACCGCGCTCCCACTTAGATACCGCCTGCGGCGTAACCCCCAGACGCGCTGCGAACTCCTCCTGTGTCATTGTTTGATTCTGCCGGAAACGGCTGATATTTTGACTAATTTTCTGCTGCATGCTGAATCCCTCCTATGATGCTTGCATTGTTTGTTTTACAATATCATCATACCCCACAGAACACATACTGTAAAACAACTAGGAATTTAGATGGCACGCAACTGTTCATCAATGTACGCAAGATATCCTTTCCGATTCACTTCCTCCTTATGTCCACAATACCAGAGATATGCCTCCCGAAGCCCTTCCTCCAGCGGAATTGTATCTGTGATCAGCCCGCTCTGCCGCGTCACATCGAGCTGGTATTCATAGTCATGGAAACAGAAGTATTCCCACTGGCTGCGCACTCCATGTACGTGCGCAAATTCGGCTGTCCGCCCTGCGGTACGATAGCAAAGCTCCACCCACTCACGGACAGAGACACACGTCTCATTGCCGACATTATAGATGCGCTCTGACGGATGATGCGCCAAGATTGCCTCGATGCATCTACACAAATCCCGCACATGGAAAAACTGTAACTTCATCTCGCCATTTCTGGGCAGATAAAATGTACGCCTTTGTGCCACTTTTTATCGTCACTGTGTCTCTGCATTTAGTCTAACATGCTGCTCTAGCCACGTTGCCACACCGTCATTTTCATTGCTTTGAATCACGCCGTCCGCGGCTGCCTTCAATTCCTCGACTGCATTCTCCACCGCATAGCACTCGTCGGAAATCTCAAACATTGGAATGTCATTGATCGCGTCGCCAAATGAGATCACCTTGTCACAGCCGCAGATTTCCTTTAATTTGCGGATTGCATTTGCTTTCGTGGCGCCGACTGGCATAATCTCACAGAAATATTCAGGTCTGTATAATTCCTGCTGGATTGTGCAGCGGTAACGCGCATCGTTCACAAAAGCGTCATAAACAGGCATCAGTTCATCCCTTGTACCAATACATGTAAAATAAAAAATCTCCCCTTCATACAACTCTGCGTCATTTTCCACAGGGCGAAGCCGTCTGTCACCCTGCCGCAGACTCAGGTATCTTTTCACACCATCGTTCTCATGTACAGGATTCCACGAAACCTTTTCCACGCCATTGATAAAAGAATAGACAAGCGGGCTCACACCATAAGAGCGAATGACATCTGCCGCATGCGTCATTTCCTCGCTGCTAAAATATTCGCGGGACAGGATTTTGCCCGTTGCCGGCTGAAAGATAAATGCGCCGTTATACGCTATGACAGGGATTTTCGTCGATAAGCCCTGTGTCACGACCGAGGCAGACACCAGCGACCTTGCGGTCGCGTAGGTGAACTGCATACCCCTGTCAACAAGTCTGTTGATGATTTCGATACTCCTTTTGCTGACACGGTCACTTTTGTTCAGCAGCGTGCCGTCCAGATCTGTCACATATAGTACTTTTTCCATTCGTACTTTCTCCATAATATTCCTGCCCCTTCGCGCTTTCAACTTGCCACGGCATATGCACTATTTTGTGAAATTACTATGTGCAGCAGGCGTCCTGTACTAGCGCGCAAGTGTAAACTGATTCACAAGCTGCTTTAGGCTGGCTGCCTCCGCGGACAGCTGTTCACTGGCAGCCGCGCCTTCCTCCGCGGTGGCGCTGTTGCTCTGCACGACGTCTGCGATCTGATTAATCCCTTCTGATACCTGCCCCACTGCACTGGACTGTTCATTGGATACAGAAGCAATCTCATCAATCGAATCCACCATAGATTGAATGCTGCGCACTACCTCCTGCAAGACCTCCGCTGTGTTGTTTGCAATCTTCGTGCCTGTGTGAACCGCCTCTGTAGAGTTTCCTATCAGCATCGACGTATTCTGGGCTGCCTCCGCAGATTTTCCCGCCAGACTGCGCACCTCCTCCGCGACAACGGCAAAGCCTTTTCCGGCACTTCCTGCCCTTGCCGCTTCCACAGATGCATTCAACGCCAGAATATTGGTCTGGAATGCAATGTCATCGATCGTTTTCAGAATTTTTTCTATTTGGTCAGAGCTGTCTTGAATCTTGTTCATCGCCTCCACCAAATGCTGCATTTTCTCATTGCACAGAGAGACCTCTTTTCCGGTCTGGTGAGTCTTATGGCGAACCTCCATCGCCTCGTTTGCGGTGCTTTTTGCCTGCTCGTTGATCTCGCTGAGCCGCGCCGCAAGTTCCTGTACAGAGCTTGCCTGCTCCGTGGTGCCCTGACTGAGCATCTGGGCACTGGAGGACAACTGCGTGCTGGCAGATGCCACCTGCTGTGCCGAATTGCTTACCTGATGCATGGCATCGCTCAGCTCACGCTTCACATGGCGCATAGAATCCAAGATATTGCGGAAGCTTCCGACATACACCTCCTCATGCTTGGTGTGGACATCAAAATTTTGATTTGCCATCTCTGTCAGCATATAACCGATATCATGAATGACCATTCCCAGCCCTTCGACCAAAGAAGCCGTCGAATTTGCGAGCATCCCGGTCTCATCTTTGGTTGTAATTCTGGGCATTGGTGTTTCCAGATCACCTTTCACAAGCAGCTTCATTCTCTCTGCACAGGCTTTCATCGGTCTGCTGATATGTGTAGCCAGCACCAGTGCGACAATGACGGATGCCACGATAGACAGTACGATCACCGCGAGGTTAATCACCATGGCATCGCGCGTAGACGCCAGATAATTTAACTGCGGCGCAGTGACTGCGATACTCCAGCCATCGGTATCATTTACAGGCGCATAGGCTGCAAACATTTTTTCTTCCCCGCTTATGTAACTCCCAAATCCATTTTGGCCCTGACGCATATTGGCATGGATTGCCGCGAGCTCACCAAGCGCCGGATTGGCCTGCGCCTCGGCTTCTATGTTCTGGACAGTGATCGTATCCAGCGTAATGTCTGCGATCGTGTCGCCGGATTTATTGATCATGTACGCCCTGCTGTTCTCGCCAAGCTGAATCGCGGATACAATATCATTTAAAAATGTCTCGTGCGGAACAAAGTAGACCACACCGGCAATCGAGGACCCATAAACCCCATCTGTGTAGATTGGTGCCGCAACCATGATGGACAATTCTCCTGTAATTTTGCTGATCAACGGCTCTGATACATATACATTGCCCTGCATCGCCTGCTGTACATACTCACGGTCCGAATAATCCTTTCCATCAAAAATGCTGATTCCGTTTTTGCCAATGATATTTCCGCGTTGAAAATCATGCATGGATACGCGCTCGTCGAGAATCTTTTGCTTCTCATCGATCGATACCTCCGCATCAGACAACTGCGGAATGCATCCCGCGTCCATGACTGCGTTCTTGTACGCCAGCAGTTCCTCCTCCACACGGTCTGCCGCCAGCACTGCGGTCTGACACATCATCTGCTCCACTGTTGCCATCGTGCTGTTGTAGCTGGGAATGATACTGGCAACCCCAGATGCGGCCTGCCCTGCCAAAACGGTCAGGATGAGGCATAGTGTTATTTTTGTTCGAATGCTTTTCATCTCATTCTTCCCCCTGTTTGATCATTGTTCGATAATTCCCCAATTATCTCTCTTATTATAATATATGTTTCTAATAAATTGGTCAACCCTGAATCACTTACGTGCATGTCATTTCCGCAAACAAGATTTCCGTAAGACATAAAAGTCGGGCAGGGGAATCCCCCTACCCGACTATTTCCATGTAGATTTGATATGCCCGATACTCGCCCATCTCTACCGGCATCGGCATTCCTGCTGCCATCAGCGCAGAACCGTGATAGCAGATGCCTGTCGCGGCATCCCTGTAGACCGCATTGGGGTCCAATCCTTTCAGCCGGACATAATTTACAGTCATATTTCCGTGAATCTCCTGCATCACCACACTGAGCAGCACCTGCTCCCTGTTCTCCGACACAAATGCCCACGCTGCACAGGCATTCTCAAATGGATTCGACAGACGGTAATAATCTCCTTTACAAATCAGCCCTTCGTACTTTTTATAGCGGGTTATCTGTTCCTGAATTTCTTCCTTCTCCTCCTCGGAGAGCAGATCTGGATTAAATTCATATCCAAACGTGCCCGCCATCGCAACCACACTGCGCGTGTGCAGACTGGTGATTCTGCCAGTCTGGTGATTTGGCACCGCAGACACATGGGAGCCAACCGCACAAGCCGGATAAAAGAACGACGTCCCATACTGGATGCGCAGGCGGTCAACCGCGTCTGTGTTGTCGCTGCACCAGATTTGCGGTGTGTAATACAACATGCCCGCATCAAACCTGCCGCCGCCACCGCTGCATCCCTCGATCAGCATATCTGGATAGCGATGCATCAGTCTCTCGAGGAACTCGTATACACCGCGCACATAGTCATATGTCACTTTCCCCTGCGCGTGTTCTATCGAGTAGATATCGGTGAGGCTGCGGTTCATATCCCACTTCACATACTCGATATTTCCCTGATCAAGCACCGCACAGATCTGGTCAAAAATATGATCACGCACTTCTTTTCTCGAAAAATCAAGCACTAGCTGGTTGCGCGCGCGGACAGGTTTTCTCGACGGAATCTGAATTGCCCAGTCAGGATGACTGCGGTAAATATCACTGTCCTCCGATACCATTTCCGGCTCTATCCAGATGCCAAACCTGACACCAATGTCATTAATGCGCCGCACCAGCTCGCCCAGCGTACAGCCCAGTTTCTTTTCATTGACCTGCCAGTCGCCCAGCCCGCTGTTGTCGTCATCACGCTTGCCAAACCAGCCGTCGTCCATCACAACCATGTCAATGCCAAGCGCTGCTGCCTGCTCGGCCAGCTTGTAAATCGTCTCCCCGTTAAAATCAAAATACGCCGCTTCCCAGCTGTTGATCAGCACTGGTCTGGACTGCTGGCTGTATTTTCCGCGGCAGACATGTTCCCGAATACAACGGTGATATCGTTTCGACAGTTCTGCAAAGCCCTCTGCGGAATAGCAGAGAATTGTCTCCGGTATCGTCAGTGTCTCCCCATTTTCCAAAGGATAATGGAACAAGTCACTGTGCAGCCCCATCAACGCGCGGGTATGCCCATACTGGTCGCGTTCCGCCTCACACAGAAAGTTTCCGCTGTAAACAAAGACCATGCCATAGCAGCTTCCCGTGTTCTCTGTCGCATCTTTCTCTGCAATGATGACCGCCGGATTATACTGATGGCTGGAAGTTCCCCTGCGGCTGCCAATGGACTGACAGCCGTGCGAGATTCTTGTCCGCTGAAAATTCCGCTCCATCGCATGCCGCCCGCAAAAACTGATAAAATCATACTCCCCACTCATGAAATCCAGACAAGCCGAGGACGCCTTTTCCACACAAACCGGCTCAGCGCCGATGTTCATGATCTCCGCACTCCGCGTGATAATATCCATCTCCTCGAGCACACCGTACAACAGCCGCACCTGAACGCCACTGACAGAATCCTTTATCATGATTTCCAGCGTTTCCGCCTCATGTTCCCCCGCATACACAGCAGGAAGCCCGCTTAATGTATATTTCCCCTTTTTTATCTCATGGCTGACATAGCGCAGATCACAATACTCAGAACCGTCCGCATTGCGAATCACCAGCGCTGTGTTCCTGTAATCGCCTGTCCCCAGATGTGGATACTCCTGCGGCAAAGCATCCATCGAATACGTCCGGTCATTTCCGGCGTCCGCCGGATTTCCCGAAAAGCCTCTGTCATAGTAGGTCAGCAGATAGTCCATATTTCCCGAAATCCGCTCACCATAATACAGATGCAGCAGGAAACCCAGCCGGTCAACCTTCATCTGATAGGTCGTGTGTTTTGTGTTTAACGTAAATAGTTGCTTATCCTGTTGAAATTCAATAGCCATACGCGTTTTCTCCTAATACTTATTTTACTGCACCGTTTACCACACCGTTCAAAATCTGCTTCTGGCAGACAATATAGAAAATCAGTATCGGAATCAGTGACAGCAGGTAAGAAGCAAATGCCAGATTGTAATTTGTGCCGAACTGTGTCTGGAAATTGAGCTGTGCCAGCGGCAGCGTATTCTGTTCAGAACCTGCCATGATGACCAACGGTGTCATCACGTCATTCCACACTGACAGAGCAGTCAGAACCGCTACAGTCGCGTGCATCGGACGCATAATCGGGAAAATGATTTTCCAGTATGTTCTCCATGTGGAAGCCCCGTCCACCTTCGCCGCCTCCTCGAGCGCCATCGGGATATTGACAAGATAACCGGAATACAGCATAACATTCATCGGCATGTAAAATACAACATACAGGATAATGACACCAAACCAGTTCGCCAGCCCCAGTTCAGCCGTCTGCTTTGCCAGCGGCATCATCAGGATTGCGAATGGAACAAACATACCACTCACGATAAACAGATAGACAAAACTGTAAAATTTGCTGTGGCTCTTGTTTCTGCCGAGCGCATAGCCCATCACAGAGTGAATCGTGACGGAAAGCACTACTGTCAGCAGCGTGATCAACACACTGTTTCTGAGTGAGTTCCAGAAATCTGTCACACGCATCGCCTCTCTGAAATTGTCAAGACTCCATGTCTTAGGGAGGGACAAAATGCCACTGACGCTGTTTGTCATCTCCGCAGGCTGCTTAAATGCGATAATGATTGTCATATAGAGTGGGAACGCAATTGCAGAAAGACCTAAAATAAGCACAACCATCGCTGTCCAGTTTGTTTTCCTTTTTATCATATCTTCCTTCATTATAACTGCTCCTCCTTCTTACCAGTAAATTTCATCTGTGCTACAGAAACCGTCACGATTACCAAAAAGAATATCACCGCATTGGCGCTCTGGAAGCCAAACTGTCCGCCAGACATACCATTGTTGTAGATCAGGTAAGAGATTGACTCTGTACTCTGTGCAGGACCGCCCTTGGTCAACGCCATAATCTGATCAAATACCATCAGGAAATTTTTCACGCACAATACCATATTAATAGAAAAGAATGGAATGATCAGCGGAAAAGTCAGGTAGCGGAACTGCTTCCATCCTGTCGCGCCGTCCAGTCCGCCCGCCTCGTACACGTCCTCCGGCACAGTCTGCAAGCCAGAGATGTAGATGATCGTGTTCATCGCAATCGCCTGCCATGCACAGACAATCACAATACCAATCCAAGCTGAGTCTGGATTTGACAGTATACTTTTGCTCAATGACTCAGAGCCAATCATTGCGCCCATCGCCGGAAGAATATATGTAAAAAAGTAATTGAAAATATAACCTACAACCAGTGCGCCGAGAATGTTTGGCAGAAAGTATGCACCCCTGAAAAAGCTCTTCGCCCGTATCCTGCCATTCAGTGCCAGCGCTAAAATCAGACTAATCACATTCACCACAATCGTTGAAGCAATTGCAAGCTTAAATGTAAACAAGTAAGATTTTCCGACACGCGCGTCCGTAAACAAATCTGCATAGTTGCGCAGTCCTACCCAGTCATATGAACCAAAGCCCTTAAAATTCGTAAAGCTGTAGATGACGCCGCGAATCAGCGGAATCGTGTTGAAGCACACAAACAATGCTAAAATTGGAATCGTAATCAACAAAAACGTCCTTTTTCTCTCATTTTTCATAGTCCCACACCCCTTCTCTTAATTTCCATGCGTTTTTTCGTATTCCTGAACCATACGGATAATGTCCCTGTTGTAACGCAGCCAGTCGGTATCAAATTTCTTTAGAAATGCATCCACATCCTTCTGAATCAGGAAGGTCTGAATCTGTGCATCGACTGCCATCTCCGACGGATAATAGTGATCCTGATAGTCTGTCATTTTGCCCTCTGCAATGTGCTGGTTCATACCGTCCAGCATGGGAGACAGGGTAAAATTGCCCTCCTTGCAGGGAATTGCAATCTGTGCGTCGATATACTGCTGGAGATTCTCCTCCGCAAGCAGGAAGTCCAGCACCTTGTATGCAGCCTCCTTATTCTTGCAGTCCGCCATCACGCAGAACTGAAGGTCAATACCGGAGTTCAACGTATTCTTTGCGGCATCGTCATTTGCAGGCATCACGAAGGAGTCAATGTTCAAATCGGGATTTACTGACAAAATCTGTGGGATTGCATAGCTTCCGATGGGATACATTGCTGCCTCGCCACGCGCAAAGGCGGTACAGGCATCATTGTAGCTGAATGCAAAGGGGTCCTCCACACTGTATTGCAGCAGGTCGAGATACTTCTCTGACACCTCGCGGTACTCCTTCTCAAAGGTCGTCTCTCCCCTGTTTACCTGCTTTGTCACATCGGCAGGTGCAAGGCTGACTGCCATGGCATTCCACGGTGCAAGACACGTCCACGTGTCCTTGAAGCCAAAATAAAATGGCAGGATTCCTTCCGCCTGAATCTGATCACAAAGCGTTTGCATTTCTGTCCAGTTCTGGGGAATCTGCCAGCCATGTTCCGCAAACATATCCCTGTTGTACAGCACGCCTGCTGCATTCGCTACATATGGAACGGCAAAGATGCCGTCTGTTGGGACTAACTCCAATGCCTCGTCCGTGTCAAGATATGCCTGATTGATGTCCTGCAAACCTGCATAGTCTGAAACGTCCGCCAAAATCTCTGCATCCACGAAATAGGAGTAATTGATATCTCCTCCGATTCCTATGATATCAGGGTAGTCCTCGCGGATAAACCTTGTCTTTAAAATGGTCATCGCATCATTGGGAGAACTGATCTTTAACTGGATATCATCATGCTGCGCGTTGAACTTCTCTTCCACCATCGCAAAGTAACTCGCTGCTTCCGGCTTGTACTGAACAATCTCAATCTTTGTCTTGCCATTGTTGTCCGAGGATGCACAACCCTGAACACCCGCCGCCGCTGCGATACAGCATAATGCCATCCCTAAGTGCCTTACTGCTTTTCCTTTCATTCTATTTTATCCTCCTTTTTCTTGATAAATATAGTTTAACATGCCTTAATGCTATCGTAAATTGCATCATTTTGCTTATTTTATACCTTAATGCCGCTTAATCAGAATTAGCTTGAAGTCATCTAGCATTTTGGTATATACTGTATTATAATTGTATACTATGTATATCAAACCTTAATTTGCAAATACTTGGCTGAACACATTGCCATACATTAAAATATGAGAAGGGAATTTGTATTATGAGCGAAGTCATTTTTTCCGTATTTCCAAGTGAGAATTTTATAGATTTAGGATTGTACCAGTTTGGCTGGGAGAAATGCGACCCGTCACACTCGTTTGGTCCCACGGCAAGAAACCACTATCTGTTTCACTACTGTATTTCTGGCACAGGCATCTTGTATGGCAACAATACAAAGGGCGAATCCGTCCCTTATCCGATTAAGAGCGGACAAGGTTTTATGTGTTTTCCAAACCAGATTAATATGTATATTGCCGACCATGAAATTCCGTGGGAATATGTGTGGCTTGAGTTTGACGGGCTGCGCGCAAAAGAGACGATCGAGCTGACCGGGCTGAGCGTGGATCAGCCTGTGTACAAGGCGCGTTATAAAGATTTGGCAGACTTGATGAAATCGGAGATGCTCTACATTGTCAACCATAAGGAGGAATCCCCCTTTCACCTGATCGGGCATCTCTATCTGTTTATTGACAGCCTCATGCGCTCATGCAGCCTGACAAAGCTCAACAGCGGAAATGGACTGCGCGATTTCTATATCCGCGAGGCTGTCACCTTTATCGAGCAGAATTTTCAGAATGCAATATCTGTGGAGGATATCGCGGCTTCCTGCGGCTTGAACCGAAGTTATTTTGGAAAAATTTTTCGTGAAAATATGGGAAAATCACCGCAGGAATTTCTGATTTCCTATCGCATGACAAAGGCGGCGGAGCTCTTGAAGCTTACAAACCTGTCCATCTCTGACATTAGCAACGCCGTCGGCTATCCAAACCAACTGCACTTTTCGCGCGCCTTCAAAAACGTGTATGGCGTCCCGCCTAGGCAGTGGCGGTATGAGCATCACGCTTTACCGCAGGAGTAGCCGGCTGGCAAGCGGACATGACCGCCTGCCGCAGATACCCCTTATCATTTGCTGGCAAAATAAACATCGGGCAAAATGATGGGATACTCCTGCCCGTCCGTCGTATCTGTCCAGCCGACCACAAAGCGCACGCTCGCACTCTCCATCACATAGCCCTGTCTTTGATATTTCTCGATTTCTTCCAAAAACTTTTTGGAAAAGCGAACCACCTGAACGGTTTTGCCGTCCGACACCACCGAAAGCCCGGACGCACTCGTCAAAAGCTTTGCACCAGAGACAATTCTCTGGATAAGATTTTTCTTATTCTTGAAAAAGCCAAGATGGACGTCCTTGTGTGATAGCTGCATCAGGATTTCTTCGGGGCGCCCATACAGGGTACTGTCCACCTGCGCCCTCACGTTCCCCGTGATCAAGCGGTCAAAATCCTTGTTGTTATAAAAGAGATACAAGTCCTTTTTCGCCCTTGTCATGCCCACGTACAGCAGCCGTCTGCGCTCGTCCGTGTCAAACGAAACATGGTCGTCAAGCATCATAACCACCTCGTCAAACTCCCTGCCCTTTGACTTGTGCATTGTGGACACGACCACGTCCCGGCTGTCATTTTCGAAAAAGTCCTCGATGTTGGATTCATGCAGAAACACCTCCAAGTCCGAGCGGTACTTCCGTTTGTTCGCCAGTGCAAACGCTTCAAGAATGGCAAGGCACAGCGCCAGATTGGTGCTGTCCTGATAGACCGATGCCATCCTGTCCTTAGCCGCGTCCCACAGCTTTTGTGGAATCACAGGTGTTTCCAGCTCTTTTGTAATTCTTTTCATAAAAAAGCGCAGCTCAATCATATTGTACAGATCAAACCCGTCATTGGACTGAATCAGCTTCGCCCGAATGCCTTTTTTCTTTAGAAGTCCCACGACGCGCAGTGTCTCGTCGTTCGTGTTGGTGAGAATGCACACACTTCCCCTGTCCCGCACCTTGACTGCCTTTGCCGCCACAGGCTCCTCAAGATTTCTGCTGGCGCACTGTATCAGCTCTACCACGCCCGGCGCCCCGTCCTTCACAGCAGTGATCGGCGCGCTTTTCATTCTGTGCGAGATCTGCCGCACAAACTGATTGGCAAACGCTACAATATTGCCTGCGCTTCTGTAATTGTCCAGCAGCTCATACTTTTTCGCATTGTCCCGCGCCAGAAACTCCTCAAAATACCGGGAACTCGAGCCGCGGAACTCATAGATATTCTGGTCGTCATCGCCCACCGCAATCACGCGCAGATCATCATTGCGCTCAATCAGGGCACTGACAAGCCTGTACTCGTTCTCATCCATGTCCTGTGCCTCGTCAATCACGAGCACTGTCTTTGTAATCCGCCCGATTTCCACGTCACCGTTTGCAATCATCTGTGACGCGTCCTGCACAACGGTCTTGGCGTCCTCGAGATTCCCCATACGGCCAATCAAGTCAAAACAATACGAATGAAATGTTTTGATTTCTATAAAGCCCGCCGCATTTCCGATTAAATCATACAGACGTCTGCGAAACTCCGTCGCTGCCGCCCGCGAAAATGTCACCATCAAAAGCTGTTCATGCTTCACATCCTCCAGCAGCATCAGCGAGGCGAGCTTGTGCACAAGAACCTTTGTCTTTCCACTCCCCGGTCCTGCCGCCACCACAATATACTTTGACACATCATTGTCGATAATCTCCCGCTGCACATCGGACAACTCCGCAAAGAGCTTATTATACTTTTCGGGCGTGATATTCCGGTTAATCTCATTTTTGCGGTTTCCCTTAAAGTACTTGGCGATAAACAGTTTGTAGTCCATCTGAAAATAGTCGTTTACAAACTGTAACGCCTCATCATAATTTCTGACCATCATATTGGCAAACTCACCCACAATATGAATCTGCTGCATCTTCTGTTTATAGTATGCATTCAGGCTTTTATAGTCATCTGCCTTATAGCGGATTTTGTTGTCCATCTCAAGCCGTGTAATCTGCATTCCACTGTACAGCACAAGGAAACCGCCCTCTAGTTTCATGGCATCAATCTTCGCCAGATAGAGAAGTGCATCCTCAATATCTTTATCCGTAATATTCTCTGTAATATTCTCCGCCGTGTTCTGTTTTGCATTCTCCTTACCGGGCTGGGCTGCACTTTTTTGGTATTGCGTCTTTAATTCCAATATGGAAAATCCCACTGCCTGCTGCTCCCCACTGTCCGCTGTCTCCCTGCTTTTCTCAAATAAATACTTCACGATAAAGCCAGACAGCCGGATACACTGCTGCCGCTGTTCCCAAAACGCCTCGGCAGAAAGTTCCGGCACAATAATGGTTCTTGCGGTCGTGTTCTCGATGCTCTTTTTGATATATTTCTTGATTGTCCAGTAATAAAGAACTGTCTTAAATGCATTCACTGTCGCATTTTTTACGCCGCTGCTGACTGCACTTTCATTTAACTCTTTGAGGTTGATGCACTGCCCCTCACCACTGAGCTGGCCGATGAGAAACTGTTCTAGGGCGGCATATCTTTTCAGCACATTGAGCGACTTGTTCTCCGTGTCCGTCTTTAAGACAAACGCTGTCAAATCCTTTGTGTTTGCTAAAATATTCTCCTCCCGCAAAATCTGAATCAGCTTGAACGTCTCCTGCCGCTCGATGCCGAGCCTGTCCGCAATGTAATCCACCCTAGACTCCGCATCGTCGTTTTGTGCATTTGCCACACTCCTTGCCGAGATCAGCATACTCATGATGCGCTTGGCATTTAGGCGCTCATTTTCACTCATTTTCATCGACGCTTCTATCTTGAGCGCAGCTTCCATCATATTTTTGACAAGAATACTCGTGGCATAGATGTGCGGCACGTTCTTCCCGCGCTTGAGATAGCCGGCGTTCTCCAATGCCTGCACCGCTGTCCTGACGCGCGTCTCTACGTCTGCCACCGTCTCGTCCCATCCCGCCTGACGCGCGATTTCCAGCGGTGTGCGATGTATTACAGTTCTGTTTCTGGTCAAATCCTTGACCGCCTTCCAAACCTGCTGAATCTCACTGATACTGAGTTTCGTCTGGTTCAGCAGCATAAAATGCTTGTCCAAATCCCCGTCTTGAAACAGCACATAGCACTCTGCCTGCAAATTCTGGTCTCTGCCCGCGCGCCCTGCCTCCTGCACATAATTTTCCAGCGAGTCCGATATATCATAGTGTATCACCAGCTTGATATTGGGTTTGTCCACCCCCATGCCAAAGGCGGAGGTTGCCACCATCACCTGAACTTCATCGCGGATAAAAGCATCCTGATTCGCCTGTTTCTCCGCCTTGTCCATCTTTCCGTTAAAGGCAAGCGCGGCGATACCGTCATCACACAGCTTCTGTGCAAGCTCTGTCGTGCGCTTTGTCCTCGACACATACACGATGGTGGGGCAGTTTTTCTGTTCAATCAGCCAGCGCAGCGTCGTGTATTTCTCCTCGTCACTCTCCTTGTAAAGCACCTCATAGCGCAGATTTTTCCTGCCCGCACCCGAAGTGTACAGCGCTAAATCCAAGTCCAGTTTTTCTTTGAAATATTCCTTGATATCGCTAATGACCTTCTGTTTTGCCGTCGCAGTAAAGCACGAGACCGGAATCCGTTCCGCTAGCTGCTTCTTCTCCTGCAATTCCCGGATAAAATCACCAATGTAGAGATAATCCACCCGAAAATCCTGTCCCCACGCGGAGAAGCAGTGCGCCTCATCAATCACAAAACGCGCAATCACCCGTTTTATCAGCAAACGCTCGATCGTCTTAGAGCGCAAAGACTCCGGCGCGACATACAATATAGAAGCAAGCCCATTCTCGACGCGCTCAATAGCCTCCGCCCGCTCGATCGGACTGAGCAGTCCATTGATTGTCACCGCGTCCACGATGCCCTTCTTTTCCAGATTGTCCACCTGATCTTTCATGAGGGACTGCAATGGCGATATCACGACGGTCAATGCCTTAGAAAGCTCTCCAGCCATCAGTGCGGGCAGTTGAAATGTGATGGATTTTCCGCCGCCTGTCGGAAAGATGGCGAGCAAGGACTGGTTGTCAACTGCCGCTTGAACTGCCTTCTCCTGCAAATTTTCTCCATCGTATTTCCGAAAATCATCATATCCGAAAATCTGGTTTAACCGCCTGTAAATATTGAGCTGGCTGCGGCAGTATAAACAGCCCTCGGCACAGACCGTATTGCGCAGCAGCCGTATTACATTGGAGACTGCCGGGTATCGCATATTGACCCAGTTTGGTATCATGGACGTGCTGTCTTCTGCTGAAATGATTGCCAGCACATAGGCAAGCTCTACCGGATAACGCGCAGCAATATGCGAAATCTCACTGTTGCCACACAATTTTCCATGATAAAAGCTTTTGATGAGAGAGGAAGCATCTCCCCGCGGATAGTAATTGAGATAAGAAAAAAAGCCACGAAATCCTTCTTCTTGGCTGAGCAGGTCCGCATAAATATCCTTTTGCAGCTCGTTGAGGCTTTGAAAGGCATTGACCTCGTCGTAAAATAATTCCATCGCTTTTATCGCATCATTTAAGGGATTGTTCAGGGAATCGGTCAGCAGTTTGTCGTCCTTGAGCAGTGCGTGATAGGGCTTGTTCGGAAACAGCAGCGGCGACAGATAGAGCGTGTCTATCATGTCCGTAATTCCCGCTGCCTGCATCTGCTGCCTGATATATCTGGCGTCGTGATGGACAATATTGTGCCCGCATAGAAATCGCTTGCCGCCGGTGCTGTTCTGCACCAGAAAATCCTCAAACGCCCTGGCTGATTTTGTGTGAATGTGTGTGCTTCCGTCTACGGCTGCGCCGTAATCCAGTACCACACCGCGCTCGACGCTGACCTCTGTGTCAATAAATACAACTGTGTACATCGCTTCCCCTTTATTGCAAATATTTCCAGAAAAATTTGTTGTGTTTGGGAATATTATACAATAATTTGTCGTATTTATCAATCTGAAATATAGTACCATGTACTATAATATGCGTTTACTACTGTAATTCTGTCCTATCTAATTGTAATTATTTCTGCCGCTCTTCGGTCTGTTTTCGATTGTGCATTTATATAGGTATCTACTCTAAATGCTCTGGATCACCAATCTCTTCATTTCCAAGATACTTTCTGCATTCTTTTCCCTGATAAAAGTTCATAATCGGACGGCGAAGTTTCGACGGATATAGTGGCAGCTTATTTAATCCTGACAAATCCAGCCATTCAACGCCAACCTGATTCGTATCATGATGCAGCACTGCATTTGCTGTCTCTCCCAAGTAATCACACAAAAATACGAGATCTATCCTATGAAAACTTTCACCGTGAACCCCTTCTATCACAAAAAGCAGCTCCCCGCATCTGACCTCTAGTCCTGTCTCTTCTCTTACTTCCCGCTCAACCGTCTCGGAAAGCACCTCTTCACTGTCCTGACCGCCGCCGGGCAGAATATACCATTCCTCATTTCCGTCATTTACCTTGATTGCAAGCAGTTTTCCATGTTGAATGACAACTGCTTTCGCAGAAGTGCGTATTTGTCTTGACATTTTTCCAATCCTTTCTATATTATGGATATCACTATTTTTTCATATAAAGGCGCTGTTTGCAGACCTCCCTATACATTGATGATACCACACTGTATGGTACTTTTGTATAATACATCGTTGCTTTCATCAAAACCGTTTTCATTACCGGCTGTGGATATAAGGAACTGTAGAAAAATAACTGACGCATCTTGACTTGGCTATTTCTCTGATTATGCATGCCAAAAAGCCTCGCCGTAGCCCGCTACGCCTACGTTTTTTGACATACATCCTCAAAGAAATATCCTGCGCAATCTGCATCACTTATTTTCCTACAATTCCTAAAGCATTTTTGCAGTTAAACGTTGACTATTTCCACAAATATGATACGATACCAATAGAATGCTTTGGGAACACCTTCAAAAAGGTACGCAGCAGACAGAAGGAGTAAATCAATTTTAATGAAAACAATACGCTATTTTAACACAGAGGGCTGCTGTCTGCCAGCAGAACACTACATGGTGCCTCTTGATGACAGGATCAAAACAATCCGAGAACTGTATATTGACCGCAAAAAATATTTCGTCATCAACAGAGGTCGTCAATATGGCAAAACGACAATGCTGGTGGCACTGGCTGCGGCGCTTCGGACAGATTTTGCTGTTATTCTTATGGATTTTCAGTTGATGAGTACCACAAGCTTTGTGGAGGAACCCGCCTTTGTCACATCGTTTGTCAGCAGTCTGGCAGATCTGGTTGCGGAGGACGACGATTTGGCAGACGCAATCGCAAACGAAGCATACCAGAAAATGACCACACTCTGCGAACAGCAAAAGCTTTCCATGGATGAAATGTTCCGCTGTCTCAGCCGAATCTGCAAAGCAGCCAAAAAACCTGTCATTCTGATGATAGACGAGGTGGACAGCGCATCAAACAATCAGGTATTTATCGACTTTCTCGCACAGCTTAGAGGTTATTACCTCGCCAGAAGCCGACGCCCATTTTTTCATTCTGTCATACTTGCTGGAGTCTATGATATCAAAAATCTGAAATTAAAGATACGTCCAAATTCAGAACACCAGTATAACAGTCCGTGGAATATTGCAGCTGATTTTGATGTAACGATGCGTTTTTCATCAGAGCAGATTCAATCTATGCTCAATGAATACCAGACTGATCACCAGACTGAAATGGATATCGTTCAGATTGCAAACGAGATTTACCAATATACGTCAGGCTATCCCTATCTTGTGTCTGCCCTATGCAAAATCGTAGATGAAAAATTGTCTGACTGCAAATCTGTCTGGACAAGGGAATATATTGTGGAAGCCGTTAAAATCCTGCTCGGTTCAAGGACAACACTGTTTGACAGTTTGACCAAACACCTCAGTGAATTTCCTGAAATGAAACAAATGTTATATACAATGTTGTTTCAGGGTGAACAAATTGCATTTAACCAGTATAACCACACCATAGAGCTTGCCTGCATGTTTGGATATGTTATTGCAGATGGCAGTACTGTCCGCGTCGCAAATCGTATTTTTGAAATTTGCTTATATAATCTCTTTCTGTCTGAGGAAGAACTGGCGAATGCGATGAGTCATCAGGCAAAGCAAGATAAATCTCAGTTTCTTTCCAATGGCAGACTATCTGGACTACTTTCACCTGGACAAAGGCTATCTGCTGAGCTTTAACTTTAATCAGAAAAAAGAAACAGGTGTTAAGACAATCACAGTCGGTGAAAAGACCATCGTGGAAGCTGTTGTCTAACCACGCAATTGAGGAGGACTCACAAATAAAAGAATACAAAAAATTTATTGGCAGCTTTGTACAAAAGAATCAATTAATATTAGGTGACAATCTTGTCGGCGTTTATCTCCACGGTTCTGCGGTAATGGGATGTTTCCACCCCAAAAAGAGCGACCTCGATTTTATCATTGTTATTCAGCATGATCTGAATGCTGCTGTCAAACGTCAGTACATGGATATGGTCGTCGCGCAAAACAGTCATGATGCTATCATTGCTCCCGCAAAAGGCATCGAGCTTAGCATCGTGAAAGAATCTGTCTGCCGCCCGTTTGTCTACCCGACCCCATTTGTGCTTCATTTTTCCGCAGCACATCTGAACTGGTATCAGACAAATCCCTCCGATTACATTGAAAAAATGAACGGAACCGACAAAGACTTAGCTGCACACTTTACAATCCTCTACCACAGGGGAATGACACTTTGGGGAAAAGAGATTCCCGAAGTTTTCGCCGAAGTTGACGCCACATATTATTTCGACAGTATTTGGAATGACATTGAAAATGCAGAAGAAGAAATCACCGAAAATCCTATGTATATCACGCTGAATCTGTGTCGTGTGCTCGCCTACCAGAAAGAGCAGCTCATTTTGTCCAAGTTAGAAGGTGGAACATGGGGGCTTGCAAATCTTCCACAAAAGTATGCACCTCTGATTGCTGATGCCCTGAAAGATTACACGACTGATCGTACCATGAAATTGAATACAGCACTTGCCAGAGAATATGCCGCCTATATGTTACAACAGATTCGCATGGAAAATGAATGAAACATTCTTGAACCAAATCCGCGATATTGAAGCCAGCTATGACCGCGTGTCCGATAATTTTATCCCATTGCTTTGTCGGCGATACGGCTGGAAAATGGCGGACAGCGAAACAGGCACAGCGCCTTCATATGTTTATGACCGGGATATCGAAAAAGCGTTTTTCAGGACGCCAATGTCATTTAGTTAAGTCCAACAGGTTAAGTTAAGGTTTAAAAATACCGTTCACTTTCGCAAAAGTGAGCGGTACTCTTTTTTGATAACAATCTGCATCAAACTGAAATTTTCACATTCTTAACATATCTGACTTCATTAATTGTCAATATCGTTATCTGTTTCTAAATCCCGGTCTTTTCGAATAGACGCATCACTGGTATCCACAAGGCTTCCGTCCTCTGCATTCAGATCGATGCCAT
>OFGG01000133.1_pt1 | contig 66622 bp, 56 predicted proteins | sample 1521701 | NCBI WGS metagenome assembly OFGG01 (sample SAMEA3504081, study PRJEB24116) | mouse gut metagenome | biome: mouse gut; feature: mouse-associated habitat; material: faeces | place: Denmark | collected 2011
CCCCTTCCCCGGCCGCGCCGGGCGGTGGCAGCGGCCGGTGGCGATGGTCTCCTTCGGGGACAGCGTGTTCACGGATATCGGGGGCTTGACCCCAATCCCGGACAGGCTGGCAGAGCGCCTGGGCATATCCTTCTACAATGCCTCCATGGGCGGCACCTGCGCCGCCAGGCTGGAGGCGGAGCGGCGGCTGGATTCCGCCAGGGGCTCCATGTGCCTGGCGGGGCTGGCGAAGGCCGTCCGGGCCGGGGATTTTTCGGTACAGCAGACCGCCAGGCTTCGGGAGGGCAATACGGAGCACTTTCCGGAGATTGCGGCAGGGCTGGCGGAGATCGACTTTGCGCGGGTGGGGCTCGTGCTGATCGAGAGGGGAGTCAATGACTACCATGCCGGAATCCCCATCGAAAACCCGGAGGATCCCCGGGACGAGTACACCTTTCTGGGGGCGCTGCGCTGCGCCGTGGAGGACCTGCGGAGGGTCAACCCAAAGGTGCGGATCCTGTTCATCACGCCCACCTATACCTGGTATCCGGATATGGGCCTGACCTGTGAGGAGCTGGACAATGGGGGAGGGCTCCTGGAGGAGTATGTGGAGGCGCAGATGGAGCTGGGGGAGGAGCTGGGCATAGAGACGGTGGATCTCTACCATGATTTCTTCCCCCACGGGGAGTGGGAGGACTGGGAGCGGTACACCATGGACGGGCTTCACCCCAACGAGGCGGGGCGGGAGAAGATCGCGGAGCGGATCATGGAAGCGCTGGAGCCGGAGGACGGAGCCTGGTACACAGATGCGTGAATTCCCGCGAATCAGTGCCTGATGTCCGCGCCGGGACAAGGCGGAGGAAGAAAGTGGTGCGGGGGCATCACCGATAGATGACAAGGCGGTAATAAAACGGGCGGCCAGGGCTGCCTGCGCAGGGATTCATGCGCAGGGGACGGGGCAGAGCGGGCACGGGAGACATGGACATGGACAAAAAGGAAGGGCGGTGGAGCGGGATGACTCCAGGACAGGCATTCGAAACAGTATATCGCAGGATCAGGCGGGAGTGGAAGACGGCATTCCTCACCTGCTTCCTGCTGGGGCTTTTGATCCACATGCCCGCTCTGATTTCGGACATTCCCAATCATGACGGGCTGGACAGCATGTATTTCCACCAGAACATGATCACTTCGGGCAGGTGGTTCCTGTCGGTGGCCTGCGGCTTTTCTTCCTATTATACTGTGCCGTGGCTGATCGGCATCCTGGGACTTGCTTTCCTGGGGTGCGCTGCCGCGGCGCTGTGCGAGCTCCTGGAGGTGCGCAGGATCTGGGCCGTGGCGCTGGTCAGCGGTCTGCTGGCGGCCTTCCCGGCGCTGGCATCCACCTTTGCCTATGTGTACACCCTGGACGGTTATATGCTGGCGCTGCTGCTCTCCGTGCTCTCGGTGCTGGCGGTGAGGAAGCGTAGGCTGGGCTTTGTGCCAGGGGCCTTCTGCCTGGCCTTCAGCATGGGGATTTATCAGGGGTATCTCTCCTTCGCCATGATTCTGGCCATCTTTGCCCTGTGGATGACGCTCCTGGACGAAAAGCTGCCCCTGAAGGACAGGCTCCTGGCCTCGCTGCGCTATCTGTACATGGGGGTGTTGGGCGGCGGGCTCTATTATGCCATCCTGCAGGCCCTCCTTTGGATCCAGGGCAAGGAGCTGGACCATTACCAGGGCATCGACGGCCTGGGCGGCGGCTTCCTGTCCGGGGGGATCCCGGAGGCCCTGGGAGGGATATACCGGGATTTCTTCACCTTCTCCCTCAGGGGGAACGTGCTGTTCACCAATGCCTTCTCCCTGGCCGCCTGGTGCGTCCTGGGGGCGCTGGCGGCAGCGGCGGCGTTTTTTTTGATCCGGAGGAGAAAGTGCTGGAAGAATCCGCTGCTTTTCGCTATAATAGGATTGACGCTCCTGCTGCTGCCTGTGGCGTCGAACATCATTCTGGTGGTCTCCCCTGACGTGAACTACCATCTGCTGATGCGGTATCAGTGGGTGCTGTACGCCATCGGGGCGGTGGCGCTGATAAGCGGACAGGGGGGAAGGACGGCGCGGGGCGTCTGGATGGAATGGCTGGGGCTGGCTGCGGCGGGGACCTTGGTCTTCTGCTACGGCGTGGCGGACAACATCGCCTACTCCAACCTGCAGAAGCGCTATGAGAAGACCTATGCCTATTGCCTGCGGCTGCTGGACAGGATAGAGCAGACGGAAGGGTACTACCATGGCATCCCCATCGCCATGATTGGCGTGGTGGGGGACGAGCAGTTCCCGGTGACGGATATCACGCTGCCCGTTACCTCCAACATGATCGGCCTGAGCGGCGACAGCCTGCTGTACACGGGAAAGAACTACCAGCTATTCATCAGGCATTATCTGGGGGCCACGCTGAACGTGCTGCCCGAGGAGGCCATGGAGGACATGTACATGTCGGAGGAGTACATGGCCATGGACAGCTTCCCGGGGCCGGATTCCATCCGCATCATAGATGGGGTCATGTACATCAAGACAGAGAACGTAAACCGTTGATTTCAGGAGGGACAGGATGCTATTATCGATCGTGCTGCCGGCCTACAATGAGGAGCAGAATATTCCCAACACGGTGAAGGTACTGACAGGGATGCTTACGGAAAACGCTATTGACTACGAACTTGTATTCGTCAGCGACGGCTCCCGGGACGCCACCTTCGCCCAGATACAGAAGGCGGCGGAGGAGAATCCGAAAGTCAGGGGGGCGGAGTTCTCCCGGAACTTCGGGAAGGAGGCGGCCATCTTCGCGGGGCTGTCCCTGGCGGCGGGGGACGCGGTGGTGGTCATGGACTGCGACCTGCAGCATCCGCCGGAGGTGGTCCTGGAGATGTGGAAGCTGTGGCGCGGCGGCGCGGAGGTGGTGGAGGGCATCAAGGAGAGCAGAGGCAGGGAAAGCCTGGCCCATAAGCTCTCGGCGGGCCTGTTCTACAAGGTCATGAGCAGACTGATCAAGATGGACATGAACGCCTCCTCGGACTTCAAGCTCCTGGACAGGAAGGTGGTGGACGTGCTGTTAGGGCTGCCGGAGCGGAACACCTTTTTCCGGGCGCTGAGCTTCTGGGCGGGGTTCCGCAGGGAGTACGTCTCCTACCAGGTGCAGGAGAGGCAGTTCGGGGAGAGCAAATGGTCTACCTTAAGCCTGATGAAATATGCAGTCACCAACGCCACGTCCTTCAGCACCCTGCCCCTGCAGCTTGTGACGGTGATGGGGATGGCGTCCATCCTGTTCAGCGTGGTGCTGTTCATCCAGACCTTTGTGAAGTACCTCTCGGGAACCGCGGTGGAGGGCTTTACCACGGTGATCCTGCTGATTTTGGTCATCGGCGGCTTCCTGATGCTGAGCCTGGGGATCATCGGCCATTATATCGCCAGGATCTATGAGGAAGTGAAGGGACGCCCCAAATACATCATCCGCAGGACCACGGATGTGCGGGAAGGGGAAGGAACCTGAGGCCATGAGGCCCTGACATAGATGGAAGCAGGACAGGAAAACGGAATGGAGGGAATCATCATGATAAATTTTAACGTACCGCCCTATGCCGAAAAGGCCATGGGCTATATCCAGGAATGCGTGAAGAACCAGAAGATCTGCGGCGACGGGCCGTATACGAAGAAATGCAGCGAATGGATCGAGAGGAAGACGGGCACGGCCAAATGTCTGCTCACCACTTCCTGCACCCATGCCACGGAGCTTGCCGCCCTTCTGCTGCCCGACATCGGGCCCGGCGACGAGGTCATCATGCCTGCCTACACCTTCGTCTCCACGGCGGACGCCTTTGTGCTGCGGGGGGCTGTGCCTGTGTTCGTGGACATCAGGCCGGATACCATGAACATGGACGAGAAGCTCATAGAGGAGGCGGTGACGGAGCGCACCAAAGCCATCGTGCCGGTCCACTATGCCGGTGTGGCCTGTGAGATGGATACGATTATGGATATCGCGGCCAGGCACCGCCTGGCGGTGGTCGAGGACGCGGCCCAGGGCATCATGGCCACCTACAAGGGGAAGGCTTTGGGCACCATAGGCGACTTCGGGTGCTTCAGCTTCCATGAGACCAAGAACTACAGCATGGGGGAGGGCGGCGCGCTCCTGATCCGGGACGGGAGGAACGTGGAGGAGGCGGAGATCATCCGGGAGAAGGGGACCAACCGCAGCAAGTACTACCGGGGCCAGATCGACAAGTACACATGGATCAATTACGGCTCCTCCTACCTGCCCAGCGACATGAACGCTGCCTATCTCTATGCCCAGCTTGAGATCGCGGAGGAAATAAATGACGCCAGGCTGGTAATATGGGAACGGTATTGCGATAATCTCCGGACCCTGGCCCAGGCGGGGAGGATAGAGCTGCCGGTGGTGCCGGAGGGCTGCGTGCACAACGGGCACATGTTCTATATCAAGACAAAGGACATCGAGGAGAGGACGGCGCTGATCGATTACCTGAAAAAGAATGAGATCCACGCGGTATTCCACTATGTGCCCCTCCACACCGCGCCGGCGGGCCTGAAGTTCGGCCGGTTCCACGGGGAGGACAGGTATACCACCAGAGAGAGCGAGCGTCTGCTGCGCCTGCCTATGTACTATGGCCTGGAGCTGGAGCAGGTGGATTATATCTGCGGGAAGCTCCGGGAATTCTACAGGTAAGAATCCGGGCCGCGGGGGAGTCCATGGGATATGTGAAGAAAGCGGCGCCCTGCCTGCGTGGGGTGCTGAGAGGTATGCTTTTCATAGGCTTCAGCATCCAGATCCTCCTGGGAATCTGCTGGATATGCTGCAGCTTCGGGCAGGTGCAGGGCTTCGGGGAGCCTGATTCCGCCCTGTACGGGAGGCTTCTCGGCCTCCTGGGAGGAAGCTCTGCCGCCCTGTATATCCTGCAGCTCGCGGCGGCGTTCCTGGCGGGATCCCTCTTCCTGCAGAAAATCCGGCCAGTGGGCGTGGGGCTGGCCCTGTGGCGGGGGCTGGCGCTCCTGACGGTCCCCTTTGCCCTGCAGTGCCACCTGGCCTTGCAGCCCTATTCCCTGATGGGGTCGCTGTTTTTGCTATTCCTGCTGGCCTTGCTCAGGCCCCCCGGGGGGCGGAGGGGGGCGGGGCTTCTGGCGGCCCTGCTCTGCGTGGCGGCATATGTAGGGCTGTCCGGGGCAGTGGATGCGGACAGGCGCGGCGGGCCGGGGTACAGCATAGAGGGGGCGCTTGCCAGCCGTTTCGCCTGGCCCACGCTGTGGCAGGATCTTGGGCTCTACGGGGAGGAAGTGGCGGAGGCCGTGGGATCCCTGGCCTGGGAGGCCTCCCTGTATCCGGACAATATGCGCCTCCTTCAGGAGGGGCTGGAGAGCCGGGTAGGCCCGGAGGCCGCCCGGGGATATTATCTGCGGATGGCGGAGACGGGCTGGGAGTACCATAAAACTATAGTCATACGTCAGATCGGCTGGGACGTCCTGGGGTACGCGGTGACGCCTGTGGTCTTCAGGCTGCAGATGGAGGGGGAGGCATACGACTCCTACTCCGGCAGGAACTACGAGGTCATGCGGGAGAACGCGCCGGTGCTTACCCGGGACTATGTGGATTACGGGTGCTGGTGGTTCGCGTGCATGTTGGGGATTTCCGGAATCCTGGCCCTCCTCCGGGCGGTTCCGGATAAGGGGACAGAGCCCTCCGGAAAGCGGAGGCGGCCCGGCGGGAGGCCGGTGCTGTCCCTGGGGATCTGCATCCTGGCCTCGGGCCTCCTGGTGGCGGCGCTGACCATGCGGGGGGCGGGGAGGATGGACTACAGGCAGACCATAGGCGTCAATGCCCTATGGTACATGGGGCCGCTTCTGCTTGTAGGCGGGAAGCGGCGGAAAGGGAGATGAGGATTGTGGCGGTTCAGGTATTGATATTGATTCTCCTGCTGCTGGCGGTTCCCATGGCCATCGGCGGCCTGTGCGCCGGGGAGGACGGGAAGGGCCCGGCCTTCCGGTGGGTGGGCGGACAGTTCCTGCTGTGGGCCGGGTTCCAGATAATCTGTGTGCCCATGATCTTGCGGCAGCGGCGGTTTTCCCATATGGCGGCGCTTTTTGCGGGGTATACGGTCTTGCTCCTGCTCTTGGCGGCAGCGGTGGAGCTGCGGCGCAGGAGGAGGGAGGGGGCATGGTCCTTCCTGCCGGCGCGGAGGGCGGAGGGCGGGAAGTCCGGGGAGGGCGTCCTGCTGTGGATCGTGTTCTGGGGGCTCCTGCTCTTCCAGCTGGTACAGGCGGTGCGGCTGGCCTACGGGGATACGGACGATGCATATTACGTGGCCGTAGCCAGCGTGGCCGAGAATTCCGACACCATGTACCAGGTGCTGCCCTATACAGGGGGCGGGACCCAGCTGGACAGCAGGCATGGCCTGGCGCCCTTTCCCCTGTGGATCGCCTTCCTGGCCAAGCTGTCGGGGATGCAAGTGGTGACGGTGGCCCAGGTGGCGCTGCCTGTTGCGCTGATCGCCATGACCTACGGGATTTACCGGGTGTTCGCGGCGGAGCTGTTCCCGGCCAGCGGGAGCCAGCAGGCGCTGTTCCTGATATTTACGGAGATTTTGGTGCTGTTCGGGAACTATTCCATCTACACGGTGGAGAACTTCATGATTGCCAGGAGCAGGCAGGGCAAGGCGGCCCTGGGGAACATCGTGATCCCCTTCCTGCTGCTGCTTCTTCTTCTGCTGCTGCGAAGGCTCCAGGAGAAGCGGCGGATCCCCGCGGCGCTCTATGTGCTGTTCGGCGCGGCGGCCCTGACGGGATGCCTGTGCAGCACTTTGGGGGCCTTGCTGGTATGCATGGCCGTGGGGCTGGCGGGGCTGATCGGGGCCGTGTGCTATAAGCGGCCGGGGATACTGGCGCCCCTGATCGTCTGCTGCCTGCCCTGTGTGGCGTATGCGGTTCTGTACCTGCTTTTTGACTAGGTTCAAGTTCCTTGTGACGGGAGGGCGTATGTGGAGCGAAATATCTGCCTTGTTTCGGGAATACATGGGCACGGGGCTGATCGGGATATGGTATGTCCTGTGCCTTGTCTGGCTGTGGATCAATGAGAAGTGCAGGCCCAGGAGGATTCTCTTCCTCTATCTGCCCCTGGCGCTGCTGTTTTTGTATTTCAATCCCCTGTTCGCCGGCGTGGTGTACGGGGTGGTGGGCAGCGAGATCTATTACAGGATCCTGTGGCTGCTCCCCATTACAATCGTGATTGCGTATACATGCGTATGTATTTACGGGCAGATGGCGCAGAAAAAAAAGACCGGGGCGGAGCTGTTCGCGCTCTGCGCCGCAGGCCTGATCGGGATATCGGGAAGCTATGTCTACAGCAGCCCCCTCTTCTCCCGGGCGGAGAACATCTACCATGTGCCGGACGCGGTGGTGGAGATCTGCGACGCAATCCAGGTGCCGGGGCGGGAGGTGAAGGCGGCGTTCCCCCTGGAGCTGGTGCAGTATGTGCGCCAGTACTCCCCGGTGACCTGCATGCCCTATGGCCGGGAGCTGACAGTGAACAAATGGCATTACCACAACCCCCTCCGGGACGAGATGGAGCGGGAGGTCATCCGGATGGAGACCCTGGCCCCCATGGCCACCGAAAACGGCTGCCACTATGTGATATTCCGCCCCGGCCAGAAGGTCAGAGGAAAGCCGGAGGACTACGGCTGGGAGCGGTTCGGGGAGGCGCAGGGGTATGTGATCTACCGGAACACGGCCGTGGAGCTGACCGTACCGGATGCCGGGTGACCTACTCCTGTGCTCCGGTACGGGGATCCTGATTATAGTAGTTGAGCGCGTAGGCGAAGCGTTCAGCTACTTTTTTTCTGCCCTTCAGGTTCAGGTGCAGATGGTCCTCCAGATATTTCTCCGCATTGTCCTCATTGATGGTGTTGTATATGTTGTCCACAAAGGTGGTGCTCCTGGAGACGCAGGAGGCATACTGCAGGATGGCATAGATGCTCAGCACGTCCTGTCCGTAGCGCTTCATGTCGCTGCTGATGTACGTCCCGTCGTCCTCCAGGGCGAAGGCATAGGTGGGGGACATGATGATGACGCGGGTATTGGGGGCAAAATAGTGCAGGTATTCGATGATGGCCTCGGTGTTGCCCGCGAAGGTGGTGATGTCGGTGGCGTTCCCCGGATTGCTCATGGGGCGCCCGGCCAGATAGTCGCTGGCGTCATACATGATCACGATGGCGTCCACATCGTCCAGGTCGATGGACTTCAGGGTGTCGTAGACCTCTTTGGCCTCCGGCGGGGCCTCATCGCCTAAAAACTCCAGCGCCTCCAGGTACTCTTTGTCCGCCTTCTCGCTGCCGGCCAGGATGTTGCACAGCCAGTAGGCGTTGAACACGTCCCAGGGGGCGGTATCCGCGTGCAGGTCATTGAGCACGGTGGTCATGAGGCTCCCGCTGATGGAGCAGTTATAGATGGTGGTGCCCGTCTCCTTCTGCATGAGGCTCACCAGATTGTCCTCGGAGCCCCTGTCATCCGCAAAGGGCGCGTTGCCGAAGGCCAGGATCGTGGCGCCCTGGCTGTAGTCCTTGTACACGGGATTGCTGGATTCGTCCAGCAGGGGCAGGATCGTATCGTAGGTATCGCTGTACTCCCCGGGCCCGTCGGAGAAGATCTCGTCCAGGTCCACGTACTCGCCGAAGGTCATGATCTTATACACGATTCCCGCCACGAAGAGCACCGCCACTGCCAGCAGCACGGTGTGGATATTGAGCCAGGCAGGGCACCGCTTCTTTCCGCCCTCCCGGCCGCTGGCCTCCTCCGGGGAGCCGCCCGATGCGCCGGGCCGGGCATCGTCCAAGGGGCTCTGTGCTTCTAAGTCTATGATGTCCAGGTCGGGGATTCTGTGCTGCTGTGGATCGCTTGGGGAAAGTTTTCTGTTCTTCATAGGTATTCTCCGTTTCTTTATGAATCTCATTTTACTATTATGAGAGGCGAAAGTCCATAATATTAATGGGACTTTAAAAGTTTTTAAAGTATTTTAAGATTTTAAAAAATTATGAAGAAATGGGATTTCGCTTGAAGTGGCGCAGAAAGGATGCTATACTATTACAGAATTATTACGGTTTCGTTTTGGAAAGGGAAATGACCATGAAAAGATTGTTCAGCCGTTCTGATAAAAAGGCCCGGGACTGGGAAGCATATGACGGACAGGAGCATGACTGGGACAGGGAGGATTCCGTGTACGGAGACGACGGTGAGGGCTCCTATGAAGATTCCTATACAGGCACCTGCGAAGAGATGGAAGATGCGGATCCGGAGGCCTACATGGAAGACGGGGCGGACAGATATGGCATAGACGGCATGGCGGATGCGCAAGAGGAAGAGGGGATGCGCGCCTGGCAGGCGGAGGAAGACCGGGGCTGGATCGGGTATGAATCGGAGGAAGAGGACATTCCCTGCAGGGAGGACAGGTACGCATACGCCCGTGGGACAAGGGCCGGCGGGGCTTTCGCGGAGGACGGATACAGGCCCGGGGATCCTTACGGGGACTACGGGGACGAAGAGGAAGAGTTCGCCGATGCATACGCCGGGGAGGAACGGTACGGGGAGTACGGGGAGGTTCCCGCCGGGCGGAGGGCTTCCCGCCCCGGAGAGAGGCAGTCCTATGCCAGGGGGACGCAGACCCGTCCCGCGGCGGAGAGGCCCCGTTCCGGGGATATTGCCCGCAGACCCGCAGGCGCACAGGCGAAGGGGCCCGGGGCGGGCTTTCTGGCGAAGCTGGGGAGAGCGCTGCGGGGCATGGACACCATGGACAAGGTGATGGCAGGCACCGGCGCTGCGGTGCTGATTCTGGCAATCGTGACGGGCTGCGTATTCTTCGGCGCAAGCGCCACAGACAGGCAGGTGGCCGATTTCGCCGAGGTGGGCTCCCAGCTGGACGGCATCACCATGATCGGAGAGCAGGGGCTGCTGGCCGTAGCCAATGCCCGCAGGTCCTCGGCATCCGACATAGTGGACGGGGATTCCCAGGAGAAGCCGAAGAAGGACTATGACGAGAGCGGCTATGAGAGGCAGATATCCGTGCTGCCCAGCTTCACCTCCATCCAGAAGGATCTGAAGATCAAGTTCGTCAACAGAAAGACGGAGAAGCTGGTGCCCAATGTGCCCTTTTCGGTGACGGTGACGGATGCGGACGGCAAGACGGCCATTTGGTCGGATGACGACATGGACGGAATCATTTATAAGAAGGAGATTAAGCCGGGTACATACAAGGTGGCCATGGAGGCCCTGACGGATGAAAAATATGCCGATTACATCCTTTCCCTGGACACCCAGTCCGTGGAGGTCAAGAAGGAAATCGACTACAAGAAAGTAGACGTGTCCAATGAGGTGAAGCAGGAGAGCGAGGTAAACGCCAGCCAGGAGGACACCAAGAAGAACGATACCCAGGTGGAGTCCAGCCTGCAGGATACGGTGCCCTGGGTGGAGAGCAGCGTGGTGGCCACTTCCTATGAGGCGGTGGACAGGAGCACCATACCGGATCCCATGACGCTGGCGGCAGCGGGGAGGTGGCTGCTGCATATGGGCGAGGACGCCGGACTGCCAGGGGAAGGAGCCCGGACGGAAGGGGCGGAGGACGTGCCCGGCGAGACGGCTGAGGACCCGGGCCAGGATTCAACGGAAGCGCCGGAGGCATCCCAGCCCACGGAAGCGCCTACATCTACGCCGGAACCCACTTCGGAGCCTACGGCAGAACCGACCCCTACCCCTACGCCCACGCCTACGCCGGCACCTACGCCCACCCCGGCACCGACGCCCACTCCTACCCCGGAACCGACACCGACACCCACGCCGGAACCGACCCCTACCCCTACGCCCACGCCGACACCCACCCCCACGCCTACCCTGGCGCCGGTGAGCGTCACCGTGAACCAGGCGGCCCTGACCGGAACGGTGGGCGGGACGATGGCTGCGATTGCCACGGCATCGGGCTCCAAGGAGGGCGGCGCCATCGAGTATATCATCAGCTCGGACAATGCCGCGGTGGCCACCGCCGTGATCGACTCGAAGGGCAATATCACCATACAGGGCAAGGCCGCCGGCACGGCGAACCTGACCATAACGGCGAACTATAAGGACGGCAAGGCGGAGACCGCCGGGAAGGCCGTGCTCACCGTGACCATCAAGGGCGAAATGGTGATGCGGCTGGACAAGAACGCCCTGACGGTATACACCCAGACATCGGTGAACATCACTGCCACCGTAGTCAACGCCGCCTCCGTGGTGAACGTGACGGCCACATCCTCCGACGCGGGGAAGGCTTCCGTCAGCGCCCAGGGCAATGTGGTCACTGTCACCGGAATGGCGGAGGGCAGCGCCACCGTCACCATCAGCTACACCGAGGGGACGGAGACCGTCACCGCCACCTGCGCCGTCACCGTGAAGCGGAATCCCAGAGAGGATTCCCGCACCCTTCTGAAGGATGTGAGCGGCAGACAGATATACGTCCTGGAGAACAATGATTATCGGGAGGCCACCAATGCCGATTACTACACGGCAGGCGCTTTCTATGTGAAGGCGGACGCCAAATATACCGGCTGGCAGACCATTGACGGAAAGGTGTACTACTTCACGGCCGACGGCAAGAAGGTCACGGGGGAGCAGGTCATCCAGGGGGCGAAGTACAATTTCGCCAGCGACGGCTCCCTGGTGGTAGGCAGCGGCACCGTGGGCATCGACGTGTCCAAATGGAACGGGAAGATACAGTGGAGCGCCGTGAAGAACTCCGGCATCTCCTACGTCATCATACGCTGCGGCTACCGGGGCTCCACGGAGGGCAAGCTGATCGTGGATCCCAGATTTGAGGAGAATATACAGGGGGCCATCGCTGCCGGACTGAAGGTAGGCGTCTACTTCTACTCCCAGGCCCTGGATGAGGTGGAGGCAGTGGAGGAGGCTTCCATGGTGCTGGACCAGATCAGGAATTACAAGATTTCCTACCCTGTATTCCTGGATGTGGAGTCCAGCGGCGGCCGGGGCGACCGCATCGACAAGACTGCCAGGACGGCCGTGTGCAGGGCATTCTGCCAGACCATCCAGAACGCAGGCTACACGGCGGGCGTCTACTCCAACAAGCACTGGCTGGAGACCCAGATAGACGCCGCGTCCCTGAACGCCTACAAGATATGGATGGCCCAGTACGCCGCGTCTCCCACCTACAAGGGCAGGTACGATCTGTGGCAGTACAGATCCACGGGCAGCGTCAGCGGCATCAGCGGCAATGTGGACATGAACATCAGCTACCTTGGCTATTGATGCGGAGAATGGTTATACTAAGAGCAGCTTTACCCAAAGGAAGGAGATAAAAAATGCGTACTTATCTTGTGACAGGAGGCGCCGGTTTCATCGGCTCCAACTATATCCATTATATGTTCCGGAAATACGGTGACGACATCCGAGTCATCAACGTGGACCTTCTGACCTATGCGGGCAATCTGGAGAACCTGAAGAGCCTGGAGGGCAATCCGAACTACAGCTTCGTGAAGGTGGACATCTGCGACAAGGAGGCCATCTCCCGGATATTCGCGGAGAACGACATCGACCGCGTGGTGCATTTCGCGGCGGAGAGCCATGTGGACAGGAGCATCCGGGAACCAGAGGTGTTCGTGCGCACCAATGTGCTGGGGACGGCCGTGATGCTGAACTGCGCAAAGGAGGCCTGGGAGCTGCCGGAGGGCGGCTTCAGGCCCGGGAAGAAATTCCTGCATGTGTCCACGGACGAGGTGTACGGCTCCCTGCCGGATGACGACAGCGCGTTCTTCTATGAGGACACGCCCTACGACCCTCACAGCCCTTACTCCGCCAGCAAGGCGGGGGCGGACATGCTGGTGAAGTCCTATATGGACACCTACCGTTTCCCGGCCAACATCACCAACTGCTCCAACAACTACGGTCCCTATCAGTTCCCGGAGAAACTGATCCCCCTGATCATCAACAACTGCCTGCAGGGCAGGAAGCTCCCCGTGTACGGAGACGGCAAGAACGTCAGGGACTGGCTCTACGTGGAGGACCACGCCAAGGCCATCGACATGGTCCAGGAGCAGGGAGAGCTGTTCCAGACCTACAACATAGGCGGCCATAACGAGAAGCAGAACATCGAGATTATCCATATCATCATAGAGACCCTGCAGGAGATGCTGCCGGACGACGACCCCAGAAAGGCGCATGTGACCACAGACCTGATCACCTATGTGGAGGACCGCAAGGGACATGACCGCAGATACGCCATCGCGCCGGACAAGATCAAGGCGGCCATCGGGTGGCAGCCGGAGACCATGTTCAGGGAGGGCATCCGCAGGACCATCCAGTGGTTCTTCGAGCATGAGGAGTGGATGAAGAACGTGACCAGCGGCGATTACCAGAAATATTACGCCGACATGTACGAAAAGTAAGGGATTGCTCAGGAACGACCTGAACAATTCCCGGGAAAAATGGGGACGAATCACATCGTTCCCATTTAGCGCGTTTTGAGACGCAGACGGAGGTATGTTATGAAGGGAATCATTTTAGCGGGAGGCTCCGGCACCAGGCTGTATCCTCTGACCAAGGCGGTCTCCAAGCAGATCATGCCGGTATACGACAAACCCATGATCTACTATCCCATGTCCACCCTGATGCTGGCGGGCATCCGGGAGATTCTGATCATCTCCACGCCCAGGGATCTTCCCGTGTTCCGGGAGCTTTTAGGGGACGGGAGCCAACTTGGCATGGAGCTGTCCTACGCGGTGCAGGAAGCCCCCAACGGGCTGGCGGAGAGCTTCCTGATCGGGGCGGACTTCATAGGCGGCGACAGGGTGGCCTTGGTGCTGGGGGACAATATCTTCTACGGACAGAGCTTCTCGCGGGTGCTGCGGGAGGTGGCGGCCAGGGAGAAGGGGGCCACCATCTTCGGCTATTATGTCCGGGACCCCAGGGAGTACGGGGTGGTGGAGTTCGACGAGAGCGGGAAGGCCCTCTCCATCGAAGAGAAGCCGGAGAAGCCCAAGAGCAATTACGCGGTGCCGGGCCTGTACTTCTACGACAGTGACGTAGTAGAAATCGCCAGGAACGTGAAGCCCTCCGCCAGGGGGGAGCTGGAGATCACCAGCGTGAACAATGAGTACCTGCGCAGGGGGACGCTGCGGGTGGAGACCCTGGGGCGCGGCTTCGCCTGGCTGGACACGGGGAACCACGACTCCCTGCTGGACGCCGCGGATTTCGTGGCGGCTTTCCAGAAGAGGCAGGGCCTCTACATCTCCTGCATCGAGGAGATTGCCTACAAAAGGGGCTTCATCGACAAGGAGCAGCTGCTCGCGCTGGCCCAGCCCCTGATGAAGACCCATTACGGAGAATATCTGGTAGAGGTAGCAAATGGACTCTAAGATACGCAGAATGGCTATCCTGGCCTCCATGGGGGTGATCCTGCTGGTCTCCCTCCTGGTGCTGTACGCCAACGGGAATCAGGGCGGCCCGGCGCCGAAGGGGACTGCGCGGCCTCCGGCGGAAAGCTCGGAGGAGGACGCGGGGCAGCAGGGCCCGGGAAAGGGCGGCGTGGTCAACGGGCAGATCGGGGACGATCTGTCGGCATTCCTGAAGGACGACACCTTCTTCGACCCGGAGTCGAACCCCATCCTGGAGGCGGCCAGGGACAATGCCTCCAGGCTGTCCATGATGGTCACCTCCGTGGAGAAGGACCTGCGCATCCAGATCGTGGACACCCAGGGGGAGCTGGTCACAGGGGAGAGCTTCCTCGTCAGGCTGGACGGGCTGGGGGAATACAAGGACCTGGACAAGGACGGGGTCATCTACATCGGCGACCTGTCGGCGGGGGAATACTATGTGGAGCTGATGCCCATGGAAGGATACCGGATGCCGGAGAACGGGACGAAGGTCCGGGTGAAGGATAAGGTGGAGTATGTGGCCATCGACGACATCTCCCTCCTGCTCCTCACGGAGGCGGATATCGACGTGGCCGCGGAGGACACGGAGGTGGCGGACGCCATAGCGGACGCGGACGCCACGGAGATCTCGCAGCTCCAGACCTCCACCGCCAATTCCAGGGTGGGCATAGACGTGTCCAAGTGGAACGGCGAGATCGACTGGGACCGGGTGAAGAACGCGGGTGTGGAGTTCGCCATCGTCCGGGCGGGGTATCGCGGCTCCACCACGGGGAGCCTGGTGGAGGATTCCTGCTTTGCCGCCAACATGCGGGGCGCGGCTGCCAGCGGCATGCCCGTGGGGGTGTACTTCTTCACCCAGGCGGTGAATGAGGTGGAGGCCGTGGAGGAAGCCTCCGCGGTGCTGCAGCTGATCCGGGAGTACGACCTGGACTACCCTGTGTTCATCGACACGGAGGGGGCAGGGGGGAACGGCCGGGCGGACAACCTGGACGCGGACACCAGGACGGCGGTGTGCGAGGCTTTCTGCCGCACCATCGCCAACGCGGGCTATACGGCGGGGGTCTACGCCAGCCGCAACTGGTACAACAACAACCTCCATGTGGACAAGCTGGAGCACTACTGCATCTGGCTGGCAGAGTACCGGCACACGCCGCTGTACCAGGGGTATTACCATATGTGGCAGTACACCTCCAAGGGCGCGGTGGACGGCATTGCGGGGAACGTGGACATGAACGTGAGCTATCTACAGATTCCTTGAACCGGAGCCCGGGGGATAAGAAGTCAGGATATCAGGATAAAAATCAGGATAAAAGACAGGATAAAAGAGAATCGGATGTAAAGAAGGAGGGGCTTGCGATGGGCAAGATTCAGGTAGAGACATGCGGGATAGAGGGGCTGAAGGTCATTACACCGACGGTTTACGGGGATGAGAGGGGATATTTTTACGAATCCTACCATTATGAGGCGTATAAGGAGGCGGGCATCCCGGAGGTGTTCGTCCAGGACAACCAGTCGGCCTCCAGGAAGGGCGTGCTGCGCGGGCTCCATTTCCAGAAGCGCTTCCCCCAGGACAAGCTGGTGCGGGTGATACGGGGGGAAGTGTACGATGTGGTGGTGGACCTGAGGGAAGGCTCCCCCACCTTCGGAAAGTGGCATGGGGAGCTGCTCTCCCAGGAGAACAGAAAGCAGATGTTCGTGCCCAAGAATTTTGCCCACGGATTTGTAGTCTTGTCGGAATTTGCGGAATTCTGTTATAAATGTACCGATTTCTACCACCCCGACGATGAGGGAGGCATCGCCTACGACGACCCGGATATCGCTGTGGAGTGGCCCATTCCGGAGGGCATGGAACTGATTATGACCGAGAAGGACAGGAACTGGGGCGGCCTGGAGGCGTATAAGAGGCAGATGCATGAAAATCAGTAAAAAAGGCGGGATATTCCTGTTCTCCCTGGCGGGGCTTCTGATGGCGCTGGCCATCCTCATCCACCAGAATCCCGGCCCCAGCGCAGACCCTCAGGAGGAGCTTCTGAAAAAGGCCCTCTCCTGCGGGGTGATCCTCATCGCCTGCCTGGTCTTTGCCAAGTGGTACGAGAAGTTCACCACCATTCCGGTGGAGCTGTACCAGAGCAGGCATCTGATCTGGAAGCTGGCGAAGAACGACTTCAGGAAGCGCTACGCCGGCTCCTCCATGGGGGCGCTGTGGGCCCTGGCCCAGCCGGTGGTGACTGTGGCGATGTATTACATTGTCTTCGACAAGCTCATGGGCGGCGGGGGAAGGGGCGTGGAGGACGTGCCCTTCGTGCTCTTCCTGACGGCGGGGCTGGTGCCCTGGTTCTATTTCAACGAGGCCCTGAACAATGGCACCAACGCTTTGCGGGAGTACGACTATCTGGTGAAGAAGGTGGTGTTCAAGATCAGTATCCTGCCCATCATCAAGGTCATCGCCGCCACCTTCATCCATGTGTTCTTCGTGGCGGTGCTGCTGATCGTGGCGGCGCTCTACGGGTACTATCCCACGGTCTATACCACGCAGATTCTCTATTACAGCGCCTGCCTGTTCGTGTTCGTGCTGGCCCTGTGCTATGCCACCTGCGCCGTGGTGGTCTTCTTCAAGGACCTGACCCAGATCATAGGCATCGCCCTGCAGATTGGGATCTGGGCCACGCCTATTTTGTGGAACATCGATTCCGCGCCCGGGGAGTGGGTGGTGGTCCTGAAGCTGAACCCGCTGGTATATATCGTGAACGGATACCGCAGCGCCATCTATGAGAGGAGCTGGTTCTTCGAGGACTTCTTCTCCACCATGTATTTCTGGATCGTCACGGTGGTGCTGTTCGGGATCGGCGTGGCGGTGTTCAAGCGGCTGAAGCCGCATTTCGCGGATGTGCTGTAGGCGGCCGGAGGACGGACAGGGCAACGGGGGTAACATGGGAAATCAAGAGAGCAAGATACAGGTGCGGGAGGTAGGGCTCCCCGCCATAGAGATCAGGGACCTGGTGAAGGTGTACAAGCTGTACGACAGGGCCAGGGACCGGGTGAAGGACGCCTTCGGCCTAAGCAGGCATAAGGCCCAGAAGCGCCACTACGCCCTGAACGGAGTGAACCTCTGCATCCGCAAGGGGGAGACCGTGGGCATCATCGGCACCAACGGCTCGGGGAAGTCCACCATCCTGAAGATCATCACGGGAGTGCTGAGCCCCACCTCCGGCCAGGTGAAGGTGGACGGGCGCATCTCCGCCCTCCTGGAGCTGGGCGCGGGCTTCAACCAGGAGTACAATGGCATAGAGAACGTGTACTTGAACGGCACCATGATGGGCTTCACCGACAGGGAGATCGACGCCAAGCTCCCGGACATCCTGGAATTCGCCGATATCGGGGACTATGTGAACCAGCCGGTGAAGACCTACTCCAGCGGCATGTTCGTGCGCCTGGCCTTTGCGGTGGCCATCAACATCGAGCCGGAGATCCTGATCGTGGACGAGGCGCTGTCCGTGGGGGACGTGTTCTTCCAGGCCAAGTGCTACCACAAATTCGAGGAATTCAAGAAGATGGGCAAGACCATCGTCTTCGTCAGCCACGACCTGAGCGTGATCAGCAAATACTGCGACAGGGTGTTCCTGCTGAACAAGGGCACGCTTCTGGGGGAGGGCTCCCCCAAGGAGATGATAGACGCCTATAAGCGGGTGCTGGTGGGACAGTATGAGCTTCCGGAAGAGAATCCCGGGGAGGAGGGGCAGGCGGCCCTGGAGGAGGGCGCGCCGAAAGCCGGGGAGGCGGTGAACCCGGACGTGCAGGAGTACGGCACCGGGCAGGCCCGGATCCTGGAGTATTATCTGACGGATGAGCGGGGGGTGCGGGCCCTGGCGATCCTGAAGGGCAGCGAGTTCACCCTGCACATGCGGGTGCGGTTCCAGGCCCATGTGCCTGCCCCGATCTTCGCCTTTTCCTTCAAGGACGCCCTGGGCACGGAGATCACAGGGACGAATACCATGATCGAAAAGTCCTTTCTGGAGAGCGGGGAGCCGGGGCAGGTGAAGGACATCGCATTCACCCAGAAGATGAGCCTCCAGGGCGGGGAGTACCTGCTGTCCCTGGGGGTCACGGGCTATGAGGGGGACAGGTTCCAGGTGTACCACAGGCTCTATGACGTGCTGGATGTGACAGTAGTGTCAGATAAGGACACGGTGGGATACTATGACATGGATTCCAGAGTGACGGTGACGGATGCACCGGAGGCAGCGGACCCTCCGGGAGCCGGTTGAAGAGAAATGGCGGGGACATGGCAGAGAAAAGGATAGAAGAGATCGGAAAAGTAAAGCTGGATTACAGCCGGTATCCCGGGGAGGATTTCTACAGCGAGGGGGCCATGGAGGACGAGCTGCTGGACATCGCGAAAAGCAGGACGGCCGCGGAGTACGAGCGCATCATCGAGGAGCGCAGGGTCTGGCCCATCCTGTACCACCTCTCCCCCCTGCGGGAGAACATCGTGGACTGGATCCCCATGGACAAAGACGCGAAGGTGCTGGAGGTGGGCAGCGGCTGCGGCGCGATCACGGGGGCGCTGTCCAGGAAGGCGGGGACAGTGACCTGCCTGGAGCTGTCCAGAAAGCGCAGCCTGATCAATGCCTACAGGCACAGGGAGTGCGGCAATGTCACGATCCGGGTGGGGAACTTCAGGGACATCGAGCCGGAGCTGCCTGCGGATTTCGACTACATCTGCCTGATAGGGGTCTTTGAGTACGGCCAGGCCTACATGGGCGGGGACAGGCCCTATGAGGACTATCTGAAAAGGCTCATGGCCCATCTGGCCCCGGGGGGCAGGATCGTCATCGCCATAGAGAACCGGTACGGGCTGAAATATTTCGCGGGCTGCAGGGAGGATCATCTGGGCACTTATTTCTCCGGCATCGAGAACTACGCCTCGGGTGGGGACGTGCGCACCTTCGGCAGGGGCGGGCTGGAGAGCATCTTCGGACGCTGCGGCGCAGGGGAGTGGCATTTCTATTATCCCTACCCGGATTACAAGTTCATGACCTCCCTGTACAGCGACGATTATCTCCCGAAAAAAGGGGAGCTGTTCAACAATAAACGGAATTTCGACAGGTCCAGGATGCAGCTCTTCAACGAAAAGAACGCCTTTGACGGGCTGGTGGAGGAGGGGCTGTTCCCGGTGTTCTCCAATTCCTACCTGGCGGTGATCGGGGAGGGGTTCGACACGAAGTTCGTGAAGTATTCCAATGACCGGGCCCCGGAGTACGCCATCCGCACGGAGATTTCAGAGAGCCGGGAGGCTTCCGGGGACAGGGGGCTTACGGTGAGGAAATCCCCCATGACCCGGGCTGCCGCCGCCCATGTCAGGGGGATGGAGGCGGCCTATGAGAGCCTGACGGAGCGGTACCGGGGCGGGCGGCTCTCCGTCAATGCCTGTGAGCTGGCGGAGACGGAAGGGACAGTGGAGGCTAGGTTCGAGTACGTGGAGGGCGTGCCCCTTCTGGAGGTGATGGACGGATGCCTGGAGCGGGGGGACACGGAGGCCTTCCGCAGGCTCTTTCGGCAGTTCGCGGAGCGGGTGGGCTACAACAGCGACTACCCGGCCTCTGACTTCGACCTTGTCTTCGGGAATGTGCTCATCCGGCCCCGGCCGGGGAAGGACGGGGGGCTGGAGGGCTTTCTGGAGGGAGAGTGGACGCTGATCGACTATGAGTGGACCTTCGGCAAGCCCATGGACACCAGGAGGCTGGCCTTCCGGGCGGCCTACTGGTATCTGCTGGAGGACGAGAGGCGCAACAAAATCGGCCTGGACTGGATCTTGCGGGAATGCGCCATGACGGAGAAGGACGTGAAGGAGTTCTGGGAGGAGGAGGGGGAGTTCCAGCGGTTCGTCACGGGGAACCGCTGCTCCATGGCGGAGATGCGGGAGAAGATCGGCTGCGCCATCATGAATCCCCAGGACTGGCTGGACAGATATCAGGACTCCGAGGACGTGAACCGGGTCCAGATCTACGAGGACAGGGGACAGGGCTACAGCGAGGAGGACTCCTATTTCGTCAGGGACGCCTATCAGGGGGACTGGCTGATAGAGCTGGAGCTTCAGGTGTCGGGGGAGGTGGAGATGCTGCGGATCGATCCGGGGATGTATCCCTGTATGGTGAAGATTGCGGAGATGACCTTCAACGGCGAGGCGGTGCCCCTGCACAAGCGGAAGCTCCTGTACGCCAACGGGCGGATCGTGAAGCCGCCCCGGGGGAAGGGGGCGAAGGATGAGAGGGACTGCCCCAGCATCGTCTTCCCCACGGAGGACCCGAACATCAACATCGGCCTGAAGGAGCTGAAGCGCCGGGAGGAGAACCTGCTCCGGGCCAGGATAGAAATCGTGCGGATGCCCCTGGCCATGGCCCGGGATCTGACGTAACGTTCCACAGCCCGGAGGTTTTGCATGGAAGTGAGGGAGAGTATGGAAGAGATGGATTTCAGAGAGGCCTATGAGCGGGAGCATTTGAAATGCGCCGACCTGGCGGGCCGGATCGCCGACCTGGAGGCGAAGAACGAGGAGCTGGAGTGGAAGCTGAACCGCATCAAGAATAATCCCCTCTGGAAAGCCAGCAGGCCCGCCAGGGACGTGCTGCACTGGATCATCCGCCAGCGGGACAGGCTGAGGAACTGTGGCGGCCCCAGGGGCGTGCTGCAAAAGCTCTCCTACAAGAAGCGGGAGCGCCAGGCCATGAAGCAGTTCGGCACCGAGAGCTTCCCCTCCCCGGAGCAGGCGGCGGCAGAGCGTGAGGCCCTGTTCCCCCGGATGGTGAAGGTCAGCATCCTGGTGCCCCTGTGGAACAATCCCGAACAGTACCAGAGGGAAATGCTGGATTCCGTCATGGCCCAGACCTATCAGAACTGGGAGCTGTGCCTGGCGGACGGTTCCGACGAGGCCCACGGCTATATCGGGGAAATCTGCCGGGAATACGCGGAAAAATCCGGCGGCAGGATCCGATACCGGCATCTGGATAAGAACGGCGGCATCGCGGGCAATACCAACGCCTGTCTGCAGATGGCCACGGGAGAGTATCTGGGCCTGCTGGACCAGGACGACCTGCTCCACCCCAGCACGCTCTACGAGTATGTGAGGGCTATCAATGAACAGGATGCGGATTATCTGTATTGCGATGAGACCACCTTTAAGGGGGACGACATCAACCGCATGCTGACCATGCACTTCAAGCCGGACTACGCCCCGGACAATCTCCGGGCCAACAACTACATCTGCCATTTCAGCGTCTTCTCCAGGAAGCTCCTGGACGGGGAGGAGCTGTTTCGGCCCAAATTCGACGGCAGCCAGGACCACGACATGATCCTGCGGCTCACGGACAACGCGGAGAGGATCGTCCATGTGCCCAGGCTCCTGTACTACTGGCGGAGCCATGCGGGCAGCGTGGCGGCGGGAATCGACGCCAAGCCCTACGCCATCGAGGCGGCCAAGGGGGCGGTGGCGGAGCACCTTGGGAAGCATGGCTATGAGCACTTTAAGATCGAGAGCACCAGGGCCTTCGAGACCATCTTCCGCATCCGCTACAATATTATCGGCACGCCGAAGATTTCCATCGTCATCCCCAACAAAGACCATGGGTCAGACCTGCGCCGGTGCGTCACCTCCATCCTGGAGAAATCCACCTATGACAACTATGAGATCGTCATCGTGGAGAACAACAGCGAAACCAGTGAAATCAGGGAATACTACAGCCGGCTGCTGGGGCATGGCTGCGATGTTCCGACAGAGCCCGGCGATGCCGGCCAGAAGTCCCATTCGGAGACGCACACAGAAAAAGAGAGGATAAGCGGGTCCAGGCAGGAAGAGGAAAGCAATCCCCAATCTCTGCGGAGGGATGGCCGATTGCCAGATAGGGAGACATTGCGCAGCCGGGACGGAAAAATCGCGATCGTCACATACAGAGGGGAATTCAACTATTCTGCCATCAATAACCTGGGCGTGGAGCAGTCGTCAGGCGAATATATACTGTTGCTGAACAACGACACGGAAGTCATCACCGTCAACTGGATGGAGGAGCTTCTGATGTACGCCCAGCGGGCCGACGTGGGGGCCGTGGGGGCCAAGCTCTACTATCCGGACAAGACCATCCAGCACGCCGGGGTGGTGATCGGGCTGGGGGCCCACCGGACGGCGGGGCATACCCATTACAGGCAGCACCGCCAGAACCTGGGCTACATGGGGCGGCTGTGCTATGCCCAGGACGTGACCGCTGTGACAGGGGCCTGCCTGCTGGTGAAAAAGGAACTGTACCTGGCGGCGGGAGGCCTGGACGAGGACTTCGCGGTGTCCCTGAACGATGTGGACTTCTGCCTGAAGCTGCGCCGGATGGGGCTCCTGAACGTCTTCACCCCCTTCGCGGAGCTGTTCCACTATGAATCCGCCTCCAGAGGCCTGGACGATACCGGAGAGCGGGCGGAGCGCTACAATCGGGAATCGGCTCGGTTCCGGGAAAAGTGGAAGAAGGAGCTGGAGGCGGGCGACCCCTATTACAACCCCAATTTCTCTCTGGACAGGAGCGATTATTCGCTGAAGGTGGGATAAGATGCTTTTTAACTCGGTGATATTCATTACGGCGTTCCTTCCGCTGGCGCTTCTGGGGTGGTTCCTGCTCCAGAAGCTGGAGAATCCGGCCTGGGCTAAGGCATTCCTCATCGGGATGTCGTTCTGGTTCTACGGCTATTATAATGTGAGCTACCTGTGGATCCTGCTGGTGAGCCTTGCGGGGAATTATGCCTTCAGCTTCCTGCTCCGCAGGATCCGCGGCGGGGGCTTCCGCAGGGGGCTTTTCGTCTGCGGCGTCCTGGGGAATCTGGGCCTGCTGTTTTATTTTAAATACTTCAACTTCTTCATCGACAACTGCAATTTCCTCCTGCACACGGATATCAGGCTGGAAAAAATCGCCCTGCCCCTTGGCATCAGCTTCTTCACCTTCCAGCAGATGTCCTTCCTCATCGAGAGATACCGGGGGAACGCCCCCCATTACCCTCTTCTGGACTATGTGTTCTTCGTGAGCTTCTTCCCCCAGCTGATCGCGGGCCCCATCGTGCTCCACAGCGAGCTGGTGCCCCAGCTGCAGGGCAGACAGAACAGGCGCTTCTCCCCGGAGGGCTTCTACGACGGGGCCACCCTGTTCATCCTGGGCCTGGCGAAGAAGGTGCTGCTTGCGGACTCGCTGGCCGTGCTGGTGAACGCGGAGTATGACAACATCGCCATGCTGGATACCCCTACGGCATGGATTGTCATCGTATGGTATATGATGGAACTGTATTTCGATTTCAGCGGCTACTGCGACATGGCCAGAGGCATCGCGGCAATGTTCGGCTTCCGGCTTCCGGAGAATTTCGACTCTCCCTTCAAGGCGGCCTCTGTCCGGGAATTCTGGCGCAGATGGCATATGACCCTGTCCCGCTTCCTGTCCCAGTATGTGTACCTGCCGCTGGGCGGGAACCGGAAGGGGAAGAGGCGGCAGATCCTGAACCTGCTGGCGGTGTTCCTGGTCAGCGGGCTGTGGCACGGGGCCAACTGGACATTCGTCCTCTGGGGGCTGATGCACGGCCTGGCGGCGGCCTTTGAGACCGCCTTTCCCCGGGCGCGCTTTCGGCATGAATGGATGAACCGGGCGGCCACGGCGGTATTCGTCACCCTGTCCTTCTCCGTCTTCCGCAGCGACTCGCTGGAGTCCGCGGCGCTTCTGTGGCGCAAGCTGTTCACCGCGGGCAGCCAGGGGAAGCTGCTGGGGGTGTGCAATACGCTGGTCTTCCCGGAGAACTACGCGCTGCGCAAGCTCCTGGACATGGCTGCGCCGGGGCTGACCAACGGGCTGTTCCTGTCCTGCTTCCTGCTGCTCACGGCGGTGGGCGCAGCGCTGCTGGCGGGAGGGAAGGCAGAGGCCTGGATCGAAAAAAAGGGGCATACCCTGGGCGGCGCGTTCTGCCTGGCCACCCTCTTCACCTGGGCCTTCCTCTCCCTGTCCCAGGTGAGCGTGTTCCTGTATTTTAATTTCTGAGTGAAGAGATGTGCGCCGAAGAGACTTTACGCAATTGCCGGTCACGGCAATTTAAGAGCCATCGCGCAGCGAGTAAAGTCCCGAAGGCGCACGAGAGGAAATTTTATGAGAGCCCTTCCGAATAAAATTTGCTCTCAAAAGTGTGCGCCGAAGAGACTTTACTCTTTAGAGCCATCGCGCAGCGATTTTAAATAGGAGGTGATGGGATGGACGGAAACAGGAAGAAGGGGCTCAGGCGCCTCCTTCTCTTCATCGCGGCGGAATTTCTCCTGGTGGCCCTGATCGTCTGGCTGTTCGACCCTTTCTACCAGTACCACAGCCCCTTCTTCGGCATGGAGGCCGTGCTCAACGACAGGGACAACCAGATGCCGGGCACAGTCCGGAACTTCTCCTATGACAGCGTGCTGATGGGCTCCTCCGTGGCGGAGAACTTCGACAGCTCCTTCCTGGACGGGACATACGGCTGCAGGACGCTGAAGATCATCCGCGCCTCGGGCTCCGTGGCGGATCTCCTCTATTATCTGGAAATGGCCCAGGAAAGGGGGGAGCTGCGGAACGTGTTCTGGTGCCTGGACATCCCGGCCCTGGAGGCTTCCACGGAGGTGACGCTCAGGGGCGGCGACACGCCGGGCTACCTCCACACGGCAAGCATCCTGGACGACCTGCCCTATCTCTTCAATAAAGAGATCCTGCTGGAGCGCATACCGGCCATGCTGGCCTATTCCCACGCGGGCATCAATACCGGCGGACATGCCTACGACTGGTCAAGGGGCAAGGAATTCGGCGCCGCCCAGGCCATGCGGGCCTATGACCGGGCGGGCATCGTGCTGGAGGGGGAGCCCCCGGACAGGGATTTCTCTGACAAAAAGGGCCTGATCGGGGACAATGTGGCGCTCCTGACAGAGCAGGTGTCATCCCATCCGGAGACCACCTACCGTTTCCTGATTCCCCCCTTCTCCATGCTGTGGTGGGACTGCGCCTACGTGAACGGGGAGCTGGAGGAGCGGTTCTATGCCCTGGACAGCGCCGTGACCGCACTGCTTCGCTTTGAGAACGTGGAGGTGTACTGCTTCCAGCAGGAAGACTGGATTGTCTGCGACCTGGACAATTACATGGACATGGTGCACTACGGCCCTGAAGTCAACCAGTACATGCTGGAGCGGATGGCCGCCTGCGGGAACCGGGTGGAGCCTGAGGACTGGGAGGCCGTGCTGGCGCAGCTGCGGGAGCTGGCACGGCGGATTTCCCAGGAGGAAATCTACCGCTATTATCCTTAAGTCTTGCTTCCTGTTCTGTTCCGTGATAAAATAAATCGGAAGGCTTTCGATGGATTGGAAGTAGGGGAGACCGCACATGGATATCAGAGATTATGAAAAGATATTAGATGCCATACCGAATACAGGAATCTATGTCATCCGGGAGGATAACCACGAAATTCTATATTTTAACGAACGTATCCGCAGGATGGCTCCCAATGTGGAGAAGGGGACGGCCTGCGACAGGATGTGGGCGAACTCCTGCTCCAACTGTCCGCTGCTGCACATGGGCCAGAGGCAGGAGGGCAAATCCATCATCAGCGACAATGCGCTTGGCACGGTGGACATGGAGGCCAGGCGCATGCAGTGGGAGGGCGGCATCCCGGCCCTGGTCATCACGCTGACCCCCCACATGGACGAATTCAGCTATGTCTACCGCAAGATCCTGCGGGTGAACCTGAGCCGCAACAGCTATGAGGTAGTGAAGTCGGGCGCGGAGGAATGGGCCATAGACAGCAAGAAGGAGAGCTTCACGGAATGGCTGGAGCAGTTCAAGAAAAAGGGCACCATCCATCCGGACGACCTGGACCGGTTCCTGAGCTTCACCCACCTGGAGTACCTGAAAAGCGTGCTGCAGACCGGGCGCAAGCACCTGACCTGCAGCTACCGGCGCAGCTCCCCGGGAGGCTACCGCTGGAACCTGCTGGAGGTGACCCCGGATTCGGGATATACGGACGGGAACCAGACCGTCCTGATCTATATCAAGGATGTACAGGACATGCTCAAGGAGAGCCTGGAGCTGGATGAGACCAGCGTGCGCCTCCAGGAGGTCACCCGGACGCTGGGAGAGCAGAACCTGGGGATATATACCATCGATTTGAAGGACGGGAACGTGAACCTGGTGCGGGAGGGCGGATACAGCCAGGAGGGCTGGAGCTCCCAGACGCTGATGTGGGACGTGGTTCTGCAGTCCCGCCTGATGCACCAGATCCATCCGGAGAACCGGGAGATGTTCCGGCAGAAGTTCTCCCTGGAGGGCCTGATCCAGGCCAGGGACACGGGAATGCATAAGCTGGATATGCTGTGCCAGTGGCAGGCGGGGGGAAGATACCGGTATGTGGCCGTGATCGCGTATTTCGGCAGGAACCAGGGCACCAGGAACTATACGGTCCTGGCGCTGCAGGATGTGGATAAGCGGGTGCGGCAGGAGCAGACACTCTCCCAGCGGGATATGCAGATGGCCGCTATCCTGAAGTCCCGTTTCCACGTGATGACCACGATCCACCTGGAGAGCGACCAGTGCGAGCGGTTCTGGCTCAACGAGAGCGCCCAGCCCCAGAACGGGGGAGCGGGGAAATACACCCATTACTACCAACGGGCCCTGGAGGGTTCCGTGGTTCCCGAGGATATGGATAAATTCCGGAAATACATGAGCCCGGAGCATATGCGCAGCCAGGCGGCGAAGACCCAGGACTATTCGGAGGAGATCTGCAGCTACCGCCTCAAGGGCCCCAGGGAGCAGTGGCTGGAGCAGCATGTGACCTATATCCGCAGAGACGACAATGTTTTAGTAAATGTCCTGGGGCGTGACATCACCAAAGAGAAGCTGGAGGAACAGAAGCGCCAGAAGCTGGAGGAGGAGCAGGCCGGCATCATCCAGAGCCTGAGCAGCATGTTCTTCGCCACCTACTACGGGGATCTGGAGCAGAACCAGATGCGGGGCATGAGCCAGCTGGAGGACGTGCGGAAGCTTTTGGAGGACCGGACGGACTATGACGAGGCCCTGCGGGTCTATGCGGACACCTTTGTCCATCCGGAGGACCGGGCCGACTATCTCTACACCATGAGCAGCAGGAACCTGCGCCAGGTCCTGAAGAAGGAGCAGCCCTTCGTGACCTTCGCCTACCGCAAGATGCCGGAGGAGACGGACACCGACGGGGACGACTTCGGCTGGATCCGGGCCACTGCGGTGATGGCCCGCACCGATGAGGAGGGCAAGGCCAGCGGCATCGTCTACGCGGCCCAGGACGTGACGGAGAGCAAGCGCAAGGAGATGCGGGAGCAGCGCGCCATCCAGGCGGCCTGCCAGGCGGCCAACCACGCCAATGCCTCCAAGAGCGAATTCCTCTCCCGGATGAGCCATGACATCCGCACGCCCATGAACGGCATCATAGGAATGACCAGGATCGCCTCGGAGAATGTGGAGGACAAGGAGAAGCTGCGGGACTGCCTGGGGAAGATCACCGCCTCCGGCAACAGCCTCCTTTTTCTGGTGAATGAAATATTGGATATGAGCGAACTGGAAACCGGCAATGTGGACCTGGTGGCGGACGAATTCGAAATCTCCCGGCTGGTGGGGGACGTGTCCGCGTCACTCCAGGGCCAGGTGGAGGAAAAGGGGCTGGAGCTGAAGGTCTCCTCCCGGGTGGAGCATGAGGACGTGACGGGGGACAAGGGGCGCATCAGCCAGGTGTTCTCCAACATTCTGGGCAACTCCGTCAAGTTCACCCCGCCCGGCGGTCACATCGGCCTGACAGTGATAGAGCGGGAGGTGAAGAAGTATGGCTGCTGCTTCTATGACTTCATCTTCGAGGACGACGGCATCGGCATGGCGGAGGAGTTCCTGCCCCATATCTACGAACCCTTCAGCCGGGCCGAGGATTCCCGGATCAGTAAGACCGAGGGGACGGGGCTGGGGATGACGATCGCCCAGAACATCGTGCGCATGATGGGCGGCTTCATCAAGGTGGAGAGCGCTTTGGGCAAGGGAACCAAAGTCACGGTGACATTGCTGCTGAAGCTCCGGGGGAATTTGGGGGCCGTGGCGGATCCGGCCCGGGAGGCGGAGGAAGATTCCGCAGACGCACGGTTCGCGGACAGGAGGATCCTGCTGGTGGAGGACAATGTGATCAACCAGGAGATCGCCATGGAGATCATTGGGGCCACCGGGGCGGCAGTGGAATGCGCCCCCAACGGCAGGAAGGCCCTGGAGCGCTTCGAGGCCATGCCGGAGGGGTATTTCGACATGCTGCTGATGGACATCCAGATGCCTGTCATGAACGGCTATGAGGCCACCAGGGCCATACGCAAGCTTCCCCGCAGGGACGCGCTGTCCATCCCCATCATCGCCCTGTCCGCCAACGCCTTTGCGGAAGACGTCGCCGTAGGCAGGGAGGCCGGGATGAACGAGCATATGGCAAAGCCCCTGGACATCGCCCAGCTCACGGCCGTCATGAGCCGCTGGATGGGGGTGTAGGAATTTTCAGGACAATAGAATTCTGTCCTTGAATTCTATTGTATGTGTGCATCATGTTGCTGTGAGCGGCGAAGCAGTGGACAGCAACAATTTTGCGGATAATGGTCTGGTATAGTCCGGAGATATATGGTAAGATATGGATAGGAATGCTATCTGCAGGAGGCGCAGAATGCAGATGCAGGGAGGGATCCCGAGATCGTGAAAAGCTGCGCGGAAGAGAGGAGAAGCGAAATGAGCTATATGGACGACTTTAATTTCTGGCTGGAGGACGACTATTTCGACCAGGACACCAAGGATGAGCTGCTGGCCATCCGCAATGACCAGAAGGAGATCGAGGAGAGATTCTACAAGGAGCTGGAGTTCGGCACGGGCGGCCTGCGTGGCGTGATCGGGGCCGGAACCAACCGCATGAACGTCTACACGGTCCGCAAGGCCACCCAGGGGCTGGCCAATTTCATCCTGAAGAAGGGCACCCAGGGGAAGGGCGTTGCCATCGCCTATGATTCCAGGCGCATGTCCCCGGAGTTCGCCGATGTGGCGGCGCTGTGCCTGGCGGCCAACGGGATCAAGGCCTATGTGTTCGATGCCCTCCGCCCCACGCCGGAGCTTTCCTTTGCCCTGCGCACCCTGGGGTGCACGGCAGGCATCGTGGTGACGGCCAGCCACAACCCGCCGGAGTACAATGGCTACAAGGTGTACTGGGAGGACGGCGCACAGGTCACCGCTCCCTTCGATAAACAGATCATCGAGGAAGTCCAGGCCATCAAGGACTATCATACCGTGAAGACCATGGACAGGGCGGAGGCCATGGAAAAGGGCCTGTACCAGGTCATCGGCAAAGAAATCGACGATGCCTACATGGCGGAGCTGAAGAAGCAGATCATCCACCCGGAGGTCATCGAAGCGGTGGCCGACGATATCAAGATTGTGTACACGCCCCTGTGCGGCACGGGCAATGTCCCCGCCAGGCGCATACTGTCGGAGCTGGGCTTCAAGCATGTGTACGTGGTGCCGGAGCAGGAGAACCCGGATCCCAACTTCACCACATTGGAGTACCCCAACCCCGAGGATCCCAAGGCCTTCACCTACGCCCTGCGGCTGGCCAAAGAGAAGGACGCGGACATCGTCCTGGCCACAGACCCGGATGCGGACCGTCTGGGCGTATACGCAAAGGATTCCAGGACCGGGGAGTACGTGTCCTTCACCGGAAATATGTCCGGCATGCTGATTGCGGAATACATCCTGCGGGAGCGCACAGCCACCAAGACCATGCCCGAGAACCCCGCTCTGGTGACCACCATCGTCACCACCAATATGACCAAGCCCATTACGAACGCTTACGGCGTCAAGCTTATCGAGGTGCTCACGGGATTCAAGTTCATCGGCGAGCAGATCAAGCTCTTCGAGCAGACCGGCAGCAACCACTACGTGTTCGGCCTGGAGGAGAGCTACGGCTGCCTTGCGGGGACCCATGCCAGGGACAAGGACGCCATCGTGGCGGTGATGTGCCTATGCGAGGTGGCGGCCTACTGCAAGAAGCAGGGCAAGACCCTCTGGGACATGATGCTGGATACCTACGAGAAGTACGGCTATTACAAGGAGTCCCAGTACACCATCACCTTAAAGGGCATCGATGGCTCCAGGCAGATCGCGGAGATCATGGAAAAGCTGCGCCAGAATCCGCCCAAGTCCTTCGGCAGCCACCAGGTGCTGAAGTTCAGGGATTACCAGACGGACAGGATCGTGGACATGGCTACCGGCGCGGAGGGAAAGACCGGGCTGCCGAAGTCCAACGTACTGTATTTCGAACTCCCGGACGACGCATGGTGCTGCGCACGGCCCTCGGGCACGGAGCCCAAGATCAAGTTCTACATGGGCGTGAAGGGGACGAGCTTGGAGGACGCCCAGGCGAAGCTGGAGACGCTGACGGAGGACCTGAAGGCTGTGCTGTAAGGGGCATTGCCCGGAAATGCGCTGTAGGAAATATAAATACATGGAATACAGATAATGGGATGGGCAGGGGGCCAGGGCTTCCTGCCTGTTCTCTATCCGGGGCCATAGGGAGAAAAGGTTGTTTTTTGGAGGAGCGTATGAAAAAAAGAGTGGTAATCATACTGGTAGTGGCCAGCTGTCTCCTGGCGGTGGGGCTGTTCGTGGTAAGCCCGTTCACCTTCAGCACGGGCATCTATGTCGATGCAGGAGAACCCATCATCGTCTTTGACGAAGGCTCAGCGGGGCCTGTGGTCATGCGGGGGCGGACGGGGAACTACCGGACGGGGGACAGGATTCTCATCCTCCATGACGGCACCATGATGCTCAGCTATCCGGCCCAGATGAACGTGTACTTCAGCCTCCGCCTGAAGAAGGGGAAGGCCGGTGACGTGCCGGAATCCGTGCTGGACTCGCTGGAGGAGATGGGATGGCTCCCGGGAGGTGCGCTTGGGCAGAATCAATAAGGCGAATCTGAAAAAGACCATCTATTATATGAAGCGCAACGGCATCCGCAGGACATGGTACGCCGTCCTGGAGAGGCTGGAGGAGAGGAAGCGCCCTCCCTATGTGTGGACGCCTCCCGCGGACCGGGAGCTGGAGGCACAGCGCCGGGGATGGCAGCGGCAGGGCCTGTGCGCCAGGTTCAGCATACTGGTGCCCACATACAGGACGAAGCCGGAATACCTGAAGGAGCTGGTGGAATCCCTCCGCTGCCAGACCTATCCCGGCTGGGAGCTGATTCTGGCGGACGCCACGGAGGATTGCAGCGTGGAGCGGGCGCTGCGGGACATGACAGAGCCCGGCCAGGTGGATTTTGAGGGGGGCGGACAGGGGACCGGAGACCTGACGGATGCCCCCGGCAGGAGCGCGGGAGATGCCGCCCCGGGTATTTCCGCGGAGCCTGGGCCGGAGGATGCGCTTCCCGGCTTTCACAGCGGGCGGATCCGCTATATCCGCCTGGAGCGGAATGAAGGCATCGCAGGGAACACGAACCAGGCCCTTCCCCATGCCGCAGGGGATTACATCGGGCTGCTGGATCATGACGATGTCCTCACACCGGACGCCCTCTACGAGATGGCGGCGGCGATCGGACAGGCGCAGGAGAGGGGGACCGCGCCCGCGCTCCTCTATTCCGATGAAGACAAATGCAATGGGGACAGGACGGAATATTTTGAGCCCCACCGGAAGGAGGACTTTAATTTCGACCTGCTTCTGAGCAATAATTACATCTGCCATTTCCTGGTGATGGAGCGGGCGCTGATGCAGGAGCTGGGATTCCGTTCAGAATATGACGGCGCACAGGACTTCGACCTGGTGCTGCGGGCGGTGGCCGGACTTAAGGGAAGGGAGGAGGCCATCCTCCACATCCCCAGGGTGCTCTACCACTGGAGATGCCACCCCGGCTCCACCGCGGAGAACCCGGAGAGCAAGCGCCACGCCTATGAGGCCGGGCGCAGGGCGGTGCAGGATTTCGCGGACAGGCAGGGCTGGGCGGCAAAAGCGGTGGACACGGCCCATGTGGGCTTCTATGCCCTGCGGTATGGGGACGGCCCCCTGGTAAGCGGCAGGCCCAATGCAGGCGGCGGCCCCCGCACAAGCGGCAGCCCTTATGCGGGCGGCGGCTCCAATGTAGGCGAAAGCGCCTCTGCAGGCGGCAGCATTTTTGACAGCCGGACGGATGTAGGGGCCATAGCGGGCAGGATTGTCCACAGCGGCAGGGTGGCGGGCGGCCGCCTGGCGGAAGCGGGGGAGCATGTGAGCGCCGCTCTGCCCGGAACGGAAGGGAGCGGCACAGGGCCGGTGCAGGCCGGGGAAGTCCTGTACCGGAACCTGCCGATTCATTACAGCGGCTACCTCCACCGGGCGGTTCTGCCCCAGGATGCCGCTGCGGCGGATATCCGGAACATCCGGGTGCGCCCGGAGTGCCGGGAGCTGTTTTCGCAGGTGACGGGAGTCCCTTACCGGACGGCGCCGGGGACCGACAGGTTCGACGCCTCCACCCTGCCCGAGGGGTGCGACATGGGCAAGCGGGTGGAGGTCTACGGGGTGCAGGCCACTATGAGCCGGGCCCTGCGGGAGGCCGGGTACAGGATCCTGTACCTGCCGGAAAGAAGCTATGACGTGGAGGCCTGACGGGCAGGCCGGGCGGGCCCCATGCCTGCCATCCTTTGAAAATCAGCATATACCGAGAGAAAGGAGAGCGCATATGCAAAAATATATCATGGCCCTGGACCAGGGCACCACAAGCTCCAGGTGCATTTTGTTCGACAAGGCGGGGAGCATCCATTCCATGTCCCAGAAGGAATTCACGCAAATTTATCCCAAGCCCGGCTGGGTGGAGCACAATCCAAAGGAGATCTGGTCCACCCAGCTTTCGGTGGCCGCGGAATGCATGGCCATGGCCGGCGTGGAGGCGGAGCAGATAGCCGCCATCGGCATCACGAACCAGCGGGAGACTACAATCTTGTGGGACAGAAATACCGGAGAGCCGGTATACAATGCCATCGTATGGCAGTGCCGCCGCACCTCGGACATGATCGAGGGGCTGAAGGAGGACGGCTTCAACGAGAAAATCCGGGAGAAGACCGGCCTGGTGCCGGACGCCTATTTCAGCGCCTCCAAGATTGCCTGGATTCTGGAGCATGTGCCCGGGGCCAGGGAAAGGGCGGAAAAAGGGGAGCTGCTCTTCGGCACGGTGGACACCTGGCTCATCTGGAATCTGACAAAGGGTGCGGTGCATGTGACGGACTATACCAATGCTTCCCGCACCATGCTGTTCGACATCCACAGGCTGGTCTGGGACGAGAAGATTATGGAGCGGTTCCGCATTCCGGCCAAAATCCTGCCCCAGGTTCGGCCCTCCAGTTGCGTCTATGGGCATACGGACGCCTCCGTGCTGGGCGGACGGATCGCCATCGCGGGCGCGGCAGGGGATCAGCAGGCGGCCCTGTTCGGCCAGTGCTGCTTCCAGCGGGGTGAGGTAAAGAATACCTATGGCACAGGCTGTTTCCTGCTGATGAACACCGGAAAGGACGCCATCGCCTCGAGGTCAGGGCTGCTGACCACCATCGCTGCCGGAACCTGTGAAGAGCCGGAGTACGCGCTGGAGGGCAGCGTGTTCGTGGCGGGAGCGGGCGTCCAGTGGCTGCGGGACAGCATGCGCATGCTGAAAAGCGCCGCCCAGTCCGAGCAGTACTGCGAAGCGGTGGAGGATACCGCCGGGGTCTACCTGGTGCCTGCCTTTGCAGGGTTAGGGGCGCCTTACTGGAACCAGTACGCCAGGGGCACCGTGGTGGGGCTGACCAGGGGCTGCACGAAGGAGCACTTCATCCGCGCCACCCTGGAGTCTGTCGCCTACCAGACCGCGGACGTGCTCCGGGCCATGGAGGAGGACAGCGGTATCCGGCTGAAGGGCCTGAAGGTGGACGGCGGGGCCAGCGCCAACGATTTCCTGATGCAGTTCCAGGCGGACATCGTGGACACCCAGGTTCACAGGCCGGAGTGCATCGAGACCACGGCTTTGGGGGCAGCCTATCTGGCAGGCCTGGCGGTGGGCTACTGGGAGGACAAGGAGGAGATCAGGGCAAACTGGCAGATTGGCAAGGTGTTCTGCCCGTCCATGGAGGAAGAGCGGCGCGGGGAGCTGCTCAAGGGCTGGAAGCGTGCCGTGAAATGCGCCCTCATGTGGGCGAAGGACACGGAATGAAGGACATGGACGGATTGCCCAAGGAAGGCCCTGACGGATTTGGCATGGCAATGGATGAAGGAAACGAAAAAGGTGACAGAAAATGCAGCTGCGGCCATGGCGGCTGCGTTTTTTGCTTGTAATGGGAGAGAAATGTGGTAAAATATTGAAAAGGAAGGACATCATGTCAACTTCTGAATTCCAGGCGCACAGAAGCGCACGGGATTGTATACGCCGGAGCGCACGAAATCATGGCAGATTATTAACATGGAAGAATGGTAAGAAATATTTTAAGAAAGGAAGAGAATGAAATGCTAGTGCAAAAATATAAAGACATGCTGGCAGGAAAATCCGTCATCCGGGAGCTGTCGGAGTTCGCCACGGCCAGAGGCCGGGAAATCGGGTATGAGAACGTGTTCGACTACAGCCTGGGGAACCCTTCCGTGCCCGTGCCCCAGGCATTTACGGACGAGATGATTCATATGCTGACAGACAGGGAGAGCAATGAGCTCCACGGCTACAGCCCCAGCCTGGGCATCACCGGCGTCAGGGAGGCGGTGGCGGCATCCCTTGAGAAGCGGTTCGGCCTGCCCTACCGGAAGGAGCATATCTTCATGGCCTCCGGCGCGGCCGGGGCGCTGGCCCACGCCTTCCGCCTGGTGACGGAGCCGGGGGACGAGATCCTGACCTTCGCCCCCTATTTCCCGGAGTACGGCCCCTACGTGAACCTGACGGGAGCGGTGCTGAAGGTGGTGCCCCCGGACACGGAGAGCTTCCAGATCTATTTCGGGAAATTCGAGGAGATGCTCACCGGGAAGGTGATGGCTGTGCTGATCAACACGCCCAACAATCCTTCCGGCGTGGCCTATTCCGCGGCCACCCTCAGGAAGCTGGCGAATCTCCTGCGGGAGAAATCGGCGGAATACGGGCACACTATATACCTGATTTCGGATGAACCGTATCGTGAAATCGTATTTAGCGGCGTGGAGGCGCCCTGCGTGTCCGCCTTTTACGACGATACCATCATGTGCTATTCCTTCTCCAAGTCCCTGTCCATCCCCGGGGAGCGCATCGGCTATGTGGCGGTGAACCCCAGATGCAGGGACGCGGAGACCATGGTCAACATGTGCGGCCAGATTTCCAGGGGCATCGGGCATAACTGCCCGCCGTCCATCATCCAGCTTGCCGTGGCCAAAGTGCTGGACCGGACGGCGGACTTGAGCGTCTATGAGACCAACATGGAAATCCTCTACAAGGAACTGGTGGATTTGGGCTTTTCCTGCGTGAAGCCCGGCGGGACCTTCTACATCTTCCCCAAAGCCCTGGAGGAGGATGCCAGGGCGTTCTGCCGCAAGGCGCTGGACTATGACCTGGTGCTGGTGCCCGGGGACACCTTCGGCGCGCCGGGATACTTCCGCATGGCCTACTGCATCGCCACCGAAAAGGTAGAGCGGTCGTTAAAGGCCCTGCGGCGGTTCGTGGAGGAGACCTACCGCTAGGGGCAGGAGGACTGGTAACAGCCAGGCCTCCGCAGAACAAACGTGCTGTCATCCGCCGGGTCCTGCACAGCAGACGAATCGGCGCCAGCCAGGAAAGCCGCTGTGCTTCCGGCAGACAGTTGCGCGGAAATAAAATGACAGAATTGTCAGAAAGGCGGGATAATCGTGTATCAGGCAGGACTGATATTGGAGGGCGGCGGCATGAAAGGACTCTACACCGCCGGGGTGATCGATTTTTTCCTGGATAAGGGCATAGAATTTTCCAGTGTGTACGGCGTGTCGGCGGGGGCCTGCAGCATGTGCAGCTATCTCTCGAAGCAGCGGGGGCGGGCCAGGGACGTTTGCATAGACTACCTGGACGACAAAAGGTACTGCAGTCTGTGGAGCCTGCTGACCACGGGGGATCTGTTCAATGTGGACATGAATTACCGGCTGGTGCCGGAGCAGCTGAACCCCTACGACTACAAGGCTTTTGAACAGTATGGCGGAAAGGCCTACAGCGTGGCCACGGACATCGTTACCGGAAAGCCGGCCTACTTCCGGATACGGGACGTGAGGAAGGACATCGTGAAGATCCGGGCATCCGCCTCCCTGCCCCTGGTATCCCGGAACGTGAGGATCGGCGGCGGGCTGTACCTGGACGGGGGCTTGAGCGACTCCATCCCCATCCAGAGATCCGTCCTGGACGGCAACCGGAAGAACGTGGTGGTCATGACCAAAGAGACGTCCTTCGTGAGGCGGCGGGTCAAGGCCCACATGCTCTGGCTGCTGCGGGCGCGGTACTGGCGGTACCCGAGGGTGGCGGAGCTGATGGCCCGCCGGAACGCGCGCTACAGGGAACAGGTGGCCTATGTGGAGAGGCTGCGAAAGAGCGGCCAGGTATTCGTGATCCGGCCGAAAGCGCCCAGCGGCGTGGGGCGGGTGGAGAAGGACGGGAGGAAGCTGCGGGCCCTGTACCGCCAGGGCTACCGGGACGCGGCGGAGTCCTATCAGGAGCTGCTGGCTTTCCTGGAGAAATGAGCAATCTGCACAGAGGAAGGCACAAAAGCGATATATACTGCTTAACGGTTTCACTTGCCGTGAAGCCAGACTGCATAACGCTGACCGGTTCAAGCGCATGATTACATTAGGCAGTATTCAGCGTTATGCAGTATAAAAGAGAGAATGGAGAGTGAAGATGGAACAGTTCATTGAAATCATCAAGGCAATCATCTATGGCATAGTGGAGGGCATCACGGAATGGCTGCCCATCAGCAGCACAGGGCACTTGATTCTGGTGGAGAGCCTGATGCCCTTCCGCCCGCTTGAGAACGGCATTGGCGTCAGCGAGGAGTTCTTCGGCATGTTTGACGTGGTCATCCAGCTGGGGGCCATCCTGGCGGTGGTGGTGCTGTTCTGGGGCCAGATCTGGCCCTTCGCCCTGACCAGGAGAGAGCGGGAGCAGACGGGGGAAACCGGCATCATGTCCTATTTCAAGAAGGACATCTGGATCCTGTGGTTCAAAATCCTGGTGTCCTGCGTGCCGGCGGCGGTGATCGGTATCCTGTTCGACGACGTGTTCGACGAGCTGTTCTATAACCCCACCAGCGTGGCGATCGCCCTGATCGTGTTCGGCGTGGCCTTCATCGTGGTGGAGAGCTGGAACAAGGGGAGGAGGCCCAGGATACGCAGGCTCTCCCAGATCACCTTCCAGACCGCCTTCCTCATCGGCGTGTTCCAGCTGATCGCCGCCGTGTTCCCCGGTACCTCCCGCTCCGGCGCCACGATCGTGGGCGCCCTGCTCATCGGCGTGTCCAGGACGGTGGCGGCAGAGTACACCTTCTTCCTGGCCATTCCGGTGATGTTCGGGGCCAGCCTCCTGAAGGTGGTGAAATTCGGCTTCGCGTTCACCTCCATGGAACTGACGCTGCTGATCGTGGGGACAGTGGTGTCCTTCATCGTGTCCCTGTTCGTGCTCCGGTTCCTGATGGGATACATCAAGAAGCACGACTTCAAGGTCTTCGGCTGGTACCGCATCGCGCTGGGGGCGGTGGTGCTGCTGTACTTCGGGCTGGCGGCGTAAAATCAAAGGAGGAACCTCCGGCCATTTGGCGATTCTGCGGGCAGAGGCAGGAAAAACATGGGAATCCTGCACAAATACCACAGGCCTGACATCATGGGCCGGAGGCAGACCGCGTATTTCTGCACGATCCCCGGGCCGTTTCCCCGGAATATTCAGCAGTGTCACGGAGCCGGGAGAGGCGTATCGGAGAAAAATGAACACTATATAGTTGACTTTTTTTGCAAAAAGGAATACAATACAGCAGGGTAGGCGGGACGGCAGGGCCGTTCCACGCCTGTTTCCAGCAACGGAACATAGATATGAGAGAAAGGAAGTGGACAATCATGGCAGGAAGAAAATCGACGAAAACTGCAGCAAAGACTACGGAAACAGTAGTGGCGGAAGCTATCGAACCCAAGGCAGAAGAGATAAAGACAGAAGAAATAGCAGAAACCAAGGCAACAGAGCCCCAGGAGGAGCCCAGGAAGGCCCCCGCGAAGAAGACCGCGGGCAGGCATGCAAAGACGGCCAGGGCAGCCAAGACGGAGGCACCTGCGGAGGAGGCGCCCAAGGCCGCGAAAGCCGCCGAAAAGAAGACGGCGCCCAAGGCTGCGGCGAAGAAGGCTGTGGAGAGCGTCCTCCACATCCAGTACGCAGGCAGGTCCTACTCACAGGAAGATCTGCTGAAGATTGCCAGGGATGTATGGAAATACGACCTGAAGCGCAAGGTGGGCGAGTTAGAGAGCGTGGAGATGTACGTGAAGCCGGAGGAGAACAAGGTCTACTATGTGATGAACGGTGAAGTCTCCGGCTGCTTCGACATCTGAAGCCCATACGGAAAACGGATGCGGAAAACAGGATTCTTGCTTGGCGAGGATTCTGTTTTTTGTATGCGCAGGCTATTTAGATTTTTTTTAGAATTATTTTTGAGGAAATCGGTTGACAATGGATAGGGTAAGTGCTATTTTATGGTTAGTAGATGTTAGCACTCCCCTTAAATGAGTGCTAATAACAGAAAGGGAGGCAGCTTGGATGGAGCTGGATGAGAGAAAAAAGAAAATCCTGCAGGCAGTCATCCGCAATTACCTGGAGACAGGGGAGCCGGTTGGCAGCAGAACCATTTCCAAGTATACCGACCTGAACCTGAGTTCCGCCACCATCCGCAACGAGATGGCCGACCTGGAGGAGATGGGATACATTTTCCAGCCCCATACCTCCGCGGGCAGGATTCCGTCAGACAAGGGCTACCGCCTCTACGTGGACGCCATGATGGAGGAGAAGGAGCGGGAAGTGGTGGAGATGCGGGATATGCTGGTGGAGCGCCAGGACAAGATGGAGACGCTCCTGAAGCAGATGGCCAGGGTGCTGGCGCAGAACACCCAGTACGCCACCATGATCTCCGCCCCCCAGACCAAGCGCAGCAAGCTGAAGTTCATCCAGCTCTCCCGGGTGGACGCGGGGCAGATCCTGGCGGTGATCGTCATCCAGGGGAATGTGATCAAGAACAACATCCTCTCCGTGGAGGAGGAGCTGGACGACGAGACCCTGCTGAAGCTGAACATCCTGCTGAACACCTACCTGAACGGCCTGTCCATCGATGAGATCAACCTGGCCATGATAGCCGTCATGAAGCAGCAGGCGGGCATCCACAGCGCCATCGTCAGCGAGGTCATCGACGCGGTGGCGGAGGCCATCAGGGCCGAGGAAGACCTGGAGATCTACACCAGCGGCACCAACAATATCTTCCGCTACCCGGAGCTGGCCGACCAGCAGAAGGCCAGCGAGCTGATCAACACTTTTGAGGAAAAGCAGCTCCTGGGAGAGCTCCTTCAGGAGGCCCATACCCAGGGCGAGGAGACGGGCATCCAGGTGTACATCGGCGCGGAGACCCAGGTGCAGAGCATGAAGGACTGCAGCGTGGTCACCGCCACCTATGAATTGGGCGGCGGCATGAAGGGAACAATCGGTATCGTAGGGCCAAAGCGGATGGATTACGACAAGGTCGTAGGGACGCTTCGGGCCATACAGACACAGCTTGACGAGCTATATGGGAAGAAAGGATAGGGCATATAGAAGCTGATAGAAGCAAGACAGAAGCAAGACAGAAGCAAGACAGAAGTGAAATGGCAGTAAAATAGCGGCAAAAGGAATGGAGGTTGACAATCGGGGATATGGCAGAGCAGGAAAAGGATATGGAGATAGAAAAGGATCAGGAAGCCCCCGGGACGGAGGACAGGGCGGAAGAGTGCGCTGAGGCGCCGGAGCCCGAAAAGGGGCAGCAGGCCGGGGAGACCGGGCAGGAGGAGACGGCGGACGAGGCCGGGGAAGAGAGCGAGGCGGCTCCGGAGGGAGTAGACCCCAAGACCTGGGCGGAGAAGCGTGCGGCTAGGAAGCAGGCCAAGCTGGACAAGAAAGCCCAGGGCTATAAGGATCAGATTGAACAGCTGGAGGACAAGGTGAAGCGCCAGCTGGCGGAATTCGAGAACTTCCGCAACCGGACGGAGAAGGAGAAGCACGCCATGTTCGAGACCGGCGCCAGGAGCGTCATCGAGAAGATGCTCCCGGTGGTGGACAATTTCGAGAGAGGTCTGGCCACGGTGCCCGAGGACAGGAAAGAGGATCCCTTCGTGGACGGCATGAACCGGATCTACAAGCAGCTCATGACGGAGCTGGAGAATATCGGCGTGAAGCCCATCCAGGCCCTGGGGCAGGAGTTCGACCCCAACCTCCACAACGCGGTGATGCAGGTGGAGAGCGAGGAGTACGAATCCGGCACGGTGGCCCAGGAGCTGCAGAAGGGGTACACCTACCGCGACAGCGTAGTCAGACACTCTATGGTAGCCGTAGTAGTGTGAGGATGGTTCACAAGCGAACAAGTTCGTTTTGCAAACCAGCAGATTATCATTGGTTAGGTATCAAGGAAAAATTTCAAGATAAAGGCAGAACAATTCAGGAGGATATAAAAAATGAGCAAGATTATCGGCATCGACTTAGGTACGACAAATAGCTGCGTGGCGGTCATGGAGGGCGGAAAGCCCACCGTTATCGCGAACGCGGAGGGGGCGAGGACCACGCCTTCCGTGGTGGCTTTCACGAAGACCGGGGAGAGGCTGGTGGGCGAGCCCGCAAAGCGCCAGGCGGTGACCAATGCGGAGAAGACCATCGCCTCCATCAAGAGGGACATGGGCACGGACAACGGCCGCTCCGTGGACGGCAAGAGATATTCGCCCCAGCAGATTTCGGCCATGATCCTGCAGAAGCTGAAGGCGGATGCCGAGAGCTATCTGGGAGAGAAGGTGGGCGAGGCGGTGATCACGGTTCCCGCGTATTTCAACGACGCACAGCGCCAGGCCACCAAGGACGCGGGCAAGATCGCGGGGCTGGACGTAAAGCGCATCATCAATGAGCCCACCGCGGCGGCGCTGGCCTACGGCCTTGACAATGAGAAAGAGCAGAAGATCATGGTGTACGACCTGGGCGGCGGCACCTTCGACGTGTCCATCATTGAGATCGGCGACGGCGTCATCGAGGTGCTGGCCACCAACGGCGATACCCGTCTGGGCGGCGACGATTTCGATAACAAGATCATCCAGTGGATGCTTTCCGAGTTCAAGAAGGCCGAGGGCGTGGATCTGTCGGGCGACAAGATGGCCATGCAGAGGCTGAAGGAGGCGGCGGAGAAGGCGAAGAAGGAGCTCTCCAGCGCCATGACCACCAACATCAACCTGCCCTTCATCACGGCTACCGCGGAAGGCCCCAAGCACTTCGACATGAACCTGAGCCGCGCCCAGTTCGATGAGCTGACCCACGACCTGGTGGAGAAGACGGCCATCCCCGTACAGAACGCCATGAAGGACGCAGGGCTCACCAATGCGGATCTGGGCCAGGTGCTGCTGGTAGGCGGTTCCACCCGTATCCCCGCCGTGCAGGATAAGGTGAGGCAGATTACGGGCAAGGAGCCCAGCAAGTCCCTGAACCCCGACGAGTGCGTAGCCATCGGCGCTTCCGTACAGGGCGGCAAGCTGGCGGGCGATGCGGGCGCAGGCGACATCCTGCTGCTGGACGTGACCCCTCTGTCCCTGTCCATCGAGACCATGGGCGGCGTGGCCACCAGGCTGATCGAGCGCAACACCACCATCCCCACCAAGCACAGCCAGATTTTCTCCACCGCGGCTGACAACCAGACCGCTGTGGACATCAACGTAGTGCAGGGCGAGCGGCAGTTCGCAAGGGACAACAAGTCCCTGGGGCAGTTCCGTCTGGACGGCATCCCTCCCGCAAGGAGAGGCGTGCCTCAGATAGAGGTCACCTTCGATATCGATGCCAACGGTATCGTGAACGTGTCCGCCAAGGATCTGGGCACCGGCAAGGAGCAGCACATCACCATCACCGCTGGCTCCAACATGTCCGATGACGAAATCGAGAGGGCCGTGAAGGAAGCCGCCGAGTTCGAGGCCCAGGACAAGAAGCGCAAGGAGGCCGTGGAGGCCAGGAACGAGGCAGACTCTTTCGTATTCCAGACCGAGAAGGCTCTCGGCGAGGTGGGCGACAAGATCAGCGACAGCGAGAAGTCCGCGGTGCAGGCCGACATGGATGCGGTGAAGGCCGTCCTGGACAGGACCAAGGATCAGGAGATGAGCGACAGCGATGTGGATGAGCTGAAGGCCGCCAAGGAGAAGCTGATGAACAGCGCCCAGAGCCTGTTCACCAAGATGTACGAGAACATGCAGCAGGCCCAGGGCGGCGGGGCAGGGCCGGACATGGGCGGCGCAGCAGGCGCAGACAGCGCGTCCGCTCCCGATGACGACGTAATCGACGGGGACTTCCGGGAGGTATAAGCCGGAGACAGGTTCCGCGGGCTGCACCGCAGCGGACGGAAGAGGGAAACAGCCGACTGCGGGCGGCGGGCTTTACGCAGCTGCGGCAACCGGGAAATGAGATAGAAATTCAGGGCAAGAGGAAAATCTAAGTCGGCGGCAGGGAGATGGTGTCGGCTTAGATTTTCTGTGATAGATTAGAACAATACGTATATTCGATTATGAGGTGTTTGGTATGGCGGAGCAGAAGCGGGATTATTATGAGGTCCTGGGCGTGGATAAGGGTGCGGACGATGCGGCGATCAAAAAATCATACCGCGCGCTGGCGAAGAAGTATCATCCGGACATGAATCCGGGGGATGCGGAGGCGGAGAAGAAATTCAAGGAGGCCTCCGAAGCCTATGCCGTGTTGAGCGATCCGGACAAGAGACGGCAGTACGATCAGTTCGGCCATGCCGCTTTCGACGGCGGAATGGGCGGAGGCGGAGGGTTCGATTTCAGCGGGGCTGACTTCGGCGATATTTTCGGCGATATCTTCGGCGACCTCTTCGGAGGGGGCCGCAGCAGAGGCCGCAGCAACGGCCCCATGAAGGGCGCGAACCTGCGGACCAGCGTCCGCATCACTTTTGAGGAGGCTGTGTTCGGCTGCAAGAAAGAGATTGAGCTGAACGTGAAGGAGACCTGTAAGACCTGTAACGGCTCCGGCGCAAAGCCCGGCACCAGTCCCGAGACCTGCCCCAAGTGCGGCGGCAAGGGCCAGGTGGTCTTCACCCAGCAGTCCCTCTTCGGCACTGTCCGCAACGTGCAGACCTGTCCAGACTGCCAGGGCAGCGGCAAGATCATCAAGGACAAGTGCACGGATTGCCGTGGAACCGGATATATATCCATGAAAAAACGTTATTCCGTGGACATCCCCGCGGGAATCGACAACGGCCAGTCCACCCGCATGCCGGGCCTGGGCGAGCCCGGCGTCAACGGAGGCCCCAGAGGGGATGTGCTGATCGAGGTGATCGTGGGGCGGCATCCTATCTTCCAGCGGCAGGATTTCGACATCTATTCCACTGTCCCCGTGTCCTTCGCGGTGGCGGCCCTGGGGGGCGAGATCCTGATCGACACCGTGGACGGCAAGGTCATCTATGACGTGAAGGCCGGCACCCAGACGGATACCCGGATACGGCTGCGGGGCAAGGGCGTGCCCTCCTGGCGGAACAAGGACGTGCGGGGCGACCACTATGTGACTTTGGTGGTGCAGGTGCCCGACAAGCTCAAGCCCGAGGCCAGGGAGCTGCTGCGCCAGTTCGACGAGCTGACAGGCAATTCCCTGAACGCGGCCAAGAACATGTCCTCGGAGCCGGAGCATGGGGAAGAGGGCAAGGAGAGCCATAAGGAAGGCAAGAAAAAGAAATCCTGGAAAGAGATTTTTGACAAATAAATTTTTTGCAGAATAAATGCAAGGTTTCCCTCCGGTCTGTCGTATTATAAGTAAAGACATGAAAACAACGGCATTTATCAGATCGGAGGTATGTGAGGATGAAGAAGAAAATCATTACAATGGGGACGGCTCTTGCGCTGGCGCTGTCCATGGGCATGACCGTTTCCGCAGGGCATCACGGGGCCTGCGCGGGCAGTGTGATTCAGGGCAGCGGCCTGCGCCAGTACAGAGGGAGCCACGAGGGCGGACATCATCTGTACTGCTATGGCGGCGGACAGGACTGTGCCTACTGGGGCATCGATGTGAGCGGCGTCTGCGATTACTGGGAGTACTGCCACGGCGGGGCGGCGTATGGCACGCAGGGCGGGATCGGTACGGCCCAGGGCGTGGCGGCAGAGGATCAGGCTCCGGCGGCAGCGCCTGAGAGCCAGCCTGGAGCCGGTGTGGCGGCCCAGGGCCAGCCCGCAGTGAGCACGGCGGCGGAGGATCAGGCCCCGGCAGAGGAGGCGCCCCAGGCGCAGGCCCAGACGGTATACGGATCCTATGACGGAAGCACCGCATGCCCGTACTACGACGGCACGGGGCATGGCTGCGGCATGGGCCAGGGAGGATGGAACTGCTATTCCGGCAGCTACGGAGGAGGCCGCCACGGCTCCGGCCATCACGGCCGCGGACATCATTGAAGGTAAGGAGCGGGGATTGCCGTAGCATGCGGCAGTCCCTTTTGCGGTATGGGGATCTGCGGGCAGGAAGCGGCGAAGGATAGGCATCCCGGCGGAGGCAGTGGGGATGAGAGGCGGCAAAGGCGGTGGAGCGGTGCGCAGCGAAGTTGAGGTAGACAGTGCGGTGGAACGGTATTCGGACATGATAAGACGGATTTGTCTTTATCATGTGAAGAACGCCGCGGACACAGAGGATGTGTTTCAGACAGTGTTCTTAAAATATTTGCTGTATGAAGGGAGCTTTGAGAGCCCGGAGCATGAGAAAGCGTGGTTCATCCGCGTCACCCTGAATGCCTGCCGGGATTATCTGAAAAGCTTCTTCCGCCACAGCGCCCTGCCTCTGGAGGAGCTGGCGGAGGAGGCGGCATCGATCCCGCCCGAGCAGACAGAGGTGCTGGATGCGGTATTGGCCCTGCCGGCAAAGTACAAGGACACCATTTACCTGCATTATTACGAGGGCTACTCGGCCGGGGAGATCGGAAAGATTCTGGGCAAAAAGGAAAATACGGTCTATTCGCTCCTGTCGAGAGGGCGGACCATGCTGAAGGAAGCGCTGGGAGGTGATTTGTGATGAGGCAGGAGAACAGAATCGGGAAAGCGTTTGACTGCGTGCGGGCAAGCGAAGAGCTGAAGGCCTCCACAAAAGAATTCCTGCGGGACGCCAGACAGCTTGAGCAGGGGCGCTCTAAGAATAGAGGCCTGTCCCGTCCCGCTTTCCGCCTGGCGCTGAGCGCCGCCGGGGCCATGCTCACGGTATTCCTGTGCATCGGCGCCTATGCCATGCTGTGGATGCCCGTGGCCTATGTCAGCATCGATTTGAATCCCTCTCTGGAGCTTACTCTGAACCGGCTGGACAGGGTCATCGGTGTGGAGGCTTATAATGAGGACGGCCAGGGAATCCTGGAGGGGGTCTCGGTGAAGGGGATGCGCTACGGGGACGCCATCGAGAGCATCGTGGGCAGCGAGGGCATGCAGCCCTATCTGACCCGGGACGCGGCGCTGACCTTTACGGTGGCCACGGACAGCGCTCCCAGGGAGGAGCAGATGCTGGAGGAGATCGCCCGTTCCTCCGGCTGCGTGGAGCATGGAGGGGTCAGCGTCAGGGCGGACATGAGCCTGGTGGAGGAGGCCCACGGGAACGGGCTGTCCCTGGGGAAGTACCTGGCCTACCAGGTGCTGCTGCGGTACGAGCCCACCGTCACCGTGGAGGACTGCCATGAGATGAGCATGTCCCAGATCAACGGCAGGATCGAGGAGCATGAGCACGGCGCGAACCAGGGAGACGGACATGGGAGAAGGCATGGAGGCGGGACGGAGCCTGAGAAGGAGGATGAGGCGGGAGACGGGGCCGGGAGCGGGAATGAGACGGAAGATGGGACCGGGATCGGGAATGAGACAGGAGACGGAGCCGGGACCGGAAATGAGGCGGGAGCCGGAATGACGGATGAAAATAGTCAATCTACCGGACAGGCCGGGGAAGCGCCCGGCGAATCCCCTGCCCTGCAGCCCACAGAGCAGGACACGGAGCAGCCCGCAGGGCAGGATACGGACCGCCACAGAGAAGAGGGCCATGGCCACAGATCCGGCCATGGCCGCTGAGGGCGGAAGCTTTTGCGGGATTCTCCGAATCCTGCTGCGCGAATTGCGACCGAATTGCGCTGTCTCTGACGATTTTGTTGACAGAAGGGCTGTGAAAGGATATCATAATGTGAAGAGATTTTCCGGACAATTCCGGACGGGAAGCGGGAGACTGGTAGATGGAAGCGGACGAATCTGGGGCGATGAAGAACGGAAATAACGAATTCCTGGGGCTTTTGTGCAATCTGTACCTGGTGGCCCTGCTGGTGGCTCTGCCCCTGTATACGGGGAAGGGCTATTGGAGCCTGGGCGATACGAAGTACATGCTGTTCAAGAACCTTTCCCTGCTCTGCCTGGGAATCTGGCTGGCCGCGGCGCTCTCCATGGGGATATGGCGGGCGGCGAAGCGGGCCGGGAGCCGGAGCGCGGGAGCAGGCAGGCGGAGGGAGCCCGGCATGGTGGACGCCGCGGTGGCGTCCTACGGCATATGCGTGCTCCTCTCCGCCCTGCGCAGCGAGTACGGGGGCCTTGCGTGGACGGGCTATGAGGGCTGGTATATGGGGGCTGTGTCCCAGCTTTTGTTCGTCGGCATCTATTTCTTCGTGTCCAGGCAGTATGACGGGGCGCGCTGGCCCCTGTACCTGGGGGAGGCGGCGCTGGGCCTGGTGACGCTGTTCGGCCTGCTGCACAGGCTGGGGATCGATCCGCTGAGGCTGTTGGTGCACTGGAACCCCGGGGACTGGGAGTACAGCCATATGCTGTCCACGCTGGGGAACATCAACTGGCTGTGCGGCTACTACAGCGTGGCGCTGGCCCTTCCGGCGGCGCATTTCCTTCTGGAGCCCAGGCCCTGGGCCAGGCTGCTCCTCTATGTGGAGGCAGTGGCGGCCTTTGTGCTGCTGGGCGTGCAGGGCAGCCAGGGAGGCCTACTGATCCTGGCGGTCTGCGCGGCGGGCTGCTTCGTGCTGGGGCGCAGGCGGGCCGAGGTGCTGACCAGGCTTTGGGCCCTTCTGGCCGGATTCTTCCTGTGCATGCCGCTGATGGAGCTGGGGATGGAGCTGCGGAAGGAGAGGGCGGCCGTGGTTGCAGACGGCAATGTCTTCTGGAATGTGGCCTGGTATGTCTGGGCGATCGCGGGCGTGGTATGCCTGGGGGCGTGCCTACTGTCCGCAAAAAGGCGGCATGCTCCGGGGGAACGTAGGTCTGCGAAAGGCGGGCATGCTCCGGGGGAACGTGGGTCTGCGAAAGGCGGGCAGGTCCCGGAGGAACGGACATCCGGGAAAAAGGGACATGTCCGTGGAAGCAGGGGGCCGCGCCGTCAAGGGAAGAAAGCCCTGATTGCCGCGGCGGCAGTCTGTCTGGCAGGATGCCTGGCGGCCGCCCTGCTGATCCTGGCCTCACGGGGGATTGGGGACGGCTTCGGCAGCGGCAGGGGCTTTCTGTGGCGCATCGCCCTGGAGGGATTCGCCCAGGGGGACATGAAGGACAAGCTGCTGGGAGCGGGCCCGGACTGCTACGGGGTGGCGGTCTTCGGCAGGCTGGGCACAGGGTCGGATGTGTGGAAGGGGGAGCACTGGGAGGGCGCGGTCTTCACCAACGCGCACAATGAGGTCCTGAGCCAGCTATGCAATGTGGGGATACTGGGGACGGTGAGCTATCTGGCCATATTCCTCACAGGGCTCTGGCGCTATGGCAGGGGAAGCGCGGAGAGACGCCGGAGCCTGGTACAGAGCCGGGGCGGCGGGCCCGGAAAGGATGGGGGAGCCTTGGCCTTTCCGGCGGATTCGGATGTCTGCTGCCTCTGGGCGGGGGTTTTGGCGATCGCCATGTACGGGGCCCACTCCCTCATCAGCTTCCAGCAGGTGCTGAACACGCCGCTGCTCTTCCTGGTTCTGGGAGTCTGCGAACAGAGGATGCGGGCCAGGAGAGGTGCATCAGGCCCGGGGAATGACGGGCAACAGGAAGGCGAAAAAGCGAACAAATATAGAAGAATGAATGATAAACAGAATATCGGGAAACGGAGAACAAGGCCATGAAGTGGAAGAAATTCAGGATAAAGACAGTGACGGAGGCCGAGGACATCATCGTCAGCGCCCTCTACGACATCGGGCTGGAGGGCGCCCAGATTGAGGACAAGGTGCCCCTGACCGCCCTGGAGAAGGAGCAGATGTTCGTGGACATCCTGCCGGAGGGGCCGGAGGACGACGGAATCGCCTATCTGAGCTTCTTTGTGGAGGAGAGGGAGGACGGCAGCCTGACGATTGGGGACGAGCCCACGGACCAGGCGGCCATTCTGGAAAAGGTGCGCGTGGAGCTGGAGGAGCTGCGGCAGTTCTGCGACATCGGCGAGGGCACGGTGACTGTGGACGAGACGGAGGACATCGACTGGATCAACAACTGGAAGCAGTATTTCCACCAGTTCTATATAGACGATATCCTGGTGATTCCTTCCTGGGAGGACGTAAAGGTGGAGGACCTGGACAGGACGGTGCTGCACATCGACCCGGGCACTGCCTTCGGCACGGGGATGCATGAGACCACCCAGCTCTGCGTCAGGCAGCTGCGCAAATACATGACGCCCGGGGCCAGACTTCTGGACGTGGGCACGGGCAGCGGCATCCTGTCGATCCTGGCACTGATGTTCGGGGCGGGCCATGCGGTGGGCACGGACCTGGACCAGTGTGCGGTGGAGGCGGTGGCAGAGAACTGTGCGGCCAACAGCATCGACCCTGCCCGCTTCGAGATGCTGATCGGCAATATCATCACGGACAGGGCCGTGCAGGCGCAGGTGGGATACGGGCAGTACGACATCGTGGTGGCCAATATCCTGGCGGAGGTGCTGCTGCCCCTGACCCCTGTGATTACGGAGCAGTTGAAGCCGGGCGGCATCTATATCACCTCCGGCATCATAGACGACAAGGAGGAGACCGTGGTGGAGGCCGTGAAGGCGGCCGGATTCCAGGTGCTGGAGGTGAACCGCCAGGGCGAGTGGGCCAGCGTCACCGCCAGGTGGAAGGCCTGATGACCTGCCGGGGCATCGCGCCCCGCAGCCTGTCTGCGGCAGGCTCCCCTCCCTCGGACGGCAGGAGACGGGGGAAAGCTCGGCGGCATTCTGCCGGGGACTGCCCGCGGCGGCTGCACCGGCGCGGCGGGGAAGCAGGGGGATTTCAGGGCCCGCGGACGCGGGGCCGGACAGGAGAAAGCCATGTATCAGTTTTTTGTGGATCCGTCACAGATCGATATACCTGACAGGTGTGTCATAATCATGGGGGAGGATGTGAACCATATCAGGAATGTCCTCCGCATGCGCCCCGGGGAGGAGATTTCCGTCAGGGACGGCCGGGACGGCAGGGAGTACCGCTGCGGCATCCTTTCCCTGGGGGAGTCCGAGATCGTCTGCGAGCTGCGCTTCATCAAAGAGGACGCGGTGGAGCTGTCTGCGGAGATTTACCTCTTCCAGGGGCTCCCCAAGGGGGACAAGATGGAATTCATCATCCAGAAGGCAGTGGAGCTGGGGGTGCACCAGGTGATACCTGTGGCCGCCAGCCGTTGCGTGGTGAAGCTGGACGGGAAGAAGGCCGCAGCCAAAAGAGCCCGCTGGCAGGGGATCGCGGAGGCCGCGGCCAAGCAGAGCAAAAGGGCTGTCATCCCGGAAGTGACGGAAGTGTCATCTTTTGCCCGGGCGGTGGGGATGGCCTCGGGGATGGACGTGGCGCTGATCCCCTATGAGCTGGCGGAGGACATGTCCCGGACGAAGAGCCTGCTGGAGGGCATCCGGCCCGGCCAGCGGGTGGCGGTGTTCATAGGGCCGGAGGGAGGCTTTGCGGAGGCGGAGATCGGCCTCGCCCGGGAGAGCGGTGTCCTGCCGGTCACATTGGGGAAGCGGATCCTGCGGACGGAGACGGCGGGGCTTGCGGTGCTGTCCTGGATCATGTACCTGCTGGAGGCATGAGGGGAGCCTGCGCTTTGGCTGCGGAGCAGATCCCGGAATCCGCCAGGGACCGGAATCTGCCTTTTGGGAATCGGACGGCAGGGACATAGACAGCGGCTGCGGCATATGATAGTATAAGTGAACTGCAGCTTTCGCCCGGAGAGCTGTTTGATTTGATAAAGGAGTAAAGTCATGGAAATTTATCTGGATAATTCCGCCACCACCAGAGTCTTCCCGGAGGTGGCGGAGCTGATGGCAAAGGTCATGTGCGAGGACTACGGCAATCCCTCCAGCCTCCATATGAAGGGAGTACAGGCAGAGCAGTACCTGAGGAGCGCCAGAGAGACCTTTGCCGGAATCCTGAAGGTGAACGAGAAGGAGATCTTCTTCACCTCCGGGGGGACGGAATCGGACAATATGGCGCTGATTGGCTGTGCCAGGGCGGGTGTCAGACAGGGAAAGCATCTGATCACCACCCAGATCGAGCACCCGGCGGTCCTGAACACCATGCGGTATCTGGAATCTCAGGGCTTCCGCGTGACTTATCTGCCGGTGGACGCCTGGGGGCGGATATCCCTGGAGGATCTGCGCCGGGCCATGACCCCGGAGACCGTTTTGGTGTCCGTCATGCACACCAACAATGAGGTGGGATCCCTCCAACCCGTGGCGGAGGCGGCATCCCTGGTGAAGCGCATGAATCCCCGCACCCTCTTCCATGTGGACGCGGTGCAGGGCTTCGGAAAGGCGAAAATCTATCCCAGGCGGATGGGCATCGACCTGCTGTCCGCCAGCGGGCACAAGATTCACGGGCCCAAGGGCGTGGGCCTACTCTACGTGGGCGGCCAGGTGAAGATTCAGCCGATCATCCACGGCGGGGGCCAGCAGATGAACATGCGCTCCGGAACGGACAATGTGCCGGGAATCGCGGGCTTCGCCAGGGCTGCGGAGCTGCTCTGGGCCCATTACGAGGACGATGTGAAGCGCCTGTACCAGTGCAAGGAATATTTCTGCAACGGCGTGAGGAAGCTGGAGGGGGTCAGGATCAACGGCCTTCTGCCGGGAGAGCCGGATGGTGCCGGAACGGCGCCCCATATCGTCAGCGTGTCGGTGGAGGGCGTGCGCAGCGAGGTGCTGCTCCACGCGCTGGAGGAGGAGGGCATCTATGTGTCCGCGGGGAGCGCCTGCGCCGCCAGGAAGCCCCAGCCCTCGGCCACGCTGAAGGCCATGGGCATCGGGAAGCCCCTGCTGGAGTCCACCATCCGCTTCAGCTTCTCCGTCTATACCACCCAGGAAGAACTGGACTATACATTGCAGGCCATGTATGATAAGATTCCCATGCTGCGCAGATATACCAGGAAACGCTGAGGGCGCGGGGACAGGCTCCGGCGGGCCCTGGGGGCAGGAATGCCTCCCCAGGCGCCGTCCGGAGCTTTGGGATCCGCGGGGGTTTCCGGGGGCTGACGAACGCTTCCGGAAATCCGGCGCGGAAGAAAGGACAAGCCATGTTTACAGCTTTTTTGATAAAATATGCCGAGATCGGCATCAAGGGAAAGAACCGCTATCTGTTCGAGGACATGCTGATGCACCAGATGAAGCTGGCGCTGAAGAAATGCGAGGGGGAGTTCCTGATCCACAAATCCCAGGGGCGCATCTTTGTGGAGGCCAGGGGAGAGTTCGACTTTGAGGAGGCGGTGGAGGGGCTGAAGAAGGTGTTCGGCATCTCCGGCATCTGCCCTGTGGTCTATGCGGAGGACGAGGGCTTCGAGAAGCTCTGCCAGCGGGTGGTGGAATATGTGGATCAGGTCTACCTGGACAAGCATAAGACCTTCAAGGTGCACTCCAGGCGGGCCAGGAAGGACTATCCCAAAGAATCCATGGAGATCAACGCGGATCTGGGGGCCGCCGTCCTGCAGGCCTATCCGGAGATGTCCGTGGACGTCCACGAGCCGGAGATCCTGCTGAATGTGGAAATCCGTGAAAAGATATACATTTATTCGGAGACCATCCCCGGCCCCGGGGGCATGCCCGTGGGGACAGGGGGCAAGGCCATGCTGCTTCTGTCCGGGGGCATAGACTCCCCTGTGGCGGGGTACATGATAGCCAAGCGGGGCGTGAAGCTGGACGCGGTGTATTTCCACGCGCCGCCCTACACCAGCGAGCGGGCCAGGCAGAAGGTGGTGGATCTGGCCAGGACCGTGGCCGGATACGCGGGGCCCGTCTGGCTCCATGTGATCAATTTCACGGACATCCAGCTCTACATCCATGAGAAATGCCCCCATGAGGAGCTGACCATCATCATGCGCCGGTACATGATGCGGATTGCGGAGCGGATCGCAAAGGACACGGAGTGCCTGGGCCTGATCACCGGAGAGAGCATCGGGCAGGTGGCCTCCCAGACCATGCAGTCCCTGGCCGCCACCAATGAGGTCTGCACCATTCCGGTGTACCGCCCCCTGATCGGCTTCGACAAGCTGGAGATCGTGGAGGTGGCCCAGCGGATCGGCACCTTTGAGACCTCCATTCTGCCCTATGAGGACTGCTGCACGATCTTCGTGGCCAAGCATCCCGTGACCAAGCCCAACCTCAATGTCATCCGCCGCCATGAGCGCAATCTGGACGAGGGGATAGAGGCGCTGGTGGAGAGGGCCCTGGAGACCAAAGAGCTGCTCATCGTGGAATAGGGGCGCGGATATAAAAAAGGCCTTTCAGGATGCGCTCCTGAAGGCCTCTTCGCCCGGACATTCCTCTTTCGTGCGTTGTCCTGGCCCTATGTACCCGCCATCCACAGGACGGTCACTGTACGATGTAGGGCTTTAAGAACTCCAGCACCTCGTCCGCACCTTCCTCTGTATGGATGTTCAAATCGATGGGTTTGGACAGATCTAAGCTGAAGATGCCCATGATGGATTTCGCGTCAACAACGTATCTGCCGGATACCAAGTCGAAGTCGTAGTCGAACTTGGAGATGTCGTTTACAAAGGATTTGACTTTGTCGATTGAATTAAGGAAAATTTGTACTGTCTTCATCTTCTTTACCTCCTGTCTGATTTACCTTCCAGTCAACATATTAACGGCTGGCGGCGCAAAAGTCAAGGCGAAAACAGTACAAAAAAGTGGGGAATAATCATGAAAACTGTGGCATTGTATAATCTGGGCTGCAAGGTCAATTCCTATGAAATGGAAGTAATGCGCCAAATCCTCCGGGAAAAAGGATATGGCATTGTGGCATTTGATGAAAGAGCCGATATCTATATCGTGAACACATGTACGGTCACCAACATCGCGGACAGGAAGAGCAGACAGATGCTGCACCGTGCCAGGCAGCTCAATCCCGATGCTGTGGTGGTGGCGGTGGGCTGCTATGTGCAGACGGGGCGGGAGGCCGTGGAGGCGGATCCGGGCATAGACCTTGCCATCGGCAACAACCGGAAGAAGGACATCGCGGCCATCCTGGAGGAGTATCTGGAGAGAAGGCGGGAGGGCGGCCCGGAGAGGGACAAGACCCTGGAGGGCGCCACCGTCCTGGACATCGGGTATACCTACGAATATGAGGAGATGCGGCTGAAGCACACGGCGGAGCGCACCAGGGCCTATATCAAGATCCAGGACGGCTGCAACCAGTTCTGCTCCTACTGCGCCATCCCCTACGCCAGGGGCAGGGTGCGCAGCCGCAGGGCGGAGGATGTCCTGGAGGAGGTGCGGGGCCTGGTGGACGCGGGCTACCGGGAGGTGGTGCTCACGGGCATCCATATCAGCTCCTACGGAATCGACTTCGGGGAGGACGGGTCGCAGGCCGGGAGCGCTGGAGGGGCGGGATCCGGACAGGAATCCGTTCTTCTGCGCGGGGGCTCCGGGCAGGTGCCGGGGAACCAGGGGGCCCTCCGGGAGGAACCGCGAACAGACGACAGGACGCGTGAAAGAAAACGGCAGCCCGCATACAACGGCCGCAGCAGGCTGGTGGAGCTGGTGGAGCAGATCCATGGGGTAGAGGGCCTGGAGCGGATCCGCCTGGGCTCCCTGGAGCCGCGGATCGTCACGCCGGAGGCGGTGAGGCGGCTGGCGGCGCTGCCCAAGCTCTGCCCCCATTTCCACCTGTCCCTCCAGAGCGGCTGCGACGCTACCTTAAAAAGGATGAATAGACATTACACCGCCGGGGAATACTACAAGAGCGTGGAGCTTCTGCGGGAATGCTTCCACCGGCCGGCCATCACCACGGACGTGATTGCGGGCTTTCCCGGGGAGACGGAAGCGGAGTTCGCTGACACAAGGGAATTCCTGGAGAAGGCAGGGCTCTACGAAATGCATGTCTTCAAATATTCCAGGCGGGAGGGGACGGCGGCGGCCTCCATGCCAGATCAGGTGCCGGAGCCTGTGAAGGCCAGGCGCAGCGCCGAGCTGATCGCCCTGGGGGAGCGGCAGTCCTTGGAGTTCCGCAGGCGCTACATAGGAAAGGAAGCCGAGGCGCTTCTGGAGGAGACCCGAGAGATAGGCGGGCGGACATACTGCATCGGCCACACGAAGGACTACGTGAAGGTGGCGGTGGACGTCACGGAGCGTCTGCAGGAGGCCCCCGCCATGATAAATACAGTGGTGAAGATACCGGTCAGGGATTTTCTGACAGATGAAATTTTGATGTAGCTTGAATTTTTGGCGAAAATGAGGTATGATGAAAGGAAGTAGTGGCATTGGGCGCTAAAATGCCGCGGGTTGAGCCTGCCGGAGCGGGCAGATGGGAGTCATGGCATGCAGAATCTGGAAAACACACAATACTTCAAGGTAGACTCGGAACCTGCCGCCGGAGCGAAGGTGGTGCTGGCCGCCGTATATGAGGCGCTGACGGAAAAGGGATACAACCCGGTGAATCAGATCGTGGGCTACATCATGAGCGGCGACCCCACCTATATCACCAGCCATCAGAATGCGCGGAGCATGATCATGAAGGTGGAGCGGGACGAGCTGGTGGAGGAGCTGCTGACGGAGTACATCCGCACGAAGGAATGGGAGTAGGGGACGAAAGGGAGGCGGCTATGCGCATAATGGGTCTGGATTTCGGCTCTAAGACGGTGGGGGTGGCTGTCAGCGACAGTCTGCTCATCACGGCCCAGGGCCTGGAAATCATCCGCAGGGAGAGAGAGGACAAGCTGCGCCGGACATTGGCCCGGATCGAGGAGTTGATTTTGGAATACGAGGTGGAGGAGATCGTGCTGGGCCTCCCCAAGAACATGAACGCCACGGAGGGCGTACGGGTGGAGCTGACGGAGGAATTTCGGGAGAAGCTGGAGCGCCGGACAGGCTTGCCCGTTGTCATGTGGGACGAGAGGCTGACCACGGTGGCGGCGGACAAGGCTATGATAGAGGCCGGCATCCGCAGGGAGAGACGGAAGGATTATGTGGACAAGATTGCGGCTGCCCTGATACTCCAGGGATACCTGGACAGACGCAGCCACGGACAGACAGAGAAAGAGGATTGAAATGCACGCCTCCATGTGAAGGTGTGCGTGAGGTGCGGAAATGGCAAAGCAGGAGAAGATTACGTTCACGCCGGAGGGAGAAGAGCCGGTGGAATTCTATGTGCTGGAGCAGACGAGGATAGGCGGCATTGACTATATCCTTGTCACGGATGAGGAAGAAGGCGACGGAGAGGCGCTGATTTTGAAGGACATGTCTCGAGACGGGGAGCCGGAAGGGCTCTATACTATCGTGTCCGATGACCAGGAGCTGGAAGCTGTAGCCGGCGTATTCGAGAACATGCTGGAGGACGTGGAGCTGGAGAATGCGTGAACGAAAGCTTCGGGGCCTGGGCGGAGGCTATGCCCTATCGGTCAGGACAGGAGCCTGCAGGCAGGGGGGACGCGCGGAGTTGGGATATGGCGTTTGATAAGGGGAAAGCAGAGAGGCTTTTGAAGGACAGAGGCCTGAAGGTCACCAGACAGCGCATGGCGGTGCTGGAGGCCATCGATTCCTGTCCCCGGGAGCATCTGACTGCGGAAGAAATATTTGAGTTGGTAAAAGCAGACTGCCCGGACATCGGGCTGGCTACTGTTTATAGAACCATACAGTTGTTGGGGAGCTTGCATCTAATCGACCGGGTCAGTTTTGATGACGGGTTCGTGCGCTATGAGATGGGGAGTGCTCTGGAGGGCACGGTGAGACACCGCCATCATCATCTGATCTGTATCAAATGCGGCAGGGTGATTTCATTCCAGGACGATTTATTGGAGGAGCTGGAGGGGAAAATCATCGCGACTACCGGATTTCGTGTTGTGGATCATGAGGTAAAGCTCTACGGCTACTGTGTAGAATGTGGAGGAGATTTGATTGAAGAAAAAAGAGAATAACAACGGTTCCAGACTAAAGATAATCCCTTTGGGGGGCCTGGAGCAAATCGGCATGAACATTACTGCGTTCGAGTATGAGGACAGTATTGTTGTGGTGGACTGCGGCCTGTCGTTCCCGGCGGACGACATGCTGGGCATCGACCTTGTGATCCCAGATGTGACCTACCTGAAGGACAACATCAGCAAGGTGAAGGGCTTCGTGATCACCCACGGCCATGAGGATCATATCGGAGCGCTCCCCTATGTGCTCCGGGACATCAATGCGCCCATCTATGCCACCAGGCTCACCATGGGCATCATCGAGAACAAGCTGAAGGAACATGAGATGACCAAGAGCGTCAAGCGCAAGGTGGTGAAGTTCGGCCAGTCCATCAATTTAGGACAGTTCCGGGTGGAGTTCATCAAGACCAACCACAGCATCGTGGACGCGGCGGCGCTGGCCATCTACTCCCCGGTGGGGGTGGTGGTGCACACAGGGGACTTCAAGGTTGACTACACGCCTGTATTCGGAGACGCCATCGACCTGCAGCGCTTCGCGGAGCTGGGCAAGAAGGGCGTTCTGGCGCTGATGTGCGACTCCACCAACGCGGAGCGGCCGGGCTTCACTCCCTCGGAGCGCACTGTGGGGGCCACTTTTGACAATCTGTTCGAGGAGCATAAGAATACCAGGATCTTCGTGGCCACCTTTGCCTCCAATGTGGACAGGGTGCAGCAGATCATCAACACGGCGTACAAGTTCGGCAGGAAGGTCTGCGTGGACGGCCGCAGCATGGTGAGCATCATCGAGACGGCCAGGAACCTGGGCTGCATCAGCATCCCGGACAATACCCTGATTGAGATAGAGCAGATGAAGGACTATCCCAGCGAGAAGCAGGTGGTGATCACCACCGGGAGCCAGGGGGAGAGCATGGCGGCCCTGAGCCGCATGGCCAGCGGCATGCACCGCAAGATTACCATCGGCGCGGGGGACACGGTGATTTTTTCCTCCAACCCCATCCCGGGCAACGAGAAATCCGTGACCAAGGTAATCAATGAGCTGATTCGCAAGGGCGCGGACGTAATCTTCCAGGATGCCCATGTGTCCGGCCATGCCCGCCAGGAGGAGATCAAGCTGCTCTACGCGCTGATCCGGCCCAAGTATTCCGTCCCCGTCCACGGGGAGATCAAGCATCTGAAGGCTCAGGCGAAGATTGCCCAGAGCCTGGGCATGGAGAAGGAGAATATCTTCATCCTCTCCTCCGGCGATGTGCTGGAGCTGGATAAGAACCGCGCGGGCATCACGGGCAGGGTTCCCGTAGGGGCCATTCTGGTGGACGGCCTGGGCGTGGGCGACGTGGGGAACGTGGTGCTGCGGGATCGCCAGCATCTGGCGGAGGACGGCATCATGGTAGTGGTCATGAGCCTGGACCGCGTAGGCGGAGAGCTGGTGGCAGGGCCCGATATCGTGTCCAGGGGCTTCGTGTATGTGAAGGAATCCGATGAGCTGATAGAGGAGGCCCGCCAGATCGTGGACGAGGCCATCGAGAGGTGCCTGGACAGAGGGATCACGGACTGGGGGAAGCTGAAGAATACCACAAAGGATGCCCTCAGCGACTTCGTCTGGAAGAAGACCAAGAGGCGGCCTATGATACTGCCGATCATCATGGAGGTGTGAGAAGAAGTTCTAGGCGGCCAAAGGACGCCCGCCAAGAACTTCCAGGATGGCACACGAACAAGTTCGTATTGCAATCCATCCGCACAGGTCAGAATGCCCAAAGGGCGGGCATTCTTCCAGGTTGTGGAAGGGCGTTGGGGCGAGGCGCTTGGCCTGCCGGTCGGGCATGGAGGTTAGTATGAAAGTAACGAGCATAATAGCTGCAGTGGCAGGGGCTATCTTCCGGGTGGTGATGGCGGTGGCGGTGGTGTATGTGATCTACCAGGGGGCCGGGATCTGTTATGACTACGGCTACCGTATCTTCACGGAGCCGGCCATGTCCGCCGGAGAGGGCCGGACGGTGACGGTGACGGTCAGCCCTGACATGTCCCCGCTGGACATCGGAAAGCTTTTCGAGGGCAGGGGGCTGGTGCGGGACGCCAGGCTCTTCGCGCTGCAGTATTATCTCTCGGAGTACAGGGAGGATGTGGGCCCCGGCACATTCGACCTGAGCACGGCCATGACCGCAGAGGAGATGATGCAGGCCATGGTGGTGGCGGAGGCTGAGGAAGAGGAAGGCGAAGGGGATTCCGCAGGAAGGGGAAGCTCCTCCGGCCAGGGAGAATCTTCCTCGGAGAGCGGCCCGCCCGCCGGGGGAGGAGCGCCCGGCGGAGAGGACGGCACAGGGGATGCGGCCGGGGATGGGACGACCGGGGACGGTGCGCCCGAAGACATAGAGGGGCTTGACGGGGAACCGGAGGCAGAGTGACGCCATCCCGTATATAAAGAGGAAGTATGATCATAGATGAGAGAATGGCGGCTTTCATCGATTCGCTGGACAGGGGGAATACGGCCTTCCTGGACGGGATAGAAAAAGAGGCGCTGGAGAATCAGATTCCAATCGTGCGCAAGTCCACGCAGAGCCTGCTGAAGTTTCTGCTGGCGGCCAGGCAGCCGCGGCAGATTCTGGAGGTGGGGACCGCGGTGGGCTTTTCCGCGCTGTTGATGTGCGAATACGGCCCGGAGGGCTGCCATGTGACCACCATAGAGAAATACGGAAAGCGGATTCCCGTGGCCAGGGAGAACTTCCGGCGGGCCGGGCGGGAGAATCAGATCGCCCTGTTGGAGGGGGATGCGGCGGATATCCTGCCGGAGCTGACGGGAAGCTTCGACATGATCTTCATGGATGCGGCCAAGGGGCAGTATATCCGCTTCCTGCCGGACAGCCTGCGGCTGCTGGCGCCGGGGGGATTCCTGGTGTCGGACAATGTGCTGCAGGACGGGGACGTGACAGAGTCCCGCTTTGCGGTGGACAGGCGCAACCGCACCATCCATGCCAGGATGCGGGAGTACCTGTACGAGCTGAAGCACCATCCCCTGCTGGAGACCGTGGTGCTGCCGGTGGGGGACGGGGTGACGGTCAGCATAAAAAAGGAAGCATAGGGGAAAGGACAGGGAAAGGAAGGCAGGATTATGGCGGGGAGAAGGAAACCGGAGCTTTTGATACCGGCGGGGAGCCTGGAGGTGCTGAGGACCGCGGTGATATTCGGGGCGGATGCCGTGTACATCGGCGGCGAGGCCTTCGGGCTGCGGGCCAAGGCGAAGAACTTCTCCCCGGAGGAGATGGCGGAGGGTATCGCCTTCGCCCATGCAAGGGGCGTGAAGGTGTACGTCACGGCCAATATCCTAGCCCACAATGACGACCTGGAGGGGGCGGAGGCCTATTTTCAGGAGCTGCGGGACATGGAGCCTGAGCGGTGCGACGGGCTGATTATATCCGACCCCGGGATGTTCGCCGTCGCCCGGGAGGTATGGCCGGAGGCGGAAATCCACATCTCCACCCAGGCCAACAACACCAACTACCGCACCTATCGGTTCTGGTGGGAGCTGGGGGCCAGGCGGGTGGTGTCCGCCAGGGAGCTGAGCCTGGCGGAGATACGGGCCATCCGGGAGCGGATCCCGGAGGAGATGGAGATAGAGAGCTTCGTCCAGGGCTCCATGTGCATCTCCTATTCCGGGCGCTGCCTCTTGAGCAATTACTTTACAGGGAGGGATGCCAACCAGGGCTCCTGCACCCATCCCTGCCGCTGGAAGTACGCGGTGGTGGAGGAGACCAGGCCCGGGGAGTACCTTCCGGTGTACGAGAACGAGCGGGGCACATATATATTCAATTCCAAAGATTTGTGCATGATAGAACACATACCGGAGCTGGTGGAGGCGGGGATAGACAGCTTCAAGGTGGAGGGGCGCATGAAGACGGCGCTGTACATCGCCACGGTGGCCCGGACCTACCGCAGGGCCATAGACGATTATTTCGTCTCCAGAGAGCGGTATCGGGCAAATCTGGACTGGTACAGGGCGGAGATCTCCAAGTGCACCTACCGCCAGTTCACCACGGGCTTCTACTTCGGCAGACCTGCCGGGGAGGCCCAGATTTATGACAACAGCACTTATGTGAACGAATATATCTATCTGGGGAACATCCGGGAGGTGGCTGCGGGCGATGCGCTGCCATGGATGCAGGGGATGGAAGACAGAGACGTCTTCTCCCTGGCCCGGCTGGAGCAGCGCAATAAATTTTCCGTGGGAGAGGCCATTGAGATCATGAAGCCGGACGGGAGGAACGTGCCGGCGACCGTGGAGGCCATGTACAACGGGGAGGGGGAGGCGGTGGAGAGCTGCCCCCATGCCAGGGAGATTATATGGGTGAGGCTTTCCGAGATGCCCGCGCCCTGGGATCTGCTGCGGCGGGAGAACCGCGCGGAGGCGTAGGCAGAGGTGCCTGCCCGCCGCCCTTCCCGGGTTCTCTTTGGGCGGTTATTCTCCCTTTTCGTTTTCCTTTCCCGGCTCCGGCTTGCGCTTTCCTTCGGTGTATTCGATGCATTCAACTACTTTGTCATTGTCGAATCCCCGGGCCCTCAGCCGGTCGATTAGGTTCAGGGTTTCTTTTGCTGCCATGGCCTCCATGTATGCCCCTTCCTCCCTTCCGGGTGATTAGCTCTTACTTTTGCAATTTCTAGCAATTTCTTTAGCAGCCCGCACCTCTTCCATATTTTGCGGCCCAAGCCTTGTGCATTCCGCCAGGACTAGAAAGCCGGGAGACCTTGAAGCTCTATGCAACCTGCTCTGCCTTTGACAGGAGAGAACTCCTTTTTTGGAAGAAAGCGAGAAATGGCATTTGGGGTATTGCATTTTGGGGGAAATTAGGGTATTTTATAGAAAACGAAACGTTGGCGCGGCTGTATGCCACCATTTCTGCACATCGGCATTCAATGAACGAGGAGGTTCCATGGTAAGGTGTTACTTTGGGACTTTTTTTATGTGGCGGATTCCCGGGATGCGGCCGATGGAGGACAGGGAGAGAAGGGAGAAGGAAAATGTGTGAAGTAGTGAAGGTAGAAGAGATTTTCGCCAGCAAGGTATTCACCTTTGGCAAGATGAAGGAAAGGCTGCCCAAGAGCGTCTATAAAGAAGTCAGGAAAATCATGGATCAGGGGGGCGAGCTGTCCCTGGCGGCCGCGGACGTGGTGGCCAAGGCCATGAAGGATTGGGCCGTGGAGAACGGCGCCACTCATTACACCCACTGGTTCCAGCCCCTCACCGGCATCACGGCGGAGAAGCACGATGCTTTCGTGACGCACCCGGACGAGGACGGCAAGATGATCATGGAGTTCTCCGGCAAGGAGCTGATCAAGGGCGAGCCTGACGCGTCTTCTTTCCCCTCCGGAGGCCTGCGGGCCACGTTCGAGGCCAGGGGTTACACGGCCTGGGACATCACTTCCCCGGCGTTCCTGAAGGAGGATGCCACGGGAGTCATCCTCTGTATCCCCACGGCATTCTGCTCCTACACCGGGGAGGCCCTGGACAAGAAGACCCCGCTGCTGCGCTCCATGGAGGCAATCAGCCAGCAGGCGCTGCGCATCGTGCGGCTCTTTGGCAACGAAGGGGCCACGAAGGTAGTGGCCAGCGTAGGGCCGGAGCAGGAGTACTTCCTCGTGGACAGAGAAAAGTACCTTCAGCGGGAGGATCTGATCTTCGCCGGGCGCACCCTGTTCGGCGCTCCCGCGCCCAAGGGCCAGGAGCTGGAGGACCATTACTTCGGCACCATCCGCGAGCGGGTGGGCGCTTATATGAAGGATCTGAACGTGGAGCTGTGGAAGCTGGGGGTGACGGCCAGGACCCAGCACAACGAGGTGGCCCCGGCCCAGCATGAGCTGGCTCCTGTCTATGAGTCGGCCAACATCGCGGTTGACCACAATCAGCTCGTCATGGAGACCATGAAGAAGGTGGCCGGCCGCCATGGCCTGACCTGTCTGCTCCACGAGAAGCCTTTCGACGGGGTGAACGGCTCCGGCAAGCACAACAACTGGTCCCTGGGCACGGACAATGGGGTGAACATGCTGGATCCCGGCGAGACCCCCAACGAGAATATCCAGTTCCTTCTGGTGCTGGCCTGCATCATCAAGGCCGTGGACACCCATGCGGACCTCCTGCGCCAGAGCGCGGCGGATGTGGGCAACGACCACAGGCTGGGGGCGAACGAGGCCCCTCCCGCCATCATCTCCATCTTCCTGGGGGAGCAGCTGGAGGATGTGGTGAAGCAATTGGTGGAGACCGGCGAGGCGGCCCATTGCCTGGAGGGCGGCAAGCTGGAGACCGGCGTGTCCACGCTGCCCGACCTGGAGAAGGATGCCACGGACAGGAACAGGACATCGCCCTTTGCCTTCACGGGGAACAAGTTCGAGTTCCGCATGGTAGGCAGTGCGGATTCCATCGCCAGTCCCAACACCACCCTGAATGCCATCGTGGCGGAGGCTTTCTGTGAGGCGGCCGACAGGCTGGAGGAGGCGGAGGACTTCGATCTGGCGGTGCATGACCTGATCAAGGAGTACATGGGGGCCCATCAGCGGATTATCTTCAATGGGGACGGCTATTCCGAGGACTGGGTGGCGGAAGCGGCCAGGCGGGGCCTGCCCAACATCAAATCCATGGTGGAGGCGGCCTGTACCCTGACCACGGACAAGGCGGTGAAGCTCTTCGAGAAGTTCGGCATCTTCACGAAGGTGGAGCTGGAGTCCAGGGAGGAGATCATCTACGAGACCTATGCCAAGACCATCAACATCGAGGCCAATACCATGATCGACATGGCCGGCAAGAAATACATCCCTGCCGTGGTGAAGTATACCAGGCAGCTTGCGGACGCGGTGGTGGCCGTCAGGGAAGCCGGGGCGGAGCCTGTGGTGCAGGCAAGGCTTCTGAGCGAGGTGAATGGGAAGCTGACGGCGGCCCAGGAAGCGCTGGGCAGGCTGAGCCGGGCCATGGCCCAGGCTGCGGCTATGAAGGATGCCAAAGAGCAGGCGTTCTTCTGCAAGGATGTGGTCAGGACCGCCATGGAGGAGCTGCGGGCTCCCATCGACGCGTTGGAGATGATCGTGGACAAGGACGTGTGGCCGGTGCCTTCCTATGGGGAACTGACGTTTGAGGTGTGAGAGGGGCAGGACAAGAACGGGGGGGCTGCGGGCGACAGGAGCTGCGCGGTTCCTCCTTTTTTGGAGGGAAGAGGGAGGTGGGGAAATAAAAAAATAGTAAAATAGAAAAATAGAAAAATTTGAAAAAATTTGAATTAGGGTATTGCAAATTGGAAATACTTCGTGTATAATATTTCAAGTAACAAGACATAGGGCTATCGCCAAACGGTAAGGCAACGGACTCTGACTCCGTCATTTCAAGGTTCGAATCCTTGTAGCCCTGCGCAGCAGGGGTTGCCCTGCTTGAAAGACCCCGGTGGAGAGATTCATCGGGGTTGTTTTTTGCTGTAAAATCAAGGGTTTGCGGGATCCCCCTGTGTTTAAGGCCAATGGAAGTGCAGACCGGACACAGGAATTCGTGTCGGGGAGGCTTTGGCATTAAGATTTCGCGACTATAACTCAGATCTTGGGATTTTGAAAATCTATAAAAGCGCTTCCATGGTTCGGAACCATGCCGAAACGGCGGATAAACGGCAGATTATGGTAGAAGGGACGACTAAGAACCAACAGGCCAGAAACATTATGCTGAATTCGGATGCGAGGAATATCCTGGAGCTTATCCGCAGGAATGCAAAGGACTGCTCGCCGGATGCGCTGGTGATTACGACCAAAACAGGGAGACAGAACACGGCGACCAATCTGCAGCACAGGATGAAGGTGATTTTCCACAATGCGGGGCTGGATTCCTATTCGGGAGGACTACACATATTTCGTCGAACATTCGCAACAAATATGTATGATGCCGGAGCCCGCGTGGAAGAGATTGCCGCTTATATCGGAGACCTTGAGTCCACGACACGGCGATATTACATAGCTATCAGGAAAAAGGTGAGCGTACAGGGCATAGAAAAGCAGATTGTGCCTCTGCCTGATTCCATCAGGGAAAAGAAGTAAATTAATAAGGAATTACCTGTAACGCGAATGCCAGGTAATTCCTTGTTTTTGTTGTATTTCATGGTGTTTTAGATTATAATTTAAGAAGAAGCCGCAGGGGATTAAGTGAGATGGTTCTTTGGAGAATCATAATTTCGGAACAGGTTGCAATACTAATTCGGCAGAGCTGTTTAAGGAAAGCCTTAAGAGAGTGGCAGAAATGGAGAGGAGATTCATACCACAGAAAGGCATTGTGCCTACTTGTGATTCCATGTGCGCTGAAGCGAACAAAATTATGGTATACTGGGAAATATGGGGAAGGAGATGCGCAATGCGTGAGAAAAAGCGGGTTTTGAAGCCCGACACTGTGCTGAAAAATTATTGGAACGATAACGAACGGTTTGCTGATTTTTTCAATGCTGTGTTGTTCCATGGAGAGCAGAGGATATTTCCGGAAGAATTGGAGGAACTTGACACGGAGGAGTCCACTGTATTAGAACACCGCGAGTATGCGGAATCTATTGCGGCTTCAAGAGACAGCGTCAAGGTCAGGAAGAAGTCTTCTGCGTTGGGTGTGGAATTTGTGATTCTGGGAATGGAAAATCAGGGACATATTCATTATGCCATGCCAATGAGAGTTATGGGATATGACTATGGATTTTATAAGAAGCAATATGATAGCAACGCAAAAAGGTATAAAACAGCAGAAGGATTGAGTGAGGATGAATATCTATCCAAAATGCGTGAGACAGATAAACTGATACCCGTTATCACAGTGGTTGTCTATTATGGCGAAAAACCCTGGAATGGAGCAGCTTCATTGCATGGGATGCTGAACATTCCTGAGGAGGTTGCACAATATGTGAACGACTATAAGATAATACTTGTGGAAGCCAGGCAGAATGAATATAAATTCCATAATGTGGATAATAAGGATTTCTTTAATCTGCTGCGAATTCTTCTGGATAACAGTAAACCATTTAACGAGGTAAAAGAAGAAGCCATAGAGTATACAAAAAAGCATGATGTGGAGAAATCAGTGGTAATGACGGTTGCGGGTGCGGCGAACTGTAAGCTGAACTATGAATTGAAAGGAGATGGCGGTATGTGGACTGTTTTTGAAGAGACCCAAAATGAGGGGAGAATCAGGGGCATTATTGAAATGGGGATTGAATGTGGATTATCTGAGGAAGACATTTTGGAGAAGCTGGAGCATAAACTAAATGTGTCCCGGAAGAAGGCACAGGAGTATTTTCAGAAGTATGCAGCGGAGACAGTGTAGTCAGGGGGAATGCACGATCATGACGAATTCACAGGCATGGGACTACGCAATAGGAATGATTAAGGTAGATGGGCTGGAACCTACGGAAGATTTTAAAAAGTATAGTCGATAGATTATTCCATAGATTATTTTATCTGCAGGGCGACTTGAAAACCTTTGATTTTCCTGGCCCCAAACCCCAAAGAACAACGGACTCTGACTCCTATGTTTTCTATATTTTCATCAGGAAATTCTCAAATACCTATTGACAAATCTGCCAGTTTGTGCGGCCGCGTTCATTGATTGAA
>OFGG01000134.1_pt1 | contig 66590 bp, 55 predicted proteins | sample 1521701 | NCBI WGS metagenome assembly OFGG01 (sample SAMEA3504081, study PRJEB24116) | mouse gut metagenome | biome: mouse gut; feature: mouse-associated habitat; material: faeces | place: Denmark | collected 2011
TTACCAGCCCCCCTGCCGCTGATTAGGTGCTCCTTATGGAAAATCACAACAATATAAAATCTTTGACTTCTTTTGCGGTTATATCGCGACCAAGAATAATGCTTGCCGCTTGAATAGGAGTAAATTTCAATGTATGGCTAAGCGCCTGTAATTCAAATAATGTAAAGTTGTCGGGTGTCTGTTTTTTCTTTCTAAATGTTTGTAATGAGATACCTAATAGCTTTGCAAGTTGTTCATCAGTATAGCCATATCGTTCTTGGCTTGCTGTGATACATGCTCTTACAATACGTCTATGTTCTTCAAAGGTACTTGTTTTTAATTTTGGCATATTGGTTATCCTTTCGTAGAATATGCTGCCTAATGGCAGATTTGTAGTAGCTTGATGATTTATGACTCCTAATATGAAGAACCCGCCCTCTTTAAGGAGGAGCAGCTCTGAACTGGGGCACCCTCTAATGAATACGATTACTAAATGTTTAGTAATCTCGTAGGATCTAATTAGATCCTGAGTGTATCATCACTTCGGTCAATATGTCCGGGGTATCTAATGTTTTGGTATAGGCAGAGGAACAAATTGTCTTCTTGTTGATTGTCTTATAGCACCAAAAGTGATGCCTTAATCTAAAGTACCATTCTGGTATAGGAGACAGCCATTTGGTTGTTTCCTAGTGTCCACAGGATTATTCCTGTGGTGGTTCGTCTGGCTTGGTATAGCGGGGAATTTCGGTTAGTTCATCTACCCTTTTTACGGCTTCTTTTCTTCCAGCATTATTCAATCGGTTATATGCTCCCAGCATTTCCTTTAATTGAACAGCAGTAGTTTCTTGCTCCTGAGTCATTATCCAGTCTTCGCTAAGTAATGAATGAAATAAGTCATAGGCTTCTGTTTGGGCGTGTGACCTGCTAGCAGTTGTGAATTTAGGTGCTTTTTCGGCTTTTATCTCGTTTCCCTTTTCGTCATAAGCAGTAAATTTAGGTGCGTTTTTGGTAGCTTCTTCTTTTTGCTGTTGTTCATGATATTTATCGAATTCTTCTTCTGAGCTGGCAAATGAATAGGAATTGTTGTATGACAGAGAATCATTAGTGGGAAGCTCGTCTTCTAAATCATCAACAAGACAAAGTGGGTCATTTCCAACGTCCATTTCATAATAACTAGAAATGAAATGGACGGTAAAATTGCCTATTTTTTTAATATTTAAAGCTTTACACAATTTTTCAAATAATTCTACATCTAATTTTCTTTGTCCTTGTTCAATTCGGTTGATTGCTTGTTGCGGTAATCCAACCATTTCGCCTAATTCTTTTTGAGAAACACCTTGTTTTATACGTTCCTCGCGAATTTTTAAATGTAAATTGCTATTTTCCATTCTCATTCTCCTATATTAATCTAACACAAAAAAGATGTTTTGTAAACACTATAACACAAAAAAGATGTTGACACAAACATCAAATATATGTTATGGTTATTTATAACAAAACATCATAATGATGTTAGAAAGGAGAAAAGTACATGAAATTAAAGTTAGACACAAAGAAAATCTACTTTGCAATGGCTGAACGTGGCATAACTGCTACAGAGATAGCCAGACAAGGCGGAGTAAGCCAACAGGCAGTATCCAATGCCTTGAATGGAAACAGAGTGGGAAAAACAAAAGTGATTCCGGCAATCTGTAAGGCGTTGGATTTTTCAGCCAAAGACATTGTAATCATTGAGGACTAAGAAAGGAGAAAACAGACAATGGCAAAGAAAGTATTCAGAGATTATGCAGAGGTAAATGAGAAGTTATTAGAGGGGTTCACAGTAGCGGAGGTTCTCACAGGAATCAATGCAGAGGATAGCGGCATGATGATGGAATTAGAGCGGCAGATTGATAATGTAACAATTGGAATTGACGTGGTTTACAATCCTGATTGTGAGGACGGAGAAACACCGTTCATGGTATCAGAGGAATATGTAAAGCATATCTGCCAGTAAAGCGAGGGGATTCTTATGCTATCACAGGAAGAACTTGACGCAATGGTAGAAGCAGAAGAAAAACGGCTTGGCGTTGGCAACAAAGAGTTCATACAACGCCACAATGAGATTATGGAGCTTATCGACAGAGCCAGAGGGAAAGGAGCGGCGGCAGATGGCAAAACAGATTATGAATGTCAGGGACGTTATGGCGGTGCTGGAAGTGTCTGAAAGCAAGGCTTACGGGATTATCCGGCAGATGAATGATGAACTGAAAGCGAAAGGATTTATAACCATCCCCGGAAAGGTTTCCACCGCTTTTTTCGAGGAAAAAGTTTATGGCGTTCACGCCGAGTAAAAAAAGGAGGACAAATTTTGGATGATGAAATAAAAAAGCCGAGTTTCCTTGTTTATTATGACAATGAAGTTGTTGTATTACGGCTTCCAGATAAAGAAGCAGGAAAGTTGTTCAAGTCATTATTCCGGTATGGGAGAGATGGGGTTGAACCAGATTTTAGTGAAAACCCCGCCTTAGATATGGCTTTTACAATATTTAGGATAGCCATTGATGGAGAAAGAAGGTGAGGAAATAAACTATGGCAAATAGAAGAATGTTTAGTTTAAGCGTTGTTGATACTGACAAATTTTTAGAAATGCCAGCAACAACCCAGCTATTATATTTTCATTTAGGTATGAGGGCGGATGATGATGGGTTCGTTTCTTCTCCAAGAAAGGTACTATCATTTACAAATTGTACTAATGATGATATGAAAGTGCTTATTTCCAAAGGTTTTATTATTCCATTTGAGAGTGGGATTGTTGTAATTACTCACTGGAAGCAGCATAACTACATACAGTCGGATAGATACCGTAAAACAATACATTTGGAAGAACGTAAACAATTGGAACTTGTTGAAAATGTATACAAGCTGAATCCGAATTGTATACAAAATGAATCCGAAGTGGAAGCACAGTATAGGTTAAGTAAGGATATAGTTAGAGATAGAATAAATATAAGTAAGGATAAAGAAAGGGAATGTATCAATTATCAGCAAATAGCTGATATGTATAATGAGATTTGCGTCTCATTCCCCCGTCTGACAAAACTATCCGATTCCAGAAAAAAGGCGATCAGGGCAAGGCTGAACCAATATACAATTGAGGATTTCAAACGGCTCTTCACAATGGCAGAGGAAAGCAGCTTCCTAAAAGGGCAGAATAACCGAAATTGGTCTGCAAACTTTGACTGGCTGATTAAGGATTCCAACATGGCAAAGGTGTTGGACGGCAATTATGTGGATAAGAAAGGCGGTGATACCACTGGAACGGGAAATCAAAGTTGGACAGATGCAGCAGACTTCTATAAGCAGTTCCTGGGGTCTGGCAACGGTGACTAAGGTGGAAGAGGTTAAAACGGATGATTTGAACGGCATTCTGGTACGACACAGGTATGAAGATGTTGGGTATGATACACAGGATATATTCATAGAGGATGGTATGGTACTAGATTCCCGCTTAGCAGAACGCCGAAGCCGGAGCGGTATGCCGCTTGAATATGTATATTGCACAGGGAAGAGCATTGACTGGGGGAAATACGGTTCCCAGGACATAACGACGCAGAAGAACATTGTAAACGCTTTTGTAATCAATTTTAAGGCTTTCCAGCGTGAAGGACGTGGATTATATTTTTACTCTGACACGAAAGGCAGCGGAAAGACCATGATTGCCTGTGCAGTTGCGAATGAGATTCTTAAGACGCATGATTTATCCGTGAAGTTTATCAGTGTGACCGATTATATAGAGCTTGTAAAAGCGAAAGATGATGCAAGCCGGGGAAATATAAAGGCAATACTTGAAGCTGGATTATTAATTTTGGATGATGTTGGCGCACAGGTGGAAAACAAGGAATGGATAACAACGGCATTGCTCCGGCTGGTTGACAGGCGTTACACGAACCATTGCCCGACAATATATACAAGCAATGTACGGATGGAGGATTTGAAAACAGATGAACGTATTGCAGAAAGGATATATGCTGTATCGGTTCCTGTTATAATGCCAGAAGTCAATGTAAGGAGAAAGATGGCTGATAAGCATACAAAAGAATTTTTGGCAGGAATCATGCAGGAAAAAAACGCCCCATTGGTATTACCAGTACCAACAGGGCAGGCATAGCCGGTAAAGCTACAACACTCAAATATATAATAACATAGCTTTCCGGGGAAAGGAAAGAGGAAATTATGGATAAAGGTGAAATATTTTGCAAATTAGTGCATATGGCAACAGAAAAAGGCATTGCAGTTAAGTTTGTGCCTTTTAAGGCATATGACGGGCGTATAAAAGGCGATAAAATCGGAATCAGGCAGAGTTTGGGAACAATTGATGAATACAATTACAACCTGGCCCATGAATTAGCCCATGCATACCTGCATTACGACAAGGGAAGCATCCTTCCGGATATGGAGGATAAGGAGCTGCATAAACAATACGAGGAACAGGCGGACAGGGCGGCTAAGATGCTGCTTGAGGCATTGTCGGTTGGACAGAAAGGCGGTGCAAAATGAATATTGACTTAAAATCAGTGGTACATGAAATCATTGACAAAATCAGCAATGAAGAGTACTTGGAACTGATACGGAGGTTTGCGGAAAAACTGTTAGACGGGGGTGCGACATGAAAGAAATTATGGAAATGACACAGACTTTGCTGGGAATGGGAACTGACACTTATACGAAATGCAAGTGCATGGTTCTGGCAGTGAGCCGGAAAGAACCGAAGATGAAAGCGTTTTTTGAGATACTGTTTGAAAGGACAGACAGGAAAAGACCCCTGCTTATAGGGATGAAGGAAGGTGGATTGGAATAGTGGCAAAGAATAAAGAGACGTTTGCAATGGAGATTATAGGAGATATAAAAAGACAGCGGAATATCTGGAGGATAGCAGCAATTGTGAGCATTGTGCTGAATATCATCCAGTGGATTCTCTAGGAAACAACCCTGCATGAGCCGGGGGACGGTGCGCAACACTCGAACCCAGCGGCATAATGTGGATGTGGTCTGCGAGGAACGGAAAAGGAATGAGCAGTAACCTACACGATTTGCTGAAGCTGCTACCAACAACTGATTCAAAGCGTATGGGGAAGAAAAGTATAAACGTGGAAATAACGGCATGGGGCTGGCAAAGGGAGGTGGTATCTGATATAATGGCAGTAAAGGTAAGAATAAGCTATGAGAAACCGCAGGAGCTTCATACAGTGACGGAATTGTTAAAGCCGATATTAAAGTCGTGCAAGGCAGATAAGGGCGAAAATGGGCGGTTTAAGAAAGCCTATCTTGAAGTGAATATTTCCGATGGAAAAGCACAAAAAAGTGTAAATTCGCCGTTGATTTAGGCAAACCATATCTATATAGGGTATGGAATATAGGCAGAAAAACATTGTATATCTGCCTGTCTCATGTTATAATATCAATAGGCAAACAGAATACAGAAGTACCCTGGACGGCGGAGGCGCCGGACGGAAGCCATATATAAGGCGTGGGAAGTTTTACTCTGAAATGAGTGGAATTTTCCATGCTTTTTTGTTTGCCGGAATTAGCCCACTATGGCGTAAAAATAGGAGGAAAATTATGAATACAGAGAATATGAACATGGCAGCAGAACAGGCAGCAACCCCGGCTGAATCGACGAGGCCGCTGAAAAAGTAGATACCACCGCCTATATTTGGTATAATATAATTATCAAATACAGGCGGTGGTATCATGGTTGAGCAACAGCAGAAGTTAGTATTGAGTCCATATATGGACATATATGAATTAGTCATTCCCAAAGACAACCTGCTCCGGCAGATGAAAGAACTGGTTGATTTCAGTTTTATTTATGAAGAACTTATTGATAAATATTGTCTTAATAATGGACGGAATGCAGTTCCGCCTGTCAGGATGTTCAAATACCTGCTCCTGAAATCTATTTATGACTTATCTGATATTGACGTTGTGGAACGCTCCAAATACGATATGTCCTTCAAATACTTTCTTGACATGGCGCCAGAAGAAGCAGTCATTAACCCAAGCTCCCTGACAAAATTCCGCAAGCTGCGCCTGAAAGATATGAACTTGTTAGACATGCTGATTGCAAAAACAGTCCGGATTGCATTGGAAAAAGGCGTTATAAAATCAAAGTCCATTATTGTGGATGCAACCCATACAAAATCAAGGTACAACCAGAAAACGCCAAGACAGGCGCTTCTGGAGCAGTCAAAGAAACTGCGGCGTGCTGTTTATGAAATAGATGAATCAATGAAAAAACTGTTTCCAGCTAAAAACACAGAAGATTCTTTGGAAAAAGAGCTGGCATACTGCCATGCCCTGATTTCGGTTATCAAAGGAAAAGATGAGCTGTGCAGTTATCCGAAAGTAGAGGAAAAGCTGAACTTATTGGAGGAATCCGTAACAGATGACCTGGAACATCTCGAAACTTCAAGAGACGCAGACGCAAAGACAGGGCATAAAACGGCAGATACCGCTTTCTTCGGATACAAGACGCATATAGCAATGAGTGAGGAACGCATCATTACAGCAGCCACTGTCACCAGCGGCGAAAAGACAGATGGAAAAGAACTGCCGGAACTTGTGCGCAAAAGCAGGGAAGCCGGAATGGAAGTAGAAATGGTGATCGGGGATAAAGCCTATTCCGAACAGAAAAATATCGAAGCGGCGCAGGACGGCGGTTATGAACTGATTTCCAGGCTAAACGGCATCATTACGCAGGGAAACCGGACAAAAGAGGATGAATTTGAATTTAATAAAGACGCGGGAATGTACCAGTGTAAGGCAGGACATCTGGCAGTCCGTAAATACCTGGACAGGCGTGAAAAAGAAAAGAAGAATAAAAATCCACGCATGACATACTATTTTGACGTTGAGAAATGTAAACGCTGCCCATACAGGGATGGATGTTATAAGGAAGGTGCGAAAAAGAAAACATACAGTGAAACCCTCAAAAGCGATGCCCACAGTAAACAGGCAGAGTTTCAGGAGACAGAACACTTCAAAGAAAAAATGAAGGAGCGTTATAAGATAGAAGCAAAAAACAGTGAGTTAAAGCACAGGCATGGTTATGATACGGCGTCATCATCAGGCCTCATAAACATGGAAATGCAGGGGGCAATGGCTATATTTGCAGTAAACCTTAAGCGGATCATTAAGCTGATAAATGAAAAATAAGAGACTATATCTCTTGAAATAAAGGAAATCTTTATCTGAATCACAAAAAATCCATCCGTCCATTCAAAACGGGTGGATTTTTGCGTACATCAATAATTTAATATCAAAAAAATAGAATGTTTTTCAGCGGCCTCCTTACACCATCGGGGGTATTGTTCTGTTTTTATCAGATAATAAGCATCGCATCCCCAAAACTGAAAAACCGATACTTCCTGCGAATTGCTTCTTCATAAGCCGAGAGCACACGCTCTCTCCCCGCCAGCGCAGACACCAGCATCAGAAGCGTGGATTCCGGCAGATGAAAATTCGTGATCAATCCGTCGATCACCCGAAACCGATATCCCGGATAAATAAAAATCTCGGTCCAACCGCTTTTTGCGGTCAAAAACCCGCGTTCATCTGCTGCAGATTCCAGCGTTCTGGTACTCGTGGTGCCTACAGAAATAATTCTGCCGCCTTCTGCCTTGGTTCGGTTGATCAGATCTGCTGCTTTGGCATCAATCCGAAAAAATTCCGAATGCATATGATGCTTACATACCTCTTTCTCTTTGACCGGACGAAACGTCCCCAGCCCGACATGCAGCGTCACTTCTGCGATCGAAACTCCCATGTCCCGTATACGATCCAACAGTTCAGGCGTAAAATGAAGTCCCGCCGTAGGCGCCGCCGCAGAGCCGTCATATTTGGCGTACACCGTCTGATAACGGTTTTTATCCTGCAATGTATGCGTAATATAAGGCGGTAGAGGCATCTGTCCCAGACGGTCTAAGATTTCTTCAAAAATGCCCTCATAAGAAAATCGGATCAGGCGGTTTCCCTCTTCTGCCATCCCAACCACTTCTCCGGTCAAAAGACCGCCGCCGAACAGAATTTTGGTCCCGGTTTTTGCTTTTCTGCCAGGCTTTACCAAAGTCTCCCACACATCATCTTCTCTGCGTTTTAAGAGTAAAATTTCAATGTTCGCATTGGTCTGCTCTTTACTGCCATATAAACGCGCCGGAATTACTTTTGTATTATTAAGAACCAGACAGTCGTTCGGTTTCAAATACTCCGTAATTTCCGAAAAGATGCGATGGTTCACCGTACCGAAACTCTTATCCAGTACCATCATCCTGGAGCTGGAGCGGTCCAAAAGCGGATCCTGCGCAATCAATTCCTGCGGCAGGTCATAAGAAAAATCTTTTACATCCATTCACTGTTCTCCCTCTTATCCCAAATCAATTCCATTTTATTTTATAATAGCCGGAAGAAGCGCTGTTCGCCCTGTCTATTCTTAAGAAATATCTGCCTTTGTTTAAGCCTGTCTTCTTCCCGGTCGTCGTGGAAGACTGGTACAGAGTAAGCTTCTTTGTCCCCGAAGTATAATACATCTTTTTCACACCGATTTGTTTGGATCCGGCGTAAATAGTCATCCGAAAACAGCCGCTGGTTTTGACATTGTAATACAGACGCAGCCGCTGGCTTTTGGTCAATTTGATCTTATACCAGTCCGTATTGGAAATTCCTGCCGGAATCAAACCCGTTTTCATTTTATTTTTTTTAAGTTTCAGGGCTTTGGATTGCAAGGCTCCGGATTTATCGTTCGTCTTTGTAAACGTACGGGATATGCTGACGGCGTTTTCCGCCCTCACCCGGATATAGTATTCCTGCTTTTCCCGCATCCCGAACGTAAACGTATGCCAATAGGCGTTTTGGCTGTGCGCTGCATTATAAAAGATAGACTTCGACGATAGCAGCGTCCCTTTGGTACTGTTATACAGCGCAAGGTAACCTCTTGCATGGCTCACCGCACCTGCCGGATTTGAAATCCGCACGGTTAAATAACCGTCTGCAGCCGCTTTATACTTTAACCATGTATACGCTCCGGACGACTCGTAGGATTTCTGATTCGAAATCGTAACGTTTTTATTCTGATTAAAATCATACTCCTTCTCTTTTTCTTTTACCCTGTCATCTGCAGAAACAATCCGCGGAACTATACATACCATGCAAACCAGGACAAAAAACATATATCTGCGATATCGACGTCCCATATCCTTCCCTCCATTTCTCATTGGATTTATTTATTATAACAGAACTTTGGTCATTTTACCATAACAAAGGTTTCATAAAGGAAAGACTCACTGTAAGAAGCTGATACATCAAATAAAGGGCAGGCAACCGCCCACCCTTTTGTTATTCTTTATTTCCAACTCAGTTTATAATAACCGTTTACCAATTTATTTGCCGGTTTCACCTCAATATAGTAGGTTCCTGTTCTGATCTTCGGCCATCTTACCTGATATTTTTTACTGTAATTATTCAGCCAAATCGTCTTTCCGTCATCTGTTCTGCAAGTTACTGTTTTCGCATACGGATAAATCCCAGGTCCTTTCACAGAAAGATTTACTGAGCCTGTTAAATACGGGGTCAAATTCACATTCATCTTCTGAGGCTTTTTCAATGTAAACTTGTACCAATGAGAATTGGAAGTACCTGCTGCAATCACACCTACTGTGGATCTGCCTCTCTTCAGGTTCAACGCTTTTTTCTTTTTCGTGCCGCTCTTATCTTTCACTTTTTTAAATTTTCCAACGACATTCACGCCGCCAACAGATTTAATACGAATCTGGTATGTCCTTCCCTTCTTTACGCCATAGCACTCGGAAGAGAAGCCTGCCACGTTTGAACTTGTATCATAAACAAAAGCGGAAGATAACGGCTGGCTTTTTGCCGTATTAAACATCTGAACCTCGCCTACCGAATATCCGATCTCTGGTATTCTGGTAGCATTTACAAAGCGAATCTGCAGATAACCGTCATTCGGCGCCTTATACGAAATCCAGTTATAATCGCCGGCAATCACCGAGCTTGCAGCATCCGCAATCGCAACCGTACCTCCTTTACCAGGCATACTGTGGACAGATGCGCTGACCGGATCCGGTGCCGAAACGACTGCAACCGAAAACAACATTGCCGCTGCAAGTATCAAACTTGTTACTTTGTTCAATAAACTTCTTCTTTCCCTTTTCATACTTCATGTTCCTTTCCATATATTTTTTATTAAAATACTTTACTTTTTTATTATAGCACGCATAAAATATTTTTCAATACTTTTCCTATTTTCTTAGCTCAATTCCCATCGCTTCTAACGCTTTTAATATTCGCTCCATAGCGCCGGTCAGATCGGCTTCTTCCAGATTCTTATCCCTGCCGCGGAATGTCAGGGAATATGCGACAGACTTAAAGCCCGGCGTAATCTGGCTCCCCTCATAAACATCAAACAGCTGATAACTTTCCAGGTACGCGCCGCCCTTGGCATCGAATACTTTTTCAATATCCCCCGCTAAAATCTCCTTCGGCACTACCATGCTGATATCGCGGGTCGCTGCCGGAAACTTCGCAATTCCCTGGTATTTCCGGTCAAAACTTGCGCTCACTAAAACCTCCGGCATATCCAATACCGCAATATACACACGGTCTTTGATCGCATAATTTGCAGCAACAACAGGATGCACTTCTCCGATATAACCGATCGTACGATCCTGGTAAATCATATCCGCCTGGCGTCCCGGATGCAGATACGGCCTGGCGGAATCCGGACGATAAGAAATCTTATCGTTCATGCCGATTTTTAATAAAAACTCTTCTGCCACGCCTTTTAGCGTATAAAAGTCTCCCTCTCCGTACATACCAAGCGTAAACTGCATCCGCTCCATGGGAAGCTCTGTTACGGGAAGCTGCTTGGGCAGATAAATATTGCCCAGCTCATACAAACGTACGTTTTTATTTCTTCTGTTATAATTGGTTGACAGGGAAGTCAGCATTCCGTTTAACGGGATCGTCCGCATAATGGAAAAATCTTCCCCCAGCGGATTGGAAATCGTCACCGCCTCCCTCAGTTTAGAATCTGCGGGGATCAAAAGCTTATCGAATACTTTCGGACTTTCAAAAGAGTAGCACATCCCCTGGGAAAATCCGCAGAACTCCGCCGTATCTCTCGCAGCTTCTTCGATACGAAGTTTAAAAGAAAGCTTACCTGTCGTCGCTTCTCCGGTGGGAAGTGTCGTCGGAATATTATCGTAACCGAAAAATCTTGCCGCTTCCTCTGCAATATCCGCATCACATTCCAGGTCCTGCCGCCAGGAAGGTACGACAATCTCATTTGCGTCTTTATCATACCTAAGTTCCAGGCGCTTAAAATAAGAAAGCATCTCTTCTTTTGAAATATCCGTACCAAGCAAGCGGTTATACTTTTCCGGTTCAAACGGAATGCGCCTTCCTTCTTTCTTCACCGGATACACGTCTACCATACCGCCGACGACTTCACCTGCTCCCAGTTCCTCGACCAGCTGGCAGGCGCGGTTCATCGCTTCCATCGCATTATTTGGATCGAGTCCTTTTTCAAATATGGAAGATGCATCTGTCCGAAGACCGATTTTTTTACTGGAAAGACGAATATTGGTTCCGTCAAAACATGCCGCTTCCAGCAGCATCGTCTTCACATCCCCGGTGATCATAGAATTTTCTCCGCCCATAATTCCGGCGATTCCTACCGCTTTTTGTGCATCGCAGATCATCAGCACGCTATCGTCCAGTTTCCTCTCCTGTCCGTCTAACGTAACAAAAGTTTCGTCGTTCTTTGCACGCCTGACAATAATTTCTTTTCCCGCAATCGTATCCAGATCGTACGCGTGCATCGGCTGTCCGTACTCCGCCATCACATAATTGGTAATATCCACCAGGTTATTGATCGGACGAATCCCCTGCGCCGCGAGGCGTCTCTGCATCCATTTTGGCGACGGAGCGATTTTAATATTTTTTACAACTCTTGCCGTATAACGGGAACAAAGACCGCTGTCTTCTACGGTTACTTTGATATAATCGTTTACGTCTTCTTGATTTCCTGTTTCCCTTACAACCGGAGGCCGAAATTCCTTCCGAAACGTAGCGGCCGCTTCTCTGGCGATTCCAAGCACAGAATAACAGTCTACCCTGTTGGAAGTCACTTCATATTCAAATACCGCATCGTGCAGCCCCAGTGCTTCCACAGCGTCGCTTCCGACTGCAGCGTCCGTATCAAAGATATAAATGCCAAGCTCCGGCGCTTCCGGATACATATCACGGCTCGAACCCAGTTCTTCGATGGAGCACATCATACCAAACGATTCCACACCGCGGAGTTTTCCCTTTTTAATTTTAATTCCGCCCGGCGTCATAGTTCCGTCATGTCCGCCCGCTACTCTTCCGCCGTCCAATACAACCGGCACTTTATCTCCTTCGGATACGTTGGGAGCTCCCGTTACAATCTGCAGATGTTCCCCTGTTCCGATATCCACCTGGCAGACAATTAATTTATCTGCGTCCGGATGCGGCTCTATCTTTACAATCTGTCCCACAACGATCTTCTCTAAATCCGCGTCCAGTTTCCGATACCCTTCTACCTTTGTACCGGACAATGTCATTGCGTCCGTATATTCCTGTTCCGTCACCGAAAGTCCCGGAACAAGCGCCTTAATCCATTCAAATGATGTATTCATATTCTTTTCTCCTCCATTTAGAACTGTTTTAAAAATCTGTCGTCGTTCTCATACAAAAGACGCATATCGTCGATTTCATACTTCAGCAATGCAATCCGCTCCAAACCGACGCCAAATGCAAAACCGGAGTATTGTTCCGGATCGATCCCGCTCATGCGCAGCACTCTCGGATGTACCATACCGCAGCCCAAAATCTCGATCCAGCCGCTGCCTTTGCAGAACCTGCATCCCTTGCCGCCGCATTTAAAACAGGAAACATCTACCTCCGCACTCGGCTCCGTAAACGGAAAATGGTGCGGACGGAATTTCACTTTCGTATCCTCCCCGAACAGCTCTCTGGCAAATTCTGCCAGAGTCCCTTTCAGATCGGCAAACGTAATATGCTGATCGATCACAAGACCCTCGATCTGATGAAACGACGGCGAATGCGTCGCATCCACTTCATCCGACCGAAACACCCGGCCCGGCGCAATCATACGGATCGGCAGCTTTCCTTTTTCCATCTCGCGGACCTGTACCGGAGACGTCTGGGTACGCAGCAGAATCGATTCGTTAATATAAAAGGTATCCTGCTCATCCTTTGCCGGATGGTTTGCCGGAATATTGAGCGCTTCAAAATTATAATAATCCAGTTCGACTTCCGGACCTTCGACCACTTCATACCCCATGCCGATAAAAATACGCTCTACTTCCTCTAACGCTATCGTGTTGGGATGTCTGTGCCCGACTTTATTTCTCTTAGCGGGAAGCGTTACGTCAATGACTTCTTTCTGCAGGCGAAGTTCCATTTCCTTTGCCTCCAGCGCCGATTTTGCGTCTTCCAATCTTTTTTCAATTTCCGCTCTAACATCATTGACCATCTGCCCAAACGCCGGGCGGTCCTTGGGCAGGATATCTTTCATGCTTTTTAGTACAGCTGTCAGTTCTCCTTTTTTACCCAGAACGGCAACCCGAACATCATTCAGCTTGCTCAGATCCTCAGACGATTCGATGTGCCTGATTGCTTCCTCTTTGATTTTCTGCAATTTTTCCTTCATTCTGTTTCTCCCTTCCTGATCGTTCCTCCTGCGGAACGCGTATCTTTTACATGGCAACAAAAAAAGAGCGCTTCTTCCCTTCTCCAGGGACGAATCACTCCGCGGTACCACCCAAATTCCCGGGAATAAACCTCCCCGGGCGCTTACTCTGTGCGTAACGTACACAAACCGTTATGGACTACTCAACTCGGTTCACCCATACTGCTCCGGCGGGAACGTTCGGTCATTCCTTACATAAAGAAGCTTCCAGCCGATGACTTCTTCTCTCTGATAGGTGTGGCATGACTTACCTCTGTGCGAACCGTCCGGTCCGTGCACAGGACGCCTTCACTGCAGTTATCCGTATTTGTTTCTCCATGTGAAAACTATTTCTTGCATAGTAACACAGCATTCGTAAAAATGCAATAAAAAAGTTCCGAAAACAAAATTTCGTTTCCGGAACTTTTTCGGCAAATCATAACCGATCTTTCTATGTTCTCAGCGATCGGACAGGACGGAACTTACAGAAACTTCTACAGTCCCTTTTTAATGCCTGCTTTTTTGATCTGTGCTTTTAATTTCTTATTCTTCTTTAACGTCTTCGGCAGTTTGATTTTAATCTTTGCACTTGTCTTTTTAAATGCTCCGCCGCCGACGCTCTTTAATTTCGACTTATTCTGCACTATGACATTCGTCAGCTTTTTACAGCCTTTGAATGCGTCTTTTCCGATCTTCGCCACGTTTGCGCCGATCGTAACTTTCTTTAATTTTTTCTTGCAGCCGTTATATGCCTTTGCGCCGATCTCCACGATCTTGTACGTCTTTCCCTGATAGGAAACGGTATTGATTTTCACGTTTGAAACGTCTTTTCCCTTGATCAGCTTTGCTGTAAGCGCTGCGGCGCTGACTACCTGGTATTTGACGCCGTTTACTTCAAACGGGTCGTTATCTTTTAGGGACGTGTCTGTCTTGGGCGTATCTTTTATAAGAGTTTTTCCTTTTAACGCCGCTAAAGCGTCCTTCAGCTCCTTCAACGTTGCGTCTTCCCTATCAGCAACTGCTTTTGCATCCGCAATTGCTTTTTTCAATGCATCAACCGAATCCTTGGTATACCCTGCAGTATTTTTCAGTTTTGCTTCTGCCGCCGTTATCTCTGTTTTCAATTCACCGCGTGCTGTATTTACCTCTGCTTCCTCTGCTTTCGTAACAAGCTGTATGTCTTTGATTACTTTTAACGCATCTTTGATGTCTTCTGCCGTAACGTTTGGATTTTGAAGCATGCTCTTCACAGAAGAAAGCGCTGCCTGAATTTTTGAAACCGTTTCTTCCGTATAACTATCCAGGTTTTCCATATCGATTTCTTTGACTGCATCCTTCAGGTCATCGGCAATCTGATTGAAATTCTCTACTGTCTGATCATAATCTGCAGGCTTTTGTTCCAGTTTTGCGGCTGCGCCCTGCAGTTTCTCATAAGCCAGTGTAAAATCCTCCGCCGTACTGTCCGCATGTTCAATGACCGCCTGCGCCTCCTGACGCGCTTTTACAAGTATCTTCCAGCTGCCGTCCGTATATCCTGCCGCCAAAGTATCCGGATATTCCTGCACTTTATTCTGCAGAATCTGAGACGTAGCTTCCTCTCCTGAAACTTCTTTGGAGCCGGTAACCTTCACATAATCAATCTGTCCTTTGAAGCTGTCCGTTTTGCTTCCAATACGTCCGATCGGAACCATCATCGTCCTCACCATCGCATTCGCATTAGAGATCTGTTCACTTCTTTCCACATCGGGATGATTATCGTAATAAAATGTCGGTCTGTCGTCTACAAGTCTTCCATTCACATACAACGCCACATCTTTCTGTCCGCTGTGGAATTCCAGCTCTACCCACTCGCCAACCGGAAGCGTATAATTGAAAGAATAGGTATATCCCTCTCTCGAAAAACCTACATTTCCCGTCTGTTTTACCGATGCTTTCAACGCATAAGTGCCGATATTCCCAAAGGAATCCTTGGATTCGCAAAGAATCTGTTCACTGTCCTCTTCTGCTCCGGCTTCTTTCTTCACTCTCATGGTAATTACAGCATCCGATCCTACCTGATCCAACGGCGTCTCCGCATAGCTTTCTCCTCCTTTCAGAGAAATCGCTTTACTGTTGTTGTCTGCTTCCGTCTGTTCTGCATTCTTAACTTCTGTCAAATCATTTTTATTTACGCTTGCATCTGCCGTAAGCGTATCGTCAAACGTCCAGTCCGCAGCCGTATTTGTCACAAAATCCAGTTCCGCATACATATTTGTATCCGGCGCGGTTCCCGTTTCGGAAATCAGAGCCGTAAAATCCGTTAAGTTTCTGTCTTTTGCATCTCCCCATAATTTCGCGCTCATCATTGGGAGCGCATCAAAGAAGCGGTCGAACGAATCATACTCGGCAATCCCGTTTGCCCGTGTGTCGATATTGTCGTGCCATACGGCATAGCAAGCCCCAAGCATCTGATCGTCTCCGGCCGGTACGATATAACCGCCCAAATTATTTGCCTGCCAGTTGTTATAAAGATTTGTTGTATTCAGATAATCTCCATAACCTCCTCTGCTGCTCTTTCCTATTCCGCTCGGAACCACATAAAGAGATCCGTCCAGGGTATTGATCAAATCATAACCAAGCTTATGCATATCACTCGGTACGGAATAGCCTGTATTCCATACATTAAGCTGAACATCGTCTACCGCAACCGGAGTTTCCCCCCGTTTATTTGACAACGATCCCCACATACGAACCGTTCTTCCGGTATTTTGTATATATTTAATCATTTCATCTGAAAAACGCCGGAACATTTCAATGCCTTCCTGCCCTTCTTTTCCATGAAATTCATCCGTACCGATATGTATAATCGTCTCTTTGTCAAATACCGGATTCTCCCCGTCAAAATAATCCTGCCATAACCGCTTTGCCAGATCGTACGCGCCTTCTTTTTCCAAATTTAATTCATCAATAATGTGACGGCTTCTATTCGTTGGAATACCTGTTTTTACAGTCATAAATTCCGGAAATGCCCTTGTAAACGGCAACGCATGCGCAGGCATATCAAGTTCCGGTATAATGCTTACGCCAATCGTCCTGCTGTCCTGAATAAATGTACGGAATTCATCTTTTGTATACGACACATCCTCAGAAGTCGCTGATTTATTCGTATCCGGATTTACTACTCCGGACTCCAGACGAAATCCCGCATACGTTTCTTTAATTGCCTGTTCAATCGTAGGATAATCTTCCATAAAAATCAGGTTATCGCTTAAATGAACCTGAAAATTATTCATTTTATACCAGGACATATTCTTAGCAAATGCATACAGCGCATCCAGTGAAATCGGCTTCCTTGCCACATCAAGGCTAAATCCCCTTACTTCAAATTTAGGGTAATCCCGAATGAGTCCTTTTGGCATGCTTCCGCTTGTCTGTTTTAAAATCTGCAGAATCGTTCTCGTCGCCCAGTATGCACCGGTAGCTTCTTCCGCTTCCACAAAAACGGAATTATGAACCGAAAGCGTATATCCTTCTTTGCCAAGACCGTTAGTATCGTCAGTCAAGGAAAGATAAAAATCTCCCATTTTAACGCTCATCCAGTTCCCGGAAATTACTTCTATCTCCATTCCGGTTATTTCTTTATAATCTTTGGCAAATTCCCCGGCCACATCAAAAAGCGCGTCGTCTCCTACCACGATTTTACTGTCTGCCTTCACAAGAAACCGGCCTGTTCCCCCATGCCACTCCTGAAGTTCTGGAATGACAGCAGGCTTTGCATTTGACGACTCACTTTCTGTGTACTGTCCGGGAACCGTAATCGTAAACTCTTCCGTTCTGGCAGAAGATTCATCCGCTAGCGTCACTTCATAAAATCCTTTTACCGTCTTTTGTGAAATCGGCGTATAAATGGTTCCGTCTTCATCGACCACCTCTTCGTAATCCGCACAAAAACGGACTTTCGCTCCCTCAGGAAGATTTTCCGGCATAGAAAGTTTCGTATCGCCTTCTGCAACTTCAGGTTTTTCTATTTCATCTGCAACTTTCTGTGCTTCTGTTCTCCTGTCAGGAATTTCATCGGAATATACTTCGATCTCATATAAAGAAGCCGTATCCCATGACGTTTCCGACGGATCGATACTTTCACTGTGTACGGTTTCGATATACAAACGCAGGTAAGACCCTGTCACAGGCGCATCTAACGTAATGATTTCTTTATTTTTCTTAGGATAACCCGTATTTGACCAAATTGGATCATTCCAGTTTTGTCCGTCACTCGATACTTCAAGCCTGTAATTTTCCACATTTCTACGTTCCCAGTAGAGCACAATGTTCTTCATTGTCTGAGGCGCATCCCATTGAAGCTGTATCCATTGAGGACCGGCTCCTCGCGCCGATGACCATCTGGAACTCTTGCTGGATGAATCTCCATCATTCACTTTACTTGCCGGTGTAGAGCCAGCCTCCACACTTGACGCCGTTGCCGTTGCGCTGACGGCAGAATTCTCGGAGTCTGCCGCATGAACCCTTACAGACGGAAACGAAACTGCACCGAACAGCATGCTCATCGTAAGCATCCAGGCACCGATCCGCTTTAATTTTTTACGAAACATAACATCTTTCTCCTTTCCATTCGTTAAATTTCTGCTTATATGTGTTATTATACAAAAAAACAAACTTCTTTTCAATCATTTTCATAAACTTGCATAAACAACTGCAATATTTTACGGAGAACCGCAACAATAATCTGCAGTTCTCCGTATAATATCAAACCTGCTATTTTATTTTTTTAATCCCCGCTCTCTGAATCTGTTTCTTCAGGTTCTTATTCTTTTTCAGATTCTTGGGTAATTTTATACTGATATTCTTTGCGGTTTTCTTAAATGCGCCGGAACCGACCTTCTTTAATTTTGACTTGTTCTTCACATTGACGGTCTTTAGCTTATTGCATCCTTTAAATGCGTTTGCTCCGATCGTTTCCACATTGACTCCGATTGTAACTTTTCTCAATTTGCAGCCATTAAATGCTTTCGCATCAATCTGAATGACTTTATAAACTGTGCCGCTGATTGTTACCGTACCCTGTACGGTAACGGAAGATGCTTTTTTATTTTTACATTTCGCTGCCGAAACCGCTTTCTTTGCCGTATCCAGCACTTTATATTCCACATCTTTCACAGTTATGGTGTCGCCTTTTTTCACCGCAGGTTTGGACTGTAAAACCAAACCCTTTTGCGCCTTTTCCAGATTGAGAAGCAATTTGTTTAATGCTTCGGCACTTGCATCGGAAGAGGCTTTGCAGGCAGCGTTATATGCATCGGAAAATATCTTCCAGCTTCCGGGCGTATAGCCCGCCCCGTTCGTATGATAAATATTCTGCGCTTTTTTTACGGCTTCTGCAAGCTTCTCCTGCGCCGTCTTCAGCTCTCCTTTTGCAGCATCCAAATTCTGCTGTGCCGCCGTCAGCGCTTTGAAAGCCTGCCAAAAATCTTCTGCCGTCTTACCGTTTTCTGCCGCCTCTTCTGCATTTGCGCGCGCAGTTGTAAATTCTGTCCAAATACCGGCATCAATTCCTGCGGATGAAGTATCTTTTGCGGCTTTTTCCAATGCTGCCCTTAAATCATTTTTTATCACATCCGCGGATTTCTTTACAAGCGCCGCATTCCCGGCACGCAGAGCGTCTGTTTTCTGATACAAAACCGAATGCCGTACACTTCCCGCTGCAGCCGCTTCGCAGCCTGCAAGAGCCTGTGTAAGCTGGTCAAAAGATTCCTGTATATACATTCCCTCATTTTCTTTGGCATTGACAGCCGCCTGATATTCGTTCATAAATTCTTCATACGCCAGAGCATAAATCGGCTCTGTCTTCGTATGAGAAGCATCATTACTGCACTGATAGATCCATACACCATTTTCCGTTTCCGTAACTGCCCGGCTGAGAGAACCCGCATCCCAAGTATGACCAAAAGCCAAAACTACTTCTCCTTCCTCTATCATACCATGGCATTTTGTGCAGACCTGATCTCCTGTATATCCGTCTTCCTCACAGGATTCTGCAAGTTGATTCTTCCTGACGACATTGTGGGAGCAGCCCGCATCCGGCTGCGGATGGTCTTTTGTCACCCAGATTCTGTAGCTTACGCCATTCATTACAGCCTGCGTTATCCCCTCGCCAACTCCGGTAAACGTGAGAACCGAAACAATCGACCGATTCTCCAGATTTACATGTTTCGTCTGGTTATATTTACCGTTTGTCGGATAGAGAATCATGATATTGCCGTCATCCCAGATGTAAGCGATCAGGTAACGCCCGCCGTTTTTAATTCCGGATGCTCCGGATACTTTCCGGTATCCCGGAATGATATCTCGATCAGAAGCCTCTTCCTGTTTCTCCAGAAGCGTCAGCTCATAACCCGTATCATTTGCCTGAAACTGGCTATTTCTGTTGAAATTCATCTGCGGAGCATAGAACATTACATATCCTCCATTATTCTGCTGTCTGATATAGAACGTATCTTTGCCCGATACAGGAGATACCTGCATATTTGCAGCATTTACATTGAAAAAACTATCGGCTCCCGCATTTGTCAGGTATAGATTTTTTGTTTCATTTTTGATCTGCCAGTCATTTCCGGATGCGGTAAATGTAAATTCTGCATCCGAAATATTCAGAGACTTATCCACGGTTTTTACAAAACTGTCCAAGCTGGAGTCAGAGTCGATTCCGCTGTGACTGCACATTCCAAGATAGCTGTTTTTCACCACAGACACAGATGCCGTAGAAGCATCCGGCTCTGTATCGATAGTTACATCCCCTTCATATGACAATGTGTAGTCCTCTCCTTCTGCAACTTCCACTTTAATCGGAGCGCTGCCGAATGCTCCGTCTGGAACGACCTCTTTGACGTCATAGCTGTTAAAAAAGATTCCTCCTCCGTTGCCTTTTTCCCACAAAAGAGCAAGGGAACCGTCTGCCTGTTCCGTCAGACAGCAATATGCAAAAGCTCCTCCGCCAAGCGAATACGCATTCTTTAATTCCATCGTATGATTTTCGTCGTCATTTACCAGAAACGTATGTATTTTTCCGTTGGCACGTCCGTTCGAAGTCGGGCACGCTACCATAATCGCCTGTTTTCCATCAATCTTTTTAGAATAAGAAATAGCGGACACATTACAGCCGGAGGTGACTGAAACTCTGGTATTTACAGGACGCTTGAAGTGATATTCGCCGGTTTCATCTTTTTCTGCATCTGCATAACAAATTGCATTATTTCCGTTACGGAAAAACATACGCAGCGTGCCCTTCCCATCTTCAATCTCCACAATTTCATTTTCGGAAGACCACATATCCGGTATATCCTCTGTCCGTTTCCAGGTTTTTCCGCGATCGCTGGAATAGACGATGCTTGCATTTTCCTGTTCGCCCTGGATGGTGCCGCTGTTGTCATATACGCCGAATACGATCGTTCCGTCGCTGGTAACGATACCCTGTCCCGGTGAAACCAGTATGGCATGCTCATTTTCATGTCTTTTGACCTGATCGTTAATATCCACCGGATCTGTCCAGGTTCTTCCATGATCTTTGGAAGTGACCATCCAAATATGGGCAATACAATAGATATGGTACTTCGAGCCTTCATAGTATACGTTCTGCTGTACTTTTCCGAGAGGATCCGTATTTACCTCCGTAGCCGAACCAACCTGATTCTGTTCTAAGCTGTTGATGTATTCTCCATGATCGTTGACGGAATAAATATTATACCATTCATCCACGCCATAACCTGTCGGCGCATGATCTTCTCTCTTTAGGATCGGAGCATATCCGTCTGTAAAATCCCCCACATAATACGGATATGTAATAAGGTCTTCGTCAGTCGGTTCGGTCAGAACCTTTGTATAATCCTCTGTTAAAGCAAGTCTGCGTTTACCGTCTACCGTGACATATCCCGTTCCGGTTCCTACACTTCCGGTACATGGAAGATTTTTATTGTTTCCAATGTAATTTTCTACGTCTCTTCCCTCTTCATGTGCATACTGATGCCTGTTCTGATAAAGCGTAGTCGCTCCGGTAGGATTAACATCCGCAAAACAATACACCGTCCCGTCCGGTCCCTCCAGGATACAGGAATCAATGATTGTAGTTGCATCGCTCCAATAAGGAGCGCTGGTATTCCGACCCGAAAAGCCATTGCTGTCCGGGAAAAAAAACGGAAAGCTGTAGTTCCATGTTTTTCCGCCGTCGCTGGATACGGAAGCGATAATATCCAGCCCGCCGCCGTCTGCAGCATATTCCCATCTTGCATCTGCGGTTCCGATCAGATCTCCGTTTTCCAATGTGATGAAAGTAGGAATACGAAAGTTTTTACTTCCCGCCGTTTTTGTAGCAAACGGCTGATCCAGTGTCACATTACTGTCGGACACGGACAGGCTGCACGCCTTTTTCGGCGTTGGTTTCTGATACGCCGGAGAGTCTGCCTCTGCAGCGGCAGCCGGAACCGCCGGGAGCATATGAACTGCCATAATGCCGGCAGTAATAAAACTCAGGCTTCGCCTGCCTATGTTTGCAATTGATTTTGTCATTTTATACCTCCTGTAATACTGTTATATGAATACACAACTTATTGGTATGAAAGCAAAAATTAATACGGGCGTACCATGATTTGAGCAAACCACGATACCCCGTATTATGGAATCAAATCTTTTATTTTATTTTTTTTATTCCCGCTCTTTGAATCTGCTTTTTAAGATTTTTATTCTTCTTCAGATCCTTTGGCAGCTTTATACTGATATTCTTCGCGGTTTTCTTAAATGCGCCGGTGCCTACCTTCTTTAGTTTGGATTTATTCTTAACAATGACTGTTTTTAACTTCTTACAGCCTTTAAACGCATTTTTCCCAATCACCGCCACATTTGTACCAAACGTAACTTTCTTTAGTTTCTTACTGCATCCATTGAATGCTTTGGCAGAAACCTCGGTTACTTTATACTTCTTTCCGTCATAAGATGCCGTATCAATCATAATATTCTGTACATCTTTTCCTTTGATCAGCTTTACTGTCAAAGATGCTGCCCGTATGACCTGATATTTCATCCCTCCGGCTTCAAATGTGTCATTATCCTTTAATCCTTTATCCACATTCGGTTTTTCCGGTTCTTTTTCCAGCTTTTTGCTGTTTAATTTTTTCAGTGCTTCATCCATTTCGTCAAACCCAGGCGATTCCTTTTCTAAAACCGCTTTTGCAGCGTTGATTGCCTGTTTTAGTTCTTCAACGGATGCCTTTGTATAGCCTGCCGTATTTATAATCTTTTTCTCCGCCGCTTCTACCGCAGCGCTTAATTCTCTCTTTTTTTCTAAGATTTTTTCTGCTAAGCTGTCTTTGGTATTTTCCAGTTCCGCAAATCCGTCCAAAAGCTCCTGCTCTTCTGCATCTTCTTTAGCGAGAAGATCTTTCACTTTCTCAATGACTTGATTCCATTCCGTCACAGAAGAGGATGTAAAATCTGTTAAAAGCTGATCCTTAAGTTTCTTTAGATCTGCAGCCGCCTGATATTTCTTTTTTGTCAAAGCATCCATCGGCTCTAATTTTTCCTGTGCTGCCAAAAGCTGCTCGCTGACATAAATATAATCCTCCGGATCTATATTGTCAGCAAATACCAGTATCTGTTCCGCCTCTTTTTTTGCTTTCAGAAACGCATTCCAGCTGATTTGGGTATATGCACTCTCATCCAGATTCCCTGTCTGCTCCAATGTTTCCCTCAAACTGGATTTCAGGACATCAAGATCAGAATCTTCATAAAGACTAAGCTCTGCGATCGTAGCATGGCCGCCTTCTGACCTATGGATCACCAGCTTCACTTTCTTTGCCGTAATCGGCTCAAATACCGCTGTTTTTAAAGAAACATTGTTTGCCCAGCTCTGATGGTCCGCCACTGTTACGATTTCGTCCGTATCTGTCGTCACTTCAATACTATACTCGTAAATCCGTCCGTTTGCACTGTTCTGCCTCGGCAGATAAGATAATTTTGCAATTTCCTTTGCTTCCGGAAGTATAATTTCAAACCAATGATCTTCGGAATCCGGATGTACACTATCCTTTTCCGAATCGCCGCCTTTCACGTCATTATCATAGTCCTGATGCCAGTACGATTCGGTATTACCGTCAAATACCGCCGCAATCGACCCTTCGGAACGATGCGTACTGCACGCGTTTCCCTGCCATCCGTCACACGGTAATTTTCCGTATTCTCCCGAGGTTTCTTTTGATCCACTTACCGTCACGTATTCAATCTGCCCCTGAAAGCTTTTGGTTCTGCTTCCGATGCGTCCCATTGGAACCAGCATGGTAGCTGTTTTGCGGATTCCTTTCGCTTCTAGATTTTCACTCAACTCCGTAGTCGGATGGTTCGCAAAATAAATATCCGGATTATTGTCCGTCAGCTCCCCATCCACATACAAGGATGTATTTTCCTGCCCGCTGTGAAATTCCAGTTCATGCCATTCATTATCTTTCGGAAGCGTATAATCAAACGAATAATCATATCCTTCTCTTGAGTATCCTACGTTTCCGGTATTCTTCTGAACTGCCTTAAACGCATACGTGCCGTAAATTCCGAAATCTTCCTTGGATTCACAGAGAATTTGTTCCTCGTCATCGGAATCCAAATCCCTTTTTACCTTCATCTTTAACACAGCATCCGAACCGATCAGATCCAGTTCTTCCGGTGTTTCCACATAACTTTCCTCTCCCTTTAACATAAGGGCTTTTTTGCCTTCCCCGCTTCCGCTTACCAATTCTGCGTTAACCGGATCTTTTAAATCAAATCCGTTAACGCTGGAATCTTTCGACAATGTTTCATCAAATGTGTAATTCAAAACGGTGGACGTCATATAATCCAGTTCTCCGTAAAGGTCCGTTCCCGGAGCCGTGCCGGTTTTTGCCGATACCTGTTTCAACTCCGCAAAATTTCGATCCTGTGCATCGCCCCAGAGTTTTGCGCCGTATGCAGGAAGTGCCTGAAAGAACCGGTCAAAGGAATCATACTGGGAAATACCGTTTCCGCGGGTATCCACACTGTCATGCCAAATCGCATAACATCCGCCCAGCATCTGATCGTCACCTGCCTTCATTGTCAGGTTACCGATCACATTCGGCTTCCAGTTAGTATAAATACTCTGCGCATTGATATAGTCATTATAATATCCGGCAGCAGGCACGATATAGTTGGGTCCTTCTAAGGTATTGATCAGATCAAATCCCATTTCATACATCGTACTCGGATTTGCATATCCGGTATTCCAGATATTCAGCTGAACATTCTCAGATCTTACAGGAGTCTCACCATTCTTATTGGAAAGGCTTCCCCACATCCGGACCGTCCTTCCCGTTCCCTGAATAAACTCAATCATTCTGTCCGAAAAACTGCGGAAATATTCGATTCCCGCCTGGCCTGATACGCCATGATATTCATCCGTCCCGATATGAATCGTCGTCTCCTTGTCAAATACGGGATCGTCCCCTTCAAAATATTCATTCCAGATATCTTTAACAATATCCATGGCCGACTCGTTCTCCGGATCAGCCGGCGCATCCATCTGTGTCAAATCCAGTTCGTCAATCCGGTATCTGTTCCCGGGAGAGACACCCGTCGACATAATCTCTGCAAACGCTCTTGTAAAAGGCAGTGCATGTGCCGGCATATCAAATTCCGGTACAATGGATACACCACGCATCCTGCTCTCCTGAACAAAAGACCGAAAATCGTCCTTACTGTAATATACGTCTTCTGATGTCGCCGTTTTTCCCGTTACCCTGCTTTTCTTTGTGGATTCCAGGCGAAAACCCGCATAGGCTTCCCGAATCGCAGTCTGTTCATCCGGATAATCCTCAAGAAAAATCAGATTATCGCTGATATGTACCTGCAGGCTGTTCATTTTATACCATGACATATTTTCGGAAAACTGATACAGCGCATCCAGAGTAAAAGGTTTTCTGCCGACGTCGATGCTAAATCCGCGTACTTCATATTTCGGATAATCCCGGATCATACCTTTGGGCATAGTACCGTTTGTCTGTTTTAAGATCTGAAGAATCGTCCTGGTCGCCCAGTATGCGCCCACAGCAGTCTCCGCCTCCACATCAACGGTCGAACCGATATCCATCCGATATCCTTCCTTTCCTAAGCCTTCCGTCGCTTCACTAAGCGACAGATAATAATCACCCAGTACGGCATCTTCTTTTGTTCCGGATACTACTTTCACCGGCATACCGGTAACATCCTTGTAATCCTCTGCAAACGCAGCAGCCATTTCCAAAAGTTCCTGGCCGTTTACTACGATCCGGCTGGAAGAATCTGCATAAAACAGACCTTTTGTTCCGTGCCACTCCTGAAGCTCAGGAATTACTGCGGGCTTTGCGTTCGCATCTTCTTCATGGGCATGCTGCCCGGGTACCTCAACCGTAAACTCACTGGATTGAACCGTCTCTTCACCCTGAGTAACTTCATAAAACCCTTTGACCGTCTTATCTTCCAGCGGAGCGTAAACTTGTCCGTTTTCGCCGATGATCTGTTCATAATCTGCGCAAAAACGAATTTCCGCCCCCTCCTTTTCCGGCATCAAAATACTGTCTGCCCCTGCAGCAACGGTCGGAGCCGTCAGTCCTGCAGCAAACGTCTCCAGCTCTGTTGCATGAACTTCCGAAGGTAATAGCGGTAATGAACCTGTTATAATACCAAATGTAAGCATCCATGCACTCATCTGTTTCCATTTTTTGAGAAACATAAATCTCCTCCTTTCCTATTCTTCAACAAGAATATACTGATTATACAATTTTTTATATCTCTTTTCAACATCTTATCTATAGATTAACGAAAAATATGACATGACGAATTTAAATCTTCGTCAAAAAAACCGAAATCCTTCTCAGAATTTCGGTTTTTTCCATTCATCTAACTACAGTCCGCGCTTAATCCCGGCTTTTTTCAACTGACGTTTCAGCTTTTTATTTTTCTTCAAATTCTTTGGCAGTTTCACCTTTATTTTCTTTGCTGTCTTTTGAAATGCACCGGAACCCACTTTCCTTAACTTTGCGTTCTTTTTCAGCACGACGTTTGCCAGTTTCCTGCACCCTTGAAACGCATGTGTTCCGATTATTTCCACATTGGCGCCAATTGTAATCTTCTTCAGCTTTTTTTTGCACCCTCGAAACGCTCCGGCAGCAATCTCTTTTACCTGATACTGCCTGCCTTTATAAGATGCGGTATGGACAAAAACCCTTGGGGCATCTTTTCCTCTGACCAGTTTTACCGTCCGTGCCGACGGACTTATGACCTCATAACGCATCCCGCCTGCTTCAAAAACTGTTTCTTCTGTTTCTTCCTCGGGTTTTACCGTTTCTTTTTCCAGCGTCTTTCCCCTCAATGCAGTCAATACCCGGGAAATTTCCTCTAAAGATGCGTTCGGGTCTAAAAGAGCCTCTTTCGCCGTTTTTACCGCTGCCTGCAGCGCCTCGATCGACTGTTTCGTGCAGCCTGCCGTATTTTGCAGCATTTTTTCTGCCGATTCTATCGCAGATCCCAGTTCTTCCGTACGACAGTAAGCTTCCGGTTTTTCGTGCAGCGCTTCTTCCGCTATTTGGAAAATCTCCGCTGCATAAGCACAATCCTCATCTGTGCTGCCCGCAAAATCAGCGACTTTTCGGGCTTGCCGATATGCCTTTTCGTACGCGGTACGGCTTGCATCCGTATAACGATCCGGCGCAGCGCCGTCATATTTCTTGAGTGTTTCGATCAATTCGTTTTTGGAAACCGCGGGACGCTCGCCACGCTTCCTTGTTCCGGAAAGCGTAATATTTGCAACCTGCCCCTGAAAACTGTCTGTTTTGCTTCCTATGCGTCCAAACGGAACCAAAAGCGTATGGATACCCTTTCTTTTTGTTTCCGGATGATTTTTATAATACAGATCCGGATTTTCATCTACAAGCGTCCCATTGACAGATAAAGATACCTGACCATTGACGCCGCTGCGGAACGAAAGCTCTACCCACTCCCCTTTGGGAAGGGTGTAATCAAACAGATATCCATAGCCTTCCCTGGAAAATCCGACGTTTCCGCTGTAATTGACAGATGCTTTCAGCGCATATGTCCGGTCAGTCCGATCAAGGCGTTCCACGTCGTCCGTTCCAAATACGTCTTTGGATTCACACAGAATCTGTTCGCTTCTTTCCAGGTCCGCGTCTGCGTCTAACTTCACTTTCATTGTCAGTACAGTCCCCGGTTCCATCAGATCAAACGGCGTTTCCACATAACTTTCGCCCCCTGCCAGAGAAATTGCTTTCCGATCGGCATCATCCTGTGTTCCGGTATCTGCAACCGAGGCATTTTTTGCGGTTTTTAAAGAAAAATCATTGGGACCGGAATCGTTTTCCAGCGTCTCTTCAAATGTGTACTCTGCGATATTATTTGTTACATACTCATTTTCTGCACCAATCGCCGTGTTTGGCGCCCGTCCCATGCTGACTGCCCGTTTGGCAAATGCCTCATACTCACATGTTTCCGAAGCGTCGCCCCAGAGTTTTTCCGAAAAAACAGGCGCCGTATCCAGATAACGAAGCATGGCGTCGTACTGGGAATATCCGTTTGCCCTGGTATCGATATTGTCATGCCAGATCGCAAAACATGCGCCCAGCATCTGATCGTCCCCTGCCGGAATCGTATAACCAAACATAGAGTTTACCGCCCAATTCTCATATAAACGTTCTACATCAAGATAGTCCCCGTACGCTCCCCGGTTTCCGGTTCCGTTCGGAACCATATACAGCCACTCGTCCGCCGTATTGATCAGATCAAATCCCAGCCGGTACATATCGGATGCCGTTCCGTAATCCCTGCTCCATATATTTGCCTGTACGCCGTCGGATGCAACGGCCGTTGTTCCTGTTTTATTGGACAGAGAACCCCAAAGCCGCACGGTTCTTCCCTTGCTTTGTATATATTTCACAAGTTCGTCCGAAAACACGCGGAAATTCTCACCGCTTTCTTCTCCGCCTCCCAAAAATTCATCCGTACCGATATGTACCGTCGTCTCCCGGTCGAATACCGGGTCCGTCCCATCCAGATAATCCGCCCAGATTTCTTTGGCAAGAGCAACGGCGCCTTGTTTTGAGATATCCAGTTCATCGATCAAATACCGGTATTTTCCATATCCTGCCTGTGTCGCATTATATCCTTCCGACATATACTCCGGAAACACTCTGGTAAACGACAATGCATGCGCCGGAAGATCAATTTCCGGTACGATGTCCACACCGACCGTTCTGCTGTCTTTGATAAATTTCCGAAATTCGTCTTTTGTATAAGCCAGATCCTCGGAAGTCGCGGATTTTCCTTCAGCATTCTTTTTTCCGGACTCTAGGCGGTAGCCTGCGTATGCCTGGTCGATCGCAGCCTGCCTGCCCTCGTCGCTTGCTGTTCCATTCGTATAATCTTCCAGGAAAATCAGATTGTCATTTAAATGAACCTGAAAACTGTTCAGCTTGTACCACGCCATATTTCTCACAAAATCCTTCAGGACTTCCAGTGTAAAAGGCTTCCTCCCCACATCCAGGTTTAAAGCGCGGACTTCATATTTGGGATAATCCCGGATCAGCCCCTTTGGAATGCTGTCTTTGTTCTGTTTTATGATCTGCAGCATACTTCTCGTCGCCCAATACGCGCCGACGGCATCTTCTGCTTCTATCACAACAAAAGCAGACACGCAGGCTCTGTAACCTTCCCGTCCAAGTCCGCTCTCTTCTTTTGCAAGGAACAGGCAGAAATCTCCGGGCCTGGCATCTGATTTTTTCCCGCCGGACACGGCAATATCCATGCCGGTAATTTCTTTATAATCTCTTGAAAATTCCTCCGCCGTTTTTAAAAGCTCCGGCGTATCAAAAAGAATCCTTCCTTTGCGTGACAGAATAAAATTTCCTGTTCCGCCATGCCATTCCTGAAGCGCAGGTATGACGTCAGGTTTTTTATTTTCTCCCGGACTGTCATATTCTCCGGGAACGACAATGGTATATTCATCGCTTTTAACACTTTCTTTGCTCTCTTTTGACGTAATTTCATAAAATCCCCGAACCGTCTTATCTTCCAGCGGCGGATAAATCGTCCCGTCTTCTCCTATCACCTGTTCATAATCCGCACAAAACCGAACGGCTGCGCCGTCAATCTCTGGCATGTAAATTTTCTGATCCCCCTTTGCTATCACCGGAGCATCCAAATCCGCCAGTATTTTATCTATTCCGGTCAGAGACGCATCGATCTGCTGTGCGTGTTCTGCATCAGGATCGGGAAGATCTGCGCCATATACTTCAAATTCCAGAATAGAGATGGACTGATACGCCATTCCGTCGATTTCTCTGTCGTCAATGGATGTGACATGTAAACGAAGGTATTTTGCCGTCCTTATCTCATCTAACGTAATTTCTACGGTTGTTTTCTCTGGTGTCTCAAGCACAGACGAGATCCTCCTCCAGGACGAACCGTCGTCGGATATTTCAAGCTGATAAGATTTTGCCGTTCTTCTTTCCCAGATAATACGAAAACTCTTCATTTTCTGCGGTGTGCTCCACGCATACTGCACCCATGCAGAAGAACCCGTATTCTCCATCGCCCATCGGTTGCTGCTGTCATCGGCAATCCCGTCATTGAGCTTATCCGGTCCCCGTCCATAACTTTCTTCCGAGCTGGACGCAGTTGCCACGGCACTTTGCGCCGCATTGCCCTCTTTTGCCGCAGCCTGCAGCGATGGATATTGTATCGTCCCGATCAGCACAGCAGCCGAAAGAAGACATGCCCCCGCCTTTTTCATTCTTTTCCATAACATCATGGTGTCCTCCCCTCCTATCATAAGTCAAAAATACCTTCTGTTTTTATTATAAAGAAAAGCAGAAGATTACACAACCTTCTGCCTTAAAATTTTCACCTAAGTTTCCGCAGCATCCGCTCCCCATACAGCATATTGATCTCTCCGCACAGCATCATAATATACATTCCAAAATAAAGCCAGAGCATTACAAGTACAATCGTCGTTAAGCTTCCATACATGGAAAATCCGTTAAAATAGTCCAGATATACTGAAATCCCAGCCGAAAGAAGATACCAGGAAACCGCGCATAAAGCAGCGCCGGGAAATTGATTTTTCAACGTAAGCTTATGATCCGTAATTCCTTTATGATTCGGAAGCGTCTTAAAGAGCACGGTAAACATACAGCTGAAACCGCACAGCATAATCAGCCCGCGAAACTGGAACAAAAAATCGGTCGCCTGAGCCAAAAACGGAACATATCCCGTTAAAAGTTCCCGTATACCGTTGCCAAATACCAGCAGCACAAGCGCAGCCACAATCGAAAGCATAAAGATCAGCGTATATACAATTGCCCAAAAACGGCGGACCAATAGATTTCTCGTCTCGTTCACTCCGTGAATCACATTAAACCCCGCCGCGATATGCTGAACCCCTTTTGCGGCGGACCAAACGGCGGCTGCGGCTGTTACCGACACGATTCCCACGGATTTATGATATACTTCATGGATAATGGAAATAACAAACGGCGCGATATATTCCGGTACAAGCTCATTCACAAAACGAAGCAGCGCCGCTTCCGACACCAGCGTATATTGCAGCAGAGAACTAAACACCATCAAAAACGGAATCAGGGAAAGCAGCAAAAAGAATGCCGACTGCGCAGCGAATGCGCCGATATTATCTTTTCTGCACTTGTTTACAAATAATTTCACATGTTTTATCCATTTCCAGATCATTTGGCGTCTCCGTTTGTCAATTCGATATCCTGAAAGAAAAATTGTAAAATTTCCCCACAGCTTTTTCCTGCCAATGCCATTCCCTGCGCTCCGTTCTGGCTCATTCCGATTCCATGCCCGTAACCGCCGCCGTCCATGCGGTACGTACCGTTTTCCAGCGGAATCAGCGTGGTATATGCACTGGGAAGCAGCGCAGACTCCCGCTTCGAGCCGTCTGAAAGCGTCAGTTCCTTCACCCCGGCTCCCAGCAGCGAACGCACATTATATTCATTTCCCACCAAAACGCTTCCGTTTTCGTATTCCAGTTTTAACTGCAGGATCACGCCGTTTTTACTCCGCCCGGTAACGGCAAGGCGCACAAGGCTTCCAAATCCGTTCATATCTTTTTTCTCTCGGCCTTTTGCGTTATAGAACGAGATATCTTTCGGCGTTTTTTCTTTTCTCGTTACTATGATTTCTTTCATTTTATTCTGCGTTTCTTCTGACGAAAAATCACCCGCCGCCGTCCATCGGAAAAACGGCTTTCCGTTTTCGTAAGCAGCCGTATCCGGCTGAGCGATAAATGCCGCAAACGCTTCTTCCGTAGACAGATCCGTTTCTCCACCGCCCTCTTTGACCAGGCTGCCGGAAAGATACCCGTACTTCGGATCCTCATCCAAATGCCATGCATCTCCGTTTCCCGTAACGCCTGCAGACGTCGAAAAATAGTATGCCTCCGCCGTTTCTCCCTGATAACGGATCACTGTTCCCGCCGTATCCAGCACGGCTGCCGTCGTTTTTTCGTCACGCTCCTGTTTGTTGTACACCTGATAGTTTGTCGTATCGTCTACGTGAGCGCCAAATGCAGCGTAATCCCCATGCTCCAGCTGAATATACGCATAACTTCTTGCACAGACCGCCTGTGCCTTTAAGGCTTCCGGCTCATACGACGAGGGCATCTCACTGGGAACCACGGAACAAAGATACTGTTCGATCGGCAGTTCATTGACAATCGCATATCCCTGCGGATACTTCCGCAGTTCCAGCGTCCCGTAATATCCGTAGGACATCCGTTTCCCGGAAGCAGTGCACAAATAAAGCTGACCGTTTTTTCCCTGCGCTTTCAGACGCACACTGTTCTGTTCTGTTCCAAGCAGTTTCCCCGCCTTCACCACCGCATCTTCTTTTTTCTTTTTTTTGCCTTTCTTTGTAATGACCTGGTAAGGAGCATTCGCCCCGATCCAGACTTCCTCATGATATGCGCTGCCGTCCTCTGCCAGCAACAGAACGCGGATCCTGCTGATCTGCGCCGGCTCTGTCAAAAGAATTGCCTCCACGCGTTCTTCGGCGACTACATACTCTACTTTCATATTGGCAATGACAATGTCCGAAAGTTCTTTTTGTTCTATCGTTCCGTACGCTTTATAGACCGGCAGATCCTGCGAACGGCTGATTTCTCCGTATCCTTCGATTTCTATCGTCGTATCGTTTACCGCAATCAGATTCCCCTGTATCGTATCTTCCTTTACCAGAACCCTTGCAATCGCACCGTCCTCCCAAACCAGGTCGCAGACATGGCCGATCGAAAGAAAAATCTCATTCGAAGGCGTCTGCGTATCTTCGCCGGACGGCAGGGAAAGTTCTTCGGTCAAAGCTTCCGTATTTTCGCCTGCCCCCATAGAATCTTCTCCCGACGGAAGCTTGAGTTCATACGTTTCATGTTTCAGCAGAAACGAAATCGTTTCATTTTCTGTTTTTTGTATATATACGTTCGAGAGGACTGCCGATTTACTTTTCAAATCGCTGATTCCTATAATCCTGTCTTCTCTGATATAAAATCCCATTGCAGTCATAGGCAAAACCTCAAGGTCAGAAAGCGTCATACGATAGGTTCCGGAAGAACATACCAGAGAATCGTCTTCTTGTTTTAAAATAATTTCATCCGACCGTCGAACCGTTTTTTCATCATCCAGCAAATCCAGTAATTTCCCATAAAATTCATTCCACTCCGCTCTGCTGATCGATTTACTTTTCTTCTGACTTCCAAACGAAAAAAAAGATCGTTCAGTGGAAACCTCTTCCGTTCCGTATGTAATATATTCTTTACTGGATGTCTGTTCTAAAATCCAGTCAAGCGTCTCCTGCGTGACCGTCTCACCGAAATCCTCTTCTTTTAATTTTTCTTTCCATTCTTCGGCGGTATAGTAATAAAAATCCAGCAGCGCCGGAAGTTCCTGCAGCTGCACATATTCATCGGAATATGTATAGGTCCGGCGTTTACCGGAACCGCCGTATATGACCAGAAACATAATCCCCGCCAGTCCGAATCCGATCACCAGCAATTTTATTGTATTTTTCACCTTTCCACTCCCTTGTTCCTGCACTGTCATCATACCTTTTTGCCGTTCGGCAATCATAAGGAAAAGAAGCTGCCCAAAAAGCAGCTTCTTTCATTTGTATGTTGTCATTTGTAGATTTATGACTTATCTTCTGTGCATAAAAATCTTCTGTGTCTTAGGTTCTTTTGTATCTTTATGCACTCATCTTTTGGAAATGCCGTTCGGCACGTTTCAGAATATACCGAGAGGTATACCTGTATGCCGTTCGGCATCCATTAGGAAAAACCCAAAATGCCGTTTCCTGCAATTTTGAGTCCTAGCCAAAGCCAGGTGGGTAACCGCAGCCTCTCTTTCTGTCTTCCGCTGCAATATGGCGGCCTGACATCCAATCGGCAATGTAGAAAACCCTTCAAAAAAATGTAGGTTCAAAATAGCAGGGTATCGAACACCTCAGGAATTCTAATATGATTATACTTTAATATGCCTCATATTTCAATGCAAAATACAAAAAAAATAAGGGAACCAATTGCACGGTTCCCTTATTTTGTCAATTTCAAGATTAAATGGACGCTGCTTCTTCTACAATCTTCTTTAATGCAGCTAAAGCTTCATCCGGAAGTTTATCATAACCGTCTTTCTTGGTTGCGAAATCTTCCACTGCCTTCACGCGGTTTTCCATTGCGCTCTTTAATGCCGCCACATAATCCTTATCATTTAAATCCGGTTTGAAATCGCCGGTTTTGCCTGACCAGTCATACATAATCTCAATATCTTCAAACGGACCCCAAGCTTCAAAGTTTGCTTTGCCTTCTACGATCGTCTCAAGAATTCCGAGCGTATCTGCAGGTTTTACCTTAGCGCCCATGAAATCTCCCGTATTCACAATGTAGCAGTCAACGTTCTTTTCTTCCACTAATTTCTTGAACTTCTCGTAGTCGTTTACTAACGGATACGTCCGGAACGGGTTTGCATAAGGAACGATACGAAGTGCGTTCAAATCGGTTCCCGCAGCCACACGTTCTGCCGTAGATGTCTTAGTTGCCAGCGTAGCGCCCATGACGGAAGCAAGTGCGGAACCTTTTAATTTTACTACCGGCGGAATGGTCGGATCTTTCATAATCCAGAAAATTGCATTTACCGGAGCGTCGATCTTATCCACACGGTTCGGAGACCATAATTTGGATTTGATCGCACGGCCGTTGCCGTTTCTGATATCTTCGGTAACTAACTGAACCTTACCCTCGGAATCTAATGTTGCCGAACAGTTCTGTGCGGATAATAAGTACTGATTGTCTGCGCATCCCGTCGGATAATCTGCCGTCTTGTCAAAATAGGTCGGCTCCAATGCAATGGATGAACAGGTATCGGAATTGATGATAAATGCGTCGTCATGCAATACCGTGATCGGATATTTTCCGCCGTGTTTTGCATGTGTCAAGGTAGATTTTCCGGATCCGGAAAGACCGAATACAGACGCTACATATTTAGAACCGTCGGAAAGCGTATATTCTTTCTGTCCGCCGTGGCAGGAAGCGTAGCCGTTTCTGTTTGCAATCGCCCATGCCATCGTCAGCGTACCTTTCTTATGCTCACCGAAATATCTCATACCTAAGATACAAGCGCAGTTTTCTGCCGTATCAAAATAGCATAATGTCAACGGATCGCTTAAGCAGCCAAAGTCAACGTCAGGTCTTTCCTGCGGAATCCACTGCGGATCGGAGAAAATATAGATATCCGGCTCTTTGCCGTCGCCGACTGCCTTGGAATTCTTATACATTTTCACATATTCATCTGACATATACTGGAAGTTTAACATCCAGTTATACATGATGTTCTCTTCACCTTCCGGAATCAGAAGATGAGCTTTTACCATAAATTCAGGATCAAGGCCTACAAATACTTCTGCATGGTACATGGTCTTCCAACGAGATTCGTAAACGGCGTCCATTGCCACTTTATCAAGCTTAGCAGCGTCTACGCCCGGTTCTCCTTTGATCCGGCGTGCAGCCGCATAACGTCCCGTTACGGCACCGTCGTTAAACAAAAGAACTTTTGCATCTTTGTCAAGACCGAATTCTTCTCCTCTATATACAGGCATATCTGTTACAATAGTTCCCGGTGAATTTTTTGCTAATTCATATGCCTCCCTTAATGTAGACACTTTTACCACGTTGTTTCCATAAAAAGCACCTTCAATAATGGAACGTGTTCTGGAAAAACCAACTTTTCCAGCGCCAATTTCTTCAATTGGGTAATACGCTTTTGTTGCCATGAAATTTTCCTCCTTAAACTTATAATATATCCTCGAAATATACCACTTACAAATATACACGATGTCAATTTTTTGTCAATCTTTTTTACGAAATTTTTATTTTTTGTATCTTCTGCCTTACCCGCGCAGATCTTTCCCGGAAAATGCCCGCGGCAGCAGTTCTTTGAGCGTAACGATCTGATACTCTTGTTTTGATTTGGCAAGTATCACCCGAAACGAGTGAACGTCGCAAAATTCCGCCATAACCTGCCTGCATACGCCGCAGGGGGCAAGGTATTCTTCACGGTCTCCTGCTATGGCAATTGCCGTAAACCCAAGCGCCCCTTCCGATACCGCTTTAAAAAATGCCGTACGCTCCGCACAGTTTGTGGGAGAATACGCAGCATTTTCAATGTTGCAGCCCCTGAATATTCTTCCGTCTTCCGTAAGCAGCGCCGCCCCAACATGAAACCCGGAATACGGGGCGTACGAATATTTCTTTGCTTCATATGCTTCTTCAATCAACCGAACCGCATCCATCTTTTTCACCCCTCTGTTCTTCTGATATTTTTGGATGTATCCGGCAACAGCATAGAAATCGCCGAACTAGTCCCGATCCGGCTGCAGCCTTCGGCGATATAATGTTCCATTTCCGTTTTGCTGCGGATGCCTCCCGCGGCTTTTATCTTCACGCCCGGACCGATATGCGCTTTCATCAGGCGGACGTCCTTGAGGGTAGCTCCTGCCGTTCCAAACCCTGTGGATGTTTTAATATAATCCGCTCCCGCCTCCGTCACTGCCGTACACAAAGCAATCTTTTCTTCTTCCTCTAAATAACAGGTTTCCAGGATCACTTTTAATACCCTCTCACCTGCCGCCTGTTTGACCGCGGCAATCTCATTTTTCACCTTTTCATATTCTCTGTTCTTGACGTCGCAGAGATTGACCACCATATCAATTTCCGACGCTCCGTCCTCTGCAGCCTGCTTTGCTTCTGCAATCTTTGCTTCCCGAACGCTGTAACCAAGCGGAAACCCGATGACCGTACAGATATTTAATCCCGGAAACGCTTCGTGCGCCCGTTTCACATAACATCCCGGAATACATACGGATGCCATGCGGTATGTTTCTGCTTCCCGGCAGAGCGCCTCTATCTGCTCCCATGACGTATACGCCTGTAACGCCGTATGATCCACATAAGTAAACAATTCTTCCGTATTCATACCGTTCCTCCTGTCTTTTTGCCACGTATTTTCGCCGTCTCCCCGTTTCTGCAGTGCATCGGGCAGTCAGACGGCTGATACATGCAAGATATGTATCTCATCATAGCTTACATCCGCACTTTTTTCCAGTAAAAAATCTAAGGTTCCCATAAATTGTTAAAATATAAACAAACTCTAAATTTTTTTAATTTTTTTTAAATCATTTTTGTTTTTTCTTGTTTCATACTGCAATTATATGTTATGATAAGCCAATAGACAGAAGGGAGGGCTTATATGCACACAAATACATACAGTGAAATAACCCCTGAAATATTAAAACTTTCCAAACTCTGCACAGAGACCGCAACGATCGATCCCGCATTATATTCCGAATACGATGTGAAACGAGGTCTTCGCGACGTAAACGGAAAAGGTGTTCTCGTTGGTTTGACTCAAATATCCGACGTCCGCGCGACAAAAATCGAAAACGGACAGCCTGTACCTGCCGACGGCAACCTATATTACCGCGGATACAACGTAAAAGACATCGTAACCGGAATCGACGACCAAAGCCATTTCGGTTTTGAAGAAAGTACATACCTGCTTTTATTCGGTTCTCTTCCGACAAAGCCGCAGCTGGACGAATTTACGGCGCTCTTAAGCGATTACCGGACGCTGCCGACCAGTTTTGTCAGAGACATTATCATGAAAGCTCCCAGCAAAGATATGATGAATACGCTGGCTCGGAGCGTACTTACCCTTTATTCCTACGATGATAAAGCAGACGATATTTCTCTTCCGAACGTATTACGCCAATGTCTTCAGCTCATCAGTCTTTTTCCGCTTCTATCTGTTTATGGGTATCAGGCATACAAGCATTATCACGACGGTGCCAGCCTATATATTCATCAGCCGAAACAGGAATATTCCACTGCGGAAAATATTCTGCACGTTTTAAGACCGGATTCCAAATTTTCTGCATTAGAAGCAAAACTTCTGGATATTGCACTGATTCTTCACATGGAACACGGCGGAGGCAATAACTCCACCTTTACGACACATCTCGTGTCTTCTTCCGGAACGGATACCTATTCGGTCATCGCCGCCTCTTTAGGATCTTTGAAAGGACCCAAGCACGGCGGTGCCAATATCAAAGTCGTTCAGATGATAGAAAATATGAAAGAGACCATCCATGACTGGACGGACGAAGAAGAAGTCGGCAATTATCTGCGCGCATTGTTAAACAAAAACGCATTTGACCGCGCAGGGCTGATTTACGGTATGGGACACGCCGTTTACTCGCTTTCCGACCCGCGTGCACTCATCTTCCATTCGTTTGTTGAGCGTCTTTCCAAAGAAAAAGGCAAGGAAAAAGAATTTGCATTGTACACGATGATCGAGAGACTGGCTCCCAAAATCATCGCCCAGGAACGTAAGATTTATAAGGGCGTCAGCCCGAATGTAGACTTTTACAGCGGATTTGCTTATTCCATGCTCAATCTGCCGTTGGAACTATATACGCCGATTTTTGCAATCGCAAGAATTGCCGGCTGGAGCGCACATCGTCTGGAAGAGCTGTCCTACAGCGGCAAGATTATGCGTCCCGCCTATAAATATGTGGATGCGCACAAGCAATACGTCCCTTTATCCGAACGGTAATTGCAGCAATTGAATGTTTCCTGCAGCAAAACAGCTGCCGTATGACCGATCCCTCGATCTTACGGCAGCTGTTTATGTTCTCCAATGTTACTGTACGACGATAACACGACAGAACTTTTCTACTTGCAATACCGGTCTGCGCCTCTTCTCATCTCCTTAGAATACCATCCGTAAGAAGCTAAAAACAGACATACCCCGCATACCTCGTATCCCCAGCCAAATGCAGAATACAAACTGTTGATAACGCCAAAGATACCGTATATCAAAGCAGCGGCTCCCAGCAGGCTGACAGGTCTGGAAATCTCCGCAATCAGTCCTTTTTTATCTCTGCATTTTGCAAGTTCTTCTTCCGGAAGAATCAAAGGGCTGATTTCTTCGTTCTTCCTCATCTTCCGGACGGCATACAGCAAATATATGCCCAAAACCGCGAGAATCACATAAAAAATCTGATAAATCTGAACATCCGTTGAAAACTTATGAAAGTGAATCTGAAACATGAACTTCTCCTTTATCGTTTGATCCCCATTTTCATGGGTATTTTTATTATATACGCAAACCCTCTCACATGCAACGCATAAAATTTTAGGGACGATTCTTACAATAAATGTTGAAACTTTAAAGCGTATAGTATAAAATACTCATATCACGTACAAAAAAAAGGAGCGTTACCATGAAATTAGAAGATGCAAAGATATTAATTTGTGATGATTCCATATTGGCAAGAAAACAATTAAAAACTATGATCTCCTCTTTCGGCGCATGCAGCGTTATAGAAGCTGAAAACGGACAGGAAGCCATCGATCTGTATATAAAACATTCTCCGGACCTGATTTTCCTGGACATTGTCATGCCCATCAAGGATGGACATTCGGCTATCTCCGAAATTATGGAAATCAATCCCAAAGCAGATATCGTCATCGTATCTTCTGTGGGCACGCAGTCCCAATTAAGAAAATCCATTCAGCTTGGAGCGAAAGATTTTATCCAAAAGCCCTTAAACAGCTGGCAAATAGAATCTATTCTGAAAAACAGATTTGAAGGGAGAGATTGATCAAATGTACGCACAATTTTTTGGAAATTATCTGCTGAGCAAACGGGCTGTCACAGCGGAACAGGTCATTCAGGCAATGGAAGAACAGCATATCCGTCATTTAAAACTGGGAACGCTCGCCATTCATGCCGGCTATATGAATACGGAACAGGTAGACGATATCTTAATCCGCCAGACGCAGAAAAACAAACGCTTTGGAGAACTTGCCGTAGAAGCCGGGTATCTGACCAAAGAACAGGTAGAAATTCTTCTCAATCAACAGATTCCGATTTATCTGCTGATCGGGCAGAGACTTGTGGAGAACGGCGCCCTTACCGAAGCCGAACTGGATCGTTTCATTATCTCCTACCAACAGGAAAACGAACTTTCTCAATTAGACAAGACCAGCTTACAGCAGGAAAACCTGCACACACTGATCCGCAACTTATTTTTGATTACGTTTGCGGATATTCCGGATTACCTGATCAAATACCTGTCCTTGCTGTTTAATAATCTGATTCGCTTTATCGGAGAAGACTTTATGCCGTTAAATCCGATTCTCTGCCGGGAATACGTTACAAACCAGTGTTACGGACAGATCACAAACGGACAGTATTCCCTGACTTCTTATCTGGATATGGATGAAGACGCTTCCGTTGCATTCGCCTCACGGTATACCAAAGAAGAATTTCGGGAATGCAATGAATATGTGCGGGCTTCCATTGAAGATTTTTTAAATATACATAACGGACTCTTTACGGTAAACATCTCCAACGAAGATTCCATTGAACTACAGCTGAATCCTCCTGTGAATCTGGAAAATACGATGATCAGCAGTACATCCAACATTCTTCACCTGCCCATCATCTATCCGTTCGGCAGACTGAATATCCTGATCAAATTATAATCTGCGATTTGGTCTTACGGTTGCAGTCGATATCACGTCTGTGACTGCAGCACGTTTTTAGATTTGAATTTAAAAAAAGGAAGGGCTTTTCCGTTTTCCGGTCCCTTCCTTTTCTTATTCTTTTCTCAAACTGTCCGTTCTGTTTACATGTTTAAAAATCTTTTCACGGTCTCTTGCATCTGATTTGTTTCGCACTCCGTATCATGAAGAATTTCGGCATTCCGAATCGATTCTATTGCCTGCGGAATTTCAACGCCGGAAATCCTGCCAAGCGCATCTACAAGTTCAAAATCCGTCATATTGTCACAGGCATTATGGTCAATCGCATCCATAACACTTCTGGTAAACTTAAACGGGCTTGCCGTAGACGCAATGACCGTCTTCGTATCCGTATCGTTTGTCTCCGCCTTATATGTTTCATATACTGCAGCTGCAACCGCCGTATGGGTATCGATCACATAACCCGTATCCTGATATAAACGGCGGATGGTCTGCGCCGTTTTTTCTTCGGAAGCATAGTTTCCATAAAAATCCGACAGCTGTTCTTTCATCTCTGCCGTAATTTCATACCTGCCTTCCTCCGACAGCTTCTTCATAAACGCCGAATTTTTCTGTGCATCTTCTCCGGCAATCCGATATATCAAACGCTCTAAATTACTTGAGATTAAAATATCCATCGACGGAGATGACGTTAAGATAAACTCCCTGTTTTTATCATAAATCCCGTTGGAAAAGAAATCGTACAGCACTTTGTTCTCATTTGACGCACAGATCAGCTTTGCAATCGGAAGCCCCATCTGCTTTGCGTAAAACGCCGCCAGAATATTACCGAAATTTCCGGTAGGGACTGCGACATTGATCTTCTCTCCCTTTGCAATTTCTCCGTTTGCATATAATTTCGCATAGGCATAGACATAATATACGATCTGAGGCACCAGCCTGCCGATATTAATCGAATTTGCCGAAGAAAACTGATAACCTGCCCGTTCCATTTCCCCTGCCAGATCCGGATCGGAAAACATGTTCTTTACGCCAGTCTGTGCCTCGTCAAAATTGCCATGAATTCCAACGACAAACGTATTTTCTCCCCGCTGTGTCACCATCTGTTTTTCCTGAATCGGACTGACGCCGTTCTTGGGGTAAAATACGATAATTTTCGTACCTTTCACGTCTGCAAAACCAGCCAGCGCAGCTTTTCCGGTATCTCCGGAAGTAGCCGTAAGAATTACAATCTCATTGGAAACGTTATTTTTCTTTGCCGACGTCGTTAATAAATGCGGCAGGATGGACAGTGCCATATCTTTAAACGCGATCGTAGACCCGTGAAACAGCTCCAGATAATAAGCTCCGTCTGCGCTGACAAGCGGAGCAATCTCTTTCGTATCAAACTTGCCGTCATACGCCTGATCGATGCAGTTTTTTAATTCTTCTTCCGTAAAATCGGTCAGATACCTGCGCATCACTTCATATGCCGTTTCCTGATATGTCATCCCTGCCAGTTCATCCAGATCCAGATCCAGCGCCGGAATTTCTGACGGAACAAACAATCCGCCCTCCCCGGCAAGTCCTTTTAAAATAGCCTGCGACGCAGTCACTGTTTCATTTGCATTTCTGGTACTGGTATATACTAATTCCATGATCTTATCCTCTCTTTTCTGTGTGGTCATATTTTAGGATAAACAGAAGTTTTCCCCTTCCCTTCCTCCAAAGCGTATTATATAAAATGACGGCGGAATATGTCAATGCACATTTTATACAACAACGTCAGGCGTCTTTTACGCCAAACACTTTATTTCCGATCAAAATAAGGCTTATGGCAATTCCGAAGAATACAACCGAAACCACCCCCGCCCGAATCACAAAAACGGCAGTCTGATGTTTCTCCTGCCATTCGTCACAAAACGCATAGTAAACACATCCCGTATCGGCATCGTATTGATCGCACAACTGATGCAGTGACTTTGGAATCCCTTTCATCACTTTTTTTCCGATGGGAAGCGTCACGGATTTCCCGTTTTGGATATCTTTCGCATAACTCTTTGGAATCTGAGCCAGAATATACGTCTCATCCGGAAGTTTTAATAAATAAAAAGGCAGGTAATCGGTATGATTTTGAAAGATTCCATCCGGATTCTTATATTGCAGAAACTGGGCCTTCCGCTTAGGCGCACCGTATTTTCTGCCCTTTCGAGTCCTGCGGTAGATATAAGGATCTACCCAGGATTTCAGTTCATAAGCCCCCGTATAGACCACATCCACTGGCTCCGCTGTAAAAGCGGGCTCTGGCGTTGTCTGAAATTCTTCTTTTCCGTTTATTCTTGGAATATCCGCTCCTGCCAAAGAACCGATATATGCTTCTCTTCCGTTTTGTTCGATATCTGCCAAAAAAACCGTCTTTTCATTCATCCGAAGAAGATGTTCCGGATTCCAGTTAAAATAAATCAGCGCGGCAATGGCAAGCGCAATGATTACGCTGACCCAAAGAATAATTTTTCCTCGCTTCATACACTCCCCTTTTCCAGGCTTTAACTGACCAAACGCCCGTTTAGGGCGCCGGTTCTATACTGCCGTCTTCTGCAACCCTCTCTCCTTCATTTGGAACCGGCTGATCTGCCGGCCGATTTGCAGATTGTTTTGCAGCGTCCTCTTTTTTCTTTTCTTTCTCCTCATCATAATAGGAATATGCATTGGAGATCTTCGTATTTTCAGCCGTCAGCTTGACCGGCTCCCTGTAATATGCAATCACCGGCGTATCTACCGCGACATCCTGATACAGCTTTGCCGCAATCTCTTCCGGCAGGTTAATACAGCCGTGAGAACCGGAATTTTTATAAATCGTTCCGCCGAATTTCCCATGCCGCCAAGAAGCGTCGTGAAAGCCTACATTATATGCAAACGGCATAAAATATGTGACATCCGACTCATAATCCTCTCCCTTTAAAACGGCAGGACTTTTTTTATACACGATTTTAAACACGCCGTCCGGAGAACCGTTTCCCTTACTGATATTTCCGGACACAAAATCCGATTCAATTTTTACCGTACCGTTTTCAAAATACCATAAATGCTGATTGGTATAATCCACTTCCACATAGGTATTTCCGATATCGTTCTGGTTGCGGCTGACAGCCGTCTGGGAATATACCGGCTCCCTTGTCTTCACCTCGCCGTTTTTCACTTCCTCAATCAGCTGTGCGCGCTCTTCTTCTTTATCGATGACCCAGCCGTAATCGCCTCCGCCAATGGTCACCGTATCGCCTTTGGCAGTTAAAAATTCCCTTTCATCTCCATATGTATTGTATTTACTTGCAAGGCTCTGCACAAAAGAAGCCACTTTATCCTCATTAAACGTAACGTTGTAATTTTCGTCTACCGTGATCCAGGAAGAAATAACGCCCGAATCTACCACCTCTTTGTCCTCGCCCATGTCATACGTAATCTCTGCGCCGAAGAATGCCTGGATCTTCGCCATACACTCGGTCAAAACCGCATCGTCTGCGGTCACTTCCGGCTTTTCATACAGATCGTCGGTAAATGTAAATTCCGACTCTCCCATATCTACCGCAGCCTTGATCCTTGCATACAGCTTATCTGCAATCAGGTAATTTCCCTGCTTCTCCTCTACCAGTTCATATCCCGCATCTGTCATCTGAATGAATGCATTTTCCGGCTTCTGCATCTGCTCTTCGTTGAGACAGCCAAGCGCCATTACTTTTTCTTTCAACAGCGCTTCGTCATAAGTAATGCTTCTATTCATTTCCAGTTTCTTATCCTTTGCGATCCTTACCGGCCAGAGAAACGAACTCTGTTCATCGATCAGTTTTTCTTCTTCCCCCAAGGGCTGATAGTCGTAATGAAATTCCACGCCCGGAATCTGATACTTATTCCCGTCTCTGTCATACATTACGAGCAGATAATCCTTTACTTCCAGACGCAGCTCCTCCACTGCTTCCTCAGCCGTCATACCGCCTACCTTTACATCTTCAATACTGGTCTGATAGAAGAAATGTGACCGGAAATAAATTCCGAAATACACATACAGCCCGATGATCAGAAACAGAACAATTCCCAAAGCCAACAGCAAAGACCTGCGCAGCACTCCTGATCTTTTTTTTCTGCGAACCATAAATTCACTCCTTTATTTCTGCATTTCGTTTCATTATACTCTATTTTTCAAAAAAAAGGACAAGAAGCGGAGAAAATTAATATTATTGTAATAAAAAGGGAACTACTGTTCTTATGCAGCAGTTCCCTCATTTTATTTTTGGTTGATGTAATTGACCAGTCCTTCACAGTCGATAATCTTCTGCATAAATTCCGGAAACGCCTGTCCCTGATAGGAAACCCCAGTCGTCTGGTTGGTGATCACACCCGTATCAAAGTCCACCTCTACCCGGTCTCCCGCCGAAATTTCCTGCGCGGCTTTGGCACATTCTACGATCGGCAGTCCGATATTGATCGCATTCCGGTAAAAAATTCTGGCAAACGTTTCTGCAATCACACAGCTGATCCCCGCAGCTTTAATGGCGATCGGCGCATGCTCTCTGGAAGAACCGCAGCCGAAATTTTTCGTTGCAACCATAATGTCGCCGGCTGTTACCTTCTTTACAAACTCCTGATCGATATCCTCCATGCAGTGCCCCGCCAGTTCTTTTGGATCGGAAGAGTTCAAATATCTTGCCGGAATGATGACATCGGTATCTACATTATCTCCATATTTAAATACTGTTCCGCATGCAGCTTTCATGATGCTTCCTCCTCTCCCAGTTGGGCCGGGCTTGAAATCCGCCCTGTCACTGCGCTTGCCGCCGCAACTGCCGGACTGGCAAGATAAATCTCGGATTCCACATGCCCCATACGTCCTACAAAATTACGGTTTGTCGTAGATACGCAGCGTTCTTTTTCGGCAAGAATTCCCATGTAGCCGCCCAGACAGGGTCCGCAGGTCGGCGTGCTGACAATCGCTCCGGCTTCTATAAACGTTCGAATATAACCTGCCTCCATTGCGTCTAAATAAATTTGCTGTGTTGCAGGAATCACAATGACGCGGACACCCTTCGCCGTTTTCCTGCCTTTTAAAATCTCTGCTGCAATCCGAAGGTCTTCCAACCGGCCGTTCGTACAGGAACCGATGACTACCTGATCGACTGCAAGATTGCCGACCTCATCGATCGTTCTGGTATTTTCCGGCAGATGAGGAAATGCAACAGTCGGCTTTAACGTACTTAAGTCGATTGTATACTCTCTCTCGTAAACGGCGTCTGCATCCGCTTCATAGACCTGATACGGGCGCGCAGAATGTTCTTTCAGATAAGCTTTACAGATATCATCCACCGGGAAAATACCGTTTTTGCCGCCGCCTTCGATCGCCATATTTGCAATCGTAAAACGATCGTCCATGGAAAGATGCCGTATGCCGTCCCCGGTAAATTCCATCGACTGATACAAAGCGCCGTCTACGCCGATCATGCCGATAATATGAAGAATGATGTCTTTTCCGCTGATCCATTTCGCCGGTTTGCCGGTCAGATGAAACCGGATCGCGGAAGGAACTTTAAACCATGCCTTCCCGGTCGCCATACCTGCCGCCATATCGGTACTCCCCACACCCGTGGAAAACGCGCCCAACGCGCCGTACGTACAGGTATGGGAATCCGCTCCGATAATTACGTCTCCGGCAACGGTAAGCCCCTGTTCCGGCAAAAGCGCATGTTCGATCCCCATTTTTCCTACGTCAAAATAATTGGTGATTTCATGCCTTGCGGCAAATTCTCTGACACATTTACAGTGCTGGGCAGATTTAATGTCCTTATTCGGAACAAAATGATCCAGCACAAGTGCAATCTTATCCTTATCAAATACGCCGTTTGTCTTCATCTTTTCCATCTCGTGAATGGCAACCGGCGAAGTAATGTCATTGCCGAGTACGAGATCTAAATCTGCTTCGATCAGCTGTCCCGCCTGCACGAAGTCTAATCCGGCATGCGCTGCAAGAATCTTCTGGGTCATTGTCATTCCCATGCAGTATACCTCCTGAATCCTTTTTTGTAGTAACTTTTTTGTGTGAGCGTTTCTTATCTATGTATGCATTATAGCACAAATTCTGTTATAATCAAAATACATATGAAATATATCTGCCATAAACAGAAGTTATATACCGGAGGAATTTTTATGAGCCAAAATTTATCTGCATACCGCATTTTTTATACGGTTGCCAACGCAAAAAACATTTCAAAGGCTGCGAGAGAGTTATTTATCAGCCAGCCTGCCATCAGCAAATCGATTCAGAAACTGGAGGACAGCCTCGGCTGCCGCCTGTTTATCCGAAGCTCAAAAGGAGTCTCCTTAACGGAAGAGGGAAACCTGCTCTATTCCTACGTAAAAGACGCTTTTGACGCGCTTTCCCTCGGAGAAAAAAAGCTGAAACGTTCCATTGAACTGGGCGCGGGACATTTAAATATCGGCGTCAGTTCTACCCTGTGTAAATATATTTTACTGCCTTACCTGAAAGAATTTATCCGGCTGCATCCTTACATCCGCATATCCATTACCTGTCAGTCTACCAATGAAACGCTGAAACTTTTGGAAGAAGATAAAATCGACATCGGACTGGTAGGGAAACCCGAAGAGGGAAAAAACATACAATTTGACTTTCTGGAAGAAATCGAAGATATTTTTGTCGCCGCAAAAGACTATTTACGGCATTTAAAAGCGCGCGGCATACCAAAACACCAGATTCTTTCCCATTCCACGCTGATGCTTTTAGATCCGCATAATATGACCAGACAGTATATCGACGATTACCTGCATTCCAATCAAATCCAAATCCAGGATTTCCTTGAAATTTCGGATATGGATCTTTTGATCGAATTTGCCAAAATCGGCGTCGGTATCGCCTGCGTGATCCGCAGTTTTGTACAGCATGACTTAGACTGCGGCTCTCTGGCAGAAATTCCGCTCAAGGTCCCAATCCGCAGGCGCCAGGTCGGCTTTGTCTACAAAAAGCAGCCGCTGATGATGCAGTCCCTGACGGAATTTATCTGCTGTTCGTCCTCCTTTCACAGTCTCAAGACACAAAGCAGCGGGCCGGTCACAAAATAAAGAAAACAAGTGCAGAGTCCGCTGCCCGCAGTAAACCTCTGCACTTGTTTTTATTATGTATCCCTGTTCCAGCGGGATATGCTGCTTCGAATTAATTGTTGATCAGTTTATCTTCTTCGTTGTTCCAGCTGTAAAGCTTACGGATTTCCTTGCCGACCGCTTCGGAACAATGCTCGCCGGCAAGCTTTCTCATTGCTTTGAAATGAACCTGTTTTCCTGCCGGAGACATATCCAGAAGAAATTCTTTTGCAAAAGAACCGTCCTGAATATCAGATAAAATTTTCTTCATCGCTTTTTTGGTATCTTCCGTGATGATTTTCGGTCCCGTTATGTAATCGCCGTATTCTGCCGTATTGGAAATAGAATAACGCATTCCGGCGAACCCTGACTGATAAATCAAATCTACGATCAGCTTCATCTCATGGATACATTCAAAGTATGCGTTTCTTGCGTCATAGCCGGCTTCTACCAATGTCTCAAAGCCTGCCTGCATCAACGCGCATACGCCGCCGCAAAGCACTGCCTGCTCTCCGAAGAGGTCTGTACAGAATGTCGTTTCCAAAACGCCTGCCCTTGCTCCGCCGATGCCCAGCGCATATGCCAGCGCAAGATCCTGCGCTTTTCCTGTCGCATCCTGTTCCACGGCGATCAAACACGGTACGCCTTTGCCTTCCTGATATTCGGAACGAACAGTATGTCCCGGTCCTTTCGGCGCAATCATCGTTACGTCAACGTTTGCCGGAGGAACGATGCATCCGAAATGAATGTTGAACCCATGTGCAAACATCAGCATATTGCCTTCCTCTAAATTCGGCTCGATATCGTTTTTGTAAAGATCCGCCTGCTTCTCGTCATTGATCAAAATCATAATGATATCAGCTTTTTTTGCAGCTTCTGCAGCCGTATATACTTCAAATCCCTGTTTCACAGCTTTATCCCAGGATTTGCTGCCTTCATAAAGACCGATGATTACATGGCATCCAGACTCTTTTAAATTCAACGCATGGGCATGTCCCTGGCTGCCGTAACCGATAATGGCAATTGTCTTCCCCTCTAATAATGATAAGTTGCAATCTTCCTGATAAAAAATTTTCGCTGACATACGATAATATCCTCCTGTTTTCATTTAGTCTAAGTATTTGACATCGGAAGAACCACGGGTCAATCCCGTAATACCGGTTCTTGCCAATTCTAAGATCTCATAGCCGACCAGCAGATCCATAAATGCATCCAGCTTTTCCTGCTGCCCGGTCAATTCAATGACCATGGAATCATGTGTCACGTCCACAACCTTTCCATGGAAAATTTCTGTGACATTTAAAATTGCCTGACGATCCGTATCTTTTGCCCGAATCTTAACTAAGATAAGCTCTCTCGTTACGGAAGTTCCATGCTCTAATTTCTTGATATCCAGTACGTCCTCCAGCTTGGAAAGCTGCTTTTCAATCTGCTCCAGTATCTGCTCGTCCCCGCTTGCCACAATCGTAATCCTCGTATATTTCGGATCGGCGGTCACGCCGGAAGAAAAGCTGTCGATATTATAGCCCCTTCGGCTGAACAGTCCGGATATATGGCTGGTAACACCTGCGGTGTTTTCCACCAGCAATGATAACACCTGTCTTCTCATAAGAAAACCTTCCTTTACTTTACACTCACACTGGAAATTATTCTAGCACATAATGCCCAAAAGTCAAGAGTGCAATGTTCTGTGCAGCAGTTTATGTTCTTTCCCTTTCAGGAAATCCTGATACAGCGCCTGTACTGCAGGATTTTCATCTGCGGATTTGATATTGGAACTCTGATCCACTTTGTAGAGCCCTTCCATCCTTCTTTTCTTGGTTCTTGGTCCCGCCGGTCCCGGCTGGCCGCCTCCCATGATGCATCCGCGCTTGCAGGCCATCACTTCTACAAAATCATACGCTGCTTCGCCCGCTTTGATACGGTCTAAGAGCTTTCCGGCATTGGCAAGACCGTTGACAACGGCAATATGGACTTCTCTGCCGCCATGCTCGATCACGGCTTCTTTGATGCCTTCTTCTCCGCGGACCCCGGTAAAACTGATCTCACGCAGCGTCTGGTAATCCTTTTCGTCCGAGAGCCTGCGCAATACGGCCTCGGTCACGCCGCCGGTTACGCCGAAAATCGCGCCGCCGCCGGATGCCAGTGAAAACGGCATGTCCGCAGATTCGCCCTGGATTTTATCAAACTGGATCCCCATCTGCTTGATCATACGAATCACTTCTGTCGTCGTCAGCACAAAGTCCGTATCCTGTAAGCCGTCCGTATAATTATCTTTCCTTAAAATTTCTCCCTTTTTCGCCGTACACGGCATGATCGATACGATTACGGTTTTTTTACCCTCTTTTTCGTCCCGTTCTTTGTAGTATTCTTTCAAAACGGCAGAAAACATCCCCTGCGGAGAACGGCAGGTAGAGAGATTTTCTGCAAATTCCGGATATTTATTCTCGCAGTACTTCACCCATCCGGGGCAACAGGAAGTAAAGAGCGGAAGGTTTTCACCTTTAGACAACCGCTCCGCAAACTCTGCCGATTCTTCCATTACCGTAAGATCCGCCGCAAAATTCGTATCGTAGATCTCGTCAAATCCCATAATGCGCAGCGCTTCTACCAGTTTTCCAAACGAATTTTTTCCTTTGGGAATCTGGAAATGGTCGCCGACCGCAATCCGCACAGACGGAGCAACCTGCGCGATAACACGGATATTTTTATCTTCAATGGCATCCCATACCACAGTCACGTTCGACCGGATGGAAAGCGCAGAAGTCGGACAGACTGCCGCACACTGCCCGCATCCGACACAGTCCGTTTCGCTTAATTTTTTATTGAATGCCGGCATAACTCTTGTCTTCGATCCGCGGAACGCAAAGTTAATCGCGCCGACTCCCTGAATTTCGTCACATGTACGGACACAGTCGCCGCAGAGAATACATTTGTTCGGATCGAGTACGATACTCGGCGAACTCATATCGATCGGAAGCTCCTCTTTTGTTTTCGGAAAGCGGACATCGTGTACGCCGACTCTGTATGCCAGAGACTGCAGTTCACACATTCCGTTTTTATGGCAGACGGTACAATCCCTGTCATGCGACGCCAAAAGCAGCTCGATCATCAGTTTTCGATAACTTTGAATCCGTTTCGTATTGGTGTAGATCACCATGCCGGCTCTGGGCTGTTCGGAACAGGATGCAAAAATTCTTCCTCTGTCATCTTCCACTACGCACATACGGCATGCCCCGTAAATAGACAGTTCCGAATGATAACAGAATGTCGGCAGGTCAATCCCCGCTTTACGGATTAAGGAAAGTACGTTCTTCTCTCCCTCAATCGGCACTTTCTTTGAATCTATTGTAATATAATCCATCTCATGTTCCTCCTAACTTTCCTTTACGATTGCGCCAAACGGACAGTTATCCAGGCATGTTCCGCATTTGATGCAGACACTCTGGTCAATCGTAAAAGGTTCTTTTACTTTTCCGCTGATCGCATCGACCGGACAGTTTCTTGCACATTTTGAACACCCCTTACATACGTCCGGAAGGATCTTATAGTTCAAAAGCGCCTGGCACGTCCCCGTCGCACAGCGTTTTTCCACCACATGCTCCAGATACTCTTTTCGGAAATTCCGAAGCGTGGACAATACCGGAAGCGCCGCGCTCTTTCCTAGTCCGCAGAGCGCCGTATTCGTGATTGCCTCGCCCAATTCTTCCAGCATGATCAGAGATTCTTCCGTACCTTTTCCAGCCACGATATCTTCCAGAATATCCAGCATCTGTTTTGTGCCTTCCCTGCAGGGCACACATTTGCCGCAGCTTTCATTCTGTGTAAAATTCATAAAGAAACGTGCCACTTCTACCATACAGGTATTTTCATCCATAACGACCAGTCCCCCCGAACCGATCATAGCGTTTAATTTTTTCAAAGAATCAAAATCCAATGCAACTTCCAGGTTGTTCGTTACCAGACAGCCGCCCGAAGGACCTCCGATCTGCACGGCTTTAAACGGAACGTCATTTTTTACGCCGCCGCCGATATCGTAAACAATTTTCCGCAGCGTCGTACCCATCGGCACCTCGATCAGGCCCGTATGCTTTACGCTTCCGGTCAGCGCAAACGCTTTTGTACCCGGGCTGCCCTCCGTTCCGATCGTGTGATACCATGCGGCGCCTTCATTGACGATCATCGGCACGTTGGCATACGTCTCCACATTATTGAGTACCGTAGGTTTGGCAAACAGGCCCTGTTCTACCGTTCTGGGCGGTTTGGTCCTGGGCATTCCACGCTCGCCCTCAATGGATGCGGTAAGCGCGCTGCCTTCTCCGCAGACAAATGCGCCGGCTCCCCGATTGATATGTATCCGGAACGAAAAATCCGTACCCAAAATATGCTCTCCCAGCAGTCCCGCTTCGCTCGCCTGGGCAATCGCCGTTTTCAAACGGTTGATCGCAAGCGGATATTCTGCACGCACATAGATATATCCCTCAGACGCACCGACCGCATAACCTGCGATCATCATTCCCTCAAGCATTTTATGCGGATCTCCTTCCATCACGCTTCGGTCCATAAACGCGCCCGGATCTCCTTCGTCGCCGTTGCAGACGATATATTTTTCTTCCGTTTTCTGTCTGGCTACCTGCCGCCATTTATATCCGGTCTGAAATCCGCCGCCGCCTCTTCCGCGCAGTCCGGATTCCGAAATCTCTTCCACCACGTCTTCGGGCGTCATTTCAAACAATACTTTTTCTAAAGCCTGATATCCGCCGACGGCAATATATTCGTCCATATTTTCCGCGTCAATATGCCCGCAGTTTTTCAAAACCAGACGCATCTGCTTTTCATAGAAGGGAATTTTCTCCTGCGTTTCGTATTTGACGCCGTCCGCCTCATAGAGCAGCCGCTCTACCGGCCGATCGTTTCGGATGGTTTCTTCAAAAATTTCTTCACAGTCTTCTTCTTTGACTTTCACATAGAGATAATTGCTCGGTTCGATCCGAACAAGCGGTCCCATCTCGCAAAATCCATGGCATCCGCTGCGTTTTACTCCCGTATGGGCAATGCCGCGGTCGTTTGCGCCATGTGCGGCTTCCTCGCCAAATTCCACTTCCACGCCCTCTTCTTTTGCCGCAAGCTCTAAAAATTTATTGTAAATCTCAGCAGAACCCCCTGCCAGACATCCCGTTCCGGCACAGACTAAAATACGGTGTGACGGCTTTTTCATCGCCTCTTTCGCCTCTATGCGCTTTTTTTCCAAATCTTCTCTGTTATTTAATCTCATTCTTTCTCTGCACCTTTCAATTCTTCAAACAATTCATGCACCTTTTCCGGCGTCATGGCCGGATGCACCACATCATTTACCGTTAATACCGGAGCCAGTCCGCAAGCCCCCAGACAGGATACGGTTTCCAATGTAAAGAGCATGTCGTCCGTCGTGCTCTTTCCTCTGCCAAGCCCCGTCTCTTTGTAGATCTGATCCAAAATTGCCGTCGATTTGCGCACATGGCATGCCGTGCCGTCACAGACGCGGACGACATATTTTCCTTTTGCTTCAAAAGAAAAGTTTTCATAAAATGTCGCTACGCTGTATGCCTTTGCCTCATTGATCCCAAGGCGTTTTGCTACATAGCTTAACAGTTCCGGCGGCAGATACCGATAATAATTCTGGATATCCTGAATAATCGGAATTAAAAATCTCTGCACCGTCCCGTGCTGGCGGATAATTTCATCCGCCTTGTCATAGTAAGATTGTTCTAACATACTACCCCTCCATTTATTATTAGCCTGTCACAGACTTTACTCCCAAAATCTTCTAATTGTTTACCGTAATATGATCGATCACCTGCTGCGCAATACAAGCCATGCCCTCATCGTTCGGATGTGCGGCTACCACTTCATTGCCGATCGCATAGGTTCCCCCGTCTGCACCGGACACCTCGGTTCCCAAAGCAGACTTATAAGAGTCTGCATACCCGTTTAAAAATTTTGTCATATCTACAAAGATCACCCCGTAATAGTCGCACGCCGCCTGTTTTGCCGATTCGATATCTTCAGAGGGCCAGAGCGTTTCCCCTAACATAAGGATCAAGGCATTCGGCGCTTTCTTCTTGACAAAATCCACAAGATTTAAATAATCCATGGTAAGCGTATCCCGGTAATCCGTAATATTTTCTCCCGTTTGTATCGTAATAAGATCCGTATGTTCATTAAAATACGTTTCATAATCCGCTAAAATATCGTCCCTTTTCTGCGCCACTTCCCATTTTTTCAAATCCAGCACCGTCGTTGTCACCGGACGTACCGACTGTCCTCCCAGCCAGTTGGAAACCAGATGAACATAATCTTTCTCTTCCGAAGAAGCCGCCATTCCCCAGTTCCCCCACCAAAGACCTTCTTCAATCTCATTGCAGGTAATCGAATTCCCCAAAGCAACATAATCATAGGTATCTTCCGATGCCGCTATCGCTCCCGGTTCCTCCTGTGTGCTTTCGGTTTCTGTTTCTTCTGTCAGTTTTGTCTCCTGTGTCTCCTGCTCTTCTTCCGTTTCCGCCTGTTTCGTTGTAAACGACGACCTTACCTCTGATTTCTCCTTTTTCTGCGTATCGTCTTGTTGGGAAGATACATTGGATTTTTCTGTCTCTTTCGTATCCTGACAGCCGTTACATGATAAAAGCAGACAGATCAGGAGCAAAAAACTGTAAATTTTTCTTCTCATGCAAAACCTTCTTTCTTGATCCGTTTTTGTAATCTCAATTATAATAGAAGAGAAACCGAATTACAATAATACCGCCCAAACGGTCACTTTTTTTTCAAAAATTTGATGCACATCTGCGCATTTCGGTATATAATAAACGCAGTACATGTTTAGGAGGTAAAAGTATGACCATTTCATTCGACGATACTTTAATTACGGGCAACGAAACGATTGACGCCCAGCACAAAGAGCTGATCGAACGGATCAGGCAGTTTGTAGATTCCTGCGAAAACGAAAACGGCAAGGTCAAAGCGATCAAAATGCTGGATTACCTGGCAGAATACACAAATTTCCATTTTTCAGAGGAAGAAAAACTGCAAGAGGATATCGGATATCCGGGATTAAAAGAACATAAGGAAAAGCATGAAGAATTTAAGAAACACCTGAAAGACCTGGACTCTTTTCTGGAAGAATCGGAAGGACCTACCGAAGCATTTGTCCGGCAGGTAAAATCCAATGTTGTGGACTGGCTGTTTACGCATATCAAATTATTTGACCGTTCCGTTGCGGAATATATACATTTAAACAGCAATCCGGAAAGACTGTAAACAGACAGATTACATGATTTTTCACAAAAATACGGCTGCGCACGAAACAACGACTGCGCAGCTTATTTCATGAAATGGAAATACTCATCGTTCTCATTATATTGTTCTTTCGTACATCCATATTGTTCTGATGTAAAAAAGTCGGGGTAACAGGATTCGAACCTGCGACCTCACGGCCCCCAGCCGTGCGCTCTGACCAAACTGAGCCATACCCCGATACGTTTATTATTATAACAGATATTTTCAAAAAGGGAATACCCTATTTTCATTTTAATGAAATCCTTACGTGATTTCGTTATATTTCCGCTTCCGCCTCCTGTTTAAACTCTTCGATCTGCAGAGGACTCATTTCAGGCAGCTCTTCCAAAGAATGGATTCCAAAACTGCGCAAAAACTCTTCGGTCGTCCCAAAAAGCATCGGACGCCCAGGCGCATCCAAACGCCCCAGTTCTTCCACCAGATTATATTCCACCAGTTTACTGACGGAATGGTCGCAGGAAACGCCGCGGATTTTTTCGATCTCCGCCTTTGTCACCGGCTGCTTATAGGCAATAATCGAAAGCGTTTCCAGTAAAACATCTGTCAGCACATGTTTTTTTGGCTGTTTTGCGATGCGGATCAGGTATTCATATGTATTCTGGCTGGTACACATCTGATATGCGCCGTCCAGTTCCATGATCTGCATGCCCCGCTCATTTTCCCGGTATTCTTCTGCCAGTTCTTCGATGTAACGTTTCGTCTCATCGTTTTCCAACTCAATGGCAGCCGCTATTTTTTCCAGGTCTACAGACTTTCCCATAGTAAAAAGAATGGCTTCTATAATTGATTTGTACGATTTCTGTTCCATATTCCCCCCGTGTTTATGCAGCCGTTTTTGATTCGATCAGGATATCGTCAAACAGATGCTTTTGCATGATTGTTATTTTCCCGGTTTTCATCAGCTCCAAAACGGCAAGGAAACTGACGATAACTTCCATTTTGCTGCTCTGGGCCTCCAGAAGGTTCCGAAAGGAAAAACTTTTATGAGCTGCGGCATATCGTTCCAGATATGCCAGCTTTTCTTTTAACGAAACTTCTTCTTTTTCGATCTTTCCAAATCCGGCGCGAACCCGGTCAATCTTATTTTCCTGCCTGCGCATGACCGACTGAAAAATATCGTTTAATTTCCGAAGCGTCAACCCCGATAAGAGCACTTTCACATCGACCGGTTCTTCATACGCCATCACTTCATCCGGAATCGTTGGTTCTTTAAACAGCACGCGTCTTGCATCCACCTGCCGGTCTCTCAGTTCATAGGACATACATTTATACATTTTATATTCCAAAAGCTGCTGGATGAGTTCTGCCCGCGGATCTTCTTCTTCTCCGTCTTCATTGATTTCTTTCGGCAGAAGCATTTTGGATTTGATAGCGATTAAAGTAGCGGCCATCACCAGAAACTCACTCATGACGTTCAAATCCTGCCGCTGCATTTCCTGAATATAATCCAGATACTGATTGGTAATTTCTACAATCGGAATATCGTAGATACTGACTTTATTTTTATCCAAAAGATGCAAAAGCAAGTCCAAAGGTCCCTCAAACGCTTCTAATTTGACTGTTAATTCCATAAATAACGATAACTCCCATTCTCTGCTTTTTTGGCACAGGCTCTATTCTAGTTGATTTCGGCCTAAATTTCAAGATTCGGTCATAAATTTTCTACCAAGCGATTACACTATTATAGAGAATTTGCAACAATCCACGGAGGTTATACTATGCATTCCTTCTTATCCCTTTTCCTTTGTCTTCATCTTTTGCTTGCTTCTGCCCTGTTTCCCCCGGTTCAAACGCTCTCTTCCCGGATCCTGTTTACGGAAACGCAGGAAGCTTCTGACGAAAACTCTGCATCGGCTTCTTTAGAAGCACAGGCCGCAGAACATGCCGCCGGCATTTCCGTTGCCGCCCCCAGCGCCCTGTTAATGGAGGCTTCCACCGGAACTATTATTTTTGAAAAGGATTCCCATTCCGCCAGACATCCCGCCAGCATCACAAAGATCATGACGCTGATTTTGATCTTTGAAGCGCTGGAAAAAGGCAGCATAAAACTGACGGATACCGTTACCGTTTCCGAACACGCCGCAGGCATGGGCGGCTCTCAGGTGTTTTTAGAAGTGGGTGAAACCCAGGACGTAGAAACCATGATCAAGTGCATCAGTATTGCGAGTGCAAATGACGCCTGCGTCGCTATGGCAGAATTTATCAGCGGCAGCGAAGCCGCTTTCGTTGCGGAAATGAATGCAAAAGCCGCCGCTCTGGGCATGAAAGATACGACGTTTGTCAACTGCTGCGGCCTGGATGCTGACGGGCATATGACAAGCGCGTACGACGTTGCCCTGATGTCGCGGGAATTGACGGTACGTCATCCCCAAATTCACGAATACTGCACCATATGGATGGACACGATGACCCATGTGACCGCAAAAGGCTCCACGGAATTCGGTTTGACAAATACCAACAAGCTGATCCGGCAGTACGAATATGCCACCGGATTAAAAACAGGTTCCACCGGACTGGCAAAATTCTGTCTTTCCGCCACGGCAGAAAAAGACGGTATGGAACTGATCGCCGTCATTATGGGCGCCGAAAACCCGAAAGACCGTTTCGGGACAGCCGCCGCTCTGTTCAATTACGGTTTTTCCAAATGCAAAATCTATACGGATGAACATAAAGAGCCTCTGCCGGACCTTTCGGTAAAAAAAGGTACGGAAAACGCTCTGCCGCTGGAGTATAAAAACCCGTTCCAGTACCTTTCTGCAGACGGCGCCGATTTTTCTGCTATTGAAAAGCAGATTTCTCTTCCGAATGTTAAAGACGCGCCCATAAAAAAAGGGGAAAAGATCGGAGAAGCCGTCTACCGTCTGGGAACGGAAAAAATCGGCTCGGTAGATATCATTGCCGCGAAAGATATCACACAAGCCGCTTTTTCGGATTATATGAAAAAAATTTTCCTGCGGTACTTTTCATAAGCAGCCGCTTTTACCGGTTTAGTCGATGGTAATAAATTTATGCGTACGATTCGCCTCGGAACGGGTCTTTTGATACCAGTAATAATCTCCCTGTCCCTTACCGTAATTTTGTATCTCGACATCTACGTCGTAATAATACGTACGACCGCCTACCACGGCATAATTCCAGGCATGCGGCGCTTTTGTCCCGTTTCTGTTCAGATAATAACCGCTGCAGATTCCTGCCTGAATGCCTGCATGATTGCACAGGATTTTAAAAATCGCGGCCTGATCGGTACATACGCCGATCCTGCGCTCCATACACCATTTTCTTTGGATCAGCGCCTGATCATAATTGTAGATGAGGCTTCCGTTTTTATAGAGCGCATCCGTGGTTTTTTTGTAGGCATCTATTTTTTTCCTGGAAGACGCCAGATTATAATACATTTTAAAGGTACCTCCTTCATAATAATGCACATGTTTCTGATTTACCGTCATCCAATGATAGATACGCTTTACTTTTTCGCTTTGATTCTGCGTTTTGTCAACTTTTGCACTTTTACAGATTTGTTCCGCCATATAATCCACTTCCGGATCCCCTGTCAGAATGGGGATACCGGCAGCTTCCATCAAACCGGCTTTTCCTGCGGGCGCTTTTTTGGAAATTTTTAAACGGCACGTTTTCTGAGCGATCGGAAGTTGGTTTACTTTGGAAAGTACGCTCAGTTCCACCGTATACTTTCCCTGCTTGACATATTTTTTTGCCGAAACGCCCGCCGCATTCTTTTTGCTCGGCTTTCCCTTCCAACGATAGCTGAAGGAACCGCCGGTATGGTTTTTAAATTTCTTCTGAAATACATAGTTTCCTTTTTTGTTGTAAATCTTAAGGCAAAGATCCGCCGTCTCTTCTTCCGTACGGATGTAAGAACGGATCACAAGATAATTGCCCTTACTTGGATGATACCCTTTCTTTCCCGCAGAAACTGTAAGGCTCTCCACATCGGTTCCTTCCGTTGGGTTTCCCTCTTCGGCCCATACCGGTTCTGCTCTTCCGAATCCAAGCACAACACATAATACTGCCAATACAACAACGTATACTCCTAAGTTTTTTTTCATCTCTTATCCTCCCTGTGAATTCCTGATTCCCGTGCTCCTACAGCAGCGGCGCAAACAAGCGCAAGACAGACTGTAAGGCAAGTATGGCAAGATTTCGCTTCCTGCAGAAATCCCTTGTAATTTCCCTTGATCTCTCGATCGTATCCAAAGCGTCTTCTTTCAGCTGCATCACCGCCTGGGAACGATACATAAAAACGCCGCACTCAAAATGCAGATACAAACTCCGATAATCCAAATTTACGGTTCCTACCGTTGCAATCTTATCGTCGCAGACAAAACATTTCGCGTGGATAAATCCCGGTTTATACTGATAAATCTTTACGCCGCACTGCATCAGCTGTTCGTAATAAGACTGCGTCAGCAGAAACACCAGTTTTTTATCCGGTATCTCCGGCGTTACAATTCTGACGTCGATGCCGCATTTTGCAGCGTTTTGCAGCGCAACCGTCATTTCATTGTCCACGATCAGATACGGCGTATAAATATAAACATACTGCTTCGCATGGTTGATAATATTCAGATAAATATTTTCTCCCACATTTTCATGATCCAAAGGCGTATCACTGTAAGGCTGCACAAAACCGTCTTCCGGATTTTCCGTCTTATGGTATTGTTCCGGCAGGTACTGACGGTAATCTTCGGAAGTCTGCCTGATATAATTCCACATTTCCAAAAACATCGTCGTAAAACTCCATACCGCTTCGCCTTTAACCTCTACGCCGGCATCTTTCCAGTAACCGAACCGCTCTTTTTTGTTGATGTATTCATCTGCAATATTGATCCCGCCGGTAAATCCCACCTGCCCGTCTACCACCAAAATCTTTCGATGATCCCTGTTGTTCAATATAATCGACAAAATCGGACGAAACGGGTTAAACGACGCGGTTTCTATACCCATGGCTTTTAGATCTCTGGTAAAATGCTTCGGCAGCGTCTGAATGGAACCGACATCATCATAAATCAGGCGCACCAAAACGCCCTCCTGTACTTTACGTTTCATAATTGCAAGCATCTTCTGCAGCATTTCACCGTCTTCAATAATAAAATATTCCAGAAATATAAATTTTTCTGCCCGCTCCATGGCGCCTAACATATCGACAAACATCGCCTCGCCGGACGGATAATATTTCGTTTTGGAATTACGGTACAAAGGATACTGCGCCCAGTCATGAATATACCTGGACTGCTGTGCCGCTCCCGGATCTTTCTCCATCAGCTCTTTGATCGCAGTATAGTCCATTTCCAGGCAGGCCGTCAATTCCCGGTGTACGGCATCCATGCGTTCTCTCGTGTTCTTTGTCAGTTCGCTTCTACCAAATACCAGGTATAATACGATGCCAAGAACCGGAAATACCAGAATAATACATGTCCATGCAAGCTTATAGTAGGGATTGGTCCAGTTATTTACTACCACCAGAACCAGAAAGAATGCCAGAATGCGGAGACAGCCGTCCACAAAAGTAAAGCGGACGCTGAAATCGTATACTGTGAAAAAAATCCAGGAAAACTGCAGAATGATTGCAACGGCAACCATAAATTTCCTGCTGAATACTATGCTGGCAATCCGTTTCATTTGTTACTTCCTCCTATTTCTCTATAACAGACGGTTTAAATATACCACTCCCCAGTATTTTTGTTCCCCTGCTTCGCCCAGCACAACGGCTCTCTCATATAACCGCAGTTTTACCTGTGCGGGCGTCAGATCCGGATATTTCTGCAAAAGCAGCGCGATCGAACCGGCGATCACCGGCGCGGACATGGAAGTACCGCTTTTTACCTCGTATCCCCCTCTTGCGGAACAGCTTTTGATTGCCGTTCCCGGAGCCAAAATTTCCGGCTTAACCACGCAGCACTCGGTTGGTCCCCTTCCGCTGTAACCGCTTTTTAAACCTCTTCCACGCTTCACATAATCATCGATGCTTCCTACGGTTATGATGCTTTTACATTGCCCGGGAATCGTTACGCTGTTTCTGCCCGGTCCGTTATTTCCCGCTGCGGCAACAACTACAATCCCATGATTCCATGCTTTTTCCACCGCGTACATCAAATTGGATTTTTCCGTTTCATCTGCCGAAGGCAGCATGCCTACGGATATATTTAAAATCCGGATATTATATTCTTCCCGATTTTCGATGACAAAATCAATCGCTTTTAATACCTGGGCCGTATTCCCGTTTCCTTTTCTGTCTAATACTTTTGTCACAAAAAGATTACATTCCGGCGCCATGCCCCGATAAAGCCCCCGGCTCATTTTCCCGGTTCCCGCAATAATACCTGCTACATGGGACCCATGCCCGTTATCGTCATACGGACGCATCCTCTGCTGGGTAAAATCAGTAAATTTCAAAATCCGCCTGTCAAAATCCGGATGTGTAATGATACCCGTATCCATAATTGCAACGGTAATCCCTTTTCCCGTCAATCCTTTTCTATGCGCATAGTCTGCCCTTAATTTTTTCCGAACCTGATTCATCCCATAAAAAGCCTTTTCTTTTATGTTATGCGCCAAAATCAGAGGTGTTCTTCTTCTTATTTTACGGCGCAAACGGCAAAAAAGCCTCTGTTTGTGCGAAACAGCATACTGTAATACGGATATTCCCGTTCAAATACTTTTATGAACTGATCGTAAGTCAGCATATTGTCTTTCTCCGCCTGATATGAGTCAATCTGCGCGAACCGCTCTCCGATCCCATCCACAATCCGGGTAGAAAGCGTTCCGATCGAATCCAGCACGCGTTTTTCCATTTTCATAAATCGTTCTTTTTGTATCCTTCCTGCCATGTAAAGCAACAGCTGTTCCTCAAAAGCAAGAAACACCTGCTGCTTCCTGCCGTCTTTTGTCCGATACAAAAATCGGTAATAATATGCATTTCCAATATCTTCACTGCTGTAATAACGGCTTGCAAGCATCGCGTCCAATCGAAACTCTTGTTCCAGTACGCCGATCACCGCCTGCGAAAAACCTATCAGCTCTTCTTCGCTCTGTTCGTGCACCCATTTACTCGAAACTTTTCCTGTTATCGCCCGGTCTTCGATCAATATGTGTTCTGTCAGCCATCCGGAGCAGAAATTTAAAAACTGCGCAAGCACATCTTCCGAATACCCGGACTTTACCAGTTCCATTTCAAACACCGGCAGCGTATGGTTTACCATATTGTCATGCAGACGCTTATGCATCTCATATCCGCCGTATCCGACAGACCGCATATAAGCTTCTTCCTGCGCAAAATGAGTCATCGCATAGTTTTTAAAATATTTGATTCCCTCCATGCAGGTCCATTCATTCTTTCGCGAATTTTGACTGAGGCGGTTTAATTTCCGTACAATAGAAAACAGTTTCTGATGCGCATGATCCACAATTTCTACCCCTATGCTGAACCGGTCATTCCATTCGATTGCCTTCATTTGTTTTCCCCCTGTTACGTGTTCACTTCTATTCTATTAAAAATATGCGTTTTTGTCCATGAAAACTTAAAAAAGGCAGTATGCATTTCGAAAACGCATACTGCCGCAAGTAACGCCTATTTTGTATACCTGGACACATCTTTCATAGAAAAACTGATCCTTCCCATTTTATCTTTTCCAAGACATACTACCGTCACTTTATCTCCGAGTGTCAGCACGTCTTCCACACGGTTGATCCTGTCTTTGGATATCTTGGAAATGTGGATCATGCCTTCCTTGCCCGGAGCAAATTCTACAAATGCGCCGAACTCTTTGATGCTTACAATCTTGCCTTTGAAAATCTGCCCTTCTTCAAAATCCGTCGTAATAATCCGGATCATTTCTACCGCCTGATTCATTGCAGCTAGATCTGTACCGCAGATGGAAACCGCACCGTCGTCCGTAATATCAATTTTCACACCGGTACGCTCAATGATCTCATTGATCGTCTTTCCTCTCTGTCCGACTACATCGCCGATCTTTGCCGGATCGATCTGGACCTGAATAATCTTCGGCGCGTACTCGCTCAATTCTTTTCTCGGCTCTGTAATTGCCTTGGACATACATTCGTCCATAATAAAAAATCTTGCTTCTCTCGTCCTTGCAATCGCCTCTTCTACGATTGGCCTTGTCAGTCCGTGGATCTTGATATCCATCTGGATCGCCGTAATTCCTTCTTTTGTTCCGGTTACTTTAAAGTCCATATCGCCGAAGAAATCTTCCAGCCCCTGAATATCCGTCAATACCAGATAGTCGTCATCCGTATCTCCTGTCACAAGACCGCAGGAAATACCGGCTACCATCTTTTTAATCGGAACACCCGCCGCCATAAGCGCCATACAGGACGCACAGGTCGACGCCATGGAAGTCGAACCGTTGGATTCAAATGTCTCGGACACGGCACGGATCGCATAAGGGAATTCTTCCACGGAAGGAAGCATCGGAATCAGCGCACGCTCTGCCAATGCGCCATGACCGATTTCCCGGCGCCCCGGACCTCTCGACGGCTTTGTCTCCCCGACCGAATAAGAGGGGAAGTTATAATGATGCATATAACGCTTCTCGGTAATATTTTCATCGATTCCGTCTACTCTCTGCACTTCCGATAACGGCGCCAACGTTACGACATCGCAGATCTGCGTCTGCCCTCTGGTAAACATTGCGGAACCGTGTACTCTTGGAATCAAGTCTACTTCCGCCGCCAGCGGACGGATTTCGTCGATGGCACGTCCGTCCGGACGTTTATGGTCTTTTAAGATCATTTTACGGACAGTCTTCTTCTGATACTGATAAACGGCTTCATCCAGCACAGCGAGCCATTCTTCCTTCTCCGCAAATGCTTCTGTCAGCTTTTCGGTAATCATACGGATATTTTCTTCCCGCACCTGCTTTAAATCGGTAAATACCGCCTCTTCCATCTCCTCCGGCGGTACGAGACGCCGGATCTCTTCAAACATCTCCTCCGGAATCGCACAGCTTGTATACGTGTGTTTCGGCTTACCTGTCTCTGCAACGATCCGGTTGATAAATGCGATGATCGTCTGATTGATATCATGCGCCATATAAATTGCCTCGATCATTTTATCTTCCGGAATTTCATTCGCGCCTGCCTCGATCATAATCACTTTCTCTGAAGTGGACGCTACCGTAAGCATCAGATCGCCTTCATCCCACTGCGCCTGAGAGGGATTGATGATAAATTCTCCGTCTACCATGCCGACCTGCGTCATTGCGCACGGTCCGTCAAACGGAATATCGGAAATACTGGTCGAAATTGCAGAACCCAGCATCGCTACGATTTCCGGACGGCACTCGGGATCCACGCTCATAACCATATTGTTTAACGTTACGTCATTCCGGTAATCTTTCGGGAACAGCGGACGCATCGGACGATCAATCACACGGGCAGTCAATACCGCATTCTCGGACGCCTTTCCCTCTCTCTTATTAAATCCTCCCGGAATTTTCCCCACGGAATACAGTTTCTCTTCAAATTCCACGCTTAACGGGAAGAAATCGATTCCGTCCCTTGGTTTGTCGGATGCCGTTGCCGTAGATAATACGGTGGTCTCCCCATAGTGCATAAACGCACAGCCGTTCGCCTGCTTTCCGACCCTGTCTACGTCGACGGTAAGCGTTCTTCCGGCAAGTTCCATTGAAAAACTTTTGTACATGTCTTCTTCTCCTTTTTCTTGGTCTTTCTGACGGAATGCTGCGGCAGAAGACTCCGAAACTACTGATACAAGCATTTCCCAAATACGCATATCAGTGGTCTCGGCGTATACCTCCCGCCGGTTCTGTCAGGCATGATAGCTTACAAAAACAGAGCGGAATATACCTCCGCTCTGTTTTTTAAACTCATTACTTTCTGATTCCTAAACGTTCGATCAAAGAACGATATCTTTCGATATCCGTCTTCTTTAAATAAGCCAGCAGACCACGTCTTTGTCCTACCATCTTTAAAAGTCCTCTTCTGGAATGATGATCTTTCTGATTGACCTTTAAATGCTCGGTAAGCTCCTGAATTCTTGCGGTCAAGATAGCAATCTGAACCTCCGGTGAACCGGTGTCGCCAGGTGTTCTGCCGTACTCGGCAATAATAGCTTGTTTCTTTTCTTTTGCGATCATGATAAATCCTCCTGATAATTTAATCGCCCAAACTGCATACGATACTCAGCAGAAGGTCGGAGTGTCCATCTACCGAATATGGGCTGAACTCATACTTCTGTACTATAACACATATCATATGCTTTGTAAACGGCTGTTTTCATTTTTTCTATCTTTTTTCTGTTTGCATTCTCATTTTGGGTTAAATTGTACCCACGCTGTTTGTGAGGTTTTCTTAATGGAAAAGCATGTGGCTATTTTTTCTTCTTCCGGGTCTGGTTTAAAATTTTTCTCATATTTTTTTGCAGCTGTACTGCTCTTTCAGTTTCTTTTCGAGTATTCTGTAGATTACGAGGGAAGTGAAGCATGTCGTAAAGTGGGCGGTAATCCGGTCTCTCCTGGAAAGATACACAGGTCTTGCATAAATAAACAGACTACAACAATCCAAGCACAAATAGAGGGTTTAAATCAGGCAAAAACCATGTGTGAAAGAATGCTTAAATCTGGAAATATCAGTTTTGACGACTTACAGGTTGAGAAATATGCAGCAGATTTGGAGACTTATTGGAGTAATAATAAACCGGTTTTCAAACTGGATTCCGTTAGCTTCTTGTATATTTGGGGCAGCCTTATTACATGGGCAATGATTACAGTATTGTGTTTCATAATCGGAATATTATCATATGCGAAATTGCCATCTGAGATTCCGGTTCAATGGAACAACGGAATAGCAACTTCGGTTGTAGATAAGAAATTTATTTTTGTATATCCATTCGCTTGTGTCTGTATCCGTATTTTGTTAAGACCCGTTATCTATGTAAGATTTTTAATAAACTATATCTATAGAGAACTTATAACAGAATATTTGTCAAACTATTTATGTTTTATTGTTCTGTCAGTAGAGGTGTTTTCTATAATGTTTGTATATGGATTGATAAAAAGTGTAGTTGCTGTATTACTTGTAGATACAGTAGCGCTTATTGGAATATTGATTGTCGGAATCACTAAAGTAAGTTTGGATCATAGTCCGGCATTCAAATAATACTATCAAAAGTTTTATCCCTTGAATTCTTATCTGTCAAAGCCTTAAATTTCAAGTCTAAAAAGCTATGTTTTTCACAAC
>OFGG01000137.1_pt1 | contig 65493 bp, 52 predicted proteins | sample 1521701 | NCBI WGS metagenome assembly OFGG01 (sample SAMEA3504081, study PRJEB24116) | mouse gut metagenome | biome: mouse gut; feature: mouse-associated habitat; material: faeces | place: Denmark | collected 2011
CCCGTCTGTTCCGTCCCGCCTCCGCCTGGTATTCCCCGTGCCGCCCGGTCTTGCCGCCCCCGCTGCCTTCCTTCCCTTTGATCCTCCTTCCCCATGGCGCTTGTCATAATTGATTTCCATGTGAAATTGTCGCAGTAGTTGCAGAAAACAGCTCATTGATGATATAATTCAATGGTATATATGGAAAGGAAAACAAAATATGGAAAAAACGGATGTTTTGGAGTTTTCTGACATATCTTTAGAGCTTTCCTTAAAGCAGGGGGAGACGGCGGAAGGCTCGTTTATTGTTTATGCTCCCGGAGATGTGCCGGTGGAAGGATGGATCGTTTCATCGCAGATACGGATGGAATGCCTGGCAGAAGAGTTTATAGGAATAAAGGAAACGATTCCCTATCGTTTCAGCGCGAAGGGAACGGAGCCGGGAGATATAGTGGAGGGCGCGTTTTTTATCGTTACCAACTATGGGGAATACGAACTCCCTTATCGCGTTGAGATCGAAAACGATGAAATCGAATCCAGCGTGGGAACCATTAAGAATATGTTCCATTTTACCAATTTGGCAAAAGAAAACTGGGAGGAAGCGGTAAAAATCTTCTATTCTCCCCGGTTTAAAAATATTTTTTCCGGTGGCCTGGACAGGCAGTATTACAGCGCGTATAAGGGGCTGTCCGCAGTGTATGGCAACGAACGGAATATGGAAGAATTCTTGCTGGAAATCAATAAAAAGCAAAGAGTAGAGTTTGTGCCGGAAAAAACGGAAATATTGATTGAAGATCCGGTGGATATCTCCAGGCACGAGATCGTGATTGCGAGAAACGGCTGGGGATACACTTCCCTTGAACTGAAAGCGGAGGGGGATTTTCTTCGGATAGAAAAGGAGAGGGCGTCGGAATATGATTTCCTTGGCAATACCTTCCGCCTGGTTTTTTATATAGACAGCGAAAGGCTTCATGCCGGGCGCAATTTTGGCAGTATTTGTATTTCAGACCCGCACAGGGATATTACGATTCCGGTGACAGTTGTCCGACACGCGGGAGAACGGCGTTTTTATGGCGTGCGCTACGGTGCGTACCGGGAGAAGAAAAAGCTCCTGATGCAGATCATCGATTGTTACTGCGCTTTCCGGGGAAAAAGGATCAGCAGCAGGATTTGGATGGGAGAGACGGAAAAACTGGTGGACAGGCTTTCTGCGCTGGACAGCAGGGATATTCAGACGGGATTGTTCCGGGCGCAGCTTTTGATTACCCAGGAACGGATGCAGGAGGCAAAATGGGAAATGGAGCGCATTAAGGCGGCGATTGACAGGGAGGAATGCCGGCCGGAGATTTGGTGTTATTATCTTTATCTGACGACTTTATATGCGGAAGAAGATGCTTACGTGGATGAGATTACGGAAAGAATATCCTGGATTTATAAAAAGAACAGGGATAACTGGCGGATCGGGTGGCTGATGCTGCATCTACTGGAGGAATATGCGAAAAGTCCGTCCAGGCGGTGGATGTTTTTGGAAGAACAGTTCCAGGGAGGATGTACCAGCCCGGTTTTATATATTGAGGCATGGCATCTTCTGGAGATGAACCCGGCATTGCTGATGAAAATGGAGAGCTTTGAAATACAGGTATTGAATTTTGCGGCGAAAAAGGGTTTTTTGATAAGGGATATCATCGTTCAGGTACGCTACCAGATACAGAAGATGAAAGCATATTCGGAGCGGGCTTTTTATATCTTGAAAGAATATTATGGGAAGTTTCCGGACAATGAAACGCTTCAGGCAGTCTGTACTCTGCTGATCAAGGGAAACCGGACGGACAGCGCCAGCTTTTCCTGGTACAGCTTAGGCGTGGAGCAGGAGCTTCGCATCACCAGGCTCTATGAATATTATATGATGTCTTTGCCCGCAGATTTTGCGGGGGAAATACCCAAAATGGTGCTGATGTATTTTGCTTATCAGAGTCAGCTCGATTACAGGAAAAACGCCTTTTTATACGCATATATTTACAGACAGAGGAAAGAACATCCGGAATATTATATCAAATTCTGTACCCAGATTGAGAATTTTGTGCTTTACCAGCTTCAAAAGGGAAGGATCAATCGGGATCTGGCTTATTTATATAAGAATACGCTGACAGCGAACCTGATGAACGAAGAGAGGGCGGGGCAGCTGACGACGCTGCTTTTCACCCATGTGGTGAAAACGGAGAATAAAAAGATCCGCCAGGCAGTGGTAACTTATGCATTGAGCAGCAGGGAATACCGTTATCCGTTTAGCGACGGCAGCGCGGCTGTGCCGTTATACGGGGATGACTATAAGATATTATTAGAGGACGGAGAGGGAAACCGCTATACGGTCAGCGCGCCTTTTCAGACGGAGAGGATGATGAACTCGGAGAAACTGCTGCAGATGGCCGCGCCTTTTGTGAGGGCACACGGGGGGCTGGATATTTATATGTGTGAAAATAACCGGTCGCTGGCGGAGGTGAAGGAGGAAAATGTGCTGCAGTTCCGCCGGATATCGGAATCACCTTATATTGAGGCGGAAAGAAAGAGCGAAATATATCTGAAATTGATCCATTATTATTTTGAGAGGGATTCGCTGATGGATCTGGAGGATTACCTGAAAGGTCTGGAACCGGAAGGAATGAAGCGGAAGGAACGGAACGAGGCCATACGGTTTATGGTGATCTGCGGCCTGTATGAAAAAGCTTTTGACTGGGTGAAGGAGTTTGGAATGCAGAGCGCGGATGCGAAAACGCTGATGCGGATGTGCAGCCGCCTCATATCCCGCAACGGATTTATCGAGGACCGGGATATGACGCATATGGTTTATTATGCTTTTCATAAAGGGAAATACGATGGAAACCTGCTGTCCTACTTGGTCTGTTTTTATAAAGGGATGCTTTGGCAGTTGAAAAAAATCTGGAAATCGGCATCCGCTTTTGAGGTGGATACTTACGCGATCTGCGAGAGAATGCTCATACAGATGCTGTTTTCAGGCGCTTCTATCGGGGAAAGGGCGGAAGTTTTCCGCACCTATGTATCCGGCGGGGCAAAGCCGGAAGTGGAAACGGCTTTTCTGGCACAATGCTCCTATGATTATTTTGTAAAGGATAAAACGATAGATCCTTATCTTTTTGCAGATGCAGTCCGGGTATACGAGAGAGGGGAGAGGCTCCATAAAGTATGCAAAATGGCTTTCTTAAAATATTTTGCAGCGAATAAGGAGGAGATTACTCCGAAAATACGGATGGCGGCAAGGCTGTTTTTATCGGATCTGGAGGAGGCCGGCATTTACTTTGCCTTTTTTAAGGAATATGTGAAGGAATTGCCGGGGATGGAAAGATTTGAGGATAAAACGGTGGTCGAGTACCGGGCAGAACCGGGAAGCCGGGTGGCGATCCATTATAAAATAGAACGGGGAAATTATACGGAAGGCGAGTACCGGCAGGAAGATATGAAGGATATGTACGGGGGCATTTATGCGAAGGCGTTTATTCTCTTTTTCGGAGAACAGCTTCAGTATTATATTATGGAGGAGTCGGAAGGGGAAAAAAGGTTCAGCGAAAGTTTTTCCGTGAATGGCGGAGACAGCTTTCAAGAAGAGGGGGAAGGACGTTTCGGTCTGCTGAACGGGATCATAGCGGCGGGAGCGCTGCAGGATCACGAGGCGCAGAGCCGTTTGTTGGAAGATTATTATAAGAAGGAGTATATCGTTTCCAGGACGTTCCGGTTAAGGACAGGGGAAATAAACGGGAGCGGAAGGGAAGCGTAAGGGAGAAAGAATGCTTTTGGAAAGAAAAGACGGAGCCGGAAAAAAGAAGAAAGGCCGGATTGTGATAGGGTATGATCTGGGCGATACCCATGCACAGATCAGCTACTATTTTCTCCACAGAGATGCGCAAAGGGCGGATGATATGTCCGGCGGAGAAGATTCCCGCAAAGATGCTCTGCAAAAGGAGGCTTCCAAAAAAGATAGTTCACGGAGGGGGGCCCCGGATGGAGACGTGGAAACCCTTGCAGTGGTGGCGGGAACGGAACAGTATAATATTCCGGCGGTTCTTTGCCGGAAAAAGGAAGTGAAACAGTGGCTGTTTGGCCGAGAGGCGGTCAAGTTTGCCGAAGAAGGGGAATGCTTTCTAATCAAAAACCTGGTGAGCCTGGCAAGGGCCGGGGAATGGGTGGAGGCGGGCGAAGAAAGATTTGACCCTGTGGCGCTTCTGACTCTGTTTATCAAACGGAGCCTGTCGCTTCTTACTTTGATCGCATCCCCCGATTACCTGGAAGGGGTGATGTTTACCATAGACCGGCTGGACGGGCGAATGGTGGAAATATTATCACAGGTAGGAGCCAATCTTCAATTAAAGACGGATCAGGTTTATTTCCAGAGCCATGTGGAAAGTTATTATTATTATATGCTGCACCAGCCAAAAGAACTTTGGATGCAGGAAGTCCTTTTATGCGACTATGATAACAAAAGGCTGAAAATATATGGATTTGGCGTTAATAACAGGACAACCCCGAAGGTGGCGCTGATCGATATCAATGAATACGAAGGGATGGAGCGCGGGGAACCTGCGGCAGAGAAGACAGAGATGGAAGAGATGGAAAAGAGCCGGCTGGACAGAACCTTTCTGGAAATCGTACAAAACAGATGCAGCGCTTCTTCGGTTTCCTGTGTATATCTGATCGGCGACGGATACAAGGACGGCTGGGCGTCGGAATCCCTGCGCTATCTATGCAGGGGCAGAAGGGTATTCCAGGGGAATAACCTGTACAGCAAAGGCGCTTGTTATGGAATCAGAGAAAAATTGGGGATTGAACCGATCGGTGAAGAATATGTGTTTCTCGGGCTGGATAAGCTGAAAGCCAATATCGGTATGCGGGTACTCCGGCGGGGAGAGGAGTCTTACTTCGCCCTGATGGATGCCGGAGTCAACTGGTTTGAAACGAAAAAGGAGTTCCATGTGATTTTGGAGGATGGGGATGCCTTGTCTCTGCTGCTGACGCCTTTGGACGGGCAGGAGCCGAAGCAGGTAGATATGATATTGGAAGGTATTGAGAAACGTCCCCGATGGACGACAAGGCTGGAGATAAAAACGGAGATGCTTTCGGAAAGGGAACTGAGCGTCAGGGTGAAGGATCTTGGCTTTGGCAGTTTCTTCCCCGCTTCCGGCGGGGAGTGGAATAAGGTATTTGAAATATAAACGGCCGGAAGGCATACCGGGAGGAGCAAGGGACGGAGGCGGGAAATATCCCCTGGGAAGGAGGAGAACATTGGGCAGAGTATTGCTTTGTCTTGGCAGATATGCCAGGAATCCCTATTTTGTAGAACGCGCATATGTCAACGTTTATTCGGTGGAAGAATTGTGTTACTGTCTGATCAGGAATGCTTATCTTGTAGATGAAGAGATCATGGATGAAAATCTGCCTGACTGGCTGGAGAGGGAATGCGGGCTGAAGAATCTGGCGGAGAAACTCCGGCAGGTGAAAGAGGCCGGGGAAAGCCCCGGCGATTATGCCGGTACGATTCTGGATTATGTCGGTTATGGCAGCAGGGAGGAGATCGGGCAAGCCAGGGAAGAGATGAACAAAGGAACCGGTTTGAGCCTTTACGAAAAGAGGAAGGCGAGGGCGGATCATCTGGCGGAGAGCAAAAAGCTGGCTTCCGCTTTAAAAGTCTATGAGGGATTGGTGGAAGAACTTCCGGAGGGGGAAAAGGAGCTGAGGGCCGACATCCTGTACAACAGAGGCGTCATATATGCCGGATTGTTCCGTTTCCGGGACGCGGCGGAGAGTTTCCGCCAGTCTTATGAGCAAGTGGAAAGGGAGGATGCTTATATTGGTTATCTTGCAGCCTGCCGCATGTATATGGAAGAAGCAGAATATTTGAACTTTACGGCGGTGGGAGGACAGGGGCATAAACTGGCGCTGAAAGTGGAAAAACTCATGGAAGAGGCATTGGAAACGTTTGAGGGTACGCAGGAAAGCAGGATGCTTTTTACTCTTAAGGTGTGCGGAGAGGAGGATAATTCCGTTTCTTATGAGGAGGAAGTGCGGAAAATTACCGACGAATTGAAAGAACAGTATCGGAATATGGTAACGGGATGAGGAGAAGTATGAAATTATTGAAAGAAATGAAGCTATGGAAAAAAATATTCCGCCCCAGGCAGGGATGGGATATCGATGAAACAGGATTCGAAGAGGACGACTGGGAAAAAATTGAAAACGACAGAAAAGAATGGAATATTCATGACAGGGAGCAGCGGAGAGAATATATAAAAGACAGCATGGACCGTATACGGGAAGCGCAGGAAGAGTTGAAGAACCTGACTTTTGAATATGGAAAGGTAACGTCTTATCTGAAGGACATGGAGGAGATAGAGGCTTTGCCGGAAGAAGAACGCAAGGAATTGAACGCCAGTGCGGAAAAGATCCAGGAGCTGGAAAACCGGAGGGGCGTCTATCTGGAAAAGAGAAACCGGATGAGCGATGAAAAATACCATCAGATGGAACGGATGGAAGAGGATGCCGAAACGGGCTGCCGTAAACTGCTGGAAACGGAAGATTACCAGAACCTGATACGGAAGGATATGTCAAGGCTGGACGGGGAGAAACATGCCTATTTGTACCGCAAGGACGAATTGAAGGGAATTATCGCGGACGCAAAAGGGATGGCCGTGATTTGCTCGGTGGCGCTGGTGGTATGCTATGTGGTGCTGTTTACGCTGAAATATGCCCTTCGGATGGATATCCAGCTGGGCTTTTTGCTTGTTACGGGTTTGGCCGCTCTCGTGATCGTCCTTGTTTTTCTGAAATATACGGATTCGGTAAAAGAACTGAAGCGGGTGGAAAAAGGCATCAACCGGATCATTATGCTGCATAACCGGGTGAAGATACGTTATGTAAACAATACAAATCTCCTGGATTATCTTTACATGAAATATCAGGTAAAGTCTGCAAAAGAATTCCAAAGCCTGTGGGAGAAATACAAGGTGGAAAAGGAGGAGCGGAGGCGTTACAGAGAGGCGGAACTGGAACTGGACGAATGCCAGAGGGAGCTTCTAAACATATTAAAGTGTTATCAGGTCAAAGATCCTGCTATCTGGCTGCATCAGACGGCGGCCATTCTGGACAACAAGGAAATGGTGGAAATCCGCCACGGCCTGATTATCCGCAGACAGTCGCTTAGAAAGAGGATCGACTACAACAGAGAGATGATCGTGGAAAAAACAAAAGGGGAGATGAAGGAACTGGCGCAAAGCTATCCGCAGTATGCGGGTGAGATTCCGCCGTTATAAAAGAGGGGGTTTACGGAAATCAATTTTTTTAATTTTTCTAAGCGCCATGCCGGACGAAACGAAACGGAAACAAATGGGGTTGGGGCAGCGGGGAAAGGGGCTGGCGGGGCTTCGGTTTTCTGCTGGAGCGTCCAATCAGATTTCACTAATGAAATGGATATATGGTATCCAACCGGACGAGCCGGAAGCAACGGCATCCATGCCTATGCTTCCTAAAACCGCCCTCCCTGGCGGTTTTGCTCTGGTTATTGGCCATTTCATAAGTGAAATAACTGATTGTACGCAACAGCAGAAAACCGGCCCCCTGCCAGCTCCTTTCCCGGCCGCGGCATTTCCCTTCGCCCCCGTTGGCTGCCCCTCCACCATGGCATTTATAAAAATTGATTTCTGTGGGTTCCTCCATTTCTCTTTCTCACTTCAGTTTCCATATGATCGAGTCTTCCGAATTCCGCTCATAGCGCCCCCTGATCACCATGTCCAGCACCGGGCAAAAGCCTGTCTGGCCATATACTTCTGTCTCGGGTTTGTAAATCAGCACCCTCGGCTTCTTTTCCTCCAGGTCTTCCAGCGTATCATATTCAAACCAGTCCATATACCACGGAAGAATATAACAGTTCCGATTCGCAGGATATCGCTCTTTATACAGCAGGTAAATAGAGTCATGGACAAACGCATCCATAAAGATTTCCTCTCCCGGTTCCGTCAAAGCAACGATCTGTTCATCGATTCCCGACACCGCTTCCTGGTCGTATACGACATGATCCACCACCATCTTCGCGTAAGGCGCGATGAGATAGCATCCGATCAAGCAAAACAGCGCTGCTTTTCCCTCTCCCAGCCTTTTTTCCCCAAATCCCTTTCCTATACCTATCAGTACAATTAGCGCAAGCGCCGCATTCCATAAAGCTGCCGAGTGAAAATCGGTTCCGCTCCTCGTCCCGTTTCCGCTCATGCACAAAAGAAGGGCAAGGCTGGCAACGGCTCCCTCCCTTTTTCCTATATCCTTCCACCACAGCAGCAATGCAGCCGCAGCCCCTACGGCCAGCAAAAGCTGTATGACCGATGTGCTGCTCCCCGTCGCGGTCAGCATGGCGTTAAAGTTATCCCCTATGGCAAGGAAAAAATTTTTTAATCCAAGGAAAAAGGGCTTCCATTTTATCCTGCCGAATTGTTCCTGATAATTGTTGTAAACCATAGTATTGAACCGGTATGCCATCAGGTACAGCTTTCCGGCCGCATGGTTGGCCGCAAAATAGACAAAAGAGACCACAAATGGAAGGCAGACTGCTGATGCCAGAAAACCATATCGCACCAGCATATTTTTACCGTCTATACGCCCCTTTTCTTTCCATAAAAGCACTTCCTTGAAAAGTACGCCGATTACAACCGGCGCAATGGCAAATACGCTGACAAAAGTGGAAGCAATGCTGGCAAAAATGCAAGCCGCCACAATCGCGCACCGTCCTTTCCCCAATTCTCCGTCCTTCCAATAACGGATATATTCCATCATCAACACAACGATACAAAACCCCTGGATATTGTCCCCAAGAATCTTTGACGCCTGAAAAAACATCGGCAGAATAATAACGATCCTGACGACAGGCAGCAAAAACATTTTTACTTTCCCGAAGAAACCGCAATGCCTGTAATAAAGCCCGCCCCACAATATGGCGGAAAAAAGATAATACAGCAGACGGAACTGCTGGATGCTTTTAGCGCCCAGCCAGGCAAAAAATGCACACAAATAATAGCCGAAAGGGGTATGCTGGGTATAATAATCCCGGTAAAGCACTCTTCCTTTCGCGATCAGTATCCCTCCCCGTATATTATCGCATTCATCGGTAAAGGTTCCCATGTTCTCTCTCGTAAAAACATATGTTAAAACCATGCAGACAAATGCTGCCAAAAAAGCGCCAAGCAACTTGCCCGCCCGTTCCCCATCCTGCTTTTTATACATGCAAAAAAGGGCATACAGCAAAACTCCGGCACCGGAACCTACCGTCAAACAATAGAAAAATCCCCAAAAAGGATCCCTCTCTCCTCCGTAAACCCCGATGCATAAGTCTCCTTCCACCTCTTCTCCGTTTACGAACAACTTTCCGTCCTCGTATTCATCCCCTTCCGAGGCGTAAAAACTTAACGCCGAGTTGCCCGTTGCATCTTTCGAGCGGATCGAAACCGTGTATAGATTGCCTTTCTTTACTTTAACCGGAGTCTTTACACTGCGAAAATAATTTTCTCCATCAAACACCTGACTGGCATTGTATTCCCAATCATATATTTTCTTTCCGCTTTCCTTTTCACGTATGCAAATCTCCCAGAAAGAATTATTATTTCTTCCATAAGTACCCGTTTTTACATCAATGCCCCAAAATAATCCATACGGCATACGGATTTCCTGTTCGATCACCGTATGCCCATCCATGACCGCTATATTCTGCCCTTCCTGACCGTTCAGAACCGTTCGTTCTATATACGTCAGCCTATTGCTAATAAGAAAAAATCCCCATACAAGCAGAAGAAAAAATGACATTCCAATTATTCCAAATAAAACCTTTTTTCTAGCATTCATTGCATTCCTCGTCCTTTGCATTTCCTATCACTCTGTTGATCACAATAAAATCCCGGAAGGCTTTCGCCCCGATTCCGCATATTTTTTTCAAATTGATCGAATTCACGCCTCCCTGACGCGCCCGGAACGTAATCGGTATATATTTTGTTTTCATTTTTTTCTTTTCATAAATCACGGCAATCAGCACGTTGGGAAGGTTAAATTCCTTTGGAATATATTTCATCTGCTTTTTCAAAGCCTTTGCATCCATCAGCCGAAATGGCGTATTGGCATCCGTCACTTTCACGCCAAAGCAAACGCGGATCGCCAATTTCAATACCTTCGTTACGAATATACGCGTCCATCCGTCCTGCCTTTTGCTTCTGTTTCCAATTACCATATCGTAATTCGCCCTCAGCTTCCAAAATCCCCTGAATTCTTCCGGCCTTGTCTGTCCATCAGAATCCGTTTGAAAAATATAGTCTGCCCCTTCTTTCAGAGCATACCGATACCCGTAAAGCAAAGTCGCCCCGTGTCCGGAATTGGGCTTCGTCACTGCCAGCAGTTTCGGCCTGCCCTCTTTCATTCCGTTTAAAATTTGAAATGTTTCATCCTTGCTTCCATCATCGATCACCAGAAGTCTCGATCCTTCGCCAATATCTTCTTTTTCCAGAATCCGGTACCATTCATCCACCACGGTATATATATTTTCCGCCTCATTATACGCAGGAATCACCATATAAACCTTATCCGTTTGTTTACCATCTTTTTTCTTCACTCGTTCGCCCACTTTTTTTCTTCTTTCCTTGTTATTTACATTCCGTATTATTTCCGCCTTGCCAAATATTTATAAAAAAAATCATTTTCCAGATCATATGTATAATAGTTATATTTCCAATCATCCTGTATATCTTCATTGGACGGATCTGCTAATTGTTCCAGCGTCCCATAACCGTCAGTCCGGTAAATTTCTCCAATCTCATTTTTCGTAATGCTTTCCCTCAAATTTAAAAAAGGATAAAACGCCCCAATTACCAAACCAGCCACCAGCAAAGTTTTTCTTATGGTCAGGCTCTTGTCCCTTTCCTCCTGCAATCCAAGAAAACGCAAAATAAGAATCATAAGAACGAACAACGCAGGAATACTCGTTCTCATCGTAAAGTCATTGTATAGCCCCATGGAAAACCTCGGATAAACAGAAAGCGCCGCTATGGTAATCCAGTACAGGTAATTCTTTCTGTTTTCTTTAAATAGGAGCAACGCATAAAATCCGAACATAAAAAAACAAAAGATAAAATAAAATTCCGGTTTCTTCCCATAGTCAAGCCAGTGAAAGCCTAAGTATTCCGGTTTTGATCCTGAAATATTTCCCCAAAAATAAAATACTTGAACGCAGCCCGCAGCCGCCAAAAGAATATTTGATGCGCTAAATGCCTTTTTTGCCCGCTGCCATCCCCCCTGGACTATATCACACAAATAAACCGCCAACATCATTGCCGCAACTCCGACCATAGCAAACCCGCTATACAGGAGGACGGGCAGACCAATCAAAACATAATTCTGCGTTTTATGAGGACGAAGCAGCAGCAAAACAGTCGCCAGCCAAGGCACGACCGCCTGTCCCGGCACCCATTTCAGCAGACTCCAATTCGATGTATATTGAATTCTTACGGTTCCCGGATTCATCCATTCATGGCTGCCAAATGGAAAATTATCAGGATACAAGCTTCCGCATACCGTCTGCCCCAAGGGCAGCATACCGCTGCTAAATACGAACAAAAGCCCCAGGCAAAGAATCTGCCCCTTCCGGCTCTTTATCTCCCCCGCTTTTATTACAAGAATCCACAAAAGAAAAATGCCTGCCGCCGCCAACGCGTATTGAGCCAATTCCGCTGCCCGAAAAGAACCGAAAATTTTTCCTGCTATGGCCGGAAGCAAATAAAACCCCGTATAATAGCACAGCATGGATTCGCCGTAATCTGTTTGATATATGACCGGCCATTCCTTTTCCGCCAAGTCATGCATGACCGCATTATGTTTCATCCAGTCGCCCGCCTGTCCGGTAAACGCCCCGATTCCGGTATGCCAGCAGAAAAAAAGAACAAGCAGCACGCCTATACACAGCGTTCTTTTTGATAGAAATACCGTGTCTTCCATTTCATGGCACCACGACCGCATTCCAAGAATAAAACCAATTCCCAGAACAACACAAATTCCGATTGCCCATGCCGGCCTCAGCCAGCCCGCAAAAAAAACCGCCATTGCAGAATACATGTAAATAAATGCAGCAACCGCTATGCCTTTTATCTTAATTTCCATATCACAAATCCTTCACTTCTATTTTTTAAGATATAAAATATCTTATTTTTGTATTATACGATATTAAATATCTTATTTCAAGCATATATTGCATTAGAATCAATACAAATGCCTTTACCAGTTATTAGATACATCATTTCAGAAAGGTACGGTTATTCTATGTATGAAGAGGAATTATTTGCAAAAAGGCTGGAACAACTCCGGCTTGAAAAAAATGTTTCCGCCCGGGAAATGAGTCTTTCCCTCGGGCAGAATCCCAGCTATATCAACAGGATAGAAAGTGGAAAAGCTCTCCCTTCCCTTTCTTTATTTTTTTACATTTGTGATTATTTTCAGATTTCACCCAAAGATTTTTTTGACGAAAGCCAAAATAATTTTTACAGCACCGGGGAATTGATCAAAGAGATACGGAAACTGACGGGCCCGCAGGTCCAACACCTCCTTGCGGTCATCAAAGATATCAATCATTCCCACTAGCGCCACATTACGCCTGTTTTGGGAAATTTACAGCATGGACAGCCTTCATGGTTCCATAGTATAATGTTCTCGCAACTTTCAGTTTCATTTACAAATAGAGTGAGGAATCAGCTTATGAAAACTATGAAAAAGATACTTTCATCCGCATCCCGGGCTGTTGGTATTTTATGCCTTTCGTTTCTCATATGCAGCTGCGGACAGGGAGCGGCGGAAGAACTTCCACTTGGAGAAGCCAATGAAAACCCGGCAGATTCCGCAGAAGATACTTCCACGGATATTTCCGCAGATACTGCAGCAGAAACAGAAGCAGAAACTTCGGAGGAAGAAGCAGAAGAAGCCCCCGGCCTCCCTGTGATCGGAGAACGGGAGATCAAAAGCGGCAAGATGCAGAGTTACCTTACCGGGGAATGGATTGAAAAAGAAAAAGCAACCAGGCGGCCTATCGCCGTTATGATACCAAACAACAAACCGGCCATGCCTCAATACGGACTTTCCAAAGCTGCCATTATTTACGAAGCTCCCGTGGAAGGCCGGATTACCCGCCTTATGGCAGTCTTTGAAGATTATGACGAACTGGACCATATCGGCCCTGTCAGAAGCAGCCGCGATTATTTTGTCTATGTCGCCATGGGGTATGAAGCCATTTACTGCAACTGGGGATTGGCAAGGCCATATGTGGAAGAACTCCTCAGCCGGGACACCGTCCAGAACATCAGCGCAGCCGTGGAAGGTATCCACAATCCCTCCGACGAAGCTTTCGGCAGGCTCAGCCGTCCGGGCTACGCCAAGGAATTTACCGGTTATCTCTTTATTGACGGCCTGGAAAAAGCGATCAAACGTCAGAAATATGAAACGGAATACGATGACCTCTATGTTCCTCCCTTTACTTTTATTGCCGATAATTACAGGGCGGAATATGAGGAAAACGAGGATGCCGTTCTCATCTATCCCGGTGGAAAAAAAGATAATTCCGGCGGTTACGGCGCATATCGCCCTTATTTTGAATACAATGCCCAGGATAAACTTTACTACCGTTACCAGGACGGAAAAAAGCAGATTGATGAATACGACGGCAGCCAGTTGGCCGTTTCCAATGTGATCCTTCAATATTGCCACGGAGAAGTAAGGGATAAAAAGGATTATCTCGCTTTTGGCGTTCACGGCGAAGGCGATGCCCTCGTTTTTACCAACGGCAAAGTGATAGAAGCCACATGGATGCGCTATGACGGCGATGCCACTCCCGCCAAATTCTTCGATCAAGACGGAAATGAAATTATTTTTAATCAGGGAAAAACATGGATATGCAATATCTGGGATGAATATAGCGAATTTGTAGAATACGAGCAGGAGAAAGACTCCTGAATCTTATGCCAAAAAAGAACTTCTAAGCGCACACCGTTTGGTGTTTCGCTAAGAAGTTCTTCTTATGCTTTGATTGGTTATTTATTTCCAAAACTTCCTTTTTTTGTCTTTCACTTCTCCGGCATCCGCTGATGCTTCCTTCGCCGCATTCAGGGAATTTCCCGTTTCCGCATCAAACTGTTTCAGAAGTTCCTTCGCCTCATGGGAAAGCTTATCCGGCACGCGTACTACCAAAGTAACATAATGGTCACCCCGGTTATCTTTATTTCTCAGGGATGGTACGCCTTTTCCTTTTAAACGCACCCTTGTATCGGTCTGCGTCCCCGCTTTCACGTCATAAATCACCTTGCCGTCAACCGTATCGATCACAATCTCTCCGCCCAATGCCGCAACTGCAAAAGACACCGGCACGGTAGAATAGATATTGTAATCCTGCCTCTGGAATACGGGATGTCTGCCTACAATCACTTCTACAAGCAGATCCCCTCTCGGCCCGCCGTTACTTCCTGGCTCGCCTTTATCCCTGATACGCACGCTCTGCCCATTATCGATTCCCGCAGGGATGCTTACCTTTATCTTCTTCCTGTTGGCAATATATCCGCTTCCATGGCAGTCAGTACATTTATCTTTGATCACTTTGCCCGTTCCGTTACATTCCGGGCAGGTCTGTACATTCCTAACCGTGCCAAAAAAGGATTGCTGTGTAAATACGATCTGTCCCTTGCCGCCGCACTTCTGGCAGGTTTCGGGACTCGTTCCCGGTTTCGCGCCGCTCCCATGACAGGAAGCACATTCGTCTTTCAACGTAAGTTCCAACTCTTTCTCAATGCCGAATACGGCTTCCTCAAAGGTAATTCTTACGCTGGTACGAATATTGGCTCCTTTCATTGGGCCGCTGCTTGCCCTTCCGCCTCTTCGGCCGCCCCCAAAGAAATCACCGAAAATATCGCCAAAGATATCGCTGAAATCCGCGCTGTTAAAGTCAAAACCGCCAAAGCCGCCCGAGCCGCCTTCAAATGCCGCATGGCCGAACTGATCATATTGACGTTTCTTCTCCGGATCGCTGAGTACGGCATATGCTTCCGAAGCCTCTTTAAACTTTTTTTCCGCCTCTTTATCACCCGGATTCATATCCGGGTGATATTTTTTGGCCAAAACACGGTATGCCTTTTTGATCGCCGCTTCATCCGCATTTTTATCTACTCCGAGAACCTCGTAATAGTCTCGTTTTTGCTCTGCCATAACTAACTCCTCTTAAAACTTTTTTTAGAAGCCTTCTATTTATACTTCGCGGTAATCTCCGTCAACCACATCGTCAGCTGCGCCCATATCAGAGCCTGCAGAATCTGCATTCATATCCGGCCCCGCACCCTGCGCCCCTGCAGCTCCCTGTGCTTGCTCATATACCTTTGCAAAAAGAGCCTGTGCATCTGTCATCAGTTTTTCTTTTGCCGCTTTCATTTCATCAATATCGCTGTCGGACATTTCCTGATCTTTCGTTCTCTCCAGCACTGCCTTCAGAGCCGTAAGGTCATCCTCTACGGTAGCTTTTGCAGAAGCGTCGATCTTATCGCCCACTTCATTCAATGCTTTTTCTGTCTGGAATACAAAGGAATCCGCCTCATTTCTCGTATCGATCGCATCTTTTCTCTTCTTATCCTGCGCTTCGTACTCAGCCGCCTCCTTTACTGCCTTATCGATCTCATCGTCGGACATATTGGAACCTGCGGTAATTGTAATGTGCTGCTCTTTGCCAGTGCCAAGATCCTTAGCGGATACGTTTACGATACCATTTGCATCGATATCGAACGTAACTTCGATCTGCGGAACCCCGCGCATTGCCGGAGGGATACCGTCCAGCCTGAACTGTCCGAGGGATTTATTATCTTTTGCAAACTGCCTTTCCCCCTGTACCACGTTGATATCTACTGCTGTCTGATTGTCTGCTGCTGTTGAGAAGATCTGGCTCTTCTTTGTAGGGATCGTCGTATTTCTTTCGATCAGCCTGGTTGCAACGCCGCCCATTGTCTCAATGGAAAGGGAAAGAGGAGTAACGTCCAGAAGAAGGATCTCCCCTGCGCCGGCATCGCCCGCGAGCTTACCGCCCTGGATGGATGCACCAAGTGCAACGCATTCGTCAGGATTCAGGCTCTTGGAAGGTTCATGTCCCGTCAGCTGCTTTACCTTTTCCTGAACTGCCGGAATACGTGTAGAACCGCCTACCAGCAATACTTTTCCGATCTCGGAATTGGAAAGGCCCGCATCCTTCATCGCGTTCTGAACCGGAACGGCTGTTCTTTCCACAAGGTCGTGAGTCAGCTCATCGAATTTCGCTCTTGTCAGATCCATATCAAAATGCTTCGGCCCTTCTGCCGTCGCCGTAATGAAAGGAAGGTTGATATTGGTTGTCGTGGAAGAGGACAGCTCTTTCTTTGCTTTCTCCGCCGCTTCTTTTAACCTTTGCAGGGCCATCTTATCCCCTGACAAATCAACTCCTTCTTTCTTCTTAAATTCATCCAGCATCCAGTTAATAATTTTCTGGTCAAAGTCGTCGCCGCCCAGGCGGGTATCTCCGTTGGTGGAAAGAACTTCGATAACACCGTCTCCGATTTCAATAATGGAAACGTCGAACGTACCGCCGCCCAGATCGTATACCATAATCTTCTGTTCTTTTTCGTTGTCCAGGCCGTAAGCCAACGCTGCCGCCGTAGGCTCATTAATAATACGCTTTACATCAAGGCCGGCAATCTTGCCCGCATCCTTTGTCGCCTGGCGCTGTGCATCGTTAAAATAAGCAGGAACCGTGATAACCGCTTCCGTTACTTTTTCGCCAAGATAGCTCTCCGCATCCGCTTTCAATTTCTGAAGGATCATTGCGGAAATCTGCTGGGGGGAATATTTCTTGTCATCAATCGTGCGCCCTCTGTCCGTACCCATATCCCTTTTGATGGAAGCAATGGTCTTTTCCGCATTCGTTACCGCCTGACGCTTTGCAGGTTCGCCCACAAGCCTTTCCCCGTTTTTAGTAAATGCCACTACGGACGGTGTGGTTCTGGCGCCTTCTGTATTGGCGATCACCGTAGGTTTACCGCCTTCCATAACTGCCACGCAGCTATTCGTTGTTCCCAAGTCAATACCAATAATTTTGCTCATAATCAAGTCCTCCTAAAAATTATAAAATTATGCTATAAAATTACCCTATTAGATAGTTACCAAAAATCTATATAACAGAAACCCATTATATACTTATTCTTTATGCGCGCCGGCCAACCTAGTTTTGTTCCCGGCCATCCGAACCGTCAGCTGACTACGGCCACCATGCTGTGCCTTACGACGGAATCCCTGTAAGTATATCCCTTTTGCAACTCCTGGGCCACGATGCCGGTCTCATATTCCTCGCTCTCCACCTGCATAACCGCGTTATGGTAATCGGGATCAAATTCCTGCCCAATGGCCTCTATCGGCTTTACTCCGATGTTTTCCAGCTCTGTCATAAGCTGTTTGTAAATCATCTGCATTCCATCCGCGAATCCGTTTCCTTTTTCCTCTTCGGGAACGCTTGCCAAGCCCCTTTCGAAATTATCCACTACCGGAAGGATTTTTTCGATTACGCTCTTCGCCCCGATTTCATACATCGCTGTTTTTTCCTTATCGGTGCGCTTTCTGAAATTATCGAATTCTGCCATCTGGCGCTTTACCCGATCCTCCAGTTCTTCGATCTTCTGCTTCAGCGCATCCTGCTTCTTATCCGCCTTATTTTTCTTTTTAAACAGCTTCTTTCCTGTCGTTTCTTCCGAACCGGCCTGGTCAGCAGCGCCATCTTCCGTATCCGCTTCCCCTGCCTCTTCCGTTTCAGGGCAGTCATTCCCTTCCTGATTTTCTTCTTCCAGCTCTTCGCCCTCCGCTTCTTCGATATCCATATCTTCGCGATTTATCTCATTGTCATTCATATCCTCGATATTCATATCTCTCTGCTCTGCCAATTTTCTCATTCCTCCCTTTATTCTTTTTTATTATACAGCTCATCCAACTGGTGCATCAGCGTCTTCAGCGTTCCAACCACTTTATCGTAGTCCATCCGCTTCGGCCCGATAATACCGATCGTGCCCTTCATTCCTTCCTCCAGCTCGTAAGTCGCCGTTACCACACTACAGTCTTTCATTGTCTTTACCGGAGTCTCATCCCCGATATAGATCTGAATACCCGTATTGTTCTCATCGGAAAGTCTATCCACTACCAATTCATTCAGCAGCTGTTTTTCTTCAAAAGTATTGATCAGCTCGCTTGCCTTCTGATTATCCGCCAGCTCCGGATATTTCAGAATATTGTTGGCACCGCTCGTATATATTTCCAGATCTTCATCCGCCTTAATAGCTTCCGCCACAGCATCGATCACATTCCCTACAATCGAACTGTGTATCCCCGCCTGTTGTTTCATTGCGGTTATCATGCTCAAATTGATTTCTTCCAGGGACAGCCCGTTCAGGTAAGTATTCAGCAATATATTTAGTTTGAGCAGCGTTTCATCATCCAGGGCATCCTCCACGCTCAGAATGTTATTCTTAATCACATTCCCCTCTATGACGATTACTGCAAGAAGCTGATTGATATCCACCCTCGATAACTGGATAAATTTCACTTTGCTTCTATGGATCTGGGGTGCCGATATCATGGTGGCATAATTTGTATTCTGCGCGAGAACTTTTGCCACCTGTTTGAGAAGATGATCCATCTTATCTTCCCTTTCCAGAAGAAGCTCCCTCAATTCCTCCACTTCCCGCTCTTTCTCTTCCATCATATGATCCACATACAAGCGGTAGCCTTTATCCGATGGAATCCTCCCTGCGGAAGTATGAGGCTGGACAATATACCCTAATTCTTCCAGATCCGCCATTTCATTTCTTATCGTTGCGGAACTCAGGTTCAAATCCGTATATTTCGAAATCGTCCTGCTCCCTACCGGTTCTCCCGTTTCAAGATAATTTCGGATAATGGCCTGCAATATTTTCATCTTTCTTTCATCTAATGTCTGCATTCTACCATCCTCCTTCCTTATCTTATCTGTTAGCACTCAACCTTTTAGAGTGCTAACATCTTCTTACCATAAAATATCACTTACCTACCGTAATGTCAACACATTACTTCAAAAATAATTATAAATAATTCTTAAAAATTTTATTGCCCTCTGTATAAGCCCGCACATAAAAATGACTTTGACATATATCATTTCCAAATATGTCAAAGTCATTATATTTTTTGTCCATGCAGGCAAATATGAAACTTAAATAAAGAAGCTTCCCGTAATATCTCCGTTGAATACATAGTATACAATGCTTTCCTCCGGCTTTACATAGAGTTCCAGGCTGGCATACTCTTCCTCTTCTTTGTGAAGGTCATATTTCCACACATCCTTTGCGATCTTCTGAAGATCTTCTGTAGAATAGGATTTACCGGAAAACTGAAAGTGAACCGCCATATTCACTGCTGTATCTGCTTTTGCTGCCTTCGGCTCCGCGCTCTCTGCTTTCTTTGCCGTCGTTTTCTTTGCTGCCGTCTTCTTTGCCGGTGCTTTTTTCGTCGCTGTTTTTGTCTCTTTCTTTACCGCTGTCTTTACTTCCTCTTTTGTCTCAACTGCATCCGCTTTTACTTCTGCGGGAGCTGCTGTTTCTGTCTTCACCGTCTTAGCGGCAACCGTCTTTTTCTTCGATTCTGCCATATGTTCTCTCCTTTCACTATCGAGACTCCCCTCGAGAGTATTACAAAATTTAACTTCTCATATCCTCCGGCAGCATGATTTTTCACCATCTGCGATGCAAACAGCCTTTTGGCTTCCGTTTACGATAAACAGTTTAGCTCAATTCTACTGCCTTGTCAACTTTTACGCGGCTTTTTCCCTGAAAAACGGCGTTTTTAAGCAAGAAACATAAAGTATCCCAACACGACGACGCCCAACACGATTCTATACCATCCGAAGACTTTAAAATCATGCTTCTTAATATATCCCATCAGGAAACGGATCACGGCTACCGACACCCCAAATGCCACCGCCATGCCTACTAAGAGAATGGACCATTCGGTCGAGCTGAAGGCCAGTCCGAATTTTAACAGTTTCAGCAAACTGGCTCCAAACATAACCGGAATCGCCAGAAAGAAAGTAAATTCCGCTGCCGTCGTTCTGGATATCCCGAGCAGAAGCGCGCCTATTATCGTCGCTCCTGATCTGGATGTGCCCGGAAAAACTGCCGCCGCCAACTGCCATATTCCTATCACAAATGCCATTTTATATGTCACTCCAGCAAGATCCGTTACTTTGGGCTTTACCCTTTTATTCCTGTTTTCCACCAAAAGAAATAAAACGCCGAACACAATTAACGCAACAGCGACACATACATAATTATAAAACAATTCGCTGAACAAATCATCAAAAGGCAGCCCGATCACAATAGCCGGAATACAGGCTACCGCTATTTTAAACCATAAAACAAAAGTATCCTTTTTGATCACCGGTTTTTTCTTAAAATCAAACGGGAAGATCTTATTCCAGAATAAAACGACTACCGCAAGTATGGAGCCAAACTGTATGACAACAAGAAATGCATCCCAAAATTCAGGGGTAACATTCAACGTCACAAATTCGTTCACCAGGATCATATGTCCCGTACTGCTGACAGGCAGCCATTCTGTGATACCCTGCACAATGCCGAACAATACCGCTTTTAATATTTCTATCATTGCCTTTCTCCTTTTTTAGTTCAGTATACGCCTTGCCCTCCCGATAAATGCTTATCAGGATAAGTACTCTAAAAGTTCCAGGTAACACTCTTCCGCATCCCGGTAGCCTTCTTCATAAAGCGCATCCAATTTCCGCTTATCCTTTTCCACTCTTCCTACCGCGCTTTTTCTCTTCGGACGGATAATAAAAGCTTTTCCTTCCTTTTCCATTTCCTCCAGAAAATCCAGCGTTTCATTATATTGCTGATCCCTTGTTTTCATCAGCTCATATACTTTCGGATACCTGGCATAGCGGGCCTTGACCGCTGCCAGGGCGGACTCGGGTCCTCTTCGGAATCCGGTTTCCTTCGTCATAATAACCACATTCTTTTCATTTCCGTCATCAATAGAACGGGCAATCGGAATAGAATCCGCCAGCCCTCCATCCAGATAATATTCTTCCCCTATTTTCACTTTTCTGGAAACCAAAGGCATAGAGCTGGAAGCACGAACCGCAAGAATATCCTCATGCATATCCTTAAGCTGCATATATTCCGCCTTCCCTGTCCTTATATTTGTCACCACTGCATAAGCTTTTCCCTCATATTTCCCGAACGTTTCAAAATCATACGGATCGAGGTAATTTGGGATCAAATCATAACACATATCCGTCCCGAACAAATCCCCTGTCGTCAAAAGGCTGAACATGCCGCAATATCTTTTATTGTCCAGATAATTCACAGCCACCCTGTATGCCCGCTTTTTCTGTTTGGACAAAAAACTGCACAAATGGCATACCCCTGCGGAAACCCCATAACAGGAAGCAAATTCTATTTCTTTATCCAGAAAAAATTCCAGCACGCCGGCAGTATATATCCCTTTCATTCCTCCGCCTTCCAAAATAAGGCCCGCTTTATACATACTCATATTTAACCTCTTTTCTATATTACTTCTTCTATTTGTCACCATATTCCGTTTTTACAAATTTTCTCAGCGCCGGAAGCGACCGCTCCACTTTCTCCGTATCGATACAATAAGCCATACGGAAATACCCCGGACACCCAAAAGTATCCCCCGGCACAAGGATCAAATCGTACTTTTTCGCTTTCTCGCAAAAAATTTTCGCATCTTCCTCCAAAGCTTTCGGGAAAATATAAAAAGTCCCCCCCGGTTTCACACAGGTGAAGCCAAGTTTCGTCAACTCCTCATAAAGAATATTCATGTTCTTTTCATATACGGAAAGATCCGATGTCTCATCCACTGTCTCCGCCGCCGCCAGCTGAATGATCGAAGAGGGACAGTTATGTCCGATTCCTCTCGAAATCTGCCCGCACATGTTTACGATCAGCTCCGCGTCCTTGCAGGAAGGGTTCACCGCGATATACCCTATCCTTTCCCCCGGAACGGACAGCGATTTTGAATAAGAATAGCAGCTTATTGTGTTCTCATACAGTTTCGATACATAAACCTCCTCCACTCCTTCAAAAAGGATTTCCCGATAAGGTTCATCGGAAATCAGATAAATATCATGCCCATATTCTTCCGCTTTCCGCCGCATCATATCCGCCAGTTTTTCCAATGTATTCTTTGTATAAACAACCCCCGACGGGTTATTCGGCGTATTGATCAGCACTGCCGCCACTTTATCCGTCAGCATTTCGGCAAAACGCCCGAAGTCCACCTGGAAATTCTCCGTATCCGCCGGAACTACCTTAAGCCTCGCCCCGCTCAAATTGATATACGGATTATACTCCGGAAAGAAGGGTGCAAAAGTCAGCACTTCGTCCCCCGGAACCGTCACGGCGCGAACCGCATGGGCGATCGCTCCCGCCGCTCCCGCCGTCATAAAAATATGTTTCCCGCTATAATCCATCCCAAACCTTCTATTTAAAGAGGCTGCCACCTTCTCTTTCACGGAAGCGATCCCCAGGCTCGGGCTGTACCCATGCACCTCCATGGAATCCGCCTCTGTCAGAAGCCTTATCATCGCCTCTTTAAATGCCTCCGGCGCAGGTACGGAGGGGTTGCCCAGACTGTAATCAAAGACATTCCCGTAACCGATTTCCTTCCCTCTGGCCGTGGCATATTCCGAAAGCTCCCTTATTACCGATTTCCCATTTAACATTTCTTTATATTGAGCCGCAATCATCTTTTTTCCTCCGTCCGCTCCGGCATAACCTATTCCTGCCTGAAATTTAATGACTACATTCTATCACAGTTGTATAGATTATGGAATACTGGATTGAGGGATATGCAATGAGAACGTAGTGAGAATAAATCATCGCCAGCCAGTTTTTTCATCGTCAGCGGGTACTTGGCCGATGGCGCGTTGGGAGCTTCCGTCTGTGTTCATGCGGTAAAAGGGGTGGGGGGCGTCTCCATTGTATACTTCCACTATGATTTCTTCGTTGTTGATTTCAAAGATGAGGGATAAATATGGCGGGTATTTTTCTTTGATTTCCTGATCCGCTTCCGGATAGCGGTATTCAAATAATGTTTCTATCCCGCTGCCGTCTATACCGACTCTGCACAGCCGCACTCCAACGGTATCGTTTTCTTCTTCAATATGTTCCGTTCCGTCTTCCGTCGTTTTATATTTGATATCTTCGTTTATTTCTGTGATGTAATATATGTAATCTCCGTAGCGTTGCAGACCGTCTATGGACATTTCCGCTTCCGTTTCCGCCATGGCAAATAAAGATTTATCCTGCCATCGGTACATGCCGATATAATCATTCCCGCCATGCCGGAATGTGTATAGCGCGCATTCTTCATCGCAATCATAAAACCATGTGCTTTTTCCCGGCAGTTCTTCCGACAGTTCCCAAGGGGCTATTCCTTCCGCAAACTCCACCTTCTTTACTTCCCAGTCCCTTACCCTGTCCGTAGCAGTCCACCACCGGCTGGCCGCCTGTTGGAGAGTCATTGGTTGATCCAGTCTTACCTCATAGACAATGTCGTACGCAGGATCCTCTTCCTCCCAATGCTTCTCCATCTCCGCAAATTCGGAGCTGCGTTTCTTCCGTATCCCGATTCCGCTTTCCCAATCGTTCTTTTTATAATCCGTTTCATACCATCCATATCCGTAAGTCTCCTCCGATGACGTCAGATACCAGGTTCCTTCTTTGTATGTATATGTATAATCCTCCGACCATCTCCACGCGCTCCCTCCATAAGTATGCGTCGTAAAAGAACATCCTTCTGCTGTCAGAGGCAGATAGGGATCTCCATATACACCTCCTTCGCCCCTCGTGCGAATAAGTTTCTCGTCCTGAAAATCCAAGCGATACTGCCCCTCCCCTTCACTTGCTATGGCAAACAAAATACGCGGAGGCCAGCCCAGCTCTCCTCCGCTTCCCATCGAACTCTCCGGATCAAGCACTCCTATATGATCCACGATCCCATCCCCGTTAAAATCGATCCCGACATCATCCATGAGTTCCCATCTATCCGGCACAAAATCAGCAATTTCCTTTCCCTTCCCCGGCAATTCCGGCGCGGAAACCGCTCGCTTTTCCAGCGGTTCCACCCTCTCCCGGAATTTCCTTTCCATCACCGTTCCGGTACTATCCGCTATCTGCGCGGAAGCCGTCATTCCGTCTCCTGCTATCAATACCGCGCCCAGGATTCCCGCCATAATGAAGCCCGCCTTTTTTCCTCTCCGCATCATAAACCTCCCTCAGCGCTCTTTGATAAGCGTTACACAGCTATCCATTATCCATCCAAATCCTTACACCACGAACCTGCTGATCGACTGATCCAGCGCATCCGCCTCCTGTTTCAGCAATTCTACATTTTTTGCCAGATCGGAAACGATCTTCACCTGCTTATCCAGCGTGGATGTGATCTCTTCCGTAACCACCGCCGCCTGTTCGGTCACGATGGAAATATGGCTTATGGAATCCTGTACCTGCTCTTTTTCTCCGCTCATCAGCTGCATATTATCCGCAATATCTTTCAATCCGTTGACAAGAGTCTCCACGCACTCGTTAATCTCCCCGAATACTTCTATCGTCTCCTGCAAAGCACCTGCCTGCTCGAATACGATCATCTCCGCTTCCCTTGCGGACTCCGTCGTCTTCTCCGTTGTTGCCAGAATGCTTTCCACAATTTTCTTTATATTTCTGCCCGCCTGCATGGACTCATCCGCCAGCTTCCGGATCTGTTCCGCCACCACCATAAACCCTCTGCCGTTTTCCCCGGCTCTTGCCGCCTCTATGGAAGCGTTTAAGGATAAAAGATTGGTCTGTTTTGCAATGCTGTTTATTGTATCGATAAATCCTTCGATCGCCGAAGAACGTTCTTGTACGTTGTTGATATTCTCTACTAAGGTTTTTGTAATGGATACGGTCGTTTCCGATTTTCTGTTCAGTTCATCCACAATGATCCGCCCTTGTTCCACTGCTGTCGTAGCTTTATCGATCGTATTGCCCATATCATCTGTTCCGGCGCATATCCCATCCACCTTTTCGGCGAATCCGGTCATCATATGATTGCTTACATCCGCCTCCTTCGCCTGTCTTTGCGCCCCTGCCGCTACATCATCCACCGCAGTGGAGATCTCACGGATGGAAGTATTGATAATATCCGACTTTTCTGCCACTCCGTCAGCCATTTCCTTTACTTTATTTCCAAACTTCTGCATATCGGCCATAAGAACGCGCATGCTGGAAAGCATATCGTTCATCCCTCTCGCCAAAAGGCTGAATTCATCCTTGCGTTTAATACGGAATTCCTGTGTCAGATCCCCTTCCGCAACTTTATCCATACCGCTCGTCATGAGTTTTACCGTACCGCTTATTCCCATCGCAATCCTGCTGCCAATGACGAAAGCAATAACCGAAGCAAAAATGATCATAATAATGCTTAAATTCCTGATCGACCGCACCTCTTTGACAATATTATCCTGTGGAATCAAGCCGCAAAGCATCATTCCCGTCTTCCCCATAGGCGCGTATACATACAAATATTTTTCTCCTTCATACTCCACATACTCGCTTCCGGCCTCCGTCTGCCCCCTGCTGGTTATGTAAAATTCTTTATCGGTAAAAACCGGTCCGCCATCGCCGTTTTCCATCTTCACGTCCGCGTCGCCGCTCTGTCTGCGGATGATTTCACGTCCATCCTGCGAAATCAACGCCTTAATGCTGTTTTCGCCAAAGTCCATTTCTTTCAGCATTTCTTCCACTGCCTCGGTCGTGAGATCCAGCACCAGATACGCGTTCGTCTTCGGAAACTTCTGGTAGAAAACAGCTGCATATCTGTCCTGGGAAATGGAAAGCTGCTTATCCAGATAGCTGTGATAACCCAGCCATGCCGTACTCTGCATGGAATTGTCCTGAAGATATTTCCCCTCTTCCGAATCCATAAAACCCTGCCACGGATCATCCCCCATGCTTGCCGACAAAGAAGTCAGGTAAGTACCCTTCTCCGGTATTATATGGTAGCTATAAATATATCGTACACTCGCTTTCATTTGCAGCAGGTCTTTTTTAGCATCGCGCCAATACTGCATCGCCTGGGCATCCTCTATCTTATAATATATTTCGTAATATGCGGAAAGGTTGCCCCCTATCACCTCTTCCAACGCTTTTGAGGATACGTTGCCTGCCAAAAGCTCCCCGTACATTCCTACGGCGGATATGGTATTTCTGGACGATTCCTCCACTTTATCTTTAATCGTATTGGAAGCCGTTATATAGGAAATGCTTCCTAAAATGATAATCAGTATAATGGGAACGAGAAAAGCTTTCAGCAAAGTCCCCATAATACTAGCCTTTCCCAGCATATTCCAAGCAGAACCCTCCCTCCTGCTTCCTTCTCTGGCCGGCCTGATTCGTTCCGGTTTTATTTTACCCGGTTTGATATCCTTAATCTTAATCTTAGGCACTCTCACCTTTTCCGGTTTCGCTTTCCCCCACGTCCCCTTTTCTCTCTCCCCAAACGTAAATCCTTTTCTCGTCCCCATAGCAGCAACCATACCTTTCTCTTTATCCGCAGATGCACCTGTCATTAAAGTATTATTTTCTTCCGTTTGCCCCATAATCGGACATAACCCCTTACCCTTGATTCTTTTTACTATTTTACCATTTACAGGCTATAAATTACAAGTATTTTTTCGTTTTTTTTCGTAATTTTTTCGTTTTTTTTCGCATTTCGGTATTTTGTTTTACTACTTTAGATTATAACAGTTATTCACATATAATTTAAGCATTAAGTTACAATTTCCCTATACAAAATGATACGAAAAAGTTACAATATAAACAGATATCAAATATTTCTGCCGGCATCAGAAGAATTTGCCGGCTCCAGATGAAAAAAGCGGGAGAAAATCAAATGATCCATGAAGTGAAAATTATGGGAAGCGTGGAATATTTATCTATTATCATTCGCCTTATGATGGCTATGATCATGGGCGCCGTAATCGGATATGAACGGGCCTCTAAAAAAAGTACGGCAGGGCTCCGCACATTTTCCATCGTCTGCGTAGCCTCTGCCTTCACAATGATTATTAACGAATATCTGGTTGGAAATTACGGAACCGGCGACAGCGCGCGCCTCGCCGCCCAGGTCATCAGCGGCGTCGGCTTCCTTGGCATGGGCAGCATTATTATGACTGCCAGAAACCGAGTCCGCGGACTCACCACGGCGGCAACCTTATGGGCAACCGCCATCCTCGGCCTTTCCGCCGGAGCCGGCATGATCGTTTCCAGCCTTATCGCGTTCACCATCATGATGTTTATTATTATCGTAATGTCGCCCATCAGCAGACATATTGAGAAATATAATCCCAAAATCACTATTTATATAGAAATAGACAAACACGCCGGGCTGCAGCAGATCACGGAATTTTTTGCGGAAAAAAATTACGAGATATTACAGTTGGAAAAACATATGACTTCCCCTGAAGGGGACCTCATGATCCAGCTGGAACTTAACTTAAACGGTAAATATCTCCATTCCGATATTATCCGCCAGCTCAGCCATTGGGAAACCATACATTACATTGAGGAAGTAAGGAAATTATAAGCGTTTTCCGTTCTTATTCCCCCTCTTCGCTGTAAGCGACCGTACACCGGACGGCACGTTTCCACCCTTTCAGCAGCGCTTCTCTTTTTTCTTCGTCCATGGAAGGCTCAAAAACCTTTCCCAGTTTCCAGTTTTCGCGTATTTCTTCCTTGCTTTTGTAATACCCTGTGGCAAGTCCCGCCAGATATGCGGCTCCCAGGGCGGTAGTCTCGATGCACTCCGGCCTGTATACCTTCGTATGAATAATATCAGACTGAAATTCCATTAAAAAGTTATTGGCGCTGGCTCCCCCATCCACTTTCAGCTCCTTCAAATGGATGCCCGAGTCCTCTTCCATCGCCCGGAGTACATCGGCAGTCTGATAAGCGATGGATTCCAAAGCGGCTCGTATAAAATGCTCTTTTTTGCAGCCCCTCGTAATCCCCGTCACCGTCCCGCGCGCATATTGATTCCAATAGGGAGCCCCCATCCCGGCAAAAGCGGGTACGATATATACTCCGGCCGTATCATTCACGGCCCGGGCATATTCTTCCGTTTGGGCCGCATTTTTTATCATACGCATTTCATCCCGCAGCCATTGGATCGCCGCGCCCGCCACGAATACGCTGCCCTCCAGCGCGTACTCCGCTTTATCGCCTGTTCCTGCCGCTATGGTCGTCAACAGCCCGTGACGTGATTCGATCGCCGTATGGCCGGTATTCATCAGAAGAAAGCAGCCTGTGCCATATGTATTTTTCACCTGCCCCTGTTCAAAACAGCATTGGCCGAACAAAGCCGCCTGCTGGTCTCCTGCCGCTCCTGCGATGGGAATATTCCCTCCCAGGACGCCCGCATCCGTATAACCATATACGCAGCTGGATGGTTTTACCTCCGGCAGCATGCATTCCGGAATATCTAACTTTTCCAGCAGTTCCTTATCCCATTGCAATTCGTGGATATTAAACAGCATCGTGCGGGAAGCATTCGTATAATCCGTCACATGCACCGCCCCTTTTGTCAGATTCCAGATCAGCCATGTATCCACAGTCCCAAACAGCAATTCCCCCGCCCTGGCTCTTTCCCTGGCATTTTCCACATGATCCAGTATCCATGCAATCTTTGTTGCGGAAAAGTATGCATCCGGAATAAGGCCCGTTTTCTTTCTGATAATCTCTCCGCAGCCTTCCGCATTCAAGGCGTCAATCCGGTCCGCGGTACGCCGGCATTGCCATACGATCGCGTTATATATGGGAATTCCTGTTTTTTTATCCCATACGATCGCCGTTTCCCGTTGATTGGTAATGCCGATTCCACTAATATCCTCCGCGCCCGCTCCTACCATGGCCATAGCTTCCGTTGCCACTGCCATCTGGGAAGACCATATCTCCATAGGATTATGCTCCACCCATCCCGGATTCGGATAGATCTGCGAAAATTCCTTCTGCGCCATGCTCAATATTTTCCCTTGCTTGTCGAACAAAATACATCTGGAGCTTGTCGTTCCCTGATCCAATGCCATAATATACTTTCCCATATCTTACCCCTTGCCCTTCTCTTCTTTTAATCCGTTTTTTCTTTACCAATACTTTTCGTGGCCACAATATCCACCCCGGTTCCCGCCACATTCTTTAGCAAAATATCCCCAATCCGCACCGGAGCTTCCGCTTCGGCCCTTTTTAATGCTTCCATGCAGTCTGCGATCTTTCCTTTCGGTATGTCCCCCTTTGTTTTTACCGGTACTACCGGCCGGATTCCGTTTTTTACCTTCATCGTTGAAGTCACGGTACGCGTGGGATCTTTCGTTTCTTTCTTCCCGTATTCCTCTCCCCTGCTGCAGGTATTTCCCGTTACGCCGATCGTACCGTCCTGATTTTCCGTTACCGTCAGCATGCAGCCGATCGGGCAGCGGATACAGGTCAGTTCCGTTTTCTTTGGCCAGCCTCCTGGCAATTTTTCCTTTTCCTGCACTTTTCTCTCCCTTTCTCTTTCTATACGTTAATCTATTCTCAGGAATCTCCTTCTTGTACAGACAGGGTAATCTCACAAAGCCCCTCAAACTCCTCCAGCCTGTTCCTTTTCAGCTTAATCTGTTCCATCTCTCCCGGCGCCATCACCCTTTTGTTCGTCTTCATCACTATCTTATCGTTAAACCGAACCGTAAGGCATGCATTTTTATAAACATTTCCTACTCGGAAACGAATTACTTGTTCCTCCGGCATATGAGCGATGTGTATTATGGAAGGAACCGTATAGCGCACCCCTCCGCCGCACCTGACTGCAACAGCTTCCTCTTCCGTTTTATTTTTCCCTCCCTGCACATAAACCGCCGCATTTTTTCCTGCGTTTTCCGCTTCCTCCGATACATAATCCACCAAATCGTGGACATGCAGCACATTGCCACAGGCAAATACTCCCGGAATATTCGTTTCCAGACTTTCATTGACCACTGGCCCCGACGTTGCCGGATTCAACGCAACCCCCATGTCCAGCGATAGTTCGTTCTCCGGTATCAACCCGCAGGAAAGCAGCAGAGTATCGCAGCTGATATATTCTTCCGTTCCCGGAACCGGTCTGCGGTTTTTGTCTACTTCCGCCACCGTTACTCCTTTCACCCTTTCCTTTCCATCGATATCGACAACGGTATAGCTTAACTTTAAAGGAATTCCGTAATCATCCAGGCATTGTACGATATTTCTTTTCAGTCCTCCTGAGTAGGGCATCAATTCCGCCACCAGCTTTACCTTCGCCCCCTCCAGAGTCATTCGCCTTGCCATAATCAGCCCGATATCGCCGGAGCCTAAAATAACGGCCTCTTTCCCCGGCATCCGCCCCTCTATATTCACATAATGCTGTGCCGTTCCGGCAGAATAAATGCCAGCCGGACGATAGCCCGGGATGTTCAACGCCCCTCTCGGGCGCTCCCTGCATCCCATCGCCAGTATAACGGCCCCCGCCTCTATCTCAAACATCCCATCGGAGCGGTTCATTACCGTAACTTTTTTTCTGCCGTCCGCCTCCATGCGGATATCCACCACGATCGTGTGTAACAGGCAGGGAATCCCCATTTCTTCCACCTGTCCAATATACCTGGCCGCATATTCCGGCCCGGTCAGCTCTTCTTTAAACGTATGCAGTCCAAAGCCGTTATGAATGCATTGGTTCAAAATACCTCCTAATTCCCCGTCGCGTTCTACAATGCATATCCTGTCGGCCTTTACGCCTTCTTTACATGCCCCGGCCGCTGCCGCCAGCCCCGCCGGTCCGCCTCCCACAATCACAATATCTGCTTTTTTGTCCATATATCCTCTCATTCTGCCATCCGTGGCACAATTTCTTATCTTGTTAAAAACCCGGAATTTCCTCCTGCTTTTGTAATCTCTCCGATATCCCTGCCAAGTTCCCTCGCCAGAATCTCCACTACCTTAGGAGCGCAGAATCCCGACTGGCATCTTCCCATTCCGGCTCTTGTACGGCGTTTTACCCCGTCCACCGTCGTCGCACCAAGGGGTCTGTGGATCGCATCCATAATTTCCCCCTCTGTCACCAGCTCACAGCGGCAGATCACATTGGCATAAGCCGGATTTTCATGAATCATTTTCTTCCTTTCCTCATGCCCGGCTTCCCACATTCCAAAAATTCCCTTTCTTTCCCCGATAAAATCTTCTTTTCTCTCCGCAGGAAGAATGTCCTGGATGATTCCGGCCACATATTCCCCTATCGCCGGCGCACAGGTCAGCCCCGGCGATTCTATCCCCGCCACATCGATAAATCCCTTGGCATCCTCCGCTTCCCCTATGACAAAATCGTTCCCTTCCTCATGCGCCCGCAAACCGGCAAACGAAGTAATGATTTTTCCTGCCGGCAAATGCCCGACGCTCATTTCTCCTCTTTCCAACACAGTTTCCAATCCTGAAGCTGTCGTATTCACGCCCTCCTTATCCGCAATATCCTCCGCCGTAGGGCCAACCAAAAGATTTCCGTGAACCGTAGGGCTTACCAGTATCCCTTTTCCATATTTTGTCGGAAGCTGGAAAACGGTATGGGAAACGTACCCTCCCATCGTTTTATCAAACAGGCAGTACTCCCCCTTTCTCGGGGTAATATGCAGCTTGTGACCGCTTATCATATTATGAAAAACATCCGCATACACTCCCGCCGCATTCACGACAACCTTTGTACGGAATACTCCTTTTGATGTCTCCAGCCGATACCCTTCTTCTATTTTAACAATCTTATTTACTTCCGTATCCAGATGAAATTCCACACCATTGACGGACGCATTCTCCGCCAAAGCGATCGTCAGGCCAAAGGGACATACAATTCCGCCCGTGGGCGCATACAACGCCGCAATTACCCTGTCGTACAAATTCGGTTCCAACACGGCCAGTTCTTCCCTTTCCACGATCCGCAATCCCTCTACGCCGTTTTCTTTTCCCCGTTCCAGCAATTCCTCCAGTTTTCCCCTGCCTGCTTCCTCAAAACAAAGTACCAGGGAGCCATTCCTTTGAAATGGAAAATCCAGCTGCTTAGAAAGGCTCTCCATTAAAATATTCCCCCTCAGATTCAGGGCTGCTTTCCTCGTTCCGGGCTTCGCATCATATCCGGCATGGACGATACCGCTATTCGCCTTGGAGGTTCCCTCGCAAACATCGGAAGATCTTTCCAATACCGCCGTTTTTCTTTTATAAGCGGATAACTCACGGGCAACCGCACAGCCGCTTACTCCCGCTCCAATAATGATTACATCATACATATCTTTCCTTTTCTCCTTGCCTTGCCGATAACATCTCATCTATTTTTCTTTTTCCCGCTGACCACGAACAAAGCAATGCCCGCTGCCACCGTAAAAATAGAAATGAACTGGGACGTAGACAAATAGCCCACGCTTCCTCTTATCAAGTCGCCTCTGTAAAATTCCAATATAAATCTTCCAACGCTATATAAAATCAAATACAAACCGCCGATCTGGCCGTCCCCTTTCTTCCTTTTCGCATACCAGATCAAAGCGAAGAAAAGCAAAAAATCAAGGCCGCTGGAAATCAACTGGGTCGGCAAAAGCCGGATGCCATTCGGCGCATACTTCGACTCGTAAAATACAATACCCAAAAAACCGTCTGTCTCCTTTCCATAACAGCATCCCGCCAAAAAACAGCCAATCCGTCCAAATCCCTGCGCCAATGCCACGGAAGGAATCAGCATATCAAAATAAGCGAGGAACTTTAATCCTTTTATTCTGGAATAGAGCATAGCGGACAAAATGCCTCCTATAATTCCCCCGTAAACAACCCATCCATCCGCTAAATGGCTCATAATATCCGGGTTTTCCACTATATTTTTTATATTTGTAATAAAATACAGCAGTTTCGAACCGGAAAATCCGCCCACTACGCACCAAATGACATAATTAAATACATGATCCGCTTCCAGCCCATATTTTTTTGCCCGGTATTCCCCTGCCAAATATGCCGCAATAATGCCAATCGCAATCATCAGCCCATATCCGTATACGGTAAAGGGACCGATGGAAAATAACTCATTTTTCATCTATATCCTCCATTCTTTTTGTTTCCTGTCTCCCGATTTATTCTCTTCCGATACAACACAAACAGTGTAGCACAATATGATAGATGTTTCAATGATTCCCCTCTTGACGCCACAGAAATCAATTTTTATAAGCGCCCTGACAGATGGAGCAAAACGGAGCCGGGGCTGCCGGGAAGGGGACTGGCGGGGCGCTTATAAAAATTAATTTCTGTGTCTTGACACCTATGTACTTATTGATTATAATGTACTTTATCAACAAGTACATTAACACACAAAGGAGTACACATGTGGAAATTATAATCAGCAGCAACACGAATAAGCCCATTTATGAGCAGATCACCTCGCAGATCAAAGCAATGGTGATGAGCGGGGAACTGCAAACCGGAGATCCGATTCCTTCGATGCGTTCGCTGGCAAAATCAATCCATGTGAGCGTCATCACCGTACAAAAGGCTTACGAAGACTTGCAACGGGACGGCTTTATAGAAACTACCGTTGGCCGGGGCAGCTTCATATCCGCTCAGAACAAAGACTTTTTTCAGGAAGAACAGCAGCGGCAGGCAGAAGAACACTTGCAGACAGCTGTCGATATCGCACGCACCTGCGGTATTCCCCTTGACAAGATGATAGAGCTTCTTACTATCTTCTATCAAGAAGAAGAATAAAAAAGGCGCAGAAACGGAGGCAAAAATGACAGATGCAATTCTACAGATCGAAAATTTAACCAGGCAATATCCCGGCTTCCTGCTGGATCACATTTCTTTTTCCATACCCAAAGGCTCCATCATGGGATTGATCGGTGAAAACGGGGCTGGCAAGAGTACGACCATTAAGGCCGCGCTCAATTTAATAAAAAGGGATGAAGGAAAAGTAACATTTTGGGGGCAGGATCTGTCCCTGTCCGAAGGTTTAAAGGAAGATATCGGCGTTGTGTTTGACGGTATCAATTTTTATGAAACTCTGACACCGGCCAAAGTCGGCAATATTTCCGGCGCTGCCTATAAGCAATGGGACAGCAGTCTCTATCATAATTATCTCCAACGTTTTCAGCTTCCCGCCGACAAAGAAATCAAAAACTTTTCCAAAGGGATGAAAACAAAACTATGTATTGCTGCCGCCCTCTCCCACGATCCTAAGCTGCTTATCCTGGATGAAGCCACAAGCGGCCTGGATCCTGTAATACGGGATGATATTCTGGATGTCTTCCTGGAGTTCGTCCAGGACGAGAACCATTCTATCCTGATGTCCTCCCATATCTCCAGCGATCTTGAGAAAATAGCGGATTACATTACGTTCATTCACCAAGGCAAGGTTCTCTTTTGCAAATCAAAAGATGAACTTCGTTACCGTTATGGAATTATCCACTGCAAAACGGAGGTCTTCCATACGATCGATCCATCGGAAATCCTCGCCTTCCGAAAAGACGATTATCAGTGGAATGTATTGACCAGCGACAAGGAAAGGGCGCGCCGCAAATATAAAAACGCAGTAATCGACGACGCATCGATCGACGATATCCTCTTATTATACGTGAAAGGAGTACAGCAAAAATGAAAAGCCTTATTTTAAAAGATCTATACAATATTATCCACAACAGTAAATCCATGTTGTTTATCCTGCTTTTTTTCGCAGTCGTATTTCTTCCCTCTTCCGGCATACAGGGCTATATTTATACGTGCGCAATCCTGTGCAGCATGATGATCGTCACCACCCTATCTTTCGATGAGCGTTCTGACTGGATGTCCTATGCATTGGTTATGCCCGTGTCAAGAAGGGATCTGGCCGCCGGCAAATATATTGTCCTGTTCCTTTTTTCCTCCATCGGGGTCCTGTTCGGCCTTATCGTCGGAATTATCGGAAGTTTTATTCATAAATCCGTGGGGCTGTTACCGGAAAACCTTTCCGAAATACCGCTTCCCATGGCAGCCCTTACGGCTCTGGCATTTTCCACCGTCTTTGGCAGCATATCCATTCCTCTCACGCTGAAATTCGGCGCTGAAAAAGGCCGCATTCTTGTATTTGCTTCCTTTTTCATCCCTGTTGCTATCTGCTATATAATATACCGTCTGCTGGCCGCTTTGGGCATTGCTATAACCGGTTCCTCCCTGGCCATCCTCCTTTATTGCTCACCGGCAGCCGCAATCGTCTGGAATTATTTTATGTTTCAAATCAGCTGCTTTATTCTTTCCAAAAAAGAATTTTAAAGCTTGTTCCAAACTGTATAGATACCATATCACCGATTGATTTTTTATGTCTGCGGTGGTAAGATAGCTTTGTAGTTGCAATGGTATTAAATCTAATCAAGGAGATGTTATTATGTACACAATGAAACCAGAGTATTACACCGGAATCGAATTTGTTGACAAAGAGCATACGCGTCTGTTTGAATTGGCACAGGAAACCCATGATCTGCTTTATAATGATCTGCTGCAGGACAAATCCGACCGTATCGTGCATTTGGTATCCGAACTTATTGACTATACCAAGGTACACTTTGCCCACGAAGAAGCTTACCAGAAGAGCATCAATTATGCTTACATAAAAGAGCACGCTTTGCAGCACCGCCAGTTTGAAGACAGTCTTTTAGAAATCGATCTGGATGAAATAGAACACGATTTCGAAACCCAGAACGACACTGTGGAACAACTTCTGGAATTCCTTATCAACTGGCTAATTAATCATATACAGAAAGTAGATATGTTAATCAAATAATAAAACAATATAAATGATCGGGCAGGAAAAAAATATTCTTCCTGCCCGATCGTTTATATTATTTCATTATGGCACTTACCGGAGAAAATTTTCTATAATGACAGCCTCCGCTTCCTCTTCCGTCATTCCAAAGGAACGCAGCTTTAAAAGCTGCTCCGTATTGATCCTTCCGATGGCCGCTTCATGAACGATCTGGGCGTCCACATTTCTTGCATCGATCTCCGGTATGGAGCATACCTGGGCTTCGTCCATAATAATAGAATCGCATTGGATATGAGCTTTGCACAGGGCATTCCCCACCGCATTCGGATGAAAGATCTGGCGCGAAGTTCCCTTTGCCACGGAACGGGATACGATCTGGGCGGAACTGCCGCCGCCATTCATTCTTACCTCCATATTGGAAACCGCCGACTGGCTGCCATGGGTCATTAATTTTTCCATAACTACCAGTCTGCTCCCCGGCCCCATATCCACGTCCGTTTTTCTTTCCGTAGAATCTACTCCCCGGATCTGGACCGTATCCAGAGTAAACATTGCACCTTCCTCCAAATAAATCTGTGTCACAGGATTCAGAATATTTTCGCCGGTTCCTTCCCCTTCTCCATAATGCTTTTCCTCATAAACCACTTTTGCATTTTTTCCTACATGAAAAGCGTGTATCCCGTCATGCCGCGTCTCATTGCAGCCGCTGTTATGAATACCGCATCCCGCCACAATAACCACGTCGGCGCCTTCCTCAATATAAAAATCATTATATACGATATCCATCATGCCCGATTTTGAAATCACCACAGGAATATGCACCTGCTCTCCTTTCGCCTCGCTGCTGATATATACGTCGATTCCCTGTTTATCTTCTTTTCTTCTTATTTTAATATGCTCGCTGTCGCCGTGGCAAAGAGCCTGTCCGTTGTATCTGAGATTGTATGCCCCTTCCTGGCGGAAGCCGTTCGTATCTATTGCATTTAAAACGCTATTTGTTACCGCATCCAATTCCATATCCGCCGCCTCCTTTCCGATTCATGCACGCGCATTCCTGTCCCTCTCCAAACAATCCTGGAAGGATATCCTCCGCGCTGCCGCACGCATCTACCTTTCCTTCCCTGATGACCAATATCCGGTCTGCCATGCGGATAATCTTTTCCTGATGGGAAATCAGCAGCAAGGTTTCTTTCTTTTCCCTGTGAATCCTTTCAAACTCATCAACAAGCATGGAAAAACTCCACAGGTCTATGCCCGCCTCAGGCTCGTCAAAAATGCATAGCTTATGGTTTTTTGCCAAAACCGTTGCGATCTCTACCCGCTTTCTTTCCCCTCCTGATAAAGTGGCATCTACTTCCCTGTCCAAATACTCTCCCGCGCACATGCCCACGCTGCTGAGAAGGCCGCAGCATACATGCTCCGGCAAATCTTCCCCAGCCGCCAGATTCAGCAGCCGCCGGATCGTCATTCCCTTAAAGGCCGGTGGCTGCTGAAATGCATAACCGATCCCCGCATTCGCCCTTTCATCCAGGCTCATCCCGGTAATATCCTTTCCATCCAGCAATATCTCCCCGTTGGAAGTGGCAAGAACCCCCATGAGGAGCTTGGCCACCGTAGATTTACCGCCTCCGTTCGGTCCGGTAATCACCAGCATTTCCCCGTCCTCGACCGTAAAATTAATATCTTTCACTATTGTAATTTTTTCACCATTTTCTATGACCTCATAAGTCAAATTGCGCACATCCAGCATTCTTCATCCTCTTTTCTATTGATACAATGACTTCCTGCTTCCGATCCTGTTTATTATACCTTTTCTTTTTTCTTCATGCAAGATGTTGAATGCGATCAGCAATTTCAGCAATTTCATTTCCACGTCCTATACTGCAGGAAAAAGGGAAAAAATTGTATACAGATTATTTCGAAAGTGATATGATAGATTTAATCAATCTACATACTTCATCAATCAGACTTGGAGGTAGGGGCTTGGACGGACAGATCAATCAATGGGACTACTTGGCGACTAATATACAGGCGGCCGACTATGTGAGAAAACTTGCCAATAGGATGCCTGGTGGTTTTTTTATTTATCGTGCCACCGGGAATGAAGATATCCTGTATGCCAATAAATCCATGTTAAAAATTTTTAACTGCCAGACAATGGAAGAATTTCGGGAGATTACCGGCAATTCCTTTCGCGGGCTTGTTCATCCCGAAGATATAGAGGGAGTGGAACGCAGTATCCGCGAACAGATCGCCGGCAACGATGACGATATGGATTACGTGGAGTACCGGATCATTCAAAAAGGCGGCGAAATACGCTGGCTCGAAGATTATGGCCACTTTACCCAGCACGATAATGAAGGCGATATTTTTTACGTATTCGTGGTAGACGCCACCGAACGAAAAAAACGCCAGCTTCAGGAAAAAGAAGAGCAGCTCCAGGAGCAGCTCCGGCGTCTTAGCATGATTGCGGGCCTCAGCATTGATTATGAATCCATTTTTTATGCTGATCTGGATCTGAACAGAATCCAGGCATACCAAATCAGCCACCGCTTTCGGCACAAATTCCAGGATATTAATACCGTCTGTCCGTTTATCGGATTTGACAGTGAATATATACAAATGTGGGTACACCCTTCCGACCGGAATATTCTTTTGAAGGCTACCGATGCCGCATATATCCGCCGGAAATTATCCAAAAATAAGACTTTTCATACCAATTACCGGATTATTCAGAATGGAAAAGAAGAATACCTCCAGCTCCGCGTCGTAAACATAGGAAACGATAATCACGTTTCCCAGATTGTCATGGGATATCGAAGCGTAGACGATGAGATCAAGTATGAACTGGAACAGAAAAAAATGTTGAAAGACGCTCTTGAACAGGCAAAATCTTCCAATATTGCCAAAAATACATTTCTTTCCAATATGTCCCATGATATACGAACTCCTATGAACGCCATCGTAGGATTTGCGGCTCTGGCCAAAAAACATATTGATGAAAAAGGCAAAGTACAGGAATACCTGAATATGATCGAAACGTCCAGCGACCAGCTTCTCCGGCTGATCAACGATGTCCTGGAAATATCCAGCATCGAAGCCGACAGAATCCAAATAGAAGAAAGCGAATGCAGCCTTCTCGATATCATTCAGGAAATACAATCCGCCATTATGCCGAGGGTATCCGCCAAGAATATCGACCTCTCGCTGAATATTTCAGGTCTGAAACATTATATCGTATTCAGCGACCGGCAAAAGCTTTTCCAGATCCTTTTGCGACTTACGCGCAATGCGGTAAAATATACGGAATTCAAAGGCCAGGTTTCCATTACCGTCAAAGAAACGGAATCTACGGACAGGGAGTATGCTTCCTATCAATTTATCGTTCAGGACAACGGCATAGGAATCAGCGAATCTTTTATACAACATATTTTTGAACCTTTTGAACGCCAGCAGAATACAACTTTAAGCGGTATTTACGGTACGGGGCTCGGGCTTACCATTACGAAAAATATCGTAGACATGATGGGCGGAACCATTGAAGTCGTCAGCGCTTCCGGCCAGGGGAGTACTTTCACTATTTCCCTCAGTCTCCGTATACAAAACAGACAGTTCCAGCCTTTCAGCCCTAAAAATCAGAAACAGAAGCCCGCATCGGAACACCGCAGGATTCTTTTGGTAGAGGACAACGAAATTAACCTTGAAATCGAAGTGGAACTTCTGCAGGATGCAGGTTTTCTTGTGGAGACAGCTACGGACGGCAGCATAGCCATTGAAAAAATTACTCATTCGGAACCCGGATATTATAACCTGGTACTTATGGATATCCAAATGCCGGTCATGGACGGCTATCACGCCACCTCCGCTATCCGCCGCCTCGAAAACCCTCTGTTGGCCAATATCCCCATTGTAGCGCTATCGGCTAACACCTTGGACGAAGACCGCAGAAAGGCCATGGAATGCGGCATGAACGCCCATCTTCCCAAGCCTGTTAATATGCCCCAGCTCATGGAGCTCGTCGAAAAAATATTAGCTGCCTTTTAACCTCATCACCCAAAAGGAGAACATAAAATATGTACGGCCATCGTTATGATCAGATGCAATACCGCCGCAGTGGAAAAAGCGGCTTAAAGCTCCCGGTACTTTCCCTCGGCTTATGGCATAATTTCGGGGATACCGGAAATTATGAAAATATGAAGCAGATGTGTTTTACCGCTTTCAGCAACGGCATCACGCATTTTGACCTGGCAAACAATTACGGGCCGGAGCCGGGCAGCGCGGAGAAAAATTTCGGAAGGATTTACAAAGAAAGCCTGAAGCCCTACCGGGATGAACTTCTCATCAGCACCAAAGCAGGTTATCTCATGTGGGAAGGCCCTTACGGCGACTGGGGCAGCAGGAAATACCTGATCGCCAGCCTGGATCAGAGTCTGCAGCGCATGGGTCTCGATTATGTGGACATTTTTTACCACCACCGTCCCGATCCGGAAACGCCTCTGGAAGAAACTATGGGCGCTCTGGACAGCGTTGTAAAAAGCGGCAAAGCATTGTACGTCGGCCTTTCCAATTACAATGGCCCTCAAATGGAAAAAGCTGCCGCTCTCCTGGACGATTTAAAATGCCCCTTTGTCATTAATCAGAACCGTTACTCCATCTTCGACCGAACCATAGAGCAAAACGGATTAAAAGATTCGGCAGCCGCAGCGGGGAAAGGCGTCATTACCTTCAGCCCTCTTGCGCAGGGACTGCTCACCAACCGTTATCTGCATGGCGTTCCGGAGGACAGCCGCATCCGTACGGACGGGCGTTTCTTAAAAGAGCAAAACCTTACGGAAGAAAAGCTGGCCCGGATCAAAGCCCTGAATGAAATCGCCATGGCCCGCGGGGAATCTTTGGCGCAAATGGCATTAAAATGGATACTGAAAGACGACGTAATCACCAGTGTGCTGATTGGCGCTTCCAAACCTTCCCAAATATTGGAAAACCTTAAGGTACTGGACAGCCAGCCGTTTACCGGGGAAGAACTGGCAAAAATAGACGAATATTCTCTCTGAATCTCAAAAGGCAGCCAAGAGTCACATGGCTACCTTTTTCAATAAATATTTTTTTAAAAACTCATACATTTCCTGTTCCGTAGGCGGACAGCCCGGCAGACTGCATTGAAAATCCTTCGTACAGTTTCCTATGCCAAGTTTTCCGCTTTTTCCGCGGAACCCCTGGCCGATGCAAATCTTTTCAGGGAACTCCCGAAGCAGCCCTTCTTTTTCCAGCATATCCAGAGCCGGCAGAAGATACCCGTAACATGCGCTGCAGGAATCCACTTCCTCCGTCACTTCCCTAAGTTTCATGATCCTCTCTTTATCCGGTACCGCCACGGAACCGTCGGAAGCGTTCAATTCCCTGACCAACGCCCCCTGCACGTCCGCTTTTCCTGCCCCCAGTTTTTCCGCCAGCCCGATATAGGGTACTTCTTCCGGCTTATATCCCATAAGTTTACATACATAAGCATCGCACATCACAGGATCCGCTGCCGCAAAGATTCTGTTCATTACCGTGGGATTCCCTCCGTCCTCAAAATTCAAATCACCGCATATACTGTCCACAAGAATAAAATCCTGGCGGATTCCCACGGCCAGATGCGCAATAGGCTTATGCAGACCCATCGAATGAAACCTTCTTTTTTCCCCGTTAGGAATAAGCCCCTTCATATTTTTCAGCGCGCACGTGATCCTTGTCTGGCAATGTCCTTTCATTACTGGCACATTGATCATATAATCCACATCAAAAGCGCACTGGCAAATATGAAGTTCCATTCCCGCGCAATCCACCGCTTTTGCCTTTTCCTTCTGTGTATCAATCAACTCTGCCCCATAGCGGGCGGCCAATCCCCTGTATCCGCACTCCAGAAAGGCATGTTCCGTTTTTTCCCCTACCCAGGAACCCTCCATAATTGCGATATTATGAAATCCATTCTCTCCCAGATATTGAAGCAGCCCTTCCACCACTGCGGGATGCGTCGTCGCCCCCTCTTCGGCCCGAACAGGAGAGACCAAATTGGGCTTGATTCCGATCCTTTTCCCTCTGTCGCCGATCCTGCCGGCCAGATCCGCCGCTTCCAGCAGTTCCCTTGTCATTTTTTCATATTCATTTCCATATATAACCAAAATCTCATTATTTTCCAAACGATATTTCTCCTCACTCACCAGTTATTTACCGCATGTTCCGCGAAAGAAACCAGATCTTTTACTTCCAGTTCCGTTCCATCGTCCAGCACTGCCCGGCCACAGAATGTCCCGAACATTTGATGGCAGCAGTTGTCCACCCACAATAGTCTGACAGCCGTCGTCCGGTCGTAAACCGGCGTCATCGTCAAATCCAGCCGCCCTTCCCTGTCTCTTAGCCGCCATGGCTGCATGTAATCCCTTCCCAATATAAAATCCACCTTTCCGATCTTATGGCTCTTCCCTTTATAAAAAAGCATATTCTCACTGGCCGTATCGGTATTGCCAAAGCCGCACCCCAGATTAAAACCGAACATTTCCCCGTCCAAATATCCGGTTCCGTTGCTCCAGTACCACTCATTATGAAACGGCCATACGCCGCGCCCCCAATCCAGAAGGCCGAAGGACTTTTCTTTTTTGAACTTCCATTCCTTTTTACCCGAACGTATATACCCCTCCGCCGTCATGCAGTTTATTTTATGATTATAATAAAAAGCCCGGGGCGACTCGTCAAACGGAAGGTTGACCACAAGGGAGTCCGGGTTGCACCGCTCCAGGCAGACTTCCGCATCCACATTCCCCCACCGGCAGCTCAGTATGCGGATGTCCCCATCCACTTCGAATCTCATCGACACGCCGTTTTTCTCATACGCCAGGACATGACTGCGTTCCGTGTCGGAAGGCATATGCAGCGCCCCAAAAGGAAGCGCCAATATTTTATTCAAATCCAGCAGTTTCCTTCCCTCACGGAAGTCAAACAACATCAAACTCACCTGCCCCGCATAAGAAGCATGCCCGATGGTAAACTGGAGGCACAATCTGTCGTCGGACACCTGATAAAAGTCCCACTCCTTGATCCTCCATGGCGGAGCCTTAATCGCCTTCCTGTCATAAACCAACACACTTTTCCTGGAAAATCCGGGATTCGGCCGCCCTTTCCGATCCAGCACCGGCCCCCTTTCCAGCAGTTCCCTTTCCACAGCCGCATCTTTCTTTACCGTAATATATCTTGCCATGGCAATACCTCCTTCCCTTCCCCATCCATATACTTCCTTTTCTTTACAAACCGTTCATACCCGATTCCCCTATCCACCGCTTCGCTCTCCCACCGAAACCCCAGTTTCCTGCACAGACAAACCGAAGCCTCGTTCTCCTTTCGAACCAACGCCTGTATTTCCTGAAATCCGAGTTCATTCTCTCCATATTCCACGATGGCTTTGCATACTTCATATGCATATCCCTTTCGCTGGTGGGAAACGGCGGTCAAAAATCCAAGCTCCGGTACATCGAACCCTTCTCTCCAGCTAAGGCCGGCCCGGCCGATTATCTGATTGCTTTCCCTGTCCAGAATCGTCCACATCCCATAACCGTAAAAGCCATAAATTTCCCTTATATAATTTTTGACATATTCCCTCTCGTCTTCCGGATCGGGAAATAAATCTTCCATATAATAAGTAATGGAAGGTTCTGCATAAATACGGTAAAACTCTTCCACATCCTCTACCATCGTCTCCCTGACAAGGCACCGTCCCGTCTCCAAAATTGTCCATGGTTTCCCCGCCTGGCGCAAATACGCTTTTTCCAAAGACCCCCATTCCAAATCCTCAATATCCGTTACCGCATAAGAAGCACCAGAAAAATCCTCCTGCCGATTATGATCATGCAAAAAAGCAATCCCATAATTCCCCCTTTGCCTCAGTTCGGAAAGCATAATGGAAGAATCCGTCACAAAAAGGATATCCTCCTTTGAACATTCCTCCATATCTTCCTTTTCCCAATCATCCGCACTTCCATAAAAAACGTGTTCCCCCTCAGCGCCCATATTTTTTTTCATCTTCTCTATCGCGCTGCCCTGTCTCTCATCCGCCACAAGAAAAACTACCTTCTTTAACATTTTGCTCCCTCATACCGCCACTTCCTTTTGGAAATCCCATTCTTCCTCTTTCCCGGTCTGCCTAAATTATAACATAAAATATACCATTAAACCCCTACTTTGTGAATGGGAGTATAGTAGCACGGAAATGAATTTTTATAAGCGCCCTGGCGGAGAAAGCAAAACGGGGCGGGGATGGCCGGGAAAGGGGCTGGCGGGGGAGGCAGTTTTCTGCCGGAGCTTCCAATCAGATTTCACTAATGAAATGGGTATATGGTGTTCAACCGGACGAGTCGGAAGCAACGGCATCCATGCCTATGCTTCCTAAAATTGCCCTCCGTGGCAATTTTCTTCTGGTTATTGACCATTTCATAAGTGAAATAGCTGATTGTACGCAACGGCAGAAAACCGCTTCCACGCCAGCTCCCTTCCCCCCAACCCGTTTTGCTTGGTCCGCCAGGGTGTTTATAAAAATTGATTTCCGTGTTCTTTCAGTTTAGGCATTGACAAATGAATTGCATAAGAGTAGAATTATTCTAAAATAAATAGAATAATTCTAAAATGAAAACGATATATTTTTGTGGTGGGGATAATATGACTACATATGAACAAAAAATTTATACCGTGATAAACGCGTCGACGGAACATTTAACCGTTGAACAAATTTTTAAACAAGTGAAAGAAGAATATCCGAAGGTAGTGCTTGCAACGATATATAATAATGTGAATAAGCTGTGGAAAGCTGGGTTGATCCGTAAGATATCCGTTGCGGGAAGCCCGGATCGGTATGACCGCACTCAAAAGCACGATCATCTGGTCTGCAGACGCTGCGGCAGACTGGTGGATACCAGTTTTGAAGACTTGACCGCATCTTTGCGGAATAGTGTGGGGGATGCATTTTTATATTATGATTTAAAAGTTTTTTACTTATGCCCCGACTGCAGGAAACAATTAAACGACAATAATAATATATAAATTTTAATGAAGAAAGGGATGGACTTATGCTAAAAAACAAAACAGCCGTCGTAACAGGCGGTACCCGAGGCATTGGCCTTGCTATTGTTAAAAAATATCTGGAAAACGGCGCGAATGTTGCCGTAGCCGGATCCAGAAAAGAAACGGTGGATAAAGCGCTGGCGGAATTGACGGAATACGGGGATCGGGTTATGGGCATTTGGCCCGATCTTTGCGATCCGGAAGCGGTTGCCATGGCGTTTTCTTCTGTAAAAGAACGGTTTGGAGGGGTAGATATTCTGGCTAATAACGCAGGTATTTCTTCCAGAACCAGTCTGTATGATTATACGTTGGAAGAATTTTCTAAGATTCTCGATATTAATCTGAAGGCCGTTTTCGTTTGTTCCCAGGCGGCGGCCCGGATTATGAAAGCTCAGGGCGGGGGAGTTATTATCAATACGAGTTCCATGGTAGGCGAATATGGGCAGCCTTCCGGCTGCGGTTATCCTGCGACGAAGTTTGCGGTAAATGGGTTGACGAAATCCCTGGCCCGGGAACTGGCAAAGGATCAGATCCGCGTAAACGCTGTGGCGCCCGGAGTTACAAAGACCGATATGGTGGCGGCCCTTCCGCAGGACATGGTGGAGCGGATATCTGCGGGAATTCCTTTGGGCCGTGTGGGAGAGCCTTTGGATATTGCGAATGCTTATTTGTTTTTGGCCAGCGACCAGGCGTCCTATATTACCGGCGTTACTTTGCGGGTAGACGGCGCAGCGATGACTTAAGGAAATTTAGGCGTTATTTATAAAAAAATACCTCGTTCGGTTTTCGGGCCGAACGGGGTATTTTTGAAATGAAGGAAATTCCCTATCCCTGTTTTTTATTCTTTTAAAGAAATTCCCGGTATTTTTCTTCGGAGGCATCCAGAAAGCAGAGACCTGCGATCCCTCTTCCGGTATGGGCGCCGATGGCGCAGCCTACGGTGGATATCAGCTTGTCTTTTGGCTTTAATTCTTCGTCGGCAAGAGTCAGGAGAAACCGAAGCGCCTCCTCATCCTCTCCGTGGCAGAAGGCCAGCGTTTGGGAGGAAAGTTCATAGCCGTTGGTTTTTGCATAATCAACAAGCGCCTTCAGAGATTTTTTCCGTCCGCGGACAGTTTTCAGCATTTGCAGACTGCCGTTTTTATCTACAATAAGAATCGGCTTCATATCCAGCGTTTCGGCAATCGTACCCTTGAATTTGGAAAGTCTGCCGCCTTTGACAAGATAAGCCAGGGTATGCACCGTGAATACATGGTGTATATGAGAGATAAAGTAATCTGCCGCTTCCACAATGGTTTCCCTGGAGGCTCCGTGTTCCAGCATCGTCACCAGTTTGGATACGAGAAGGCCGAAACCGATGGAAGCGGATTTGGAATCAATAATAGTCAGGTCGAAATCAGGGTATTGTTCCAACACATTTGTTTTGGCGATATGGGCCGCATTAAAGGTTCCGGCGATACCAGTGGAAAAGCAAATGTAGATCACGGAATCTCCGGCTTGTGCATAGGGGAGAAAGGCTTCTTCAAACATAGCCGGATTGATATGGTAAGTACGGATGTCCCGTTTGGTATCGTCTAATATGTTATAAAATTCTTTTGTCAGGATTGTTTTGCCATCCAGGTAGTCCGTCTCATCGATGACCACAGGAGTAGGTATGACATGAAGATGATGGGCGTCGATATACTCCTTCGGTAAATCTGAGGCGGAGTCCGTAATAATTTTCAGCATAATAAACACCTCGTTTCATGAAAGCTGAGTTAAACCTGTCCCATACGGTCCAGCAGTTCTATTTTAATATCGTACAATTTCTTTGAAAGGTCTACATATACCTTGTGGGGATTGACAAGACGCCTTGTTTCATCCCAGAGGGTATCCAGTTCTTTCCGGCAATATTCACGGATGTCCATAACTTTTGGCGATTCGTAGCAGCATTCGCCTTTTAAGAAGATAGGAACCATAATTTCCCGCATAGTGTAACTGCCGCCCTGGAGCTTCGTTTTTTTCCAGGGTTCCAGAGGATCGAAAAGGAGCAGCGGTTCGTTTTCATCGAATTTTTCGTCTACCAGACAGATCAGGTCGGCTTTTATCTTTCCCGAAGCTTTCTCGTAAATGCGGTAAATGGTTTTATTGCCCGGATTGGTCACTTTTTCGCTGTTTTCGGATAGTTTGATCTTGGGGATAAACTGACCGTTTTTATCCTGGATGGCCGCCAGTTTATATACGCCGCCAAAGGATGGGCAGTCTTTGGAGGTGATCAGGTTAGTGCCTACCCCCCAGGAGGTGATTGCCGCGCCCTGCACCTTCAGGCTGTCAATAAGAAACTCGTCCAGGTCATTAGAAGCGGAAATAACGGCGTCAGGAAAACCGGCTTCATCCAGCATCTTACGGGCTTTTTTGGACAGATAAGCCAGGTCGCCGCTGTCCAGGCGAATGCCGTAATAGGTGAGGGGCATACCTGCCCGGCGCATTTCCGTAAATACTTTTATGGCGTTGGGAACTCCTGATTTTAAAGTATCATAAGTATCCACCAGCAGGATACAGGCCGAAGGGTACATATCCGCATAGGTTTTAAATGCGGTGTATTCATCGGGAAAACTCATGATCCAGCTATGGGCATGGGTTCCTTTCACCGGAACGTCAAAAAGTCTGCCGCACAATACATTGGAAGTGCCGATGCAGCCGCCGATTACGGCTGCTCTCGCGCCATATGTGCCAGCGTCTGGCCCTTGGGCGCGCCGTAAGCCGAACTCCATAATTCCGTCCCCTCTGGCAGCATAACATACTCTGGCTGCCTTGGTTGCGATCAGACTTTGGTGGTTAATAATATTTAATATGGCCGTTTCAATCAGCTGGGCCTGCATAATGGGAGCGATCACCTTAATCAAGGGTTCTCTTGGGAAAATAACGCTTCCCTCGGGGATCGCGTAAATATCGCCGGTAAATTTAAAGTCTTTCAGATAGTCAAGGAAATCCTGCTCAAAGATTCCGAGTCCGGCAAGATACCGAATATCTTCATCGGAGAAATGCAATTCCTTAATATACTGAATGACCTGCTCGAGCCCGGCAGCTATGGAATAACCTCCTTCGCCGGGATTTGTACGGTAAAACGCGTCGAAAATAACGGTTTCATTTTGGTCTTTATGTTTAAAATATCCCTGCATCATCGTCAGTTCATAAAGATCGGTCAATAAGGTCAAATTTTGTCTGTCCATGCTCGCCTCCCAATCTGTTGCGCCAATACCGGCAATTAGTTATTTAATGACTATCATAAGGGAAAAACAGGAAGAAATCAATTCATTTTCTTAACAAAAATAGATAAAGAAAAGAAAAATATCAATTCATATGTTGACATATTGAACAAAGAGATATATAATCTTAATTAATTAATAAAGTTTATTAATTAATAGTGAAAGAGGGATATCGATATGTTAGTAGGGCAGCCAAAATTATTGAAAGAAGTAAACCGGGACATTATAAAGGATATGATTTTTGAAGAGGGTCCCATTACAAAACCGGAGTTGGCCAAGGCATCCAATTTGAGTTTGCCGACGGTGAATAAAATTGTGGACGGGTTGGAGAGAGACGGAATCGTCAGGCAGGACGGGATTACCGGAAGCAGTTCGGGAAAAAAGGCAAAACAATATGTGGCGAATGAAAAGGCAGGGAATATGATTATTCTCTATTATCTGAACGGAGCCTTCCGTTCCTGTCTGGTAAATGCGGTGGGAAGCAAAATCCACGAACAGCTGTCGGAAGTGAACTGCGAAACGGGAGAGCTGGCGCTGGAATCCGCATACGAAGCGATTGATGAGCTGATACGAATATCGGAGGCGGAGGTCAGGGCGATTGGCTTTGGAGTTCCGGGCGTTGTAAAAAGCGATAAACGTATTACCAATATTTCTGCAATACCGGGATGGACGAATCTGAAACTGGAGGAGGTTGTGTCTGAGAAATACCAGATTCCCGTTTTTGTCGAAAATGACGTAAAACTTACTACCGTAGGCTATTATCACACGTTTGGGCAAAAGCATGACCATCCGAAAGAGCCATGCCATGATATGGTATATATTTATATCGGAAAAGGGATCGGGTCAGGGATCATTATTAACGGGAGCCTTCATAAAGGGTTCAGCAGTTTCGCCGGAGAGTTTGGGTATCTCGCTCCTTTTGAGGAAACGGAAGAAAAAAATTATGCGCAGGGAGGAGGATGGCTGGAAGACAAGATACAATATTTTCTTTCAAAAAATGAAACTGGAGAATGCGGAGAACGGACGGATGAAAAGTATATCCATTATATAGCTGCCAGTATAGTAGGGTATATTGTAACGTTGAATCCGGAAGCGGTGGTTCTCCAGGGAAAAGGGCTGGCCGAGAACAGCATATCCGCGATAAAGGAGGAGGTAAAAAAGTATATACCGGAAGAAAGCCTTCCTGGATTTTATATCAATGAAGATGAAGAATGCGGTATTAATGGATTAATTAATTTGTGTATGGCGAATTTGTCAACTACGAAGCAGCTTGTCCTGAAAAGCGGGATTTGACAATTTACCGGAAAATATTTTCAGGAAAGGAGGCGGGATAATGCCGGAAGGAAGATATTTGTTTTCCGTTGACGGAGGAGGCACAAAGACAGAATATTGCGTTTATGATATGGATTTGCGCAAAATGCAGAGTTTCCGCTTCGGAAGCACAAACTATAAGAACATAGGATTAAAGGAAGCGGCTTCCCGGTTGAAAAATGCTTTTTATACCATCTGCGATTCCCTGAATATCGAATTACAGGAAATCCAGGGGATGGTCATAGGGGTTTCCGGATGCGATACGGAAAGCGATTATGCGGTATACCAGTCCATTGTGAAGCATATGGGACTGGATTTGAAAAAAGTATATATTTGCAACGATTCGGAATTTGTCTTTTTGTCTGTGGCGGACAAGCCGGGCATATGCGTAATATCCGGCACGGGTTCTATCGCGGTTGGTTTTGATAAAGAAGGGAAAACGTATCGCTGCGGAGGATGGGGAAGGCCGTTGAGCGATCTGGGATCGGGATATTGGATCGGGGAGCAGATGCTGAAAAAATGGATTAAATATTGTGATGGACAAGAGGCGTATAACGAGATTTACCAAACGCTGGAAGAGTTCTATCACTTTGAGAAGGCGGAAGAGCTGCCGTATTATATTGCAGCTATGAGCCAGAGAGATATTACGGCGGCCGCGCACTTGGTCTGCGATGGAGCGGACAGGGGGAACAGCCTGTGCGGACAGGTGGTTGCGGAAGCGGCGGAGGAAACGGCGGATCTGGCCGTTGCGGTGTATGAAAGAATACATCCGGAAAAACAGGAAAAAATTCATGTAGTGATATCGGGAAGTATTTTTAAAGGGGACTTTTACAGGCGGACATTCCAGGGAATATTCAGGGAAAAGACGGGGCATGGGAATATCGAGTATATTCCGCTCAATCAAAGCCCTGCCCAGGCGGGCATCCGACTGGCAAGAGATATATTCCATGCAAACTAATTTGTGCCTGTGTCCCAATGGGCGGGCAGAGCAAGAATGGAGGAATACTATGAAGAGGTTAATTGGGGTATTAATGGCTGTATTGTTAGGGATTGGAACGGCAGGCTGCGGATCGGGAAGGCAGACGGCGGAAAATGGAGAGACGCCAGGGACGGTGACGGAGGAGGCGAATACGAATACGGAGACAGTCGAAGCGGAAGGAAACGGAGACCAGTGGCTGACGGTGATACCGGGATATGGAAATGAAGCGGGGGAGTATGCGAAGGGGCCGAACGGAGAAGATGCCGTGCCGACAACAGAGATCAGCCTGACAGAAGAGCAATATGCGCAAATCAGGGAGAAAGGGCTGAAAGCGGCCATGATCTGGGCAGGGGCAAGCGAATGGTATAATGCGATGACGGACGGTGCCAAAGCGGAATTTGAAAAGATGGGAATCGAAATCGTGGCTACATCGGATGCTCAGTTTGATCCGTCCAAACAGGCGACGGATATCGAGACTTCCATGGCATTAAAACCGGATATCATATTGTCTCTTCCCGTAGATCCCGTATCCGGCACAAGAGCATTTTCTCCGGCGGTGGATGCAGGGGCCAAGATCGTATTTGCGGATAATGGAGTAAATGATTATAAGGCAGGGGAACAGTATGTGAGCATTGTGACCGGGGATCAGTATGGAATGGGACGTGCGGCAGCTAAATTAATGGCGGAATCTATTGGAGGAAAAGGGAAGATCGGAATCATTTATTATGATGTGGATTATCTTGTGACGAATAACCGGGATAATGAATTTGTCAGAACGATCGTCAATGATTATCCGGATATCGAAATCGTGGCAATGTCCGGCTTTTCAGCGGAAAATGCCACAGGAGAAGTTGCTTCCGCAATGATGACACAGAACCCGGATTTAAACGGTATTTATGTGTCCTGGGACGTGGCGGCGGAGCCGGTGGTTTCCGAACTGAGGGCCGGCGGTTATAAAGACTGCAAAGTAGTTACGATGGATCTTGGAGGAAACAATGACCTGGATATGGCACAGGGAGGCAATGTTTACGGAAAAGTAGCGGATATGCCTTTCCAGATCGGAGAGACGATGGCAAAACTGGCGGCTCTCAGCATATTGGGCGAGGATGCTCCGGCTTATGTGGTCAGCGAGACGGTATCCATGACAAGAGATAATATGGTGGAAGCATGGAATCAGTCGTTGAACAAGGATCCGGATTCCAGCGTATTAGAGATATTAGGTAAATAATCAGACGATGAAGGGCGGCGCAGGAAATGGCAAAAAAATTCGATTATAAAAAATATATTGTGTATATCAGCTTTGTAATTGTACTGGTGGTTTTTTCGGTTCTTCTCAAGGATAAGGGATTTTTATCCTATGGGAACATGATGAATATATTGAGGCAGACGGCAATGATATCGGTAGCTGCCGTAGGAATGACCTTTGCCATATCCGCCGGCCTGATTGACCTGTCAACGGGATCGGTGGTGGCCATATCGGCGCTTGTGACTGCCCTGGCGCTCAGGGTGACAGGGTGGTTTCCGGCGGTACTGGCAGGGATGCTGGCAGGCCTTGTCTGCGGTTTCTTTAACGGACTGATCGTGGCAAAGGTAAGAATACCGGCATTTTTGGTTACGCTTGGAACGAGCAGCGTATATGCCGGCATAGCGAGAACCATAACGAACCTGGAGGCAGTTCCCGTGACAAACGCAAGCTTTAATTTTATCTTTGGCGCAGGAGATATCGGCCCTATTTCGACGTTGTTTATATGGACGATCGTCATTATGATACTGGGGCATATACTCTACAGGAAAACCCCTTTCGGGCGGGCGGTTCTTGCGGTAGGCGGCAACGAAGTGGCGGCCAGGTATTCCGGGATTAAAGTGGAACGGATCAAGCTCTGGGCGATGACGATCTGCGGCATGGCGGCGGCATTTGCGGGAATCCTGTATGCGGGAAGGCTGAACGGGGCAAGGTACACGCTGGGAGAAAATGATAATATGTCGGTAATCGCGGCCGTAGTGATCGGAGGAACCAGTTTTTCAGGAGGAAAAGGAACGATTGTCGGAACAATCATCGGCTCTATCGTCATTGGCATGTTGAATAACGGGCTGCTTTTAATGGGGCTGTCCGTATCGGAACAGATGATGGCCAGAGGGCTGATCATTATTCTGGCCGTGTCGTTAAGCCTGAGGGAGAAGGTTGAAAATTAAGATTTCCGGTCAAAAGCGGCGAACAGGAGGGAAGGCGTATGTTTTTAAACCAGATAGCAAAAAGAAATCCAAAACTGATTCAAGCGGCAGTGGAACTACATCAAAAAGGGCAGATTCCATCCAATAGTTATCTTCTGGATCTGGATGTGATTTCCCATAACGCAAAGATTATGGCAGAAGAGGGCAGAAAATACGGCCTGAAAGTATTTGCCATGACCAAACAGATCGGGAGAAATCCGGCCGCAATAGAAGCGATGATAAAGGCGGGGATAGATGCAGGGGTCTGTGTGGATATGAACGATGCGAGGCCGGTTCATCATGCCGGAATGAAAATCGGCCATCTGGGACATCTGGTACAGGTGCCGGCATGGGAGACGGAAGCGGCGTTGAAAATGCATCCCATGTATTGGACGGTATATAACTTTGAAAAAGCACAGGCCGTGTCGGAGGCGGTGCAGCTGCCAGAGACGCAGAATATCATGATCAGAATATATGGGGAGGGGGATTCCTTTTACCATGGGCATGAAGCGGGATTTTGCGTGGATGGCATTATGGAAACGGCAGAGCGGATCGGGGGGATGAAAGGGCTTCGCTTTGCAGGGATATCCACGTTTCCAGCGCAGCTATATGATGCTGCGGCAAAACGGGTGGAGCCTACCCGTAATTACGGCACATTGATTCGGACGGCAGACAGGCTCAGGAAGAACGGATATCCTGATTTGGAAGTGAACGCGCCCGGAACGACCTCCAGCCATATTTTTGAAAGGCTGGCAGGGGACGGAGTGACACAGGTGGAGCCGGGACACGGCCTGACCGGAACGACCCCTATCCATGCATACGAAGAGCTGCCGGAACTGCCGGGATATGTTTACGTATCGGAAATATCGCATTTCTATGGAGGAAAGCCTTATTGCTATGGAGGAGGCATGTATATTGATCCGGTATTCGATCCTTATGAAGTAAAGGCGTGTGTGGGAAGAGAAGCGGATGCGGCTCTTCAAAACAGGATATCCTGTGAGATGCCGGACGCCAAAGCGATCGATTATTATGGGATTTTACAGCCGGAAAAAGGGCAGAAGGCAGAAGTCGGAGATACGGTGGTGTTCGGCTTCCGCGCCCAGATGTTTGTGACAAGGGCATATGTAGCCGCTGTCAGCGGTATTTCAAAAGGCAGACCGAAAGTGGAAGGAATTTACTTTACAGATGGAAGGAAGGTTGGGTGGCCGGAATGGTAGATGAGAAAGGTTATGCGCTTTTGCTGGAGGATATACACAAATCTTTTTTTCAGAACGAAGTGCTGAAGGGGATCACTTTTGGAATCAGAAAAGGAGAAGTTCTGGGACTTCTCGGCTCCAACGGTGCGGGAAAGTCTACGTTGATGAAGATCGTCGCGGGTGTGTACCGGCTGGATCAGGGGCATATTTATGTGGACGATAAGGAAGTATCGATAAAAAGCGCCGCTGACGCCTCTGCCTGTGGCATTGCAATGGTTTATCAGGAGTTTTCTTTAATACCTACGATGACGGTGGGGGAAAACCTTTTTTTGAACAGAGAGATAAAAAAAGCAGGGCTGATCGATGATAAAAAGTGCCTGGAGACGGCAAAAGAGGCGTTTGAAGAATTTGGGATCGATGTGGATCCTGATGAATATGTGGAGAATTTGTCCATCGGAAACCAGCAGCTTGTTGAAATCGTAAAAGCCCTGATGCACAGGCCGTCCGTCCTGGTATTGGATGAGCCGACGGCTTCCCTGACCCATAAAGAGATACAGCTTTTGTTTACTTTTGTGGAACGGCTGAAAAAACAGGGAATAGCGGTTATTTTTATTTCCCATCACATGCAGGAAATTATTCAGATCTGCGACAGAGCCGTAGTGTTGAGGAATGGCAGGGTGGAGATGGACCGGCCCACTTCGGATCTGAACGTGGCAGCTATCGTGGAGGCCATGATAGGGAAGAAACTAAATCAGAAATATTTGTCTTCGGCCCGGCCCGTCAATTATGAAAAGCCGGTTCTTAAGGTGGAAGATGTATCATGGTCGGACAAGGTGAAAAACGTAAGTTTTGAAGTATATCCCGGTGAGATCGTCGGGATAGCTGGATTGCTTGGAAGCGGAAGGACGGAGCTGGCAAAGTGTATTTACGGGCTGATAAAACCGGACAAGGGAAAGATTTTCCTGGACTCGGGAGAGGTTCCAACCGGAAAGCCGTGGATGTCCATTGCAAAAGGTATTTCTTTCGTGCCGGAAAACAGGCGTAAAAGCGGAATCGTAGGAATTCATTCCATTCAATATAATATGCTTATGCCCATATGGAAACGGATGGCGAAGAGAGGGCTGATTGATGAGAAAAGATGCGCGGAGAATGCGGAAAGCATGAGGGAAAAGCTGCAGCTGAAATGCACGGGCATCGACCAGGAAGTGCAGTATCTTTCGGGAGGCAACCAGCAAAAAGCGGTGTTTGCCAAAAGCCTTCTGATCCGGCCGAAAATGCTGCTCCTTGACGATCCTACGGTAGGCATCGATGTGGAGGCAAAAGCGGCGATCGCCGGACTGATACGGAGTATTGCCGACGGGAATAACGGTGTGCTGCTGATTTCTTCCGAAATGGAAGAATTGGAACGGCTTTGTGACCGTGTATTGGTTTTGTCAAAGGGAGAAATAAAAAAAGAACTGTGCAGGAATAAAGGGGATGAAATCACGGAAACCGTGCTGGCCGAGGCAATCCAGACAGCATAAGACAAATCCAAAAAATGAAAAATATTTGAAATAACTGTATTCAACCCGGCTGGAGTGTTGTATAATTAATTATAATTATGGATTGTACAGAAAGCTGAGGTGATGGGATGAAAATGCTGCGGAAAATAAAAGGAAAGGCCATGGCGGTATGTGTATTGGTTCTTGTGTGTGCCATATGGGGAGGAATGCCGGTTTCGGCGGCAGAGGCGCCGGCGAAGCCGGAACTCAAAGACCCGGTTCAGAACGAAGACAATACATTGGGAAAAGAAGAAAAGGAAAAAGAAGAAACCGGAAGCGAAGCGGGCGATAGCGAAGAGGGCGGGAAAACGGACGATGAAAACTCTGCGGATGTAAAAGAACCGGAGGAGGGAACAGATACGGAAGCAGGATCCAAGGAAGCGGAAACCGGAAGCGAATCCCAAGAACCGGATGCGGAAACAGAAACGGAATCCAAAAAACCGGATATGGAAACAAAGACAGAATCCGAAGAACTGGAACCGGAAGCCGAAATAGAGGCGGAAGTGAAGGAAGAAGAATCCGTAACGGTGGATCCGGATCAGTTTCAAACCGTCAACCTTGCAGACGGAATACTGACCGACTGGCAGCAGGTGCTGGAAGTTTTGCGCGGGCTGACACCGGAAATGATAGCGGGAGCGGATGCCGGAAGCGGCGTTTTGATGCTGCAGCTGAAGAATGTGGAAAGCATCCCTGCGGCGCTGAAGGACAGCATAGCATCCAATGATTCGGGATATGCGAAGATCGTACACTGCGGCCTGGGTCCGGGTGTTTCCCTCGTGTTAAACGGAGCATCCGATATCGGCGGTTTTCATGGAATAAGCAACACAAGAGTAACGGTAAGCAGCGAAAGGAGAGGGAAGAAAAGCGTAGCGACTACAGTACGGTTTGAATCCCATGAAGATATCGGAGCAGTAGCCAGCCTTCAGGTGAACCTGCCGGAATGCAGCAAAGGAACGAAGGTATCCGTATATGCGGAAACGGTGGCAATGGACGAAGAGGGCAATGTAACGGTCGGAGAGAATGCCTGTATAGGAACGACAAAAGCAGGGGAGAATGGAAATGTAGAGATCCCCATCCAGGCTACGGCGAATTATATGTTTATATATAAGGAATAAAGAGATTGGAAAATAATGACGAGAAAGGCCGGAGAGGAAGTTGCTTCTCCGGCTTTTTATGCACAGGGGTGCGTAAAGAAATTAGCAGCTTTGCTGCACGCACCCCGCGCGGCGAGTAGGGAAGATGAATCTTCTCTACTCGATTTTCTGCGGTAATGAGAGGAGTCAATTTTTATAAGCGCCCTGGAGGAGAAAGCAAAACGGGGCAGGGGCGGCTGGAAAGGGGGCGGACAGGGGGCAGTTTTCTGCCGGAGCTTCCAATCAGATTTCACTAATGAAATGGGTAAGATAATGGAACCGAACGAGTCGGAAGCAACGGCATCCATGCCTACGCTTCCTAAGCTCCGCCATCCTGGCGGGCTTACTCTGGTTGTTGACCATTTCATAAGTGAAATGACTGATTGTACGCAACGGCAGAAAACTGCCCCCTGTCCGCTCTCTTTCCAGCCGCCCCCGCCCCGTTTTGCTTTCTCCTCCAGGGCGCTTATAAAAATCGATTGCCGTGAAGTAATAGGCAAATATCTTGACACCGGATCGGAGAGGCATTATAATACGGCATATATAAGAATGAGAAAGACTGTGACGGAGACAGTAAGTGTTTTTTGAAATCCAAAGCGAGCCGGGGATGGTGGAAGACCGGTGAGAGTAGAGGGCGCTGAATATCACTCCTGAGTTGCGGGCAGAACCTTTGCTATGATGGAAGAAAAATATAGCGAGGCAGTAAGCGCCGACGGCATTCCGCCGTTAAAGGAAACCATATAACCTATAGAAAACGATATAGGCGTATGAATGTAAACGGTGGTAACACGGATCGACACTCCGTCCTTTTACGGGACAGGGGTGTTTTTTACTTCATCAGAAAACCAAGCTACAGCATCATGAAAAAACAATTTATACCAAAAAGCGCGGAAACATTCTCACAACTTATTAGTTCCAAGAAAATGATCAAAAAAAGCAGAAAGGATGAAAACCATGTATCAGAAAGTATCGCCCAACCTCAATTTTGTGGAGAGGGAAAAACAGACGGAAAAGTTTTGGAAGGATGAGGATATTTTTACAAAAAGTATGGAAAACCGTAAGGGCGGGCCGACCTATACTTTTTATGACGGCCCCCCGACGGCAAACGGCAAACCGCATATCGGGCACGTCCTGACCCGCGTGATCAAAGATATGATTCCGAGGTACCGTACGATGAAAGGATATATGGTGCCGAGAAAAGCAGGATGGGATACCCACGGGCTTCCGGTGGAACTGGAAGTGGAGCGGGAACTCGGGCTGGACGGAAAGGAACAGATAGAAGAATACGGGCTGGATCCGTTTATTTCCAAATGCAAGGAAAGCGTATGGAAATATAAAGGCATGTGGGAGGATTTTTCCGGTACGGTAGGTTTTTGGGCGGACATGGATGACCCTTATGTAACTTACCATGATGATTATATTGAGTCCGAATGGTGGGCTTTGAAGCAGATCTGGGATAAGGGGCTGCTGTACAAAGGATTTAAGATCGTACCCTATTGCCCGCGCTGCGGGACGCCCCTTTCTTCCCACGAAGTAGCCCAGGGCTATAAAGATGTAAAGGAACGTTCGGCAGTTGCCCGCTTTAAAGTGAAGGAAGAGGACGCTTATATCCTGGCATGGACGACTACGCCCTGGACGCTGCCTTCGAACGTGGCTCTCTGCGTGAATCCCAACGAGGCTTATGCGAAGGTAAAAGCGGGAGATGGCCAGGTTTATTATATGGCGGAAGCCTTATTGGATACGGTGCTTGGGAAGCTGGGAGATGAAGAAAAAGGCATTCCGGCATATGAAATATTGGAACGGTATACGGGCAAAGACCTGGAATATAAGGAATATGAACCGCTGTTTGATTATGCGGTGGAACTGTGCGAAAAACAGCGGAAGAAGGCATATTATGTAACATGTGACACCTATGTCACTCTGACCGACGGTACCGGCGTTGTTCACATCGCCCCCGCATTCGGCGAAGACGATGCCAACGTGGGAAGAAATTACGACCTGCCTTTTGTACAGCTGGTGGATGCAAAAGGGGAAATGACAAAAGAGACCGATTACGAAGGTGTTTTCTGCAAGAAGGCAGATCCTATGATTCTTACGGATCTGGAAAAGAAGGGGCTTTTGTTTGACGCGCCCAAATTTGAACACAGTTATCCCCACTGCTGGCGCTGCGATACGCCTCTGATCTATTATGCCCGCGAGTCCTGGTTCATTAAGATGACGGCGGTGAAGGAGGACTTGATCCGCAATAACAATACGATCCACTGGATTCCCGAATCGATTGGAAAAGGACGCTTCGGGGACTGGCTGGAGAATATCCAGGATTGGGGCATTTCCAGGAACCGCTATTGGGGAACGCCTCTGAACATATGGGAATGCGCTGGGTGCGGAAAGATGCATTCCATTGGCAGCAGGGAAGAGCTGGAAAAGATGAGCGGCAACGGGGAAGCGCGCACGGTAGAGCTGCACAGGCCCTATATTGATGAGATCACGATCCAATGCCCGGAATGCGGCGGCACGATGAAGCGTGTGCCTGAGGTGATCGACTGCTGGTTTGATTCGGGGGCGATGCCGTTCGCACAGCATCATTATCCGTTTGAAAATAAGGAGCTGTTTGAGCAGCAGTATCCGGCCCAGTTTATTTCCGAGGCAGTAGACCAGACGAGAGGATGGTTTTACTCGCTGCTGGCGGAGTCCACGCTGCTGTTTAATAATTCCTGTTTTGAAAATGTCATTGTGCTTGGGCATATTCAGGATGAGAAGGGACAGAAGATGAGCAAGTCTAAAGGGAACGCGGTAGATCCTTTTGAGGCGCTGGCTGCTTATGGCGCGGACGCGATCCGCTGGTACTTCTACATTAACTCCGCACCGTGGCTTCCGAACCGTTTCCATGGCAAGGCCGTTCAGGAAGGACAGCGGAAGTTCATGGGGACATTGTGGAATACGTATGCATTTTTCGTGCTTTATGCCAATATCGACGGTTTTGACGCGACGAAGCATAAACTGGAGTATGACAAGCTTCCCGTCATGGATAAGTGGCTGCTTTCCAAGCTGAATACGCTCATACAGGAAGTGGACGGCGATCTGGAAAATTACAGGATTCCGGAGGCGGCAAGGGCTCTGGACGGTTTTGTAGATGAGATGAGCAACTGGTATGTGAGAAGGAGCAGGGAGCGTTTCTGGGCAAAGGGAATGGAACAGGATAAGATCAATGCTTATATGACTTTATATACCGCGCTCGTTACCGTGAGCAAATGCGCGGCGCCTATGATTCCTTTCATGGCGGAGGACATTTACCGGAACCTGGTATGCTCCGTGGACAAAGATGCGCCGGAAAGCGTTCATTTATGCGATTTTCCTGTTGCAAAAGAGGCATGGATCGATAAGAAACTGGAAGAGGATATGGAAGCAGTGCTTAAGGTAGTTGTGATGGGGCGCGCCTGCAGGAATAGCGCCAATATCAAAAACCGCCAGCCGATCGGCATGATGTTTGTGAAAGCGCCTGTGGCTTTGGACAGTTTTTACCAGGATATTATCAAAGAGGAATTGAACGTGAAAGAGGTCAGCTTTACGGACGATGTAAGGGCGTTTACTACTTATACGTTTAAACCGCAGCTTCGGACGGTCGGGCCGAAATATGGCAAACAGCTGGGCGGCATCCAGAAGGAACTGGCGGCTTTGGACGGCAACGCGGCGATGGATGAGCTGGACGCCAAGGGCGCATTGAAGTTCGATATAGGCGGCGTGGACGTGGAACTATCTAAAGATGATCTTTTGATAGAAATGATTCAAAAAGAAGGATATATATCGGAAGCGGACAATGCGGTAACGGTAGTATTGGATACCCGCCTTACGGAAGAATTGATCGAAGAAGGCTTTGTATATGAAGTGATCAGCAAGATCCAGACGATGCGCAAGGAAGCGGACTACGAAGTGATGGACCACATAGAAGTGGCGGTGGATAAAAATGAGAAAATCGCCGGTATTATCGCTAAAAATCAGGCAATGATCGCCGGAAAAGTGCTGGCGGACCGGATGACAGCCGGAACGGTGGAAAGTTCTGCGGAAGGGGAATGGAGCATAAAAGAGTGGAACGTAAACGGGGAGGAAGTAACAATAGGAATCCGTAAGGTATAAGTTATACTGTCGGCAGTAAAATACCACGGAAATCAATTTTGAAAGTCTAGATTAGCAGGACGGGTTCAGGCAGTGCCACCAGGAATGCCAGGCGGAAGCGGAATGGGACAGGCTGCACGCGGATTTCCGCGCTGGCTTCGGGAAACGGATTTTCTAAATATTCCGGTGAAACAGCATCTGCCGGACGCAACCGTCCGCGATTCGCCATCCAGGCTCATTGCGGACTTTTGGTGACATCCGTGTCACCAAATTGCTGTTTGCTGAACGGAATATTAAGAAAATCTCATTTCCCTTCGCAAAGCAGCTGAAATCCGCGTGCAGCCTGTCCCATTCCGCTTCCGCCTGGTATTCCTGGTGGCACTGCCTGAACCCGTCCTGCTACTCCCAGGCCTCTCAAATTGATTTCCGTGGCAAAATACCCCTTTATCTTGCATTTTTCTGGGAATAATGTATAATTTATCCTTAGATAGTAGTTTTATGATTCGAGCGAATAATGAGGAGGAACCTATGGCAAAGAAAGCAAGATTATCCTTTGATAAGGATCTATTTAAGAGGAGCGTAGTCTATAATGTAAAGACATTGTACAGAAAGAGTATGGAAGAGGCTACCCCTCAGCAGATTTTTCAGGCAGTTTCCTATTCGATCAAGGATGCGATTGTTGACCACTGGATGACGAGCCAGGAAGAGTATGAAAAGCAGGATCCCAAAGTGGTTTATTATCTGTCTATGGAGTTTTTGATGGGGCGCGCTCTTGGGAATAACATTATTAACCTTCAGGCATTTAAGCCGGTGAAAGAAGCGCTGGACGAGCTTGGTGTGGATTTGAACGTGGTGGAAGACCAGGAGCCGGATCCGGCTCTCGGAAACGGAGGCCTTGGAAGACTTGCAGCATGTTTCCTGGATTCCCTGGCTACCTTGGGCTATTCCGCATATGGCTGCGGCATCCGTTACCGTTACGGCATGTTTAAGCAGCAGATCAGGGACGGATACCAGATAGAGGTTCCCGATAACTGGCTGGAGAACGGCAATCCCTTTGAACTGAGAAGGCCGGAATACGCCAAGGAAGTAAAATTCGGCGGCTATGTGAATGTATATGTGGATGAAAACGGCAGGAACAATTTCAGGCAGGAAGGCTATCAGAGCGTAACGGCGATTCCATATGATCTGCCGATCGTCGGCTATGGAAACGGCATTGTAAATACACTGCGCATCTGGGATGCGCAGCCTGTGGAATGCTTTAAGCTGGAATCATTCGATAAGGGGGACTACCAGAAAGCGGTGGAGCAGGAGAACCTTGCCCGCAATATCGTGGAAGTGCTTTATCCGAACGATAACCATTACGCAGGAAAGGAACTGCGCCTGAAACAGCAGTATTTCTTTATTTCCGCATCCGTACAGGAAGCGGTGGCAAAATACATGCGCAGACATAAGGACATCCGCAAGTTTTATGAGAAAGTAACGTTCCAGCTGAACGACACCCATCCTACCGTGGCGGTAGCGGAATTAATGCGCATTTTAATGGATGAGCATTATCTGACATGGGACGAGGCATGGGAAGTGACGACGAAGACATGTGCGTATACGAACCATACGATTATGGCGGAAGCTTTGGAAAAATGGCCGATCGAGCTGTTCTCCAGGCTGCTTCCGAGAATTTATCAGATTATAGAAGAAATCAACCGCCGTTTTGTGATGCGGATCGAACAGACATATCCGGGCAACCACGAAAAAGTGCGTAAGATGGCGATTATTTATGACGGACAGGTAAAGATGGCGCATCTTGCGATCGCGGCAGGTTATTCCGTAAACGGTGTGGCAAGGCTGCATACGGAAATATTGAAGAACCAGGAATTGAAAGATTTCTATGAAATGATGCCTGAAAAATTCAATAACAAGACGAACGGAATTACCCAGAGGCGCTTCCTGCTTCATGGCAATCCGCTTCTCGCCGATTGGGTGACATCCTATGTGGGCGACGAGTGGATCACGGATCTGCCGAGGATCAACAAGCTGAAGATCTATGCGGATGATGAAAAAGCGCAGCAGGAATTCATGAATATTAAGTATAAGAATAAAGTCCGCCTGGCAAAATATATCAGGGAACACAACGGCATTGAAGTAGACCCGCGTTCCATTTTTGATGTCCAGGTGAAGAGGCTTCACGAGTATAAGAGGCAGCTTTTGAACATTCTTCATATTATGCATTTGTATAACGAGCTGAAAGAACACCCGGATATGGAATTCTATCCGAGAACCTTTATCTTTGGTGCGAAGGCTGCGGCAGGATACAGGAATGCAAAGCTGACGATCAAGCTGATCAACGCGGTAGGGGAAGTGGTGAATAACGACCCGGCGATCAACGGCAAGATCAAGGTGGTATTTATCGAGGATTACAGGGTAAGCAATGCGGAAATTATTTTTGCAGCGGCGGACGTGTCCGAACAGATATCCACGGCGAGCAAAGAAGCTTCGGGAACGGGCAATATGAAGTTCATGTTAAACGGCGCCCTGACTCTTGGAACGATGGACGGGGCGAATGTGGAGATCGTCGAGGAAGTGGGCGAAGAAAACGCATTTATTTTCGGCTTGAGTTCCGATGAAGTCATCCGCTATGAAAATTACGGCGGCTATAATCCGATGGATATATTTAATAATGACGCGAATGTGAGAAAAGTGCTGATGCAGCTGATCAATGGCACGTACAGCAGGAATGATCCGGACCAGTTCCGCCCGTTATACAATTCCCTGCTGAATACCCTTTCTACTTCAAAGGCGGATACTTACTTTATATTGAAAGATTTTGAAGCCTATGCGGAAGCGCAGAGGAGAGTGGAAAAAGCGTATAAGGATGAGAAGTCATGGGCGAAGAGCGCTATTTTGAATATCGCATGTTCGGGTAAGTTCTCTTCTGACAGGACTATTGAGGAATATGTAAAGGATATCTGGCATTTGGACAGGGTCATATTGCCGGCAAAAAAGACGAAATAAAATAATAAGAAAAAGGCGAAAGAGGATTAAACTCTGTATCTGCAGGGTTTAGTCCTTTTTGTCCATAGGAACGTAGCTTTATCGGGAGCAAATGGTTCCTTTGGTATGAACGGCCGGAAAGGAGAGGGAATATGTTAAAAAACAGAAAGATGGGGGAAAAGCCGCCGTCAGAGGAATTGAAGGAAAGGCTGAAAGCTGCCAGGCAGAAGCTGTGGAACCAGCAGATGGTGATGAAGGAACATAAACTGCCGGTTATTGTACTGATGGAAGGCTGGGGGACGGCAGGAAAAGGAAGCTGTACGGGACAGGTGATCCAGAATATTGATCCCCGTTTCTTCCGTGCGGCGACTTTGGAGAAGATGAGGGAAGAGGAAAAAAGAAAACCTTTTTTAAGCCGTTACTTTGCACAAATTCCTGAGGCGGGCAAGTTTGTATTCCTAGATTCGGGATGGATGGAGGAAGTGACGGGCCTGAGGCTGCGCGGAAAGCTGGAAAAAAAGGAGTATGAGATGCGTCTGGACAGCATCCGGCGGTTTGAAAGGCAGCTGACGGATAACGGGTATCTGGTGATGAAATTTTTCTTCCATATCAGTAAAAAGGAGCAGAAAAAGAGGATTAAAAATCTGCTGGAAGATATCGACACCGCATGGAGGGTAGGCGCCAACGATAAATGGCAGAACAAGCATTATGAGAAATGCATGGAAGTTTTCGAACACTATCTGGAGATGACCAATGCGCCGTCCGCTCCCTGGTATATTGTAGATGCGGAATCGAGGAAATGGGCCGAACTCCAAGTGCTGGAGACTTTGACGGAGGGGATCGAAATCGCCCTGCAGAATAAATCGCTGGCGGTTCCGCTGCTGCAGAATGTCTTTCCGTTGGTGAAAATGCCAAAATTGGATGAGATCCCTCTCGATATGGAAGTAACGGAAAAAGAATATAAAGAAGAGATGGAAAGCCTGCAAGGACGTTTGCGCGACTTGCATAACCGCCTGTACCGGAAGCAGGTGCCAGTCATTATTGCTTATGAGGGCTGGGATGCGGCCGGCAAGGGCGGCAATATCAAGAGAATTACGGAAGCGCTGGATCCCAGGGGGTTCGAGGTTCATCCGATCGCCAGCCCGGAGCCGCATGAAAAGGCAAGGCATTATTTATGGCGTTTCTGGACAAGGCTTCCCAAGACGGGCCATATCGCTATTTTCGACAGGACCTGGTATGGGCGGGTTATGGTAGAGCGGCTGGAAGGATTTTGCAGCGAAAACGATTGGAAGCGGGCTTATAATGAAATCAATGAATTCGAAAAAGAACTGGCGGATTGGGGGGCCGTGGTCATAAAATTCTGGGTGCAGATCGATAAAGATACCCAGTTGGAGCGGTTTGAAATGCGGCAGAAGACGCCGGAAAAGCAGTGGAAGATCACGGACGAGGACTGGCGGAACAGGGAAAAATGGGATGCTTACGAGGAAGCCGTCAACGAAATGATACAAAAGACGAGTACGGTTCATGCCCCATGGTACATTCTGGAGTCCGTGGATAAGAGATATGCCCGCTTAAAGGCGCTGCGGATCGTGGTAGAGAGACTGGAAGAAGCATTGAAAGCCTGAGAAGCGGCGGCCGGAGGCGTAGCAAACAGCAACAAAAATAAAGCTAGGGTAAAGTTTTTGTAGGAAAACAGAATAGAAAGAAATAGGAAAGCACCTT